>WNFP01004153.1_pt1 | contig 11644 bp, 10 predicted proteins | sample 5400201 | NCBI WGS metagenome assembly WNFP01 (sample SAMN13153355, study PRJNA577476) | soil metagenome | isolation source: 115 cm saprolite under Madrone tree | place: USA:California | collected 2016-06-14
CGCCCTCATGATCCGCCCGCGCCTGCTGCTCCTCGACGAGACCTCGCTCGGCCTCGCCCCGCTTCTCTCCCGGGAGATTTTCGGGGTGCTCGGCCGCATCAACGCCGAGGGAGTGACCGTGCTGCTCGTCGAGCAGAACGCAAGCCGCGCGCTCGCCCTCGCCTCCCGCGCCTACGTGCTGGAGACGGGACGCGTCGTGGTCAGCGGTCCCGCCCGCGCGCTGGCGGCGGACCCGCGCATCCGGGCCGCCTACCTGGGTCTGGCCGAGCCGCCGTTTCCCCCGATCGGCTCGGCCTCGCCTGACAAGGAGAGATAGATGGCGTTCATCACATCGACCGGGCTCGAGGAATCGGCGACGGGCAAAACCATTCAGGCAGGCGGCATGCCCGTGCACTACCACGACATCGGCGACGGCGAGCCGGTGCTCTTCCTGCACTCCTATGGTCCGGGCACGACGGCGTGGATCACTTTCCACAAGATCGTGGGCGCGCTCTCGCGGCACTTCCGGTGCATCCTCATGGACCTGCCCAATTTCAGCAAGACCGGGCCCATCGTCTACCGGGAGGGCGTTCACGCCGTGCAGGCGCGGACGGCCGTCGCCCTCCTGGACGCGCTCGACATCCCGCGCGCGCACTTCGTCGGCAATTCGCAGGGCGGGCAGTCGTCCATGGTCGCGGCCATGACCTACCCGGACCGCGTCGGCAAGTTCGTGATGGGTGGATCGCACATCGGCACGGGCGGAGACCGCTACCTGATGGCCAATCGGCCCTCGGAAGGCAGCCGGGCAACGCGCGAGGCCCTTGACAGTCCCACGCGCGAGAACATCCGTCGGTACCTTCGCGTCCACATCGACGACGAGGCGCTCGTCACCGACGAGCTGGTGGACTACATCCACCGGGCGCACACGTGGTCGCCCGCATTCGATGAGGCGCGGAAGCAGTCGGTGAGCGTGCCGCACGACTACACACCGGAGCTGGCGGGCATCCGGGCGCCCGTGCTGTTGATTCACGGACGTTATGACCGCATGGTCGCCTTCGAGGTGAGCATCGCCATTCTCAACCACGTCGCCGACTCGCGCGTGGTGCTTCTGAACAACTGCGGCCACTGGCCGCCCTTCGAGAAGCCCGCGGAGTATACTGCCCACGTCTTGACCTTCCTGAAAGGCTACTGAGGTAAGGAGAAGGCGCAGTGACTGACGTCGTCAAGCGACAGGTCGCCGCCCACTGGGATCGGCGGGCGCCGCACTTCGCCGAGGACTTCGGCCACAGCATCCGCACGCCCGCCGAGCGCGCGGCCTGGGACCGCATCCTCGATCTCGTCCTTCCCGCCAGGACCGGCATCGACGCGCTCGACGCCGGCTGCGGCACGGGGTTCCTCAGCTTCGAGCTGGCGGCCCGCGGTCATCACGTCATCGGCGTCGACTTCGCGCCCTCGATGATCGCCGAGGCGCGACGCAAGGCGGCGGGGCGCGGGATGTCCTCGGTCGGCTTCGAGGAAGCCGATGCCGAGCAGCTCCCGTTCTTGCCCGCAAGCTTCGACCTCGTGATCAGCCGCCATCTGCTCTGGACCCTCGCGCACCCGGAAGTCGCGATCGACGAGTGGATCCGGGTCCTGCGACCGGGAGGGCGCCTCGTCGTGGTGGATGGGCAATTCGACGCCGGCGCCGCGCCGGCGCCGGGGAGTGCTCGCTCGAGCGCGGAGTATGCGGCCGTCGGCGACCAGCTTCCCTTCCTCGGCGGCCGTTCTATGGAGCAGATCGAGGCGCTGTTCACGGCGCACGGTCTCGTGCACGTGAGCGGCGATCCGCTGCTCGATCTCGTGACCGCCCAGGCGCAGCGGATGGTCGAGGAAGGGAGAGAGCGGCGCACCCACCGGCGCTACGTCGTCTGGGGCGACCTCGCCGGCTGATCCTGGCCCTGCGCCCGCTCACTTGAACGAGGGCATGACCTCGTGAGTGAGGATCCTGAGGCTTCGCATCTCCTGCTCCGGCGACAGCAGGCCGCCGGGATTCAGCTCGGCCGCGATTCCTGTCACGCCGAGCGCTTCCTTCAATTGGCTGAGGCGATCGACGAGGCCGGGGCCGGTGCCGAACGCCACCTTCGTGGTCAGGATCTCGTCGTAGGAGAGGCTGGCGAGTCGCTCTGCCTGCGTCACTCGTCGTTCAACCGGTCCGGTTCCCGCCCGCCCGATCGGCGCCCGGGTGAGCTCGGCCTGGCGCTGGAAGTAGTACGTGATGGTCTCCCGCGGCTCGTCCACCGCCGCGTCCTCGGTGGGGGCGGCGTACACAGGGATGCGCAGGCACGCATCGCCGTCGCCGGGATGCCCCGCCTCCCGCCACGCCTCGCGGTAGATGCGCAGGTGCTCCGTCAGCTCGGGGATGCTCATGCCGCGCAAGCCCACGAAGATCGGCAGCCCCATCCGGGCGACGCGCGGAAATGTCTCCGGGGTCGTGGCCGCCATCCGGAGCGGCGGATAGGCGCGCCGGTACGGGCGCGGGGCGACCGCGGCGTCGACGAAGCGATAGAACTTCCCCTCATAGGTGAAGGGCTCGCCCTTCCAGGCCTCGAGCATGATCTCGAGCGCTTCGAAGAACCGCTCCTGGCTCTCGGCATACGGGACGCCGAGCGCGTCGTAGGCGCGGGGAGAGCCGCTGCGGCCGATGCCGAACTCGAATCGCCCCTGGCTCAGGTGATCGAGGGTGGTCACCTCGCCAGCCACGCGGAGCGGATGATTGAGGGGAAGGAGCTGGACCGCGGTGCCCACACGCAGGCGCTTTGTCCGCGACGCGATCCAGCTCGCCACCAGGAGCGGCGCCGACAGTACCGAACGGGCCGGGTTGACGAGCATCTCGGCCAGCCAGAAGACGTCGAGCCCCCACGCCTCCGACGCGTCGACGAGCGCGAACATCTCCTGGAAGGCGTCGTCCTGGCTGGCGCCGCGCCGTGTCTGCTCCGCGAACAGTCCGAACTGCATCGCGATCGCTCTCAGGCCTGCTTGTTTCTGCTCATGGCGCTCTCCTTCGGCGGCGGTGCCCGGTCGAGTGGCTTGGGCCAGCGGATTATGTACCGAGTCGTCGCCTAAAGGAAGATGCTGAGGTTTTTGTCCAGGAGCACGTTGGCGTCGAGGAGGATGGTGCGCTTGGCGATTTTCCACGCGCCGTTCACGCGGCGTAGCACGTCCTCGCGGCTCCCGGACAGGAGCTGGTGATCCGTTTCCAGGTGCGAGCGGTACACGAGGAAGGCCGTTTTCGCCTTCACCGCTCCTCGAGGCAGCGGCTCCGCCACAAGGTTGCCAACCAGATGGCGCGTGCGTGACGGCGGGTCCTCCCCCCACGCCATGCCGGTGTCCAGGCGCGCCACCCGCATCTCCAGATAGCGCCGGTCGTCCTCGATGAGCGCGAGGTCTCCCAGAGGGGTCACTTCGCGGTGCGCTTCGCGACGCAGCACGTTCTTCCGGCGGGGCATGAAATACAACACGTCGTCCGTGAACAGGTCCAGCCATTCCTTGAACCTGCGCTCGTCCAGCAGCCAGGCCTCGTGGATGTAGAACGGCATCAGCTCGAGCCACAGGGCCTGTCGGGGAGTCACCGCCACCGTCGCGGTCTCCGCGCTCGCGGGCTTCCCCGCGGGTCGCTTCGCGCTAGCCGCGGATGGTGGCCGTGCCTTCGAAGCGCGCGCTGATCGGCGCGATGGGGATCTCCGCCCAGCTCTCGGCATTCATGAACTCCTCCCAGCGCCCGTAGAAGAGCCGCTGGTTGTTCTCGGAGATGTACCGCTCGGACACCACTCCCGGGTACTGCGGGTCCGCGCCCGCGTGGGCGAGCCCCATCGACAGATCCTGGGGTATCCGGCGGCCGAGACGGCTCTTGCTCGCCGCCGTCACCTGGCGCCAGTTGTCGACGTCGTCTTGCTCGAACAGGCCGGCGGCGCCGTTGTTCGCCTGGCTGCCGATCCGGATCGCGCGCTTGAGCGCCTCGGGGGCGCTCTTCTCGAGCAGCACGAAATGCCAGAACTCGGTCTGCAGGGGACCCCGAGGAAGCGCCAGCCTGAATCCCAGCACGCCGTTCGGGAAGATGCTGTGATTGCCGAGCTGGACGTGGCGCGCGCGAAACGCGCCCAGCCGGCGTTCCACCTCCGGCAGGGTGGCCTCGTGGTACGCCTGAAAGAGAGGAAAGGTATCTTTCGAGATGCCGTGCACGTAGCGCGGCGTATTGTCCGGCGCTTCCCGGAACGTCAGCGAGTGCCCGTTGACGAAGACGTGCTTGTTCGGGCTCTCGAATTGGTCTTTGTGGGAGAGCGGTGGGCGCCCGAGGTAGCGGGTCTGGACCCTCGCGCTCGACAGATGGGTCGTGGGGACGTGGTAATTGTCGGAGCAATTGTCCACCATCGTCTTCCAGTTGACGGGCTCGAGCCACTTCATCGGGCCGAGCGCCTGCATCCCCCCGTCGAGCCGGTTGAAGACGGTGTCCAGGTACCAGCGCGCGTCTCCCAGGTAGGCCTCGAGGCTCGGCGCATCCTCGGCCCAGGTGGCGAACACGATCCCCGCGTACGTCTCGACCCGTGCCTGCACGAGCCCCAGCGACGGCTTGTCGAGCGCGTCGTAGTAGGCCTCGGACATCCCGGGGACGTGCTCCAGCCGCCCGTCGCAGCCATACGTCCAGCCGTGATACGTGCACATGAAGCGCGTGGCGTTGCCGTCGTCGCAGCGAACCACGCGGTTGCCCCGGTGCCGGCACATGTTGAGGAGGGCGTGGAGCTGACGCTGGCGATCGCGCGTCAGGATGACGGGGTCCTCCCCCATGTAGGTGTGGAAGAAGTCGTTGACCTCGGGCACGAGGCTCTCGTGCCCGATCATCAGCCAGGCGCGTCCGAAGATCCTCTCAATCTCCTGGTCGTAGACGGCCTGGTCGCTGAAGATGCTGCGGTCGATCTTGCCCGTGGCCGGGTCGATGATGGAGTACTTCTGCGTGGCGCCCATACGGCAATCCCCCTGGACGCGATTATAGGCTCGCCCACGGGCCGGGGAGTAACGACCTGCGATCTGCCTGTCGGGCTAGCCCTTGATCTCGGATGTTGGCTGTCGGTGAGCGGCCGTCCGCGCTTCGTGCCGCGTCGCCGGCGTGGGGCCGGACTGCGGACGCTGGAGCAACGGGAGCGGATTCTTCGCCACGCCCTTGCGGCGGATCTCGAAGTGCACGTGGTTGGTGGTAGCGCGTCCGGTGCGTCCGACCGTGCCGATAAGCGTTCCCGCCTTTACCGGATCTCCTGGCTTGACGAAGTTGGCGCTGTTGTGGGCATAGACGGTGCTGAGCCCGTTCGCGTGAGCGATCTTGACCATCCGTCCGTAGGAGGACTGCCGCCCGCTGAACGTGACGATGCCCGGGGCCGCGGCACGGATGGGGGTGCCCCCGGGCGCCTTGATGTCCACCCCGCTATGCCGTCCCGAGAAACGCGGGCTGCCGAAGCTTGAGATCACAGAGCCGTGCACCGGCCAGATGAACCCTCCCCGGTCGGCATCGGTATGGGGCCGCGCCTCCTCCGATTTGGCGGCGGGATGGGCCGTGTGCGGGTGAACAGGGAGCAGGAGGACCAGCAGGCCGAGTAGTCGGAAACACTGCTTCTGTGCCATCGCGCTTCACCTCACTCCCCCTGGCACCGCCAGCGCACCCAGGCACCCGAGCCAAGGTGCCAGCGACCTTCGTATCGAGCAAGAGGTATGCCGGCGCGCGCACCTTGACGGCAAGCCGCGAAAACTGCGCCAAGAAAGGCAGGACAAGGTGGCGGTCACACCCCGGCCAGGAGCCAAACGAGCGAGATGGTAAAGACTTCCGGGCCGACTAGCAGAATCTTCCAGTTGACACGAATTGGAAAAGCCCAGACCGCGCGCCGATTTCGATGCTGCGTACCGTGATATGATCGCGACGTAGCCACGGACGCCGGCACACCGATCGTGGAGGAAATCATGACCACGCTACCCGCCGTTTCGTTCAGCCATTTCGGCCTCTACGTCACCGACCTGTCGCGGATGGAAGATTTCTACACGCGCGTGCTTGGCCTTCTCGTGAGCGACCGCGGGAAGCTTCCGGGGGGATCCGACCTGGTCTTCCTGTCGCGCGATCCCGACGAGCATCATCAGCTCGTGCTGGCCACGGGCCGGCCTCCCGGCCTCGAGTTCAACGTCGTCAACCAGATGTCGTTCAAGCTGGGCACGCTCGAGGATCTCAAGACCATGCACGCGCGGGCGCGGGAGGAAGGCGTCAAGCAGTTCCGGGTCGTCACCCACGGCAACGCCTGGTCGATCTACTTCCCCGATCCCGAAGGCAACCGGCTCGAGCTCTTCGTCGACACCCCGTGGCACACGCCGCAGCCCGTGGCCGAGCCCTTCGACATCGAGAAGCCGGTGGAGACCATCTTCAAGGAGACCGAAGCCCTCTGTCGCAATCGGCCAGGCTTCGCGTCTCGCGCGGAGTGGAGAGAGAGCCAGGTGGCGAGGATGGGCGGGTAGGGACGCCGCCTCGGCGAGGCGCACGGCGGTGGGCTTCAGCGTCATCGGCAAGGGCACCCCGAAGCGCGACGGCGCCGAGAAGGTCACGGGGCACACGCAGTACCTCCACGACGTCATCCTGCCGCGCATGGCTCACGGGGCCATTCTCAGGACCCAATACCCCCACGCGCGGATACTCCGCATCGACACGAGCGCCGCCGAAGCGCTGCCCGGAGTGCTTGCCGTCATTACCGCCGACCGCGTCGAGCAGCATCCTGTCGGCTTCGCCAAGGATCATCTGGCGCTCAAGGGGGGCGCGGCTGACGGCGGCAAGGTCCGCTGCATCCGGGACGAGATCGCCGCCGTCGCCGCCCTGACCGAGGAGATCGCGCAAGAAGCCGTCCGGCTCATCCGGGTGGATTACGAGGAGCTGCCGGCCGTCTTCAATCCGGACTCTGCCCTCCGTCCCGGCGCCCCCCTGATCCACGAGGGGCTCGGCAGCAATCTGGTCAATCTCAAGTACCAGTTCTCCCACGGCGACGTGGAGTCGGCTTTCGCCCAGGCCGACGTCGTGGTGGAGGGGAGCTACCGGCTCAACTACGTCACCACGGCCTGCCTGGGCACCATGGTCGCCATCGCGTCCTGGAGCGCTTCCGGCGGTCCGGACAGCAGCCTGACCATGTGGAGCACCACGCAGGTGCCGTTCCTCTACCAGCGGGACCTCGCCGAGGCGCTCGGCATCACGGGCGATCGCGTGCGCGTGATCCAGCCGCCCGTGGGTGGCAACTTCGGCCGCGGGCTCGATCTCTATCCCATCGACATCATCGCGGCGCTCCTGGCCCGCCGGGCCGGCCGGCCCGTGAAGATTGCCTTCGAGCGCATCGAGGAGTTCATCGCGAGTCCGACGCGCGAGCCGTGCGTGATCCACCTGCGGACCGCCGCGGATCGGGACGGCCGGCTGCTGGCCCGCGCCGCCCGTGTCGTGATCGACAACGGCGCCTACGTTTCCTGGGGCTCGACCACGCCCTACGTGATGCTGGCCACGACGGCCGGTCTCTACCGCGTGCCCGCCGTGCGCTTCGACACCACCATCGTCTACACCAACAACCCCTACTCGGGCTCCATGCGGGGTTACGGCAATCTCGAGATCACCTTCGCCGTCGAGGCCCAGATGGACGACCTGGCCGAGCGCCTGGGCCTCGACAAGATGGAGATCCGTCGCCGCAACGCCACGCATACGGGCGACGTGAACCCACAGGGCAGCGTCATCACCTCCTGCGGCATGACCGAGTGCCTGGACGCCGTCGAGCGCGAGATGCGCAAGCCGGTGGCTCGCGCGCCGCGTCCCGGCTGGAAGCGCGGCGTGGGCTTTGCGGCCATGTTCCACGTCGCCGCGGGGGCGCGCGTCTACCGCTCCGACGGATGCGGGGCCATCCTCAAAATGGACGACTTCGGGAAAGTCTCGCTTATCACGGGGGCCAGCGAGATCGGTCAGGGATCGGAGACCGTCCTGGCCATGATCGTGGCCGAGGAGCTGGGCGTGCCGCTGGGACGGGTGGAGGTCATCAACAGCGACACGGCCATCAAGCCCTGGGACGTAGGTGTTCATGCCAGCCGCACCACGTTCATCGCCGGCAACGCTGCGCTTCTGGCCGCACGCGACCTGAAGCAAAAACTCCTGGCCCTGGCCGCCTCCGTGATGGACGAGCGGCAGGAAGATCTCGAGCTCGAAAACGGCCGCGTGCAGGTCACGGGCCATCCCGAGCGCAGCATGGAGTACGACCGCGTCGTGCGAGCCGGGCATTTCCGCGCGGGCGGCCGGACCCTGGTCGCCGAGGCCTTCTACGATCCGCCGACCGAGATGCTGTCCAAGGACCTGCGCGGCAATGTCTCAGCCGCGTACGGCTTCGCCGCCCAGGGGGTGCTGGTCGAGGTGAGCGAAGCGACCGGCCAGGTGCAGGTGCTCAAAGTCGCCTCCACCCACGACGTAGGCCGGGCACTCAACCCGCCGGCTGCCGAGGGGCAGATCCACGGCGGCATCCACATGGGGCTGGGCTACGCCTTGTCCGAGGAGCTGCTGATCCAGGAGGGGCGAGTGGTCAATCCGCAGTTCATGGAATACGCGCTCCTCCCGGCCTCAGAGATGCCCGAGATCGTCGTCGAGCTCATCGAGACGGTGGACGAGGCTGGGCCCTTTGGCGCCAAGGGGCTCGGCGAGGCCGGGGTCATCCCGGTGGCCGCCGCGGTGGCCAATGCGGTGAAGGACGCCGTCGGCGTGCGGCTCACCGAGCTGCCGATGACGCCAGAGCGCGTGTTCCGCGCGCTCGCCTCCCGCCCGGCATCATGACGGCGGCCATGTGGGAGGCGCGGGCGGAGTCTCTGCCGCGGGAGGAGCTGGAGCGGCGGGCGCTCGAGGGCCTGCGCAGGACCCTGAGTCACGTCCTGGCCAACCCGGCCTGGCGGCGGCGCCTGGCCGGAGTAGAGCCCGGCGACATCCGCACTGCCTCCGACTGGTCCCGCCTGCCGTTCCTCACCAAGGACGAGCTGCGCGACGCCTATCCGTTCGGCCTGGCCTGTGTCGAGCCCGAGCGGGTCGTGCGCATCCACATGTCCTCGGGCACCACGGGTAACCCCGTGGTCAATCCCTACACGCGGGCCGACGTGGAGCAGTGGGCGGAAGTGATGGCGCGGTGCTACGTGACGGCGGGGGTCGGCGCGCGCGATGTCATTCAGATCACCGCGTCCTTCGGCCTTTTCACCGGCGGGTTCGGATTTCACTATGGCGCCGAGCGCATCGGGGCCATGGTCATCCCGGCCGGGGCCGGCCGGACCTCGCTCCAGCTCCAGGTGATGCGCGATTTGGGCGCCACTGTCCTCACGGGCATCTCGACCTATCCGTTGCGGATCCTCGAAGTGGCGCGCGAGGAGCAGTTCGACCTCGCTTCGCTCACGCTCCGCGTGGCCATCCTGGGCGCGGAGATGTGGTCCGACGATTTGCGGCATCTTATCGAGCGCGAGCTCCGCGTGGCCACGTTCGACATCGTCGGCATGACGGAGACGGGCGGGCCGGGGCTCGGGATCGACTGCCAGGCCCGCGAGGGCATCCACGTCTGGGAGGACCACTATTTCTTCGAGGTGGTGGACCCGGAGACGGGCCGCCTCCGCCCCGACGGCGAAGAGGGCGAGCTGGTGGTAAGCACGCTCACCCGCGAGGGACTGCCGCTGATCCGCTACCGCACTCACGATCTCACGCGGGTGCGGAGTCGGGAGCGCTGTCCCTGTGGCCGCACCCACCTGCGCCTGGACCGGTTTCGCGGGCGGACCGACGACATGGTGATCTTCCGCGGGGTCAACTTCTACCCCCAGCAGGTCGAATCGCTGATTCTCAGGCTCCCTGGTATCGGCCACGAGTACCAGATCGTCCTCGACCGGACGCCCGGCGGCAGCGACCGGCTGGCCCTCTTCATCGAGGCCCGGGATGGCTTTGCCGACACGGTGCTGCCGCGGCTGCGTAGCGACCTCAAACAGTTTCTCAACCTGAGCCCGGAGCTCACCGTGCTCAAGGAGGGAGAGCTGCCGCGGCCCGCGGGCAAATCCGTGCGGGTCTTGGACCGCCGCTAGCAGGGGCCCGGCGGCACTGACGCGCGCGATCTTGTGCGCCCTCCGAGGTCCCGCTATCATGCGCGGCAGATGCGCCAGTTGACAGTGCCGAAAGGATGCGCATGGACCACGTAGACTTCGACCGCGAGCCGCGCGCCACCCTGACGACGATGATCATTGCGTTTGGAGGATGGATCGATGCCGGGCGCGCGGCCACGGGCGCCTTGCGTCACCTGGTCAGCGACCTTCCTGCCACGCGAGTCGCGCGGATCATCCCTGAAGAGTTCTTCGTGTTCACCCTGGAGCGGCCCGAGGTCAAGTTGTTGGCCGACGGAGGCCGCGAGATCCACTGGCCGCGGAGCGAGTTCTTCGAGTGGGATCCCGGAGATGGACGTGACGGCCTCCTCCTGTTTTGCGGCCCAGAGCCTCACCAGAGGTGGCAGACGTATGCGAAGGCGTTCCTCGACGTAGCCGAGCGCTGTGGAGTAAGGCGGATCGTTTCCCTCGGGGCCCTCCTTGCTGGCGCTCCTCATACTCGGCCGGTGCGTGTCACGGCCCGGTGCACCGACCCCGCCGCGAAGCCGCTGCTCGAAGCCTGGGGCATCTATCGTCCTCCGACCTACGAAGGCCCGACCGGTATTTCCACGGTCCTCCTGGACGCGGCGGATCGGCGGGGCATGCAACATGTCGGCTTCATGGGGCAGGCCCCGCACTATCTGCCGGATGCCGAGAATCCGGCGGCGATGGAATCCCTGGTGACCTATGTGGCCCGTCTGCTCCACCTGAGCCCGGACATGTCCCAGTTCGCCGAGGCCATCCAGGACTTCCGCGTCCAATGTGATCGAGCCGTGGCTCAGGACCGCGCCACCCGAGAGCACGTGCGGAAGCTGGAGCAGGAGTACGACGCGGCGGCGGCCGAGGAGCAGCAACCTCTGCCTGGCGGAGAGCTCGACTCGGAGCGGCTGATGCGAGACGTCGAGGACTTCCTTCGCAGGCAAGGGGAGAGTGGCACGGGCGGGACGGGCCCCTAGCCGCGGCGACGCGAGCCGACTGATCGAGGGAGGCGAGTCATGGCATCAGTCACGCACGTGGGTGTTCCAGCGGCCGATCACGTCGTGCTCTACGCGCTGCGCAACATTGCCGGCGGCTGCGTACAGGCCGGGTACGAGTTCTTCCGTGCGAACGTCGGCGGCCTTGGGTCGGTGCCGAACCCTGACGTCGATCCCCCGTTTCGCGTCCGCCGTGGACGGCACCTCGTCGTCACCGATATCGACTGGGACTACATCCACCCCCAGGGCGCGGCTGCGGCGGGCACCCGTCACGAGCTGGTCCTGCGGGTCCAGCGCCTGGGGGTGCCCACGCAGGTCATGAGTGTGTTGAAATCCGCGACCCTGCTCAACACCGACGGCAAGGGCGGCGCCCAGGCGAGTCTGACGTCCGGATTCATCGTTTCGGCCGGGGCTCGACTGTGTCCGATCGTGTTCCCCGGGCCAACCGTCGACCCCGGCGGCACGAGCGCCGGACTGCAAGAAGTGATCGTCCGCGGCTACCTTGTGGCGTC
>WNFP01004156.1_pt1 | contig 11643 bp, 11 predicted proteins | sample 5400201 | NCBI WGS metagenome assembly WNFP01 (sample SAMN13153355, study PRJNA577476) | soil metagenome | isolation source: 115 cm saprolite under Madrone tree | place: USA:California | collected 2016-06-14
TGTTCCGGAGTGCGCACCTGCCCGCTGACGAGACCCAATACGAGCTGATGACTATGCTCGATCAAGCCAGGCGAATCGATAAGATTCGTGCGTTTGATGGCATCCAAGATGTCCGGGACGGTAATCCCCGCAGCAAGGAGGCGCGCCGGATCCGGTGTGACTTGAAATTCGGGAACGCGGCCGCCCTGTATGATGACTGTCGCAACGCCATCGAGCCGGTTGAGGCGCGGCTTAAGGTCGTAGGTGGCAATCTCCCACAGTTTGTTCGGCGGCAGCGCGTCTGACGTCAGGCTGTAGCCAATGACGGGAAAGACCGCGAAGGTCAGGCGGTGTGTTTCCACTTTTGCTGTAGAAGGAAGGTCCGGCTGCAAACGGGCGACGACCGCGACCACACGCTGCAGCGTCAAAATCATGTCGGATTTCCAGTCGAAGTACAGATCGACCTCGGCGGAGCCGCGGCTGGTCACCGAAGTAACTTTCTGGAGGCCGGGAACGCTGTTGACAGCTTCCTCGATCGGACGCGTGATGGTGACGAGCATCTGGTCGATGGGCATGACGCCGTTGTCCACGCCAACGACGATGCGCGGGAAATCGGTGTTGGGGAAAACGGCCACCGGGATCGTGAACGCAAAATAGCCGCCCACCAGCGCCAGGCTGATAATCAAGAATAGAATCGGGCGGGAGAGCCGGTGGAACCAGGGAGCATCCGGCTTGGCGGAAGGCTGCGAGACGCGCGGAGAATCCGGCTGAAGATCCATGCGCGCCTACTCCTTGTCCTTGTTGGCTGGTTTTGCGCGGGCGTCGGACTTTTCGGTTTTGCCGGACTTGTCGTCGGCTTCTTTTTCTGGCGGGGCGGGCGCTTCCACCTTGACTTGCGTGTTATCCGGCAACGCGTAGCCTCCCGAGCTGATCACCGGATCACCCGCGGCGACGCCGGTCACGATTTGCGCGAATTCCGCGTTACGCACCCCAACCTGCACGGTCTTGATGTGTGCGTGACCGTCGGAGCCTGCCAGGAGAACATAGTCCGCGCCCTCAGAATTCTTGAAAACCGCAGGAGCAGGCACGACAAGAGCATCCTTAACCGTTTTCGCGGTCATGGAAACTTCCACGGTCATGCCGGGTCTCAGCGCCGGATCCGGTTTCGACGCTTCAACCCATACTTCAATGGTCGTGCTGCCAGGATCGAGAGCCGGGCTGACCAAACTGACGCGGCCTTTGATGGGTTCGCCGAGACCGGGAAGCTTCAGTTCCGCCGGGTTTCCTACTTTCAGAACCGCCGCCTCGGACTGGGCGATATGCGATTTCGCGATCAGCCGCGACGTGTCCATCACTGTCAGGATAGGCTGGTTCGCAGTTGCGAGGTCGCCGACGTAAAGCGGGCGATCCGTCACAAACCCATCGATGGGGCTGCGGATCTCCGAGTAGCTGAGCTGTGCCTCGGCGTTGCGATACTTGCCTTCCGCCGACATGCGCGAGCCCTGCGCGGCCTTCAGCGCTTGCTCTTTTCCAAGCCGCTGCAGGTCCGCGAGTTGCCGCTGTGCCTGTTCGTTCTGGCTGCGCACCTGCGCCAGCGCGACTTCCGCAGAATCGAGATCGCGCCGGGGCAATGCGCCCTGCTGAAAAAGCTCCTTGCGGCTCTCGTAGAGCTTTTGCTGCGCATCAAAGGCCGACTTCGCCGCGGCGGCATCGAGTTCCGCCTTTTGGATCTGCTGAGGAAGACTGGCATTCACGGTGGTGACGTAGGTGGCCTCCGCCTGTTCGAAATCGCCCTTGGTGGATTCCACCGCAGCGGTCAAATCTTTGTTTTCCAAAACGGCGAGCAACTGTCCTTTTTTCACGCGACTCCCGCGCTGCACCAGGAACTGCCTGATCGTCGAAGTGATTTTGGGCGCGACGGTAGCTTGCTGGAGAGGATAGACGACCGCTTCGGCAGAGACGGTTTGAGAAATCGGAGCGCGCCTCGCCAGTGTGGTTTGCACCGAGACGAGCGGTTCCTTTTCCTTCTCGGCCTTGCCGCAGCCGCTCGCGAGAAATGGCAAGCTCACCACACACGCGCACAGAAACGCGGAGCAGCACCGCCAACGGACTCGAGGACTGATAGCCAGCTTCATGGAGTTGTCAGCACTCCCGTCAGAGTCTGCAGATTCGCCAGCGCGACGCGATAGCGCACCGCGCCATCCTGATAAGCAGCACTCGCCTGCGCATAAGTTGTCTGGGCGTCGACAACTTCCAGCACTGTCGCTTCCCCGCTCTTGTAGCGGAGCGTGGTCAGCCGCAGGCTGTCCTCAGCCAATTCGGCGGAACGGTTGAGGCCGCCGAGTTCATTCAACGCCGTTTCCGCTTCGGCGTAGAGAGACTTGATCTCCGCGAGGAGTTTGCGTTGAGCGAGAGAAAGCTCCCGCTGCGCCTGAGTGCGGCGCAATTCGGCCTGCTTGACGCGGCTCTGCGTGGCGCCCCAGTTCCAAATGGGGATATTCAACGTGGCCGAGGCGGAGGAACCTAGATTGGAAAACTTTTGACCGTTGATGACGGTATTAGCCGCGAATTGTGCAGCGTCAATTCCGTACCAATAGTCGAGTGACAGCGATGGCAAATACCCTGCGCGCGCAACGATGACGTCAGAACCGGCCGCGCGGACCGCTTCCAGCGCCGCGCGAACATCGGGATTGTCGCGCGCGGCCTGTTGCTGGACTTCCCCCAGAGTTGGCAGAGGAACGGGAGAATGTAAATCGTCGGCTACCTCGTAGTTATCGTTGAAATCGGGGAAAATCAGCACCGCCAGATCCAGCCGCGCATTGAGAAGCCCCAACTGAGCTTCCTGCAATTGACGGCGGCGATCCTGTGACTGCAATTCGGCTTTGATGACGTCGGAATGCGCCACTTCCCCGCCGCGTTCGAGATCTTGGGTGAGCTTGAAGAAGCGGTCACCTTCGTCCCCTGCTTTTTGCGCCGACGAGAGCTTCTGCTGAGCGGCGGCGACGGCGAAATAGTTATGGACGACGGTCACGACCAGGCCGCGCGAGGCGATTTCTGCCCGCGCGCGCGCGACGGCAGCGGCGGCCGAGGCGCGTCGAAAACTCGATATGCTTGCGAGGTCCAAAGTTTCATGCACGTTGCCCTGGCTGACGTATTCGTGGACGGCATTGTTGGCGATGTAACGCACGCCGTTGCCCGGGCCGTTGCTTTGCGTGTAAAGCGCCTCGTTGTTGTAGCTCACGCTGGGGAGTAAGGCATCGCGCGCCTGAATTTTGTCTTCATGCGCGAGCCCCGCATCGGTCAGGGCGGATTGGAATTGCGTGCTGTTTTTCCTGGCGCGCGCAAGGGCATCCTGCACGGTCAGGCGGAGCGCTGGGGGCGTGCTTTGAGCTTCCGGCCGCGAGTCTTTTGCAGGAACGCCGCTCGCGGGAGCCGCAGCCTCCTGAGCTACGGCCATCCCTGTGTCGTAGAACAAAGTGGCAGCAACGGAGATCCACGAGAGAGCGCAGATGCGTAGCAATTTCATAAAGCTCGACTCCTAAGCCGGGCTCACACCACCCCAGGCCGGGAAGAATCCACGTTAGCTACACCAAGATAAACGGGGGATTAACGGGCAGAGACTGAACATCCGGGCGCCGCCGGCAAATAAGCCGTAAAGGTGCTCCCATTCGAATCAGAGCAGGTGAGCTCGAGTCGTCCGTGGTGGGCCTCGGCGATCCAGCGGGAAATGGAAAGGCCTAGTCCCGCACCGCCCCCGTTGGTTTCCGCACGGGAACGCGCCTTGTCGGCACGGAAAAATCGCTCGAAGATACGGGGCTGCAGTTCGGCAGGAATCCCGGTGCCCGTATCTGTGACGCCCAGGGCATATTCCTCGCCGGCGCGACGGCACGCGACCGCAACGCGCCCGCCTTCCGGTGTGTATTTGATGGCGTTATCCAGGAGATTCAGAATCATGCGACGGAGCAAAGACTCATCCGCATGGATGGGAGATTCCGAGGCGTCATCGAAATTGAGCGAGATGTTCTTAGCAAAGGCCAGCGTTCGGGCCGAGTGCACGCACTCGGCAATTAGCTCATCGAGATAAAGATCACGGAATTGAAGCGGGTACTGCCCGGCATCCGCGCGGCTGAGGGTGAAAAGATCCTCGACGATGTGCGTCAGCCGCTCGGCCTCCTGGTGAAGGACGCCCAGCGATTCGCGATATTCCTCCGGAGAGCGCCCCTGCTGCGAAAGAGCGACTTCCGCCTCGCCCCGCAAAATCGCAACTGGCGTTCGCAATTCGTGCGACGCATCGGCCATGAAGCGCTGCTGGCGTTCGAAGGATTGGCCGAGCCGGTCGAGGAGGCCGTTGAACGAGCGCGCCAGATGTCCTAGCTCGTCTTTTTCGTTCTGGACCACTAAACGCTCGTGAAGGTTGGCCGCGCCAATGCGGCCCGCCTGACTACTCATCGCCACCACGGGCCCGAGGCTCTTCCTCGCAAGAAAGTAGCCGCCCACGCTCGCAAGCAGGATGGCAATGGGAATTACCCAAGCAAATGTGGAGGTGACTCCTTCGAGCATCTCTTCTTGAGGATGAAGCGATTGCAGGATGACAAGGTTGTATGCCTTTCCCTCGGATGAAAAATACCGCGCGAATCCCCGGTATCCATATTTGTGCTCCTTGACCTCGCCAAACAGACGGTCGGAATGCGATGAGGCATCCAGAAAGCGCTGAAAGGAGTGCGAGGACAATAAACCCGAAGGCGCAGAATCCACCGCCGAAGTCATTGGCGGAACATCTTGCGAACTAATGACCATTTTCCCCGCCGCATCGAAAATGGCGAATACGTGATCGCGAAATCGATGCTCTGTGATGGCTACCTGCGCGGCGAGTTTGAGCGTATCCGGCCCGCTTTGATCCTTTACTTCGGCGTGGAGCGTGGTGAGAAAGGCCTCGGAGAGTTCTGCGAGATTTGTGTCGGTTCGCTGGACCGTGCTCCGCCAGAAAATGAAATAAGTGATGAGGGATAGCACTACGAGGACAAATGCGAGCACCGCGGTATGCCAGAGGGTGAGCCGGACACGAACGGAATCAAGCATGGCTCTTCCGGACCGTGGCGTTCGTCTTTGTCCGAGGTCGCACAGAAGCGCTCTCCTCGGAGGCTTCAGATGCCGACGAATCAGCAGCAGAGCCAAGGAGGTAGCCGGCGCCACGGCGAGTGTGGAGCAGCGGCTTGGCGGAATCCAGGTCAATTTTCCGGCGCACGCGATTGATGTAGACTTCGATCAAATTCGAGAACGGATCAAACGTTTCATCCCAGACGTGTTCCGCAATTTCCGCTCGTCCCACTACTCGGCCGGCGTTGCGCGCCAGATATTCCACCAGCGCGTATTCTTTGGCGGTGAGCGCCACGTTACGCCCTGCGCGGGAAACGGTTTGCGCGCCAGTATCCAAAACAAGGTCGGCGATGGTAATTTTCGCCGGGCGGAACTCCCCGGAGCGGCGCAGCAACGCGCGAAGACGCGCGAGCAATTCGCGGAACTCGAACGGCTTTGTCAGATAATCGTCGGCCCCGTGATCCAGGCCGGTGATGCGATCCTCCACGGCATCCCGCGCGGTCAGCATGAGAATGGGCATGCGCTGCCCGGACTTGCGCAACTCGCGGCAGACTTCGAAGCCGTCACGGCCCGGAATCATCACATCCAGGATCACCAGGTCGTAAGTGTTGATAGCCGCCTGATACAGCGCATCTTCGCCGGTCGAGGCGACATCGACGGCGTAAGTCTGCTCCCGCAAACCTTTGGCTACGAACCGCGCGATGCGCGCATCGTCTTCGACGAGCAGAAGCCGCATAAGGGCATGATACGGCAGGTCGGCAAAAAAGTGAGATACTTGGCAGGTGGTTCAGAATCGGGCATCTTTCATTTTGGCCGCATCATTTGCCGGGCCAAATTCCAGGCGCAGCGACGCGACGAAAATTAACCCAAATACGATTCGGGACATCCAAAGAATCATGAAATTCAGCAAAATCGAACCCAGGCAGTTCGAATGTGTCAAAACGACCGCGCGGCCCTTCGGTTGCATGGAACTGTGGGCCGGGAATGAAAGAGCACATCGTTCGCTGGAGCTTGTCGGGCTGGACAGCGATGTGATCGCCCTACCGTCGGGGGCCGACACGGGAGGCGATTTATCCGCCGTGTTCTCTTGCAGCGACAACATCGCACGCGTAGTTCTCGCTGATTGCGTCGGCCATGGCTATACCGCCAGCGGCGTGGCCCGCCACGTCCATCACCTTCTTCACAAATTTCAGGACATTCGAGACACCGCCGGACTACTTGCGGCGCTGAACGACGCTTTCACTCTTTCGAATGAAACATCGGATGGCCCGCTACGCCTGACCACGGTGGTCACCGGCACATTCGACGCCACGACCGGCGAATTCAATTTCGCATATGCTGCGCATCCGCGCATGCTTCATTGGCGCGAGCGCGGAAAGTGCTTCGAAGAACTGGGTGAGGGCCTGGAAGGATTTCCACTCGGGTACATCACGGGGGAAACCTACAACCAACAAAGCGTGAAACTCAATGAGGGCGACATGATCCTGGCGTTCTCCGATGGCGCAACGGAGGTTCGCTCCCCTGTCGGAGAACAACTCACGTTCAGAGGATTTTTGGAGCTGGCTGGAAAAACGATGAACGCTTTGCCTCGGCCGATTGTCCTCCATGATTTCTCTGAAGCGCTGCTCGATGGGGTGCAGCGGTACCACGGTATGGGAAACGAACTCGAAGACGATGTGACGTTGTTGACCCTCCGCCGGGCAGCGTAACAGCGGGCTGCGCGCGCTCGGAAAACCCTGAGCAGCAACTCTTCTTCCTATTTTGCGGGACGTGACACGAAGTACTGGTCCAGGCTGGCTACCACTTCTTTGACTCCGCGCTGAACATTCTTATCCAAGGCTGCGACGACAGCAGGTACATCCTTTCCGTCTACAGCTTCGTCGCGCGTGTAGTAGTGGTTCCAAACCGTCGCACCATTCTTGAGGTCTCGCATTTCCAGTTCAAAGGTCACTCTCGCCACAACCGACCCACCTGAAACTTCCTTGAAATCGTACAGTCGCCCGCGGAGGAGAAAGTCTCCATTCACATTGCTGCGATGGGTGTAGACCGCATTGTAGCGGCCGGAAGCGCGCAGTTCCCGCAACAAGATTTGCTCCACCATCTCCGTCGGTGGTTCTGCCCAGCGTTGATATTCGTAGGTTCCCATTTGCGTCCCGCCGCTGCTGTAGACAATCCGGTCATCGCGATACAGATGCGAGGCCATTAAGTCTCCAACAAGCAGCGTTACGGGAGCCGGATCTCCTGTCTGAACACTGGCCACATCGCTGGGGAGCGTCAACTGGTAATACTTGCTGGGTCGCGCAGCGCCACAACCGTTGAAGACGCAAGCAGCAATCGCGGTCACCAGAATCGCGCCACGCTTGAACGCTGAAGAATCCCTTGGCCTTGGCAGCGATAGCGCTGGCTCAGTGGACCGCGTCGCGGAATCATCGTTCACGCGCGTCATTGTCGCTCCCCCGGTTTGTGCTCGCGGGGATTGCTCGAGCGGATCAGCGTATAAGGCCGGGTCTTGATGGTATTGGTGAATTGTTTGAGGTTTTCCGACACATGGCGCAGGTTCTCCAGCAATTCATCGATGTTCTCGGAGTTCACATCCAGCGTCTGGTCCAGTCTCGCGGTGAGGTCCGTGACCGTGGCGAGGGAACGCCGCAGATCGACAACCGCTTGCCGAACGTCCGCGCGATTTTCTCCGATCAGCGAATCGACATGATTCAACGCCTCGTTCGCTTGCGCGGCAGTTTTCCGCAAATCCTGGAGCAACGGGCTCAGGTTCTGGCTCGCGGAATTGAGATTCTGCACCGTCGTCTTCACTTGCGCGCGGTTTTCGGCGATCATTCCGCGGGTCTCGGCCAGCGTCCCCGCGAGATTGGCCCGGTTACGCGGATTGACCAAATCGTTCACGCGATCCACGGTCACCTTCAATTCCGTGGCGCGATCGTTCAGCGTCTTGAGAAGTTGCTGCGCCTGAGGCGCAATTTCGGTGATCTCGGCGGTCAGCGCATTGAAGTCCACGTAGGGATCAGACGGCAGAATCGCCCCTGTGGCGGCCAGCGCCGCTTTCTCGCTTCCCGGGACAATTTCCAAATGATTGTCGCCGAGCGGGCTCAAACTCATGATCTTCACTCGGCTGTCCGTCTTCACGGGTAAACCAGACTTCACGCTAAACGTGATCTCGATCCGGGAAGAATCCTTCGAATCAAGCTGCAATTTCTCCACGCGGCCCACTTTCGGTCCGCCGGCATAACGCACCGTGGCGCCCGGCTCCAGTCCGCCGGCAAACGGGAAGTACGCGCGGTACGTCGTGGCCGACCCGCCAAACGCGCCGGTCAGAGCGAAAATCGTACCGACGAGCACGGCGCCCGCGATCAAAACAAAAATCCCCACCATGGCTTGTTCGCGTTTCGATTCCATTGCGCACCTCTTTCCCCGCCGTTCAACGGCCCGGGCGGTTATCTTCCGTCAGCATTTGCAGATAGTCCAATTCCTGCGAAACTTCAGGCTCGGCAATGCGGTCCAGAAATTGCCGTACACGCGGCTGCGTGCTCGCGCGCATTTCTTCCGTGGAGCCGATGGCCACCACGTTTCCCTTGTCGATCAGCACCATGCGGTCGGCGATCAGGAAAGCACTGGCGAGCTCATGCGTGACCACGATGATCGTCATGTGAAACGCGCTCTTGAGCTCCAGGATCAGCTGATCCACGCCGGCAGCGATGATTGGGTCGAGGCCCGCGGAAGGCTCGTCGAAAAAAAGAATTTCCGGATCCATGGCCAGCGCGCGAGCCACCGCGGCGCGTTTCTTCATTCCGCCGCTGAGCTGCGAAGGCATGTAATTTTCGAATCCAGACAAGCCCACCTGATCCAGCTTTAGACGCAAAATGATTTCGATGGTCGATTCTTCCAGCTTGGTGTGCTCGCGGAGCGGCAGGGCTACGTTTTCTCCCACCGTCATCGAGCCAAACAGCGCCCCGCCTTGAAACGACATCCCTATTTTCTTGCGGATTTCGTCCATTTCCGCCTCGGAAATTGCGGCGATATTTTTCCCCTTGAGCCAAATCTCTCCGGAGCTCGGCCTTTCCAGGCCCACCAGCGTGCGCAGCAGCGTGCTCTTTCCGGAGCCGGAGCCCCCCAGGATGACCAGCGTTTCCCCGTGCACCACGTCAAAACTGATGCCGTGCAGGATTTCCCGCTCGCCGTAGCTCACTCGAAGGTCTCGCAAAGAGATGGTGGCCCCGGACTGCATAGCCGCGTTAATCGTCTGCCCCATTGCGATTTTCCACTCCCTATCGATCGCTCATGAAGAAAAAGAGCGCGGTAAAAACCAGGTCCACGACGATAACCAGAAAGATCGAAACCACCACCGCGCGCGTGGTTGATCGGCCAACCTGCTCCGCCCCTGCGCCCGTGGAAAGTCCTTCATGGCATCCAACGGCGGTAATCGTTATGCCGAACATCACGCTCTTGACCAAGCCAGTCACGATGTCGCGCAGAAACAGCGCGTCCAACGACGCCCGAACGTAGCGGACCCAGGTGAAATCCGCCTGCGCCACGCCGAAGAGAGCTCCTCCGAGGATTCCCATCGAATTTGCCCAGATCGTCAGGCATGGCAGCATCACGATCATGGCGAGAAATTTCGGCGTCACCAGAAAGTGGATCGGATTGATCGCCATCGTCTCCAGCGCGTCGATTTCCTCGGTGACCTTCATCGTGCCGATTTCCGCGGCGAAGGCCGAACCGGAACGTCCTATGACCACGATCGCGGTAATCAGCGGCCCGAGTTCCCGCGTCATCGAAATCGCTACGGCGCTGGCAACGAAATTCAAAGCGCCAAACTTGCGCAGTTCGTACGCGCTTTGCAGCGCCAAGATCAAGCCGATAAAAAATGTGATGAGCGAAAGGATGGGGAGAGCCCGTACGCCAACTTGCATGGCCTGCGAAATGGCGCGCTGCAAACGCAGCGGCTTCCCTCGCAAGGGAGCGACAAATGTAAAATAGGCGGCGCGGCTGCCGAGCGTTGCCAGCGCGCCGAGATAGGCAAGCGCGTCTGTAACCGATTCACCGATTTGCGTTGTTAATTCCACAGTGCTCTCGACGGCTTCCTTGGGGCGCGCGCTTGGCGGGTTCAGGGCGCCACGGCTTGCTCTTCGTCATCGTAAACCTCAAAAATCCTGAGCAATTTGGAGAGTTGCAGGACTTCCCGGATCGTCTTATTCAGGCCAAACAAGACGAACCGCGAGCCAACGTCGCGCGATGCCTTGAGCCCTTCCACCAACGAAGCGACGCCGGAACTGTCGATGTACCGGACTTGCTTCAGGTTGAGCACCACCCGCGGCGCACGCGCTTCGCGAAGCTCGCGCAAAAGGGCCTTCCGAAGTTCCGGCGAGGTCGCCAGATCGATGTCTCCTGAAACGTCGAAGATGGTCATCTTGTCCAAGTGACGCGCAGCAATCTGCAAGGTGGCTTCTCCTTAGGAACTCCTGGGCGGTTCCGGCACATGCAAAAACTTCACCAGCCGAAGCTGATTCCGGCCTATCCTGCGGCGGAATTCTACCGTATCCATGCTCTCACGTATGAAGTGCAACCCCAGGCCCCCCGGCCGCACATCTTCCAGCGCGCGCCCGCAAAGCCTTTTGGGGTCCACCGTCACACCGCGATCTTCCAGCACGATTTCGAGAGCATCTCTGTGTTCGCCATTTTGGGGCACCCGAATGCGACGGAAGGTTGCTTCGATGGGCCGCTCCGCCTCTCCGCCGTAGGCGTGACGAATGATATTTGTCAGCGCTTCGTCGACGGCGAGAACCACGGCGCGGCATTCCGGCTCAGGAAATCCAAGTGTTTGCGCGAGCCGCCCCAATGCATTTCGCACCACGCAGAGTATCTCCGGATTGCTGCGCAATTCCATTCTGAGTAGCAAACTACCACGGTTCACGTGAGCGCTCTCCTCTGCTTCAGGAAACTGGAATCGCCATTTTCGTCTCGGAAGGCGTGGCCCAAGGCGGACTTCTTGGCTCAGACGTCTGCCCAAATAATACACGCAATTGCGTCACTGGCAACTCAGAAGCCGCTGCTCAACTCCCGAGCGAATGCGCGGCACCCCCGGCCGAATTTCTCCCTCGTCCATTCTGGAGGAGAATGCGGCTTCCATTCAAAACATGCCTGCAGTGATCGGGGGCAACCCTGCAACCATGTTTTGCATCGCAGAAAGAGGTGGTGTTGTCTTGAAGCCCTAGGCATGCCACCCGCCTGGAATACGGACAACGTCCAGGAAACCCCGGCCAATCTTAGCTTGGAGGAACTACACGATATGCGCAAACTTGTGTGTCTGGTCGGATTGTTTTCTCTCTCGTGCCTGACCGCAGCAGCGCAGGAGTCTAGAACGACCAAAGATGTTTCTCTTGAATACTCCTACATTCGGGCCAATCCGCAAACTCGTGGATTATCCAACTACAACGTCAACGGAGGCACCGCTTCCCTAGCGATCAATTCCCGGACTTGGATCGGGATCGATGGGGAATTCAGCGGCTACCACGTCGGCCAGGTCGGGGGAACGAGCGTAAACAGCGAGCTGCT
>WNFP01010109.1_pt1 | contig 11636 bp, 14 predicted proteins | sample 5400201 | NCBI WGS metagenome assembly WNFP01 (sample SAMN13153355, study PRJNA577476) | soil metagenome | isolation source: 115 cm saprolite under Madrone tree | place: USA:California | collected 2016-06-14
GTGTTCCACTCGCGATGGATCGCGTCGCCGGCCGCGAGCGTCGCGCGCAGCTGGCGCGCCGACGTCACGTCCACCGCCGCGTCCTGCGATCAGTGCGCGGCCGCTCCCCGAGCGGGCCGCGCGAGACTTTGCTAGGTCCCTGGCATGCGGAGCGGGGAGGCGAGTTGCCAGAACCGCGCTTATCTGTCCTTTCCCTTCGCCAGGAGGTGACCGATGGACCTGCTCGGATTACCAGAGAGCTCGGCCCGCGCGCGGCGAAGTGATCGTCATCCTCACGGATCAACGTCTCGCGCTCACGGTAGTCGCGCCCTCGGGCGGCCGGAAGGACGTCGGGTCTTCCCGTTCTTGAGGAAGTCGACCAGCGCCCGCAGCTTGGGAGCCAGGTTCACACGGCTCGGATAGTAGAGAAAGTAGCCGGGAATCTGCGGGCAGTACTTGCCCAGGGCGCGCGCGAGGCGTTTCTGGGAGAGCAACTCGTCCACCATGTTCTCGAACACGTAAGCCAGCCCGATACCGGCGACCGCCGCATCGACGAGGACTGCGCCGTCGTTCGTGACGATGTGTCCGTCGACCGCGATCTCGACCTCCTTTCCGTCCTCGACGAACCTCCAGCGATTCACGGTACCCCGGGTTCTGCGCAGGTTGATGCAGTCGTGCGCGTGCAGATCGCGCGGATGGGACGGCGCTGGATGCTTCGCGAAGTACGCCGGCGAGCCCACCACCACGAGGCGTTGGTCCGCGCTGACGCGAACGGCGACCATCTCGCGGTCGAGGCTCTCGCCCAGCCGGAGCCCCGCGTCGAACCCTCCGGTGACGATGTCCGTCAGCGCCTCGTCCAGAGAGAGGTCGACGCGGACGTCCGGATACGCGGCAATAAACCGCGCGAGGATGGGCTTGAAGACGTCGGTGTATCCTGTGCGCAGCATGGTGAGGCGGAGCAGCCCGGAAGGGCGACCCCGTAGCTCGCCGAGCGACTGGAGCGCGTCGTCGATCCCTTCGAGCGCCGGCTTGAGCCGGGCGACGAATTGCGCACCCGCTTCGGTCAGACCCACGCTGCGCGTCGTGCGCTGCAAGAGGCGGACGCCCAACCTTTCCTCGAGGGCGCGGATCGTCTGGCTCACCGCGGACGGCGTCACGCGCATTTCGGCCGCGGCCGCCCGGAAGCTGCGCTTCTGCGCAACACGGAAGAGCGCCCTCAATCCCGACAGGTCATCGCGCATTGTGTAGTCATACTTTATTCAGCATCCAGCATTCACTGTCTTTTCTGAACACGCTCCCGGTGCTACCTCTTGTCGCGAGGAGGCCAACATGTCCGCAAGAGCAAAGCCGATGTCGTCCGGGATGCGCTTTTCCGTGGATCCGACGGAGCTCGCAGGCAGACGCGCTCTCGTCACCGGCGGGACGCAAGGCGTGGGCGAGGCAATCGTTGGGCGTCTTGCCGCCGCGGGGGCGAAGGTCGCCACCACCGCCCGCTCCGAGGCATCGGAAGGCCTGGCAGCCGACCTGTTCGTCCGGGCGGACGTCAGCACCGTGACCGGCGTTGCCGAGGTCGTCGGCGCCGTCCTCGAACGGTTCGGCGGGCTCGACATCCTCGTGCACAACGTGGGCGGCTCGTCCGCGCCGGGCGGTGGGTTTGCGGCGCTGACCGACGCGGAGTGGCACCGCGAGCTGGATCTGAACTTGCTGTCCGCCGTTCGCCTGGACCGCGCGCTCTTGCCCTCGATGTTGAAGCAGGGCTCCGGCGCGATCATCCATGTGACGTCGACCCAGCGTCGCCTTCCGCTCTACGAGGCGACGCTCGCGTACGCCGCGGCGAAGGCGGCATTGCCTGATGGACTCGCTCGGCGGCATCCCCATCGGCCGCCCCAATCGTCCCGAAGAGGTCGCCGAGCTGGTCGCGTTTCTCGTCTCGGATCGTGCGGCCTCGATCCACGGAAGCGAATACCTGATCGACGGTGGCACGATCCCGACGGTTTGAACGTCGAGCGCTCCTCCCCTCTACGTCAAATATCAGACCTGCGCCAGGCCGCCGTCGACGACAGCTCGATCCCGGAGATGTAGCTGCCCTGGTCCGAAGCTGCTCTGGTCCGAAGCGAGGAACGAGACGGCGATCGCGGCGTCGTCGGGCCTGCCCACGCGGCCCAGCGGGAAGGTCACCGGGTGGCGCAACGAGCCGTGGAGATCGTGCTGACAGCGGTCTCGAGCTTCGAGTGGATGGGAGGACTCGTATCCGGTCTGCGTCTCTCCGATTCCCGCCGCCTCCACCTATTTTCTCGTCTGAAGATCGGGTACGGCACCCGCTCGACCATCATGACGAGCCAGCTCCCGACAACGAATCTGCACGACTACCTCGGCGACCCGACCATGGCCGACGCCATCTGCGACCGCCTCCTCCACAACGCCCACCGACTTGCGCTAAAAGGCCCCTCGCGACGAAAGGAGGACTCCGCCACCGACAAGTGAACCACCAGCGTCGCTACGCTCCGCTCACGATCACCGATCCAAGTGATCACGATGCAGCGATCGCGGCGCTCACGATGGCCGGAATCCGCAATCGTGGGGATGGGAAACCAACACTGGATCCCGACAGGGAAGGATCCCCGATTGGGTTGAGAGTCGCTAGCCGTATGAAATTGGAACGACACGCCTGGGCAGCTGCGGCGGTGCTCCGGCGTAACGCAGGGCTTCTAGGATTTCGAGAGCGTCTTCTTGAGCTCCCGAAGTAGCTTTTCGGCCTCTTCTACACTTCGCAATGCCTCCGGATCGCCCTTGAGTTCGCTCAGGGTGGTCCAAGGGTAGCTCATAATTGACTGCGCCAGAGCCTGGAGGTCACCTACCAATCCTTGCCGCTTCTTCGCCGGGGCAGGTCCAAGCTTGAGCAGTGCCGACTCGATGGACCCGCTGTCCGAGAGGAACTCGTCGCGAGCCACTGGATCGCGCAGGATTGAACGCAACTTCCGAACGTCTTTTGAGCTCGTAATCAACTGATCATTGACCTTGCGAACGACGGCATTGAGGACGGTCGGTGTGAGCAGCTTCCGGTTGAGGTTCTTGATCTCGCGCGCCCAAGTGATGGACGTGGCCGGATCCGGCAGATTGGTTAGCTTCTCGGATAGCTCGTAGATCTCGACGAGTTTGTCCAACTCGCGAACTGTAATGCCGAGGATGTTTGCCGCACTGGCGCGCCCGACAAGATCGACGAGCCTGTACGCCACCATCTCCTTCTCTTTTGCGTCCCACTCCTTGCGCTGACGGTGGATGTAGATCCAGACGCGGAGCCGCTCATCGTCGGTGAGAGTACGATCGGTGACCTCAGCCGGAATACGGCGGAATCGCTCCTTCTTGTCGACCTCCACAAGGACCTTCGAATTCGTCCAGCGACGATCTCCGTCGACGATCCGAAACTTCCCCGGATGCTCCGGGTGAGGCTCCAGAAGGAGCGGCTCGAAGATTCCCTCATTCGCTTCGATCTGGCGCTGTAACTCGGGATCCTCCTTGGGCCCCATTCGTGGTTGCTGTGGGTTGGGCAGCACATCGAAAAGGTCCACCGTCGTCCGGTACGTGTTGAGGATCGTCCTACCGAGCCGCCGCTCTTGGAGGTGGATACCGGTTGGCAGACTTCTGACCGCTTCTGTCATCGTGGCTCCTCGCGATCAGTGTGTGTGCGCCTCAGCCAGTTCAGTCGGCTTTCCCTCGATGATGGCTGTGACCTCGGTGTCGACGTCGCGGATCAAGTTCCGCAGCCGCGCCGCCATCTTTCCGCGCTTGTCCCAGGTTTTCTGGTGAACCTTTTGCTCGTCTACATCGAGGTCCAGGATCTCGTTCGTTAGGCGAGTGGCTTCCGCCATGTGTTGCCGGCAGTCGTCCGACGAGATGTACCTGAAAAGCAGCTCCCTCTTTTCGGTTCGCTCCTCGAGGCTCAGACCGAGCACATGCAGCTTGACCATTAGTTGCCGAATCAGCCCGATAATTTCGACGGCACGCGCGCGGCTGACCACGATCACCTTGGTCTCCTCATCGACGTAAAGCTCCTTCTTGCCACTGGGAAATACGGAGGTGGCGAGTACGGCGTACTCCGCCTTCGCTGCCATCTGGTCTTCCCGCAGCTTCGATACGTAGCCGTCCTGCCAGCCCTGCCGATTTTTCGAGTCGACGAGGATGGTGCCGCAGGGCCTGCCCTTGTGAAGTATGGTGTGCCGGATGTCAGCGCCGGGCTGCCCCTTCTTAATGCGGGCGATGTCATCACGGGGGAAGACTTCTCGAAGCGCATCGAAGACATCGATCTCAGCGCCCTCGCCGAGTTCATCTGCTGTCTTCCGCTGCAGCTGCCGCTTCAGCGCATCGATCTTCAACTCGAACTGTCCGCGTTCGCGGGTTCGTTCCGCGTTGAATTTCAGAAGCTGTTGGTCGCGATCCTTTTCCAGCGTGTTGCGCAGCTGTTGGAGGTCCTTCTGGTTGGCCTCCTCGATCTGCCTCATTTTCGCCAGCGCCTGATCGCGCTCAGTCGTCACGACCGACATTTGCTTGTCCGCATCCAACTTAGCTTTCGCCGCTGCCTGATCTGCTGCTTCCTTGCGGATGGTGGTCTCGCGAGCTTCCAACTCCCTCGCCTTGGCTGCCGCGCGGGCGTCCGCTTCGCGGGCTTTGGCAGCGGCTTGGTCGCGCTCAACAATGGCGGCTGCTATTTTCTGGTTTGTCTCCACGTTGAGCTTCGCCTCTGCTCGGTTCCACTCCGCGCGCATCTCTTGCTCCATCCGGGCGCGCTCCTTCGCCAACTTGCTCCGCTCCTGCTCCGCAATGCGCCTTTCGATCTCGACGAACTTGGCTCTCGGGATCGCAGTGCCGCACCAAGGGCAACGGTCGGCGTTCTCGGCAGGGTGAATCGGGACACCTTCACTCATCGGCCCTCACCTCCATAAAGCCTCCAAAGGGAGGCAGAAGGACTTCTAGCGCTCCTTCTGACTGCCAGTCAAGCCCCTGCCCTCTTGCCCCTTTGGAGGGCCCGGCACACGAGGCTGAGCCGTAGGCCCTTCTGCAAGAGACGGTGAGAATTGCTGTTTCAGGGACAAGTGTTAACTCAAGCTTGATTACTAGTCACTAACTGACTAGATTGTTGGCAAGGGATGAACATGACACAGCTAGCTCAGGCTCTGTTTCAGTCGCGAACGAGGACCGCCCTGCTGCAACTCCTGCTTAAGGACGGTGTCTCTGACTCCATGAGCGGTCTTGCGCGAAGAGCGAGGCTCTCGCAGCATTCCGTAGCGGTTGAGGTGAAGAATCTGGCGAAGGCTGGCTTGGTCAAGGTCGAGTCTGTCGGAGCGTCCGACCTAGTTCGTGGGAACGCAAATCACCCTGCCGCAAAGCCCCTCGTAGACCTGCTTCGTGTATCGGAACTGGCTCCGAGGGCGCCACCGGATGATGCCGTGAAGGAGACGCTTGCAGCGTACGGTGCACCACTTCTGGCTTACCAGGCAGACCGTCACATGGCGCTCGAGGTGGCGTTGGTCAAAGCGCTTCGTCTCGCGAAGCATGACTTGACATTGCTGAAGGTTCTCCCTGTCGTTGTGGCCAAGAACGCGCAATCGCTGAACTGGACTGCTCTAAAGGAGAATGCCAAGCGGGAGAAGCTGAAGGCAGAACTCGGCATGCTCGTTGAGATGACTGCTGACTTCGCTCAGAAGCCCGACCTCAAAGAGAAGGTGCGCGATCTTGAGGATCGAAGGCGAACAGTGGCCTCATTCTTCTCCGAGCCGCGCAGCAAGTACGAGCGTGAACTTGCGGAGAGTACGACACCGGCAGCCGCCCGGAAGTGGGGCTTCCTGATGAATTTGGGGGAAGACACCCTTCGGTCAACTATGGTGAAGCACCTTGCTTAGGTACCATCCCGACGAGCTAGACCGGTTCCTGCGGGAGGTTGATCGCGAGCTCGCTGAACCGGTCACCATCATCATCATAGGCGGTGCGGCCGTAGCAATGGGTTACGGCTCCAAAAGGCCTACGAAGGATATCGACCTCTGGACTAATCCCGACAAGCCGTTCTGGGAGGCGGTTGAGCGCGTCCGCCTCCGGACTGGGATCTTCATACCAGTGAACCCCACGCCGGAGGCAGACCCTCCCGAGGGCTTTGAGGAGCGGCTTCAGCCATATTCCCTAGATGGGATGGCTAGGCTACGAGTCTACCTGCCTGAACGTCACGACTTGGTGATGATGAAGACTGCGCGAGGGGAGACTCCAGACATTGAAGCCATCCTCGACATCCACGCTCAGCAGCCGCTTGAGCTTGATGTATTGATTCAGCGGTACCCAGAGATGATGCCCATGGGTCCCCCTTCACGATTCCGGCTAAGATTCCTGGCCATGATCGCTGCGGTGTTCGGCGAGCCGGTTGCAGAGGATGTTGAAAGGCAACTTCCACCTCTGAAGTAGCGCCTCAGAGCTGGGTCAGGTCCCCCATGCCGGGCTCCGAGTGAACCGCGCTTAAGCGACCGACTTGTGCAGCCTCGGTGTATAGGATGCCTCGTGGATCTCGCCCTCAACGAGCTGCTTGGGACGATCTGGGAGAAGCACGCCCGAATCATTCGCCAAGAGCTGCGCGAAGAGACGGGAAGGACCGCGGTCCGGTTTGCCGCCAGCAACGTTGATGTGAACTCTGGTTCAGCTCTCGACGTGCAATGGGGATTGCAATGGAAATACCTAGAGCGCCTCGTGCGGGAGGCGGTGAAGGAGCTGGAGTCCCGGTTGGAGCCGGGGGAAGGTACGGCCAGATTCCTGGCGCAGCAGGCGGTTGTCGCGGCCTCGGCAATTGTCAGGAAGGAACTTGAGCGGCTCCCGCTACCGTCTCTGTTGGCTGGTCAGACGAAGGACAGGTGGGAGCAGCACAAGGAGCGCCTCGCGCTCCATCTCGAGACTGTCGCGGAGACTGAACTTCGAGTGATCGCTTCGACGCCGCGTCTCCGAAGGCCAGTGACGCTTGCAGGCGGCGGTGGGACGCTGCTCTTTTCGTCATTCGAGCGCCCGTCGCGGCGGGGTCCGAGCTTTGCGCTGAGCTGGCAATGGGTGTCGCCGGGTTTTCTCCAGCTTGGGATGCAACCCGGACAACCCGCGCCATTGCGCGTGCTGACCGGGTTTGCGGGCCTGCCTCTGGCGGGATACGGCTCCATCGGGATCAGCTACCTCCGGCGCGACGATCGCGGCGCCCCTGGCAGCGAGATCGTCTCGGCCAGCTACACGGTCGGCCTCGCGAGGTCGGTCGCGCTGTCGGTGGCGGCTTTGAGATCCCTGAGCGGTGAACCCGTTCAGTCGGTGGTCGTCGGGCTTTCGACCGCGTTCGGCGAGCGCAGCTCCGCGTCGCTCGATTACAGCCGGCAGCCCCACTCGAGTCAGGCGCTCCTCCAGGTCCAGCAGAACCTGCCTGCAGGGACCGGCGCGGGCTACCGGGTACTCGCGGGCGCGGGCTCGCCGGGTGATCGCGAGGAGGGTACGCTCTTGTTCCAGGGCGACAAGGGGACGTACGAGGTCGGCGCAGCGAGGGGACCGTCGTACGTCGAGTCGCGCGCGAGCATGAGCGGAAGCGTGGTGCTGATCGGAGGTCAGCCGTTCTTCACCCGCCGGCTCGTCGACAGCTTTGGAGTGGCGGAGGTGCCCGGCTTCCGCGAGGTCACGGTATCGGTCAACAACCAGATCGTCGGCCGCACGAATGGCGATGGTTACGTCATGCTGCCGCATCTGATGCCGTATCAGGCAAACGAAGTGCGGATCGAACCGTCCGATCTGCCGATCGATGCACGGATCGACGCTACCCGCCTCGACGCCGTTCCGTATTTCCGCAGCGGCCTCTCGCTCAGGTTCCCGGTACAGCGAAGCAACGGGGCCCTGCTGGTGGTCTTGCTCGAGGACGGCACGCCGATCCCATCGGGCGCGGTCGTCCGGATCGAGGGCCGGGAGGAGGAATTCCCCGTCGCGGAGCGCGGCGAGGTGTACGTGACCGGGCTCGCCCAGGAGAACAAGGTGCGCGTGTTCTGGCGCGGGGACTCCTGCGAGCTGGACGTCAGGCTGAAAGAGGGCGAGTCGCCGTTGCCGAAGCTGGGACCGTTCACCTGCAAGGGCGTGACGCGATGATTCGGGGGCGATGGCTCGCGGCTGCGCTCTGCGCCTCGACGAGCGGGGCGCACGCCTGCTACATCGCGACGCTTGCGCTGCAGTTCGGCGCCATCAATCCAACCTCGTCGGCTCCCGCCGATTCCGTCGGGCAGGTCTCCGTCACCTGCACCGACGCGCCCGGTACGCTGCTTCGCTACAGCCTCTCGTTGAGCGCGGGATTTGCCGGCGCGTTCACGCCGCGGAGGATGAGATCCGGCACCGATGCCACCCTCAAATACAACCTCTACGTCGATGCGGCGCGCAGCCTGGTCTGGGGAGACGGCAACGGAGGCACGGTGAACGTCGTCGGCGCTCCTCTCCTGGTCGGGTCGAGTGTCACGACGCATTACCCGCTCTACGGACGGGTATTTGGCGGCCAGAACGTGCCAGTTGGCGTCTATGGCGATTCGATCCTGATCTCGTTGGATTTCTAGTCACAGGCGGGCGACGCCGGGGCGGCGTCGCAGCGGGCCGAAGGGGCACCTCCCGCCCGTCACGTTGCCGCTCGCCGATCGCGCCTTCAACTTCCCAAACGGTCCGATCACGCGGGCACATAGCATCAGTCAGCCTGGAGGCGTTCTCGTTCCATGCCGAGCAGCGTCGCAAGCACGTGATGGCAAAGACGCCATGCGCCGTCTTTGCGAACGACAGGCAAGCCGTCCCCGGCATGCAGGTTGTGCTGAATGTATTTTTCAGGGTCGACGTACTTCAGTGCCTTGGAGTCCTTGCTTTCCAGGCTCTTGAGGAACTGCACGGCGACATCCTTTTTTGTCTCGTGGACCGGCTCGGGGGCCGTTTTGCTCATTCGTCAGGGAACTTGTCTCCGAACATCGGAAGCCCGCTTTTCGAGGCGGCTCGCGTGGCTTCGTCCTGGATGACGTCCCAATGCTCAGCGAGGACACCGTTCTCCAAGCGCACCACGTCCACCACGATCCAATTCGGCGTTCCTGCGCCGAGACCAGAAAAACGACCATGCAACATCAAGAAGTCTCCATTCGCCAGAATCAGCTGATTCTCGTACCGCATCGTCGCGGGAGCGTTTCTCACGAGCTCGAACAGCCCCTCCCGTCCTGGCCGGCGTTGGTTGAACAAGGTGTCGAAGGCCTGGAGCACAATGGCCTTGTTCTTCTCTTCGATTGAGCCGGACATCCCTGCCTCCGTGTTCGTGGGCTTCTTCTGCCGATGCTTACTTCTTCTTCGCGGCGAGAGCTGCGAACTCCTCCTTCCCAAACGCCGTGCCGGCGATTCCCCAACCTCCCTCGGCAGCCTCGGTGAGCAAGACCCATGTGCGCCCCGCCTGAGTCGGATCGCCCGAGATCCTCGCGACGATCTCAGTCGCTTCAGCGACGAGCTGCTTTTGCCCGGCGCGCGAGAGCACGCCCGGCGGCGTGACGACCTGCACGCGGACCGTTCGCGCCGAACCCTGCGCTGCGGTGTTCACGGTCGAGGGCGGCATTCGATGAATGTACGCGCCGGTGTTGTTGGTGTGCGTCGGGCCAGGATTCGCGACTCCCTCCGCCTTCAAGAGGGCGGCCGTCAGCTCCTCGGCGAGCTGGCGGTCGGCGCTGACGGGAAAAAGGTCGCTAGGAGCGTAGACATCGATCATCGGCATGGACGTGGTCCTCCGTGGAAGTCTACCGTCTATACTTTCCCGTTCTTGTTCTTCCACTGATCGATTGGCGGAAACGGCTCCTCAGATGCTGGCGCACGGCGAGGCCTTTTCACCTGCGAGCGTTGTCTGCCGCGGCCGCCGCCCGTCGACCTGGGGCGCTTGCATCGGCGCAGGCTCACTCATCGTGCTCTCCTTCCCGCGAGATCCATTCGCGGACGTAGGCCGGGCAATTGAGCAGCTCGGTGCCTTGCCGCTCGCGCTCCACCAGGAAGTGGATGACATTGACGCCGACTACGGTGACTCCCTCCAGGTCCAGGACGGCGCGGGAACCGCAGATCTCCAGTTGGTGCTCGATCTCCCGGAGGTGCTCGGACTTCACGGACCCGATCAGCCGGATGGTCGATCGGGCCCCATCCGAGCCGCGCTCGATCTTGAACGTCATCCCCTAAGGGGTGAGCAACCCGCGGGCCACCCGCTTTCCAGTGGGGAATGCCTGGGTCCTGCTGATCATCCGAGCAGCAATTGCCCGGCATCTGCCGGGCCCCGGCGCCCTAGTGCCATCGTCGCGGAGAGGATGCTGGCAGGCGCGCCACGGGGCCCGCGTCCGGTTATGAAGTGGCCATGATGGATACACACGGGGGAGCTTCCGGGGCCATCACCACGCAGGCCGTGGCCGACGGTGAGGCCGCGGGACGAACCGAGATGGACCTCGACGAGCTCAAGAAGGCGGAAGCCGAACGTCGGAGGATGATCGACAACCTCCCGGTTCTTTCCTGGCGCGGGTCGCCCGACGGCTCGAAGGACTTCTTCAATCTCCGCTGGCACGACTACACCGGTCTCTCGCCTGCGGAGGCTCACGGTTCGGGTTGGCACGTCACGGTTCACCCCGACGACATGCCCCAGGTGCGGAACCTTTTTCTGGAGCTCGTTGCTTCGGGGACGCCAGTGCAGGTGGAAGCACGCCTACGGCGATTCGACGGCGAGTATCGGTGGTTCCTCTGCCGGGCCGAGCCCGTGCGCGACGAACTGGGGAAGATCGTGAAGTTGTACGGCACACACACCGATATCGAAGACCGCAAAGGGGCGGAAGACAAACTGCGGAGGAGTGAACAAGAGCTTCGTTGCATGATCGACGCGATTCCCCAAACCATCGTGGTGCTGGACCCTGAAGGGAACGCCGTCAACGCCAATCAATCGACGCTCGACTTCACCGGTCTCACGATCGAGGCCGTGCGGGCACCGTCTTTTCGCGAGCTCGCCTTTCATCCCGAGGACGTCGAGAGGCTGCGGAGTCAGCGGCAGGAGGCGCTCGCGCGCGGGGTTCCGTTCGCCGTCGAGTGGCGCGTGCGCCGGAAGGACGGCCAGTACCGCTGGTTCCTCATCCAGTACAACCCGCTTCGCGATGGAAGTGGACGGCTGCTGCATTGGTACGCGACCGGAACCGACATCGATGATCGGAAGCGCGCCGAACAAAGCGCGCAAAATGAGAACCAGGCCCTCCGGGATGAGATCGATCACTCCTCGATGTTCGAGGAGATCGTCGGCTCTTCCGCCCCTCTTCGGCGTGTGCTCGCTCAGGTGGCGCGGGTGGCCGGCGCTGACGCTACCGTCCTCATTCTCGGTGAGACGGGTACGGGCAAGGAGCTCATCGCGCGGGCGATTCACAGGACCTCCAAGCGTTCCAGCCGGGCATTCATCCGCGTGAACTGCGCCGCCATCCCTCCCACGCTCATTGCATCCGAGCTGTTCGGCCACGAGAAGGGATCCTTCACCGGCGCGGTGCAGCGCCGGATCGGGCGTTTCGAAGCAGCTGACGGCGGAACGATCTTCCTCGACGAGGTCGGCGAGCTGCCGCCTGAAGCCCAGGTCTCCCTGCTCCGGGTGC
>WNFP01004163.1_pt1 | contig 11632 bp, 9 predicted proteins | sample 5400201 | NCBI WGS metagenome assembly WNFP01 (sample SAMN13153355, study PRJNA577476) | soil metagenome | isolation source: 115 cm saprolite under Madrone tree | place: USA:California | collected 2016-06-14
CCGGTGATCTGATCCGCACGGTCGTTGTCGCGCCGACGATGCAAAACGTGGCCGTGCTCGGGCTGATCGTGCTAATCCGGACGTTCCTTAGTTTGTCACTTCAGTTGGAAATCGAAGGAAAATTGCCGTGGCAGCGCGCACCGCAGCCGCAAGCGCAGGATCAGTAAAGTTATTTCGGAAAATTCAGAACCCGTAGTGTTACTGATACGCACGCGCGGCTCAGAATGAATTGACGTGGGAGTAATGCGTCTCTAGTCTCATGATCGTGCTTGCTTTCATTGCTCGCAGCGTGACGATCGTTGCGCTTTGCTGTGCGATAGGCCTGCAATGGCTGGCGCTCCAATCCATCGCATGGACGGCGATGATTCTCGACTATTCAAAAGACGCTTCGCTGTGTCACGCGATTGCCAAGACGCTTGATGGCGCGCATCCATGTTCTCTCTGTCACGTCGTCAATAGAGCCAGAACGGCTGAAAAGAAATCAGACCTCCAACTGCTCACTCCGAAGGTCGACATGATCTGCACAAAACGTGCGATCATCCTTGTTCGGCCGTTCATCCATTTCCATTACGCGACCAGCAATTTTTCTTTTGATCAAGTCGGGCGATCTCCGCCCGTGCCACCGCCGCGCCCACTCCTCAGTTAGTTCGCGCTTGATCCGGCCGCGCCGTGCCTGTGCACGGGTCGTAGTCCTCGCACATCACGAACTCGGCAACCACCGCGCAGAATCGCGGCGTTGTTGCGACTTTCGGAGGAATCGAAATGAAAAATTTGTCTTTGGTTTATTTGCTCATTTGCGCCGCATGCGAATTCGGCGCGACCACACGGGTTTACGGTCACGGCTTTGCGGGAGCGCGGTTTTTCCCGGCTACGCTTTCAACTGATGATCCGTTTGTCTCCGACGAACTTTCACTCCCAACAGTCAGTACGATCAGAACACCGGAGAATGGTGGGACGCGTGAGACCGACATCTCTGTGGATATTTCCAAGCGCATCACCCCGGACTTTGCGATTGAAATCGGTGACGCCTTTACGGTCCTCAATCCTCACGAGGGGCGCGCGGCGAATGGGTTTGGTAATCTGGAGTTAGGCGGGAAGTATCAGCTCCTAAAAAACGGCGAGCACGAAGCGATTGTTTCGATCGGACTTGGTGTGGAAGTCGGCGGCACGGGAGGCCGCTCGGTGGGTGCCGATCCATTTAGCACTTGGACGCCGGGAATTTTCTTCGGCAAAGGATTCGGCGACTTACCTACTGAGCTGCGGTTTCTGAAGCCGCTCGCTCTCACGGGGCTGGTCGGCATGGCAATTCCCACCAGCGCGAGCACACGCAGTGTCACCGTGGATATACAGACTGGCGAACGCGACATTGAGATCGAACGTCATCCCAACGTGCTGGAGTGGGGGTTTGCCCTCGAGTACAGCCTGATCTACCTGCAATCGCAGGTGCAGGACATGCACTTGCACGCGCCACTCGATCGGTTGATTCCGCTGGTGGAGTTCGCGCTCGAAAGTCCGCTGAACCGCGGCGCAGAGGGACAAACAACGGGCACAATGAACCCCGGGATCATCTGGGCGGGTAAATACTTCCAGGTTGGAGTGGAAGCTGTTGTACCGATCAATGAGCGCACCGGAAACAACGTCGGTGTGATCGCGCAACTGCACTTCTTCGTAGACGATCTTTTCCCCCATAGCCTGGGCCGGCCGCTGTTTGGAGGAAACAAATGAAACATGTAATCATCGGTTTCTTTGTAATTCTTCTGGCGGAATCAGGCCGGCTGGAAGCGCATGCTTTTTTGAAAGATGCGCATCCGGCGGTGGGCAGCACGGTACAGACGCCGCCGAATGAGGTGCAAATCCGATTTACAGAGAAGATCGAACCCACCCTTAGCCGTATTCAGGTTTTCGACGCGTCTGGGAAAGAAGTGGACAAACGCGATGTGCATCTGGATCACTTCGACGGCGCCCTGCTCCACGTTTCTCTGCCGCGACTCGGCGCGGGAACGTACAAGGTGCTCTGGCGCGTAGTTTCCATCGACACTCACGTGACGAACGGAGACTTCACGTTCCGGGTCGCTCGTTAGGCGTGGCGCGTAGGAGAACCGATGTTCACGCCGCTGCTCATCGCTGCTCGCGCAGTGAACATCGGCGCATCGATTCTCCTTGCGGGAATCTTCACGTTTGATGCCATAATGTTTTTGCCGGGTGGTCGAGTCGGGACCGGCGATTTCCAAGAAGTTGAACGCCGCCTGTTGCGTCTGGCTGTTTGGAGTCTGATTGCGGCAATTCTTTCCGGTCTGCTCTGGTTTTGGCTGGAAGTTGCAAGCATGAATGAGTTGTCGCTCAAGAATGCTTTATCAGAGGCAGCGTGGCGCGCGGTGTTGTTTGAGACGCGATTTGGTCGAGTCTGGCAGCTTCGGTTTGGCGTCATCGTAGCTGCGTTTCCTTTGATCTGGTTATGCCGGGCGCAAGTTAAAGCACGCAGGGCACTCATCTTAATTCTCTGGCTGCTAAGCGTTGTGTTTCTCGCTTCGCTAGCCTTAATCAGCCACGCTGCGGCAGCCAGCATTCAGCCACTCGGTTTGCTCGGAGATATGCTCCATCTTTGTGCGGTGGGCGGCTGGATCGGCGGACTGCTGCCGCTGGTAATTTTCCTCGCGCGAACCCGTGCGTCGCTCGCGTTGGACGAAATCGCCGCTGCGGCGCTGCAGCGTTTTTCCACGCTCAGCTTATGCTGCGTGAGCGTTCTCGTCCTTAGTGGAATTTCCAATAGCTGGCTACTAGTCGGTTCAATCCACGCGCTGTTCACGACGCCTTATGGTCGCCTTCTGGTTTTTAAGCTGACGCTCTTTGCAATCCTAATTGGTCTGGGCGCACGCAATCGCTTCCTCGTTAAAACAACACTGGGAAAAGCTGTTGCCGACCCGGACTTGGTGTCTCAAGTGCGCCGCAATGTCCTCTGCGAAATTTGTTTCGGCGCTGCAGTGGTGGCGATCGTCGCGTGTTTAGGCGTAACGCCGCCTGCGGGACATTCATAGCAAGATCACGAGACAGAAAACAGGCGTGCCAACCGGGGTCGCGAATTAGATCCAGTTCGGCAAGAATAGTTTTCTTGCTGAACAGGCAGTAGAACTTTCCGTCTGTCGAGCGCAGCCACCGCCGGCTCGTTAAACGAAATAAATAAAAAGGAGGCTGTTAGATGAAGAAGGTACTCTGTTCAACATTTGGAACGCTTGTCATGGTAGGTTTCCTGGCAATAACGCCGCCGATGTATGCCCGCGGAGGGCATGGCGGTGGTCACGGCGGAAATCGTGGTGGCCATGGCGGGCATGCTATGAAACATGCCGCCGTCGGACATATGAAAGGCGGACATCATGGTTTTGCTATGCGCGGTGGCCGTGGCAACAATCGTGCGGTGTTTGCGCGTGGGAATGCGCGCTATGCGGGACGCGCGTATTATGCGACTCGCGGCGCTGGCTGGGGAGGCAGTTCCTGGTATCCGTACTCTGGATATTCCGGGTTCAGCTATTATGGCTCGGGTTACGGTTATCCGTATGGCGGGTATTACGGTTACCGATCCGGTTGGTGCTACGATCCGTATTACGGATATCGTCCGTGCGGATCTTACCCTTACCGATACGGGTCCGGGCCTTATCTGGGCTTCAGCTTCGGCGGCTACTAAGTTAAATCAGCACCGTTGACGTCAGCGAGCCGCAGCAATGCGGCTCGCGTGCTAATCTCTCATGCTGACAGTATTTTGAAGCAGCACACCGGGAGTCTACGCAGGCTATTCGACCGCCGCCGATCACTTCATGTCGCAACAACACTTGTCGTAAGTTTTCTTGGTAAGCTTGCAATAGAACTTACCGGCTTTCATCTCACAACAGCATTGATCCATCGTTTTTCCCGTCACGCGACAGGTCGTCTTCTGTGCTACGCCGAACGCAGAAGTCGCGAGCACGACCAGAACAAGACCAAGGCTTAAGATCAGTTTTCTCATGTGATCACCTCCTTTCATTTACTAATTTTGAAATCCAAATCTTATCTCTTTATCATGCTTCTCGACGGGATCAGCGCCGGTGGAATCAAAGGCGCTTGTTCTTCAGTCTGGTCAAGTAGTTCGCGTTTGCGCCAGATAACGTAAATCACCGGATAGATCAGCAGCTCGAGGATTCCCGAAGTAACGATTCCGCCGATCATGGGCGCGGCGATGCGTTTCATTACGTCAGCACCAGCTTGCAGGGCGGGAGACCACATGATCGGCAAGAGCCCGAATAAGATCGCGCAGACGGTCATGATCTTTGGCCGAACGCGACCGACAGCGCCTTCGATCACTGCGTCATGGAGGTCGCGCATGTTACGCATCCGGCCTTCACCGCGGAATTTGTCCCAGGCGTGATCGAGGTACAGCAGCATGACGACCCCGGTCTCGGCGTCGAGACCGGCAAGCGCGATGAGCCCCACCCAGACGGCGACGCTCACGTTGTAGCCGAGCAACCAGAGGAGCCAGAACGCGCCGACTAACGAAAAAGGAACGGCGAGGAGCACAATCCCGGTTCTCACTACAGAACGCGTGTTGATGTAAATGAGAACAAAGATGATCAAGAGCGTGAACGGAATAACAATTTTCAGCCGCTCTTTGGCAGCTTGCAGATATTGGAATTGTCCCGCCCATTCGATGTAGTAACCTGGCGGATATTGAATATGCTGGCCGAGCAGCTGCGATGCTTTGCGCACATAGCCAGCGATGTCGCTCGTCGTAATATCGACAAAGACAAATCCGACGAGCTTGCCATTCTCGCTTCGGACTGAGGGCGGACCCGTTTTGTACTGAATGTCGGCTAGCATCGAGATCGGAACCTGCGCCCCAGTTGGCGTGGGAACGAGCACCCGTTTGAGCGCGTCGAGGTCTTCACGAAAGTCGCGCGCGTAGCGTGTGTTTACGGAATAACGCTCGCGACCTTCGACTGTCGTCGTGATGTTTTTTCCGCCGATGGCTGATTCGACGATGTCATTTACATCGCCAACTCTCAGTCCGTAACGCGCAGCCGCTTCGCGATTCACAGTAAAATCAAGGAAGTAGCCGCCAACCGTGCGCTCAGCGAATGCGCTGCGCGTATCTGGCACATCGGCGAGCTCGCGTTCGATCTGCACCGCGAGTTTTTGGATCTCGCCAAGATCAGGTCCAAAAACTTTTACGCCAAGTACGCTGCGAAAACCGGTTGTGAGCATCTCGGTGCGCGTTTGTATCGGCATCCAGAAGATGTTCGCCATGCCTGGCGTTTTGATGTTCGCGTTGACTTCGGCGAGAAGCTTGTCCCATGTCATTCCTTTGCGCCATTCGTTAGGTGGTTTGAGTGTGATCACCGTTTCGAACATCGACAATGGCGCGGGATCCGTCGGCGTTTCGGCCTGGCCGGCCTTGCCGAACACCGTCATTGCCTCAGGGATTTTTTTCAGTTGTCGATCTTGTATCTGAAGAATTTTGGTCGCCTCGGTGATCGACATCCCGGGAATCGCGGTCGGCATATAGAGCAGCGTGCCCTCATTGAGCGGCGGCATGAATTCGCTGCCGAGTCTTGAGAATGGAAAAATCGTGAGCGCGAGAATAACGAGCGCGCAGCCGAGCGTGAACCAGCGGTAGCGCAGCACGAAATTTACAAACGGCTGGTAGGTCCGAATCAGAAACCGGTTCACCGGGTTCCTTTCTTCCGGCGTGATCTTGCCGCGAATCAAAAGCAGCATGAGCACCGGCACGAGCGTCACGCCGAGGAACGACGCGAAAAACATCGAGAATGTTTTCGTGAACGCGAGTGGCCGAAACAGCCGGCCCTCCTGCGCAGTCAGTGAGAATACCGGAATAAAGCTGACCGTGATGACAAGCAGAGCGAAAAAGAGCGGACGCCCGACGCTCTTTGCCGCGCCGACAATCACACCAAAACGCTCGCGATTGCCCGGCTCGCGTCCGTGGTCTTCGCGAAAATGTTCGAGAGCCTTGTGTGCGTTCTCGATCATGATGATGGCCGAATCGACCATTGCGCCGATTGCGATGGCAATCCCGCCGAGCGACATGATGTTGGAGGTCACGTTCATCCACCACATCGGGATGAATGACAGAATAATCGCGATCGGCAGGGCAATGATCGCGACCAGCGATGAACGCACGTGCCAGAGAAAAACCACGCAGACGAGCGCGACGATGATGCTCTCTTCAATCAGTTTTTCGCGGAGCGTGCCTATCGCGCGTTTGATCAGGTCACTGCGGTCATAAGTCGGAACCATCCGCACTCCTTCCGGTAGTGACGGTTTGATTTCCTCGATCTTCTTTTTGACGCCGTCGATGACGTTGAGTGCGTTCTCGCCATAACGCATGACGACGATCCCGCCGACTGTTTCGCCCCTGCCATCAAGCTCAGCGACGCCGCGCCGGATATCGGCGCCAAGATGGACGTTGGCGACATTCTTCAAGTAAACCGGCGTGCCGTTTTCGACTTTGAGGACTATGTTCTCGATGTCCTCGATCTTTTTGATGTAGCCGCGGCCACGGATGTAGTACTCGGTCGTGGCGACTTCGAAAACTTTGCCGCCGACATCCGCGTTACTCATCTTAATCGCGTTGACGACTTCGCTGAGCGGGATGTTGTAGGCAACGAGAGCGTTTGGATCGAGATCGACCTGGTATTGCTTCACGAAACCGCCAACCGGCGCGACTTCGGCGACGCCTTTTACCGAGGAGAGCGCGTAACGCAGATTCCAATCCTGAATGGAACGCAGCTGCGCGAGATCGTGCTTCCCGCTGTCGTCAACCAGCGCATATTCATAGATCCAACCGACACCGGTCGCGTCGGGGCCGATGACCGGATTTACGCCCTCTGGCAGCGACCCGCGTACCGAGTTGAGATATTCGATAACACGTGAGCGCGCCCAGTAAATATCCGTGCCGTCCTCGAAAATGACGTAGATGAACGATTTGCCGAACATCGATTCGCCACGGACAAACTTTACTTTGGGCGCGGCGATGAAGACGGTGGAAATCGGATACGTGATCTGATCCTCGACGAGGTCAGGTGAGCGTCCTTCCCATTCGGTGTAAACGATCACCTGTACGTCGCTCAGATCGGGAATCGCATCGAGCGGAGTATGCATCAGGCCATAGAATCCCGCGGCCACAGCGAAGATCGTGAAGACGAAGACCAGGAACTTGTTTCGAGCGCTGGCCTCGATAATCCGCTCGATGAACGTCTCGCGCTTTGGAATCTCGGCGGTTCCTTCTGCCGAAATCGGTTCCGGTTCGGTCATGGGTTTGTTCCAGGCCCCGGGGTTTCTTCAAACGCCTTCAGCGCGCCCTGCACTTTTGACTCGGCGTCAATCAAGAAGTTTGCACTCGCGACGACGCGTTCGTTTTCTTCCAGGCCGCTTTTTACTTCGTAGATATCGCCATACTTGGTGCCAAGCTGCACGATGCGCGGCTCAAGCTTTCCTTCGCCTTTGTCAACGAAGACGACGCTGCGCGTGCCGGTCGGCATCACGGCGCTGATGGGAATGGTGAGTGCCGTGCCCATGTCCATTTCCAACTCCGCGTTGACGTACATCCCGGGCCGCAGCTTGAAATCGGGATTTGGAATATCGATGCGAACCTTGGCTGTGCGTTTCGTCGCGTCGAGAAACGGATCAATCAGACTGATTGTGCCGTCGAAGTTTTGTCCAGGATACGACTTTGCTGTGATCGTGAGCTTTTGCGCCACTTGAAGCATCGATAACTCATTCTCGTAAAATTCCGCCCACAGCCAGACGACGCTGAGGTCGGCAACCTCTACAAGTAAGTCTCCCGTTTTCACGCTCTTGCCCTGTTCGACAGGCACCGACTGCACAACGCCGCGGAATGGTGAGAGCAGCGTGAGCGTGTCGGAGGCTTTACGCGTCTTCTCTAGCTCGGAGATCTGTTGCGGCGTGACGTTCCAAAGTTGCAGCCGACGCTTCGCAGAATCGATCAAGCGCTGCGGAGTGTCGCGCGCGTCTTTGGACTTCGCCTGGTCACGCATGCGCAACAGCTCGACGAATTCACGCTCACTCGTTAACAGATCGGGACTGTAGATCGACAAAAGCGGCGCATCTTTTTCCACGAGCTCGCCCGGCGCGGTCACGTCCAGTTTTTGAACGTAGCCATCAACACGCGACACAAATTGCCAATTACGTGTTTTATCCGGAGCGATCAGGCCAACTGCGCGGATGGTATGGCGAAGCGGCTTTCGCTCGACCTTCGCATAACGCACCCCGATCTGCTGCTGACGCTCAACTGGAACGACGAACTCGCTTGTCTGCGGCGCTTTGCTCTCCACGCCTCCTTTCATTCCAGGCATCCCGGGCATGCCTTGCATCTCGCTGCTGCCGGTTGGCTTTCCCGCTAGCATTGCTGCGTGATCGTGCCGAGGGGCGTTTTTACTGGAACTTGCCGGGGTTGCGCTCTCCTTCATCACTGGCACAAGATCCATCGAGCAGATGGGACATTTGCCGGGTCCCTTTTCGCGCACCGATGGATGCATTGTGCACGTCCAGTAATCGATGTTGCTCGGTTTCTCCGTGGCGCTGTTCTTCGAGCACGACGCAGCGCCAGAAAGAAGCGCAGCGAGCATGAGCAACAGCGCAGTTTTTTGCAGAAACAGCTTCATCGTCATTTCCTTCCGTTCGATAACCCTGCCGCGGGCGAGTAAACGTTTGCGCCGATGACTGCCTCCAACTCAGCGACTGCCATTTGATAATGCGCCAAGTGGTCGCGTCCCATGGCTTCGATGTCGCGCAGGTTGCGTTGCGCGGTAATCCAATCGAGAAACGTTGCTTTTCCTGACTCGTAGCTTAGCCGCGTCGCTTCAAACGCCTGCTGCGACTGAGGCACGAGCTTGTCACGGAATAACTCGACGTGATGATGAAACGTCTCGACCTTTGCCAACTGATCGCGCAAGAGCCGTAATGCTTCCTTCTGTTCACGCTCAAATCCCTGCTCAGCCGCTGCAAAATTTGCGCGTGCTTCGCGAACGGCAGCTGAGTATTTACCGGGATTGACCCATGGGATTGTGAACGACACGCCGGCGTCGAATTCACTAACAGCCTCCGCGGCGTCATTGTAACGCTGACCTTTGACATTGACTGCTGGATCAGGAATCCAGGCGCGGTGCGCCAGCTGAAGCTTTGACTTCTCGCTGTCGATCTTGGCACGCGCCATCTGCAGCTCAGGCCGTTGAGCGAGCGCGATCACTTGCAACTCGCTTGCAGAGAGATCCGCCGCACTGATTGTCGCTCCCGTGGGCGGACCGAGCGGCGCAAACGCGTCGCGATTCATCAGCGTGTTCAGTTGCGACTGCGCGTCAGACAAATTGCGCTCCAAATCCCGCCGCGTCTCCTGCAGCTTGCTGTAATCTGTCTCGGCGATAAGCGCGTTCGCCGCAGTCTCCAAACCAGTTTCGTAACGAGAGCGGCTGATATCGGCAATTTGTTTGAGTGAAGTAAGATTTTTGTTGTTGATCTCGAGTTGGTCATAGGCATTCGCCAGTTGGAAATACGTGGCGCGTGCCTTTGCGATCACATCGAGCTGAGCGCGTCGCGCTTCTTGAAATGCAGAGAACGCCTCGGCTGCAGCAATCCGGCCGCGCACCATATTTTTTCCGGTGATCGGGATCAATTGCTCGATGCTGAGCGTTTGATCCGTGAACGCGTTTGGCGGTACATCGACAAACCGGCGCACACGCGATTCGCCCGCAACGCGCGGGTCATCCCATGCGTACGCTTGTCGCACGCGGTGAATTGCGGCGTACCAGCGGTTCTCCGCTTCTTTAATGGCTGGATTGTTCTCCAGTACGCGGCGCGTCACTTCGGCTAACGAGAGCTCTCGTGACGCAGCGCCGTCTTCGCCGCCATCAGCGGCGATCTGACTGCGAAGTAATAAAAATGTAGCTAATAAGATTGAAAGAGTTGTTGTTTTCATTGATCCACGACTGCGTTTAACGACACGGCGTGCCGATGAATGGGCACACCCCGACTGTTAAAGCCGGTGGATCAGATGAGTCGGATGCAGATCAACGCGAGCGTCGGCGGTGAATGCGCGCTACACCTGGCGTTGAAAGCTGAGAATTGTTGAGCGCCGGATTCCGGACTCGGCAGAACGACAGGCAATGCGACGGGTGTCGCGTTTACTTTGTAGCTCGAATCGCCTTTTGTCAGCGGCTGCGATGGAGTCGATTTATGCTCGCTTGAAGTTGCGCAACACGTTTTGTTGGCGCAGCAACCCGGCTTGCACGCTTGTTGTATCGGCGCGCTGGAGAGGATGCACGATCGCGCGGTAAGACTTACCGGCGCTGTAACCAGCGCGGTGGCCATCGCTATCGAAAGTACGATCCTGCTTAACATTGCTTTCCTTGTAACACGCGTTAGACCGCACGTCGAGAAAAGCGTTCATGCCTTTCTGGTGAGTTGTAGGGTGCGCTGTCCTCAGCGCATTACGATCTCCCCTTTCCGCGGAGACAGCGGACACTACAGCCCAAGCTTTTCGTTTGCATTTCTACGAGGATTTTGCGAGGAAGGAGACTAGAATTTCTTTCAACGAAAAGAAGGCAATTATGAAAACTGAAAATTTGGAAACGATAGCGAACAAACTCGTGGCGCCGGGGAAGGGGATTCTGGCAGCCGACGAAAGTTCGGGTACGATCGAGAAGCGACTGAAAAGCATCAATGTCCCTTCGACTGAGGAGAATCGGCGAATGTATCGTGAAATCTTGTTTACCACCAAGGGTGCCGGCGAATTCATCAGCGGCGTGATTCTCTTTGATGAGACAATTCGACAGAAGAGTCGCGACGGGCGGACTTTTGTCGAAGTGCTGGAGCAACAGGGGATCGTTCCCGGGATCAAAGTGGATAACGGCGCCAAGGCGATGGCGAATTTTCCGGGTGAAAAGATCACTGAAGGTTTGGACGGATTAAGGGACCGGTTGGCCGAATACCGGCAACTTGGAGCGCGCTTTGCCAAGTGGCGCGCCGTGATTGCCATCGGCGATGGGATTCCCACGCGCACCTGCATCGACGCCAATGCGGAGGCGTTGGCGCGTTACGCGGCACTTTGTCAGGAAGGTGATTTGGTGCCGATCGTCGAACCGGAAGTGCTCATGGACGGCGACCACACAATCGAGCGGTATTTCGAAGTCACCGAGCAAACCTTGCGAAGCGTTTTCGATTCTTTGGCGGAGCACCGGATCGTGCTCGAAGGGATGTTGCTGAAGCCGAACATGGTGCTTTCTGGCAAAGACTGTCCACAGCAGGCGTCGGTGCAGGAAGTCGCGGAAGCCACAGTTCGTTGCCTGAAGCACGTCGTTCCAGCGGCCGTGCCGGGTATTGTGTTTCTCTCAGGCGGCCAAACCGATCAGCAAGCGACGGAACATCTCAACGCGATGAATCGTATCGCGAATCTGCCGTGGCAACTGAGCTTTTCCTATGGCCGCGCATTACAAGCTCCGGTACTCAAAGCATGGAAAGGCGACAGCGCGAAGGTTGCTGCTGCGCAACAAGCGTTCCATCACCGTGCATGGTGCAACAGCAACGCGCGTTACGGCAAATACACCGAAGATATGGAAGCGAAGGCCGCATAGGG
>WNFP01004164.1_pt1 | contig 11632 bp, 15 predicted proteins | sample 5400201 | NCBI WGS metagenome assembly WNFP01 (sample SAMN13153355, study PRJNA577476) | soil metagenome | isolation source: 115 cm saprolite under Madrone tree | place: USA:California | collected 2016-06-14
GAACTTAATCGCGACAAAATGGAGAAGTTCCTGCCTGAGTTGCAGAAGACCTACTATGACCCGACACGTTACAAAACATATCTGCAGCAGCTAGGGATTCAGTATCCGACGGTGAAGAAGTAGGGATTTACGATTAAACAGCGTGGCGTGCGTGCGATCGGGTGCTCTGTAGTGATCCAGCTAAAAAAAGGAACCGCAAACCGGATTCATCCAGGCAGGAAAACGGCAGTAGTTCACTCGAACCCATGACGGGGATTACCCGTTGAAGCCCGCCCGATAACTCCCGGATGGTCGGCAACCCCGAAGTAATCCGTTTCATCCGTCACGCGACCCGCTGGCGGCGATTCTTCCGCTGTTCCCTCGCTGCCTCCAATTTCCGATCCCGCTCGGCCTGAATCTCGTGCTGTTTCCAGCTGAGGCTGGACAGAGAAGAGTTGGGGGCGAAAGTTGAAGCGTGTGCTACCTAGAAGTTTTCGGTTATGGCCGCTACGAGGCGCTGGGCGAAATCACGGGCCAGGCGGTCGAGGGCGGGATCTTGCTCCTCGAAGAAGCTTTTTACGTCGGTGGAAATTTCGTATTCGTTGCGGAAGCCGAATTTGTCGGTGTGGTAGAGAACCTTTTGCGTTTCCGTTTGCGTCAAGGTGATTTCGCAGCGGACCGTGACGAGCATGGTAGTGGCCCGGCCCGTTTGCGTGTCGAAGAGGAGCGGCACGGTCTCCACGGCTAGCACTTTGCCGTGCAGGACGGCGTCTCCGGAAGCGGGGTTGGAAGTGATTTTATAGGGTGTGGCGGCAAGAAATTCGTGCACGGTTGCGGACGTGAGTTTTTGCTCGATGCGGTAGCTGTTGGTGGCATTTTCGAGGGCCGGCACGGCAATGACGTGGATATTTTTTGGCAGCGCGTTGCTGCGGCCGGCGACGTGATAGCCGCAGGCAGCGAGGTGGCCGCAGCTTGCGAGCAGCAACAGAAGAGCCGCGGCTCTGGGCTTGGCAGTGCGAGCGAGGGCGCGATTTAAATATGGGAGCGAAGCGTTCATTTGACGAGTTTCTCCGCGAGCTTGATGGCGGCGGTCGCCGGCAAGCGAATATTATCGGCTGCGCCCCAAAACCACCAGGTGCCGGGCCGGGCGGGATCGCCATCAGGAAGGGCCAAGTGGATGGCGGAATCGCCGGAAGCGCTTAGATTGCCGAGCGGAGACGAGGCATCGGAATCGATGGTGAATCCCGATTTGCGGCAAATTTCGATGAGGTTTTCTTTGGTTAGCTGTGAATTCAGTTCGGCGTCGGCGACAAAGGTGTAGCCGTAAAAAACGGGGGCGTGCAGAACTTGTATGGAGGGCCGGACGGGACTGTTGCCGACGGCGGCGGAGACTTCGCGACGAATGCGCGCGCGGACGGATTGCAGATCTTCGCGGCTCGCGGCGCCGTAGCGATCAAGAAGATTGAAGGCTACCTGGGCATCGAAGACGGGCTGGCCGGTGGATTGGAAAGAGAGGAGTTGCGTGGTCTGCGCTTCGAGCTCTTCGATACCGGGACGGCCAGCTTCGGAAACGGGCCGGAAAAAGATCAAGGAGAGATGAGTTAGACCTGCGCGGCCGAGGGCGTCCAGGAGTTTGGCGGTGGCGAGACCTGCCGCGGAAGGAACGGCGTAGAGAGTTCTATTTTTGTCGGCGCTGTACCCTACGCCGTCGATGGCGAACCACGCTTGCGCGCCCTGGATGTTGAGCGCGGCGCCGGACAAGTCGATGACGGTGGCGCCGGATTCGCGGGCGGCGGGAAGATTGCGTTCGGTGAATGCCGCGGAGCCGGCGAAGAAGATGAATTTCGCGCGAGAGAAGCTGCCTTCTTCGACGGGCTGGATCACAGCAGGCTCGCCCGCGGCTTCGGTCAATGTACCGACGGCGATTTCCTCATCGAGCAGCGAAAAATCCCAGCCGGCGAAGCGGCTTTCTTCGAGCAAGGATTTGAGTTCGGCGCCGAGGAGGGAAGACGCGCCGGCGATTACAATGCGTTGGGAGTCCCGAGGTAGGGGCATTGAACTACGCAGTCCGGGAAGCGACGCGGTGGCGGAGAGAGCGAACGATTTGCAGGACAAGTCCTCCGACGGTGTATAGGGACGCAAAGAGGACCAGCACGACTTCGGAATATTTCCATACCACGGCGACGAAGAGGCACAAGAGAACGATAGCGAGGGATGGCTGGCGGCGCGTCCAGGGGACGTCCTTAAAGCCGTAGTAGCGGACGGTGCTGGTCATGAGCGCGCCGAGAGCGGCGGCGAGGAAGAGCCAGGCCATGGCCCAACGCTCGTCGTGCAGCGGAGTCTTGAATCCATGCACGAAGGCGGCGATGACGCCGGCGGCCGCGGGCGTTGGAAGGCCGACGAAATTTTTTGAGTCACCCGGCGCCATGCCCTGTACATTGAAGCGCGCAAGGCGCCAGGCGCAACAGATCAGGAAGGCCAGGCAGCAAATCCAACCGAACTGACTGATCTGTTCGATGGGGAGCGTGTCCTGGCCCGGCAGGCTGCGCACGCCCCAGGCGTAGGCCATGAGCGCAGGCGCGACGCCGAAACTAACGACATCGGCGAGAGAGTCGAATTGCACACCGAATTCGGAGGTGGTACCGGTCATGCGGGCGACACGGCCGTCGAGGGAATCGAACAGAATGGCAAAGCCGATGGCCTTGGCGCCGCGATCGAATTGGTCTGTGCCCCCCATGTAGGAGGCGACCACCGCGTAGTAGCCGCAAAGCAGATTCGCCACCGTGAACATGCTGGGAAGCAAGAAAATGCCGCGGCGCAGCTTGTTGCTGCGCAGCCGCCGTTCCTTGAAAGGAATTTCGTGCTGATCGAAGTCGGCCATGTCAGGTTCGCTTCTCGGCGGTGGAGAGATTTTCTTCCGAGGAAACCTGTTTTTGCGCGCGAGGTAGCGGCGGTTTTGCGCGGGGCGGCCAGTAGGCGACAACACTGGAGCCGCCTTTCACGTGATCGCCGACTTTCACCAGCAGCTCAGAATCGCGCGGTAGCCAGAGGTCGGCGCGGGAGCCGAAGCGCACCAGTCCGATGCGCTCGCCGCGGGCGACCCGGTCGCCCGGTTTTTTCCAGCAGACTACGCGGCGGGCAATCAGCCCGGCGATTTGCTTGAAGGTGATTTCGCCGGCATCGGTGGCGAGGGTGATGACGTTTTGCTCGTTGTCGGTGGAAGCGGACGCGCGCATGGCGGCGGAAAATTTGCCGGGACAATACTTAAGGCTGGTGATGGTGCCGGCGGCCGGGGAGCGATTCACGTGGACGTTCCAGATGGCGAGGAAGATCGAGATGCGCTTGCCGGCGCGACCTGCGTTTTCTTCGTCGGTGGCCACGACGACGCGCCCGTCGGCGGGGGAAACGACGGCGCCGGCATCAGCTGGGATGACTCGCTCGGGATCACGGAAAAAGTAAAAGACAAAGGCGGCAAGGAGGAAGAGAATTACGCCGGCGAACGCCCAGCGCAAAAACAGGGCGGCAGCGCCGAGGGCGAGAGGAGGCAGCCCAAAGTAGTAGCCTTGCTTGACCATGCCTCCCGACAATACCACAGCAATGGCGCTCGCGGTTCGCGCGAAGCGAGCCGCGCACGGTCATCCTACGAGGCCGCGGTTCCCACTTGGATGAACTCTCCCGGTTTAATCTTCTTGAGTGCTTGCGCACAGGCGGGGAAGTGCTGGCTAAGATCGGCAAGACGATTCGAGTGGGTGCGAATCATTACGACCGCGATCTTGCGCTGGGTTAGGTTTTGCTGATACCGGAGATTGGTGTCCAGAGTGACCAGGGCATCGAATGTGTTTTCGGCCAGTTGCAGCAGCTCGCCGTTTTGTTTACCACCCCATCCGGCTTCCTGGGCGGTCCGGCACTCGTGCCCATGCTGTCTTAGAAAGCGCCCCAGGGCACTTGGCGCACACTCGTCAATCAACACTCTCATCTAAGCTGCGATATGAGACTGGAACGGGCTTCTTCGATGGCCGCAATGGCAAGCTCTCGGCTAACAGTTGGATATTGCTCTAGGAACTGATCGAGCGTGTCACCGCCCTCCAAGTAGTCGGTCAAGATTTTGAATGGAACACGGGTTCCTCGAAAAACCGGTTCACCCCCGAGGATGTTCGGATCTCTTACAATGACGCTCTGCATTTTGGAGTACTCCAAAGCTTACGAATGGTAGTATGACAATACCACAGCAATGGCGCTCGCGGTTCGCACGAAGCGAGCCGGGCACGGTCACGCTACGACACAGCTTTGGGAGAACGGCGCTATTGCGAATGGGAGCGAGCGCGATGGATACGGGCGGCAATTCGCTCCATTTCATCCTTGCAGTACAGCTTCATTTTCTTGAGCTTGATTTCTTCCAACAGGTCTTCCGAATTCAGGTAGGGAGTTGCGGAGAGTTTTAGAAGTTCTGCTTCGTACTTGGAGTGTTGCTCTGCCAGACGCTGATACTCGGCGTCTGTTTCCAGGAGTATGTCCCGAGGGTACCGTTGCGCGCTTGCCGCCATTGGCCCTCCTTTGAATTGTGAGTGGCTACCTCATGAACGCACGTTAACACAAAGCGCGGCGAGGTCAAGAGGGAAGGTCCGGTAATTTCGTGTCCGGAATACCTCTGAGTTCTCTCATCATACATAGGGCGTCTTCGGTCGGGCCATGGTAGTACGCCTTGCGGCGGCCGGCGGGGACGAAGCCGTGGCGTTCGTAAAGGGCGCGGGCGGAGAGGTTGGATTCGCGGAGTTCGAGAAAGACGCGGTTGATTGCGGAGCGGCGGAATTGGTCGAGGGCGGCGAGGAGGAGCGCCGAGGCGATGCCTTGACGGCGAAAATCGCGGTGGACGGCAATGTTGAGGATTTCCGCTTCGTCGGCGGCTTGACGAGCGGCCACGAAGCCGACCGGCCGGCCCTCTGCTTCGCACACCAGGAGAATGCCGCCGGGCGATTTGGCTAACTTCGCGTAACTTTCCGGCGGCCACTGGGCGGCCTCGCTGGAGTCGCGCAGAATTTCGATGATAGCCGGCGCGTCAGCCGGGCGAAAGGCGCGTATTTTCCGGGCGATGGCGGCAGAAGGCTTGTGACTAGGGACCATGGTGCGACGGGCCCTTCCAGAAGATTTCCGCGTCGGAGCGGCGGACGTAATTGGCGTCGAGGGATAGGGCGTCGGTGAGTTGGTTTCGGAGGGCGAGATGATAGCCAATCTGGCCGATGCGGGGGGCGAGGAGCGGGGAAACCTCTTGTGCGGTTTCATGCAGACCAAGGCGTGAAGACCATTGTGGAGCCTGTGTTACGCAGTCAGGATCGGTGGACACCCAATCGATCTTTTCTGCTGCGGCCTTGGCGGCACACCATTCCAGGAATTTGTCCGGGGCGATAACCATTTCGTCTTCGACGCGTTCAAGCAATCCAGCGGCTTGGCGGCGGTACAAAGCAGCGAAAATCTGGTTGCGCCGAGCGTCAATGGAGGCAGCGACGTAGCTAGAGGTGCCGTTGCTTTCCGAGGCGATGGCTTCGAGGCGAGAGACGGAGGCGATGCCCCGTCCGTAGACCTCACTCCAAGCCTTAGCGGTGGTGAGGCCTACGCGCACGCCGGTGAAGGAACCAGGACCGGCGGCGACAGCGTATACGTCGATGTCTCGCAGGGTGAGGCCCGCAAACGCTAGAATTCCGTTGATCGAGGGGAGGAGCCAGGAGGAGTAGTCCTCGTCTGTGCTATGTGGCGCTGCGCTGAGAAGGGACTCCTCGCGCAAAAGCGCGACACCGCCGCGGGGATCGCAGGTATCCAGGGCCAAGATGAGCACAGGGGGAATTCTACCCCAGATTCGACGGGGCATCCGCGTATCCTATAGTGCGGATTGAATTTGCAATGTGTAACAGGAATCTGGACGTTTGATTTAGGCAGGTTTGGAAGGCCAAGCGTATCAGGAGCAATTCTGGTGCCAAAATAGTATGTGCGAATCTCTAAGCTTATGATTCCAGAGGATATATCTTGACTGATGGAACACAAAGGCTTACAGTCGAATATGCCTAGGGGGGCAACCGAAGTTATGGATTACAAAATTGGTGACAAGGTTGTGTATCCGAATCACGGCGTAGGCTTAGTGGAGCAGATCAGCTACGGAGTGCTAAACGGACGTACCGAGCGGTACTTCATGATTCGCATTGTTTCGAGCGGGTTGCGAGTGATGGTACCGCAGTCGAACTCAGAAGCGGTGGGACTGCGAGCGGTAATTCGTTCCAATGATGCAACCAAGGTGTTGGGGTTCCTCGAGAAGGGCAAGCTGAATTCACACCACGACTGGAAGCACCGATTCAAGGAAAATTCCGAGCGCATGCGCACGGGTTCCCTCCTGGAAGTAGCCGTAGTCCTCAAGAGTTTGGTTTCACTCAGCCGGAGCAAGCCGCTTTCCTTCCGCGAAAAGAAAATGCTGGAGCGAGCCAAGTATTTGTTGGTGAGCGAGATGGCCACGGCGCGGAATACGACTTCGGAATCCGCGGAAGGCCTGGTAGTGAAGTCGCTGGCCAAGGCCAAGCTGCAGTTTCCGTTGATGACCGAAAAATTCGAGTAAAGTTTCGGTAGTGGCGTATCCTTAGTGCTGTATCGGGGCGGGCATCGCAAGGTGCCCGCCGTTTTGTTTTTGTGGCAAGAAATCTGGACTTACGCAATCGTCGGGAGCGATTTTCTGGTGATCAACTTTTGAATTCAATCGCTGCCCACAAACTAGCTATTCGTGGGTTGGGCTCACGATTGATCCAAGCTATAGGTGACTCGGCAAAATAAAGAAACTGAAAATCTCGGCCGATAAGTTCCGGTTTGTCCGTGATCCAGAAATTGGACACAACGCGCTCCTTTCTCTCGGACTAATCTCCGGGAGGCCCCTCAAGTCCCTTGCTCCAAAACCGGCCGTCAGGACAGTAGTATCTCGAAGTTCCGCGGGCGTACCATCCGTTTACCAAGCCCACCTGGTCGTCAGTTTTTGACCGCTCCTCGAATTGCGAATTCCAGCTACAGCAAACCGTCAACCTGTACTGGCTAGCGGAAGAAATGGAGAAAAAATGAAGAAACCATGGTTGGTTCTGGTAGCTGCGGCGGTGACCTTAGGTGCGGCAGTAACGTCAATGGCCCAGACCGGGAATGGCGCTCCAAGCGGGCCTCACTACGAGCTGGGTATCATCGGGGTCACGAACCCCAAGACGCAACCCCTCACCGGCAGCGACCGCCACACGATTTTTGTAGGGCTCGGAGTCAATAAGAAGGGTGGCGACGTAATCACCAACATCTACCTGACCCAGGGTCCGTTCACTGTATGCGATGGCAATGGCTTTACCCCGGCCACGGCTTGCGACGGCACCCCGGTCGCCGGCGCTGGTAATGGCGCCGTTTTCCAGCTTCCCTGCGACACGTTGACCAATACCTGCCTGTCAGGGGCGACGTCGCAGGCGTATACAGTCTGGGCGCGAGCGCTGGGCAAGCCGGGCGGGAACGCCTCGGTCACAACCTGTGGGACCGGCTTGTGGGGTTCGGTGATCTGCTCGACAGCAAGTGAAGTGTTCGTCCGTAGGAGCGGTCAGCAGAAATTCAAGGACGTGACCACCACGCTGACCACCATCAACACCACCCTGGGGACCATTTCACTCTTTACGACTGGCTTCCAGAATTTCTTCTGGCAGTACGATAACTTCGGGCTGAAGCTGTTGCAGGTCCGCTTCTACCCGCAGTGAACCTCGCGTTGAACTGTGGGGCGGTTTTCATCGGCCTATTGTTCGCGCTTCCCGCCGTGGCTGGCGCCGAGGCTCCGAAGGCGGTCTTCCCGGAGACGCGCTTCGACTTCGGAAGAGCGATGTACGGGTCGGTGGTGGAGCACGATTTCTGTGTTAAGAACGAAGGCTCCGCCGCCCTGAAGATAGTAAAGGCCAGCATGACCTCGCCGCTGTTGGTGACTCGCATGCCACGCGAGCTTGCCCCCGGCGGCGAGGGTCTTATTCACTTCAAGCTCGACACCGCGGCTCTCAGCGGCCCGTTCAAAGGACAGATCACGGTATTCCTGAACGATCCCGACGTGCCGGAAGCCGACTTGGCCTTCGAGGGGGTGGTGATTCCACCTGTGGAAGTCTCGCCTCTGCCGGCGTTCTTCGTCGCCAGCCTGCGCGGGAAAGAGACCTCCGCATCTCTCGAAATCATCAATCACGAATCGCAGCCGCTGCACATTCTCAAAATCGAGCACCTAACAGATAGGTTCATAACGGTCTTGGAAACGCTCCAGCCCGGCCAACGCTACAAGTTAACCTTGATTCTCAAGCCCGATGGCACCGGCGGTAGAAAAACGGAGCCGATCACCGTCGCGACTTCCAGCGATGCGCAGCCGACCCTAGAGATCACCGCGAACACCTTTCTTCACGAGCGGGTTTACACGTTCCCCGACGCAGTAGATCTCGGAGCAATCGCGATCTCGCAGATCCAGAAGAATCCGGGCCTGCTCAGCATGCTCGCCCAGACTTTGATGGTCTACCAGGAGGGCGGCTCTGATTTTCGCGCTGCCCTGCGCACGGATTTACCTGGACTGAAGCTGAAATGGGAGCGCGGACCGAAGGGCGACCGATTCCAAACCACCATCGGCCTTGATCCCGACAAAGTGCACGTCGGCTCATATAAAGGCTTGTTGCTCATCGATACGAACGATCCCGCGTTCCCCAAAATGACCGTGCCGATTTCGGGCCAAATTTTGGACCAATAACCTTTGAGCCCGCGATGGTCGTGACCAACGCCGCCCTGATCGCCGCCGCGGCCATCACCAAATTCCTGGCCGGAAAATTCACCGGCTGGATAGGTGGCCCGAGCGGAGAGATCCGCGCGTTACTTTTTCGTTCGAGGCTATGACACGCTATCTCTTCGGAGCGGTGGTTCTCGATAATCAAGCTATCCGTAGAATTGGCCGCACTCTGACTCTTTGCGAGCCACCATTCGATAACTCCCGGGTAGTCGGCAACCCGGAACTAATCGTCATATTGAAACGTGTGCACGCAATTTGGCGACGGGTGGCGTTGCCTTCTTCGCGCGGCCTTTAAGGCCACGCTCCCCCGACTCAAGTCGGGGGCTTCCACACAGCCTTTAGCCTGCCTACGGGCAGGCAGGCTAACGCCATATTGATTTTTTGTGGCGCTTGCGGCACGACTAAAAGTCGTGCCCTGACACAAGACCGACTCGTCACACAGACCCTGACACGAAGACGGAAAGCGCGCTCCAGCGGCTAAAGCCGTATTGATTTGCGGCCGTTACGGCACGACTGAAGTCGTGCCCTGACACAAGGAGGGGAAGCTACTTCAGTGCGCGCAACTGCACGTCCGCTTCGCGAAGCGTCGTTGCGACTTGGGCGGCGATTTGTGGGGAGCCGGGGGTGTCGCTGTGGATGCATAGGGTGTTGGCGTGCAATGGCACTTCGGAGCCGTCCCGCGCAACGACTTTCCCCTGCGCGATGCTTAAAGCTTGTTGGGCGGCTACGGCGGGATCGCTGAGCAGCGCGTCGGGATGCTTTCGCGAGCGCAGCGTGCCGTCCGGTTCGTAGCGGCGGTCAGCGAAGGCTTCGGCGGCTACAGTGAGGCCGGCGTCGCGGAAAACATCCAGCATCGGTGAACCCGCGAGGCCAACCACTACAATGTGCTGTGACCAGCGCGCCACTCCTGAAGCAATTGCTCGTGCGAGTTGGGCGTTATGGACGGCTTGGTTGTAGAGCGCGCCGTGGGGTTTTACGTGCGTGATGTTTGCGTGGTAGCGCGCTGCGACCTCGGCCAACGTGCGAACCTGCTCGTAAACCGAATCAGCGACTTCGTCGGGCGAAAGATTCAGTTGGATGCGGCCAAAATTGGCGCGATCGGCGTAACCGGGATGCGCGCCGATGGCGAGTTTGTAGCGAAGCGCCTGCTGTATGGTGGTGGCCATCATTTGCGCATCGCCGGCATGGCCGCCACAGGCGATATTGACGGAAGTAATCGAGCGCATGAGGGCTTCCTGCGTGCCGTCGGAGATGTGCTCGGGCATCTCGCCCATGTCGCAATTCAAGTCGATGTGGTTCATTTGTCCGCAGCAGTGCGCTCGCGCGTCGTTCCCTGCAAATTTGTCGAAGGATATCATTATGGAGGGAGGATCGGCGGGGAGCTAAATGCCGCCTCTACTCTGGAGGAAGGCGAGGGCGGAGTTCACCGGCGGCGAGGGCATCCAGCGCGCGGAAGCGAGCGGCAAGCTCGACCTCGGTCAGGCGGCGCTCGCGATGCAGCCACCTGAGAAAATCTGCCGCGGGGCGATCGTTTTTCTTGCAGTTGCACTCGTGACAGCAGGAAACCAGGTTGCGCCACGAATTATCCCCGAACTTTGATAGCGGGACGACGTGATCCAGGCAGCGGGTCGCGGTAGTAACGCGGCTCAGGCAATAAAAGCAGCGCCCGCCTTCTCGGGCGTGAATGGCCCGGCGCAGCCCCGGGGATTTCAGGAAGTCGAGATTGTCGAAATCGAGCGCGCGAGTCGGGCTTAGGGCACGACGCGGAATCGGGCTAGGGCGACCGGCGCGAACCTCGCTGGGGATGCGTACCTCGACCACGTGACCCGCTTTGCTGCGTTGCACCAGGCGCAACACGCGGTGCCCGATAAGGCGGCGCACCGCCTCGCGGACGGACGGTCTGGAAAGGTCCGTACCACCAGCGAGCCAGGAGAGGGAGAATTGGAACCGAAGCTTTCCCTCGAGGCGGCTGTGGCGGACGAGATGAGAATAGACCACCCGGTCGGTGGTGGACAGGCGTAGACGAGGGGCCAGGTGGTCCTCGAATTCTTTCCACACCTGTTCGGCATTGGGTTTTTTGGTTCGCATGGTTCAGTCCAGAGGAAGAATTGGTTCTTGGCGCAGGTGGCTGTTAAACCCGACCCGAGCGTAGGGGCACGGGACACCCGTGCCCGTCTTCGTAGCGGCGAGCTTGCCTCGCCATCTGTGCTTGCGTTTATGGTTTTTGTAGCGGCCGTTTACCCTGAGCTTGCCGAAGGGCCGACCGCTTGCCCTGAGCCTCGAAGGGTGGCAGGCGCCATCAAGAGATCACAAAAAGACGGAATTTGCCACAGAGGGACGGAGGACACACAGACCAGGCAGTTCCGGAGGTTGATTTTTCTCTGTGAGCTCTGTGCCTCTATGGCTAAAGAACATCACGACCGGCAGACGCAAGGCAGGACGGGTGGCTAAAAAAAACGCCCCGAACTAGTCGGGGCGTACTTTTCTACGAAAACGATTGTCTCAGGATAGGAATGGATCGTCAAGCAAAAAATATAACGCGCTAGGGCACCAGCAAGTCTGGAGACGTGAGCAGTTTCTCCTGCTCCAGCAGTAGGGCGCGGGCGGCGTCCCAGTCGCCCTGCTCGAATGGCTTTCGTCGCGTGGGCGGAGCTGGCCGAGCCTCGCCAGATCGGCGGAGAGAGCCTGGTTTCCCTCAGCCGGAGCATGCCTCTCTCCATCCGCTCTGACGGCACGTGCCGCCGACGGAAGCTTCGTATCAGGGCACGAGTTCATTCGTGCCGCCGACGGAAGCTTCGTATCAGGGCACGAGTTCATTCGTGCCGCCGACGGAAGCTTCGTATCAGGGCACGA
>WNFP01006956.1_pt1 | contig 11631 bp, 8 predicted proteins | sample 5400201 | NCBI WGS metagenome assembly WNFP01 (sample SAMN13153355, study PRJNA577476) | soil metagenome | isolation source: 115 cm saprolite under Madrone tree | place: USA:California | collected 2016-06-14
GGCGGGTGGCGCACTGAATTCTCTCCGAAGTACTTTTGGATGGCAAACCACGAAGAGAGGATACCACTGCAGGAATTCATCGTGGGGTAGCGTGACGAGGGTGCCCTACCCTTTCGGGGTTTGAAAGGGTGGGCGGTTCTTCGCTTCGTTTTTTCTCTGTGTTCAATTGCGATTCTCCCATCGAGTCGATCTTTATCAACCCTTGTTCGTTCAGCGCATAAAAGGACCAGCTGCTCCATGGCCAGTCTCTCGGGTGCGTCACCAGCTTTCGTTGGATCGGATTTGCGTGCATGTATTCCAGTTTTTCCCGCATCTTTTTCGAAGTGTAGATATTGAAGTCGTAGTATCTGCGCTGCCAGAAGCGGCGGAGACCCCCGGATGGATTCGGGAACTTCAGCGGGAGCTGGCGGGGCGAACGGCGCTTTCGTGCGCGCATGGCACGCGACACTCTTTGCTTTAAAACTTGGACAAGTTGCGCGAGATTGCCCTTGGTTGGTTCGCTGAAGAGCAGGTGCACGTGCTCCGGCATCACCACATACCCCACGAGGAGCGATCCGCAGCGGTTACGCACTTCTCCGAGAATCTTGACGAAGAGATTGCGAGCGCGCACAGTGGCGAGAAGAGGGCGACGCTTGTAGCAACTGAAGGTGATGAAGTGGAAGTCTCCGCGTCCATGACGGCGTTTGAGTTTCCGCGGCATGAGGAGAAGAGCCTTTCATCGTTTCCAAAGCCGGTTATCGAATAATGATTCATGTTATTACGTTATGGTGAATTACACAAAGAAGAGAAGAAGAGCCCACCCTTTGCACAAACCAAAGTCGCAAAGGGTAGGGCACCCTCGTTGGTTTACGCTGCGGTGATTGGAGAAGTGGCGCCCTCAGATCGATCTCATCACTTGCGCTTGCTCCGGGGGCGGGTGGAGGGCCAGCGAGAGAAGATGGAGGTGGAGAGGCCGCCGCGGGGGGTGAATTCGCCGCGGACGACGCACCACTCGGGGCGGACGGCGGCAACGATGTCGTGGAGGATTTTGTTGACGGCGTTTTCGTAGAAGATGCCGAGATCGCGATAGGCGAGGAGATACATTTTGAGAGATTTGAGCTCGATGCAATCTTTTTTGGGCATGTATTGGATGGTGATAGTGCCGAAGTCAGGGAGGCCGGTCTTGGGGCAGACGGAGGAGTATTCGGGGAAGCGCGTGGTGATGACGTAGCCGGGGAATTGATTGGGCCAGGTTTCGAGCGCGGGCAATTTGGTTTGGATGCCGGCGCGGGCGTGCTCTGCGGTGTAGTCGGGCATGGATGCTCCTGGGGAGTATTGTATCGCGCCCGGAGAGAGACTGCCTCTTGCGGCGGGTTGCATTTCTCGCCTATGCTTGCCGGGGAGAACGCCGATCGGAAAAGTTCTGTTAGCCTGCCCCATTTGCCGCGGATCGAAGACGCGGCGGTCGAAGCGCCGGACGGCGGTGGATTATTTATTTGGATTTGTGGGCGTCCTACCGTGGCGTTGCGGGGCATGTGAAGTGCGGTTTTACGCGCGCGCCGTACCGGTGCGGCATCATTTACATGCGCATTGCGGGATTTGCGGCAATTTGGAATTGCAGCGAATTTCCGGGGAGCACGTGCCGGGGATGAGTTCCATTCTTTGGCGGGTGCTGCGGATTCCAGCGTTGCGATGTGAACCGTGCCGGCATAAGTTTTTCACCGTGAGACCATTGTTGAGAGAAGTGGAACGAGTGGAAGCCACGCCGGTCAAGTAGCCGGGTACCAATTTAGTTCTACACCTTCGCCAACTTTTCCAGGTACTGAAGCAAAACACCGCAGTACCACCGAACCCGTACCATTTCCAACCTGTCGCTGCCTTGCAATTCCCGCTAGTGTCAACTGCCCGGAGGAATGCATGGATGCAAGTGTCCGCGTGGTAGTGGCCAATCGACCACGGCTGTTGCGCGAGCTGGTGCTGTCCACGCTGTCCGGGCAAGCGGGGATTGAAGTGGTGGGAGAAGCGGAAAACGAGCAAGACGTGCCTTCGCTGGTGGCGGCGACGAAGCCGGATTTTCTGCTGATCGCGCTGGAAGAGTCACGACGGCGTCCGCCGTTATGCGATTTGTTGCTGCGGGAGTATCCGGCGCTGCGAATCATCGCGGTAGCCTTTGCGCGGCGATTCTTGTTTGTAGCGGCGAAGCGCGGGCGCAACAGCCCGGTCAGGAGAGCGGCAGCCGAACGCAGGAGCGCGGCAGGGGCGTGGCGCAGCTTGCAGCACAGCGGACCGCGAGCGAGGGCGGAGACCTGGCGGCAGACAACCTGGACCGCGTGGCAGCGACAGCCGGACAAATTTGGGAGATTTTAAGCAGTGATGCAGGGTTGATGGTGGAGTTCAAGCGCATGATCGCGCAGGACGCCAGCGCCGGCGGGCAGCTTCTGGAAGAGTCCGACTTAAATGAGAGCACGCTGGCCGAGCGATTACACGAGGATTTGCGGACGCGGGCGCTTGCGACACGACTCTTACAGCGCTACGGATACCTTCTCCCGAAGTTGAATCCCGATTCCGGGATGGCGCTGGAACAAAAACTAGTTTTCCAGGAACGCGCGCAGATCCTGGCGCGTGCGGGAGAGAAGGGCGACGAAGGACGCGGCGCAGCGGCGGGAGAACGGAACGCGGGATGCGACCCACAGCAGCAAACGGATTGCGAGCCGCAGCGGCGTGCCGTGCAAAAAACGCGAGGGCTTAGCGATCCCCGAGCAAGCGATGGTTTGCCCACGTACCCGAATTCTCCGCGCGAAGAATACCCCACGCAGCCTTTGCGACCGGACGTCTTGAGCTCGCCGCAGGAGCAACGCGTGGAAACCGCAGGAACGGGTCCGGCCGAAGCGCTGCTGGCTTCTTCCTTGCAGGCGAATCCCAGCGGAACGGTTTCGGGGAGCCGGAGCGCCGCGGGAGCTTCACTGGGAGAAACGATCGCGCCGATGATGCCGGCGAGCGAGGCGGCGTGGAGCGGGAATTCCACGGGAGAGCGCGGCAGCAACGGCGGGGCAAGACCATCGGGCACCAGGGAATTCGAGCGGATGTATGAAGAACGCAAGGCTACAAATGGATTTCCGGCAGACCGCGAGCCTGTGCGCATGGTGCATCATCCGAATCCCTACGCGGATGCCCCATCGCTTTACGACTTGTATGTCCAAGCAAGCTGGCCGGCCAGTGGCGCGACGCGCTTTGGGGCGGAAGTTTTCCGGCGCGGGGCGGTAAATTCGGAAGTGCTTCCGATGGATTTGCCGGTGGGGCCGGATTACGTGCTGGGGCCGGGAGACAGTTTGTCGATTGATTTGTGGGGAGGCGTATCGCAGCGGCTGTTTCGCGTGGTGGATCGCGAAGGGCGATTGGTGCTTCCGGAAGCGGGGCCGCTGCTGGTGGCCGGCAAATCGCTGGGGGAGGTGCAGGATGCGGTGCAGCGCGTGCTGCGGACACAATTCCGGAATGTGTCGGCAGATGTTTCACTGCTGAAGCTACGGACGGTGCGGGTGTACGTGGTGGGAGAAGTCGCGTCGCCGGGCGCATACGACGTGAGTTCGCTTTCGACGCCGCTGAACGCGCTGTTTGCAGCGGGAGGAGTAACAGGGCGCGGATCGTTGCGGCGGCTGGAGCACTACCGCGGGAAGCAGCTGGTAGGAGAGGTGGACGCTTACGATTTGCTGCTGCATGGAATACGCGGAGAAGTGAAGCGGCTGGAAAACGGCGATTCGTTGCGCGTGCCGCCGCTGGGAATTTCGGTGACCGTGGAGGGAATGGTTCGCCGGCCGGCACAGTACGAGCTGCGCGAAGAGAAAAGTCTAGGAGAGGTTCTAGATTTGGCGGGAGGCATCCTGCCGGCAGCGGCGTTGCGGCACATCGAAGTGCAGCGACTGGACGCGCATGAAAAAAAGACGATGCTGAGCCTGGAAATCGGGGAAACCAGCGACAAAGAGGCGCTGCGGAGCAAGTTCGAGAATTTCAGAGTGCAAGACGGCGACGAGATTCACATTTTTCCGATTGCGCCCTACAACACCGGAGCGGTGTACCTCGAGGGGCACGTTTTGCGGCCGGGACGCTATTCGTATCGCGAAGGGATGAAACTGACGGATCTGATTTCTTCTTACAAAGATCTACTGCCGGAGCCCTCGGAGCGCTACGCGGAAATTATCCGCATTGTTGCGCCGGAGAACCGGCCGGTAGTGGAAAGTTTCAATCTGGCTGCGGCGGTCGGGAACCCGGAAAGCGCGCCGAAGCTGCAGCCGCTGGATACCGTGCGCATTTTTGGCCGCTACGATTTTGAGGCCGCGCCGGAGTTTACGGTGCTCGGAGAAGTGCGGCATCCGGGGCGCTACCGAAGTTCGGGGCAGGCGCACTTAAGGGATGCGATTTATCAGGCGGGGGGAGAGACGGCGGAAGCGTGGGGGGAAACGGTGCAGCTTTTCCGCGCGATGCCGGACAGCACGACAAAGGTCTTCAGCATTTCGCTGCACGAGGCGCTGGCGGGCGATCCGTTGAACAACATTCGTGTGGAGCGGGGCGACCGCATTTTGGTGCATAGGCAGCCGGAGAGGGTAAGTCCGCGGAGCGTATACATCCGCGGTGATGTGGCCCGGCCGGGGCGGTATCCGCTGGCAGCGAATATGCGAGTTTCGGATCTGGTGCGCTCCGCCGGCGGATTTCTGCGAAGCGCCAATTCCGCGAACGGCGACTTAACACATTATGCGGCGACGAGCGGAACGCCGCAGGCGCAAGCCACCGAATCGCAACCGGTAAATCTGGCGGCGGCACTGGCGGGGCAGGAAGGCGGAGACTTGGCGCTTCGGGACGGCGATGTATTGACCGTGCCGCAGCAGACCGGATGGAAAAACATCGGCGCGGCGGTGACGCTGCGAGGCGAGGTAGGGAAGCCCGGCGTGTACGGAATACAGCCCGGCGAAAGGCTCAGTTCGCTGTTGCGGCGGGCGGGGGGTCTGTTGCCGACGAGCTATGCGCAAGCGGCGGTGTTCGAACGAATCGAAGTGCGCGAGATGCAGCAGAAGAACAGGCAGGAGTTGATCCAGCGGCTGGAACAGGAATCGACGGTAGTGAAAACAGCAGTCACGACATCGGGGAACGAAGAGGTCGCGCTTCAGCAAGCTGCGATGCAGCAGCGGCAGCGGGTTCTGGATGCGCTGCGGCGGGCGCCGATTTCGGGCCGGCTGGTGGTGCACATCCGACAGGGCCAGAAAGGCTTTGCGGGGTCGGCGGATGACCTGGAACTTCGCGCGGGAGACACGCTGGAGATTCCGAAACAGCCGGGATTTGTGACGATTGTCGGGCAAGTGTACAACTCGAACGCGATCACGTACGCGCCCGGAAAAAATGCGGGATGGTATCTCTCGCATGCCGGGGGAGCCACCGGGCTGGCCAACAAGAAAGCCATATTCATCGTTCGCGCGAATGGGTCGGTAACGAGCGGGAGCAGCGGCCCATGGTCGGGCGGGGTGCTTTCTTCTCCGATCGGGCCGGGTGACACGATTGTGGTTCCAGAGAAGACCGTGCTCGGCGGCAACACCTGGAAAAATGTGGTGGCAATTGCGCAGATTGCGCAAGCAGCCGCGCTGGCCGCGGCGGTGGCGATTCCATGATGGAGTTCGAACATTGCCGGCGAGCGGGGAGAGGGAAAACTGCGTGAGCGCAACGCCGACAGAGTTTACGACAGGCTCCGGCGGGGAGGAGCGCGCACGGCGGGTCGCGAAGCTGCGTTTGCTGTGGGGGAACCGCAAGTTGGTATTCCGAGCGGTGATGGCTGGGGCGCTCGTCAGCGCAGGGCTGGTAATGCTGATTCCGGTGCGCTACGAAGCGACGGCGCAACTCATGCCGCCGGACGGGCAGAGCGGGACGGGGATGGCGGTGGTGTCGGCGCTGGCGGGGCGCGCCGGCGGTTTTGGTGGGATAGCGGGCGACCTGCTGGGGGTGAGAAATTCCGGGGCTTTGTTCGTGGGAATTCTCGGAAGCCGCACGGTGCAGGACCGGCTGATCGAGCAATTCGAGCTGCGGAAGATTTATCACGCCACGAAGATGGAAGATGCGCGAAAAAATTTGGCGTCGCAAACTCGCCTTGCGGAAGACCGCAAGAGCGGCGTGATAACGATTACGGTGACAGATCGCGACGCGCATCGCGCCGCCGCGATGGCTGAGGCTTACGTCAACGCCCTGAATCGTCTAGTCGAGCAAGTGAGCACGTCGGCGGCGCGAAGAGAGCGCTTGTTTCTCGAAGAGCGGCTACGCGCGGTGAAACAGGATTTGGACAGCGCGGCAAGAGAATTCAGCGAATTCGCGAGCAAGAACACGGCGATAGACATCCCCGAGCAAGCCAAGGCGATGGTGGGAGCTGCGGCGGCACTGCAAGGGCAGCTCATCGCGGCGGAATCGGAGCTGCGCGGAGTGCAGGCCATGTACACGGAGCAAAACGTGCGGGTGCGGGCGTTGCGCGCGCGCGTAGGAGAGCTCCGCTCGCAGCTTGGAAAACTTGGCGGTGACGGCACATCGTATGCGGGGTCGAAGAGCGATAGTTCTTCCTATCCGGCGATCCGGCAACTGCCGCTGTTGGGGGTAACTTACGCGGACCTCTACCGGCGGACGAAAATCCAGGAGACGGTGTTTGAGCTGCTTACGCAGCAGTACGAGCTGGCCAAAGTGCAGGAAGTAAAAGAAGTGCCGAGCGTGAAAGTGCTGGATGCAGCGGTGGTTCCAACGAAGAAGTCGTATCCGCCGCGGACCCTGTTTACGGCTGCAGGAACAGCGATAGCGTTTTTCGGCGCGTGCGCCTGGATCTTTGCCAGGCACGCGTGGAAGGAGATCGATCCGCAAGATCCCGGGAAGCAGTTCGTGCGGGAAGTCGCGATGACGGTTCGCGGAGACGCGCTGCGGCTTGTGCCTGCGGGCTCGATGTTGCGGCAGGCCTGGGCACGATTCGCAAGCCGAAGGATTTCCGGTGCGGAACCAGTCGAATCCACAAGCAGAGAAAAAACGAAGAACCAGGCCGAACTGGCGCGTACAGCAGGAAACAGTCTTGGGTAAAGCGCACAAAGCGGACAAGAGATAGCGAGACGTAAGGATCGGAAGCAGTAAAGGTGCATTTCCCCCAATGGATGGAACAGCAACACGCCAGGCGGCCGCAGCACCCGTATCGGAGTGGAAGCCCGATGTCGTTATGGATTCCTGGCCTTCCGCGGAACCGGTGCACGCAGGGCGACCAAAAAGCGCGAACACGCGGGGCGGAACTGCGCGGCGGGCCGCCTATGTGGCGATGGACTTCGCGCTGGTGTGCCTCGGCGGAGCGAGCGCCTTCTGGTTGCGCTTTGGAATTGCCACTCCATTTGGAGCGGGCAGCCTCGCGCTGAACGAAATTTCCTCGCAGGTAGCGACGCGAGCGTATGCGGGGTTTCTCGTGCTTTACGCCGCGCTGATTGTGCTGGCGTGCATGGGCCAGGACCTCTACCGCACGGCGCGAGAGCAGAGCGCCATCGGCGAATCGCTGGAGGTCGCGAAAGCCGTTTTCCTGGCGACGGGGCTTCTCGTGGTGTTCATCTTCACGACCGGGAACAAAGAGATTTCCAGGCTGGTGGTGGCGTGCGCCGGGACGTTGAACATTTTTGCGCTCGCCGGATGGCGTCACGCCAAGCGCCGGTACGTGCTGAGCCGGGCGGCGCGTGGCAAAGGCCTGTCGCGTGTGCTGATCGTGGGCGCGGGGAAGATGGGAAAGGCGCTGGCGGCGTGGTTCGGAGAAAACCGCGAGCTGGGCTACAACGTCTGCGGATTTCTGGACCCGCACCCGAACGGCGATGCGCGAGTGCTCGGTTCGGTACACGAACTGCGGCGCGTGGCGCTGGCACAGTTCGTGGATCAGCTGTTCATCACGTTGCCCGCGGACCGTGAACTGGTCAAAGAAGTATTTCTCGAAGCGCGGCGGCTACGCTTGAACCTGAAGGTGGTGCCGGATCTTTACGACGGGTTGGGCTGGCGCGCTCCCGTGCAAACGATCGGGGGCTTTCCGGTCATCGAGCTGCATGGACAGCCGATTCCGGTTCTGGGGCAGGCGGTAAAACGCGCCATGGATTTGCTGGGCGCATTTCTTGGAATCGTAGTTACATTCCCGATCCTCGCGCTTGGGGCTCTGTGGATTCGGCTGGATTCTCCCGGTCCGGTATTTTATTCCGCGCTGCGCGTCGGCAAAAAGGGAAGGAAATTCCGCTGCTACAAATTGCGGACGATGGTGACGGAAGCTGAGGCACAAAAAGAGCAACTGCGAGGCGCCAACGAGCGCAATGGCCCGTTCTTCAAAATGGAAAACGATCCTCGTATCACGCGTTGCGGGCGCTGGCTGAGGAGATACAGCATCGATGAACTGCCGCAACTTCTGAACGTGTTGTTGGGGGAGATGAGCCTAGTGGGGCCGCGGCCACATCCCCTGGACGATTTCGAACGCTACGGCATCGAGCATTTGCGCCGGCTGGATGTGAAGCCCGGCGTAACCGGTCTGTGGCAAGTGCGGGCCAGAAGCGATCCTTCGTTCGAAACGAATATGGTGCACGACCTGGAATACATCGAGAAGTGGAGCCTTCGGCTGGACTTGAACATTCTCTTGCGCACCATTTCAGTGGTGTTCGAGGGAGGAGGACGGTGAGCTTGCCAGACACAAATAGAACAGTGCTCGAGGCAAGCCCGGAGCTTCCCCGCACGTCTCGCACGCAGACGGTGGGGGCCGGGGTAGCCGCTCAAGTTGAGGCTGTGCCTTCGATCGCCAAGCCGAACACGAAGGTAGTTATCACGCGCGGGCGTCTGCGGACGTGGGGATGGTTGTCGGCGTTGTCGCTGGTGGACCAGGGTTTAGCATCGGGCGCAGGGTTCGGCGTGAACCTGCTTTTGGCGCGGTGGATAGTGCCGGAAGTGTATGGGGCTTTTGCGGTGGCGTTTGGTGGGTTCCTATTTGTGTCCGGATTTCACAACGTGTTGCTCCTGGAACCCATGAGCGTGTTGGGCCCTTCGCGACACGCCGGAAGTTTGCTCGCCTATTTCCGGGCGCAGATTGCGGTGCATGCAGTCCTCGTTGGGGCGCTGTCCGGAGTGTCGCTGCTTGGGGGCTTTCTGCTTTGGAAAGTGGTTTCAGCGAGTCCTCTCGTGGGGGCGGTGATAGGAGGCGGCGTCGCGCTGCCGTTTCTCCTGCTAGCTTGGCTTGCGCGGCGCATGTGCTACGTGATGCAGCGGCCGGGGCTGGCGATCCAAGGAAGCGCGTTCTATCTGGGGCTTGTCTGTGCCGGACTCCTTGTGCTGGAGCATTTCGGCTGGCTGAACCCCTTTTCTGCTTTTGCACTGATGGGCTGTGGCGGCCTAATTTCCGCGGGATTGTTGCTGCGGACGCTAGACGTGCTCAAAGGAAAATCGGGCGCGGGAAAACGCCTACGTTGGCTTCCCATACTTCAAGAGAATTGGACGTACGGGAAGTGGTTGATCGGAAGCGCGTTGCTGAACCCGGCCGTGGGTCAGGCGCAGGTCTTTTTCATCGCCGCCTTTCTGGGGCTCGGCGCAGCGGGTGGACTGCGGGCCATGCAGCTGCCATCTCTGGTGATGACGCAAGGGATCACAGCCACAGGTCTGCTTTTTCTGCCGGTTCTCTCCGGAGATCACGGGCGAGGAGCGATGGCAGGCATGCGTCACAAGTCAATGCTCTTGAGTGTAGCGCTTGCCGGAGTATCACTGTGCTTCGCAGGCTTCCTAGCAATTTCCAGCGGCCGACTAGAGCAAGTACTTTTTGGCGGCAAGTACGCGACTTACGCCTGGTTGATGCCAGTTTTGGCGCTGGTTCCGGTGGTGAATGCATTCTCCATCGGTTACTCGATGGCTCTGCGAGCATCCCAGAAGCCTCAGATTGACCTGCTTGCCAACCTGGTTGGAGCGCCGGTCGCGTTGCTTTCTGCACTGTATTTCATCCGCTGGTGGGGACTCGCGGGTGCGGCCTCGAGCATGATGCTCGGTTTCCTTGCATCGGGTGCAGTGACAATGGTTTGGTTCCAGAAAGAGAAACGAGCGCGAGCATGACCCATTTCTTAAATACCGTAGTCCAAATAACGCGTTCAGACAGCGTGGGATTCATTCCGGGGATCAGCAAACACCTGAATTGGCAGCTAAGAAAGGCTCTCCGCTTGTTTCCGTGCGAGTTGCGAATTTCGCGATCCGTTATGGCAGTCGATCAACCGGGAGGCGTCGCCGCACTCGTTAACGCGATGGGCGAGTATGACTTCAACAACATGCAATTGTTGCGGCTACTCTTATCCACAGGAAATAGGACGTTTGTGGACGTGGGGGCGAACATCGGCTCTTACAGTTTGATTGCTTCGGAAACACCCAGCGCTAAAGTAGTGAGTATTGAACCGCATCCGCGGACATTCGGCGCACTCCTGGAAAACATAAGAAAAAACAAGCGTCAAAATGTTACCTGTTTAAATCTAGCGATATCCCAGCAGGAGAGTGTGCTGGAGCTGACGGACCTCGGCGAGTCGTCCATAAACCGGGTTGTATCTCCGCGGGAGACGCCCGGGCCTACGATGCGGGTACAGGCAAGGCCTTTTCATGCGGTCTGCAACGAACTTGGCATCACGCCAGATTTCATAAAGATCGACGTTGAAGGGCATGAGCGAGAAGTGCTGGATGGCTTTGGGGAATGGGAATCACGGGCAAAAATCATTTTTATTGAAGGAGGAGAGGGGGCCGGCGTCCGTGACTGGATGCACCGTGCGGGTTTTGAGGGACCTTACTTTTTCCAATTCAAGAGATATCAACTCGGGGCCGAAAAGCAAGGGCGCCCAGAAGACCCGATTTTCGTACACAAAAGCTTCTTACCCCAGCTTCAAAGCTTTGGACCCCTGTTCCAAAAGACCGCATTCCCGTCAAAGCGATTCTGCTAACGAACTGTGTCTCGCCCTATACATTGCCCACGTGGCAAAAGTTAACTTCATCCCTGACGAGTTTGCGCCTTCTATTGAGCACTCCAATGGAGACCGACAGGGACTGGGAGCGAAATTGGGATGGCCTTGACGTGAAAGTGCAAAGATCACTTTACACCAGGCATAACCGCAAGCATGCGCAGGGATTTACGGTAACGAACCACTTGCATTTTCCCTACGATTCGCTCCCATTGCTATTCAGATACGACCCGGATGTCGTCATTTCTTCTGAACTTGGGGTTCGTACGCTCCAGGCTGTTCTCTTTAGGGTAGTCCGCCGCAGGTCGCGGCTTGTTGTTTGGGTGGATTGCTCCGAACATACAGAAAAAGGGATAGGCTGGATACGGACTCAATGGCGGCGAACACTCTTACGTGCTGCCGATGCCGTGGTGGCGATCGGGGCGAGTGGTGCTCGTTACTTGGAGCGAATTGGAGTTCCCTCTTCGAAAATCATGCAAACTCCCCAAGTAACGGACCCGACCTCCTTCTATCAGATTCCTTTGCGAGAGGGTGTGGAAGCGGCCAAGAGGCTACTCTACGTTGGCCGGCTGATCGAAGGTAAAGGGCTGGAATACTTTGTCGAAGAATTATCCGATTGGCTGGAAGAGAATGCGGGCAGAACCTGCGAGTTGTGGATTGT
>WNFP01009134.1_pt1 | contig 11631 bp, 14 predicted proteins | sample 5400201 | NCBI WGS metagenome assembly WNFP01 (sample SAMN13153355, study PRJNA577476) | soil metagenome | isolation source: 115 cm saprolite under Madrone tree | place: USA:California | collected 2016-06-14
GGCGGCACTGCTGTACGGCACGGAGAAAGCGTCGCCGCTCGGCACCGTCAAGCGCCAGGGATTCGATCTGCCGCTCGGCGGCTTCGAGGGCGCGTCGGGCCGCATCCTCTTCTCACCCGCGCACACGGTGACGGTCACGCCCTAGGGGAACCGCTGCACAAGTAGCTTCCGGCTGCGAAGCACGATCCATCCGCGATCGACGGCGTCGCGGAGCCCTCGGCGTATCGGACAGATACGCAGTCGGGCTCCGCTCCTTGCGCTCGCGGCGGCTCGCGCTTCTCGCTCGGAACCGACTTGTGCAGAGGTTCCCTAGCGGGACGATCCGCTTTGCGCCACGTGATCGAACGGCGCATGATCGGTTCGCCCCGCAGGCAAAGGAGATCCCCATGCTGAGCCCTCATCGCCTCGTGTTGCTGATCACCATGATCGTCGCCGCGTCGCGCGCCGCGTTCGCCGCAAGCACGACCGTCGACAGGGTCACGTTCGAGCTCTTTCCGAATCCCGCGTTCGTCGCCTGCCTCTCGGCCGCCGACGGGAAGACGCCAACCGTCACCGTGAGCGTCCACCGCGGTCTGCGCAACGATCACCTGCGGCTCGTGATGAAGCACTTCAAGCCCGGCATCGGTCTCGATCTCTTCACGGTGCAACGCAGCAACCAGGATGTCGACGGGAATCCGGTCGCAGATTTTCCCGGGTTCGGCCTGGCGTGGTATCAATCGGACGCCAAGACGTCGCGGCACCCCGCGAAGGTCGACATCAACACCATCCTCATCGACCAGATCTTCGGCTTCGATCCCGACGTCGGGCTGACGCCGACGCAGACGCTGCACGTCGGCCTCTGGTTCAACGATCCCGCCGACGCCGCGCTGTGCGGCTTCGCGGGGCCGCCGACGCCGTTCAACGGGACGCACAACGCCGGGCCGCTCGCGTTCATCAGCCGTCCCGATGCGAACGGTCTCGGCCCGCTCTGCACGAATCCCAACACGTCGGTCGTTCCGGCGACCTGCAACCCCTGACGACGGCGGGCGGTGTGGTAGCGCACGTGTAAGAAGCGCATGGACGGGCGTGTACGATGGCTATGACGACGATGACACGGGACGAGCGCGAGGCGTTCCTCGCGGGCGTTCACGTCGGTGTGTTGAGCATCGCAGACGGCGCACGGGCGCCGCTCGCCGTGCCGATCTGGTACGAGTACACGCCCGGCGGCGAGGTCCGATTCGTGACCGGTCGTGCGTCGCGCAAGGGCAAGCGTCTCGTGGTGGGCGCGCGCGTCAGCCTCTGCGCACAACAAGAGGCGCCACCCTACAAATACGTGAGCGTCGAAGGCATCGTCGTCGCCGCCGACGCGGCGGACATTGAACGCGACGTGCGCCCGCTCGCGCGGCGCTATCTCGGCGAGACGGTAGGCGATCGGTACGTGGAGACGACACGCGAGACGAGCGCCGCGGAGGAGAACGTCGTCGTGCACGTCCGTGTCGAGCATTGGCTGTCCGTCGACTACGCCAAGGAGTGGAGCGCGACGTCGTGACGACGCGCGTGCGGCAAGTGGCGCTCGTCGCGCGCGCGCTCGATCCCGTCGTCGCCGACTGCTCCGCGGTCCTCGGCATCGAGGTCGCCTTCCGCGATCCCGACATCGCCACGTTCGGCCTGCGCAACGCCGTCATGCCCGTCGGCGACACGTTTCTCGAGGTCGTCTCGCCGGTCGCGGAGAACACGACCGCCGGTCGGTTCCTCGAGCGCCGCGGCGGCGACGGCGGCTACATGGTGATCGTGCAGATCGACGATCTCGCGGCCGCGCGGCGCCGGGTCGCGGAGCTCGGCGTCCGCATTGTCTTCGAGGTGACGTTCGACGACATCGCGACCGTGCATCTGCACCCGCGTGACGTCGGCGGCGCGATCCTCTCGTTGGACGTCGCGCGGCCGCCGGAGAGCTGGCGCTGGGCGGGGCCGACCTGGCATGCCGCGGTCCGCAGCGACGTCAGCGCCGCGCTCGCCGGAGTGGACATCGAGGCCGACGACCCGGCAGCGATGGCGGCACGCTGGAGCGCCGTGATCGGACGGAAGGCGACGACCGGCGCCGGCGGTACGCTCGAGCTCGCGCTCGACGACGGCATGATTCGTTTCGCGCCGACGCGTGACGGCCGCGGCGAAGGAGTGTCGGCGCTCGAGGTCCGCATGAACGACCGCTCCCGCGCGCTCGCGACGGCGCGTGCGCGCGGACTGCCGGTAGACGGCGACGACATCGCCGTCGGCGGCGTGCGTCTGCGCCTGCGCTGACGTGCCGGCCGGCGTACTCGACGGCGTTCGCGTCCTCGACTTCGGGCGCTACATCGCCGGACCCTTCTGCGCCGCGCTCCTCGGCGACTTCGGCGCCGAGGTGATTCGCGTCGAGAAGATTGGCGGCGGGGAGGATCGCGGCGTGATCCCGGTCGGCGCCGAAGGCGACGGCAGCCTGTACTTGCAGGTGAATCGCAACAAGCTCGGCATCACGCTCGATCCCGTCGCGCCGGCGGGACGCGAAGTGGTGCGCCGTCTCGTCGCGGCGGCCGACGTCGTCGTCGCCAACCTGCCGCCGCCGGCGCTGCGCGCGCTCGGCCTCGACTACCCGACGCTCGCGGCGACGAAGCCGGACGTCATCCTGACGTCGGTCTCGGCATTCGGCAGCGGCGGCTCGCTCGACGACAAGCTCGGGTTTGACGGCATCGGACAGGCGATGTCGGGCGCGATGTATCTCTCCGGCGCGCCCGGCGCGCCGATGAAGGCCTTCGTCCCGTACGTCGACTATGCGACGGCGCTCGTCGCCGCGTTCGGCACGCTCGCTGCGCTCATGCACCGCCGCGCCACCGGCCGCGGTCAGGAGGTGCAGGCGTCGCTCCTCGCGACCGCGCTCACGATCAGCAACTCGTACGTCGTCGAGCAGGCGCTCGTCGCGCCGAACCGCGTCGCGAGCGGCAACCGCAGCCAGATCGCCGCGCCATCGGACGCATTCCCCACCCGTGACGGGTGGGTCATCGTGCAGGTCCTCGGCGATGCGCTGTTCCGCCGTTGGGCGACGGGGGACGCCGCGCCCGGCGCCGATCAGCGCTACGCCAGCGCGCCTGTCGCAGTCACCCGGCCAAATCCGGCGTCGCGCGCCGCGTCTCGGCGAGCACACCGACGAGGTCCTCGCGCGCGTCGGCTACACGGCTGCCGAGATCGCGGCGCTGCGTGCCCGGCGCGTGATCTGAGTCGCGCACGTGCTCGACTTCAGCTTCACACCCGCCGAGGAGGAGTTCCGCGCCGCGCTGCGCACGCTCGCGCTCGGCGAGCTCCTGCCGCGTTACCGCGCGGGTGACGCGACCGGCACGTATCCGCGCGAGCAGATCCGGCGCGTGATCGCGTTCGTCGACGAGTTCTGGCGCGGCCGTGACGCAGACCGCACGCTCGTCGTCTCCGGCATCATCGCCGAGGAGGTCGCGCGCGGCGACTTCAACTGCGTGCTGCCGAGCCTCGGCCCGGCGCTGAACCGCGAGTTCCTCGCCGCCGCGTCACCGGAGCTGTGCGCGCGCTGGGTGCCGGGTCTCCTCGCCGGAGATCTGGTGCTCGGGCTCTGTCTCACCGAGGCGGAAGCGGGCTCGGACATGGGTGCGATCCGCACCAGCGCGGAGCGCCGCGGCGACGTCTACGTCCTGAACGGCGAGAAGACGTCGGTGAGCTTCCTGAACGCCGACGTGTTCTACGTCTTCGCCCGCACCGATCCGACGTCGGCCGATTGGCGCGGTCTCTCCGCGTTCCTCGTATCCGCCGACACGCCCGGCCTGACGACCGAGCCGTACGACGACATGGGGTGCCGTGCCGTGCCGCGGGGCATCTTGCGGCTCGCGAACGTCGAAGTGCCGACGGCGGCGATCGTCGGGTTCCAGGGCGTGGCGTTTCCCATCGCAGAGGCGGCGACGGTGCTCGAGCTGGCGCGCTGGCAGTGTTATCGCGTCCTCTGGATGCGCGAGCGCGGCATCGCGTGCGCCGCCGAGGGCGCGATGGTGAAGTGGTGGGCGACGAAGGTCGCGGCCGAGGCGATTCACCAGTGTCTCCTGCTGCATGGGCATCTCGGCTACACCAAACGTTTGCCGATCGAGCAGCGCCTGCGCGACGTCATCGGCTGGCAGATCGGCGACGGCGCGCCGCAGATCCAAAAGCTCATCATCGCGCGCACCCTCTTCGGCAAGGACGTCCTGCCGCGCTGACACGTTGTCCGGTGCTGGCACCACGGACGGCGCCGGTGTATGCGGGCGACAACCCCGCGTAAGGAGGATCTCCCAATGAGAGCAGCCGTGATGGAAGCCGTTCGCCAACCGCTCGTCGTGCGCGAGATGCCGGACCCAGAGACACCGCCAAACGGCGTCCGCCTGCGCGTCGAAGCCAACGGCATCTGCCGCACCGACTGGCACTTGTGGACCGGCGACTGGACGTGGGTCGGCGTGGCGCTGCCGACGCCGCACGTCCTCGGCCACGAGTTCTGCGGCGTCATCGAGGAGGTCGGCCCGGAGGTGACGCGTTGGAAGAAGGGCGACCGCGTGCTGGTGCCGTTCAGCCAGGGCGAGGGCACCTGCGAGTGGTGCCGAACCGGCCACCACAACGTCTGCGATTCGTTCCTCACTCCCGGCGTCGTCTACTGGGGCGGCTACGGCCGCTACGTCGGCGTGCCGTACGCCGACGTCAACCTCGTCGAGCTGCCGGAGTCGATCGGCTTCGTGGACGCGGCGAGCATGGGCTGCCGCTTCATGACGTCGTTCCATGCGATCGTGGATCAAGCGAAGGTCATGCCGGGCGAGTGGGTCGCCGTGCACGGCTGCGGCGGCGTCGGCCTCTCCGCGGTGCAGATCGCGACCGCCCTCGGTGCCAACGTGATCGCCGTCGACGTCGCCGACGACAAGCTCGCCTTCGCGAAGGAGCTCGGCGCCGTCGCGACGGTGAATGCGACGAAGGACGAGCCCGCGGGGGCGATCGCGGGCATCACGAGCGGCGGCGCGCACGTTTCCGTGGATGCGCTCGGCGTCGCCGCCACCTGCCGCAACTCGATCATGTCGCTCCGCAAGCGCGGCCGCCATCTGCAGATCGGTCTCACCAGCGCCGCCGAGAAGGGCGAGATCGCGGTGCCGATCGACCTGATGGTGCTGAAGGAGCTGAGCTTCATCGCGTCGCTCGGCATGCAGGCGCCGCGCTTCGGTCACATGCTGCGCATGGTCGAGCAAGGCAAGCTCGCTCCTGGGAAGCTCGTCAACCGTCGCATCGCGCTCGAGGAGGTGAGCGGCGTCCTGGAGACGATGGACCGCTACGCGACGGTCGGCGTGACCGTCATTGACAGGTATTAGCCGCGACGCTCGATTCAGCGGTGTAGGGAGACCTCGCGCGTCGTGGGATCGATCACGACGCGCGGCGCGGGCGCGAGGCGGCAAGGGCGGCCGTCCGCGCTCCTGCCGGAGCGGACGTCGAACCGGTAGCCGTGCCAGGGGCACGTGATCGTGTCGCCGTCGACCGGACAGTCAGCGAGCGGGCCGCCCAGGTGGGGGCACGTCGTGGTGTGGGCGACGATCTCGCCGCCGATCTCGATGACGCGGAGATCGTCGTTGCCGAATGCGACGACGAGCGGCAGCTTGGCGCGAACCGCGTCTTCTCCGCCGAGGACCAGCGACCGCGGCTGCTCGCCCCGATTGCCGTCGAGAAGCGCTTGGCGGCGCACCATCATCGCCTCGTCCTCGTCCCAGAGGCGGCGATAGAGCCGGATGTACGCCTCGGCGGCGCGGTCGCGGATGGCGGCGTCGATGCCGGGGACGTGAAACGCGACCGCGATCGCGGTCGTCGTCGCGTCGACGGGCGCGAGCGTGGTCACGATGTCGCTGCCCGCGCCGAAGCCGCTGAGCGTCGTCGTGTGGTAGCGTAGCTCGCGGCGGTCGAGCCGGACCGCGATCTCGGCGCTGCGTGGCGCGGTTGCCGGAGGCAGCAGGACCTCGGCACGCCAGCCGTCGCGCGACGCCTCGAGCAAGCGGACGCCGAGAAAGGCGCCGCGGTGCAGCCATGGCAGGTGCTCCCAATCGAGGACATTTTCCCAGATGCGCGTCAGCGACGCGGCGACGTCGCGGCGATATTCCGCGAGCGGGGTCGAGGGCGTTGGCGCCGCGATGCCCATCAGTCCCGGCAGCATGCCCGAGGCGCATCGCGATTGGCAACGAATCGATCGAGCGGCTATGTCACGACCCACCGGAGGAGGCTCGTATGCGACCATTGACGTCGTACGGCTCGTGGGCGCTCGTGACCGGCGCGTCGTCCGGAATCGGCGCCGCGTTCGCCCGCACGCTCGCGGCGGCGGGTGTGAACGTCGTGCTCACCGCGCGTCGCGAGGATCGGTTGCGTGCCCTCGCTGCCGAGCTGACCTCGATCCAGACGCGCATCGTTCCGCTCGACCTCGGAGCGGACGCCGCGCCGCTCGCGCTCGCCGATGCCGTCTCCGACGTCGAGATCGGGATCCTCGTCAACAATGCCGGCTTCGGGATGGCGGGCCGATTCGAGCGCGCATCGTACGATCGACTGCTCGAGATGGTGCGGCTCAACTGCGTCGCGGTGACGGCGCTCAGCCGCCTCTTCCTGCCGCCGATGCGCGCCCGCGGACGCGGCGCGATGATCGTCCTGTCCTCGGCCGCCGGTTACCAACCGCTCGCCCTCGGGGCCGCCTACGGCGCCACGAAAGCCTTCGATTTGATGCTCGCGGAGGCGCTCTGGGCGGAGAATCGCGGCACCGGCGTCGACGTCCTCGCGGTCTCGCCGGGCCCCGTCGACACGGAGTTCCAGACCGTCGCCGGCGAGACCCCGCACCCCGGCGACACGCCCGACGAGGTGGTGCGCGTTGCGCTCGCGGCGCTCGGCCGCAAGCCGTCCGTCGTCGTCGGCACCGGCAACAAGGTCCGCGCGTGGTCGGTACGCTTGGCCCCGCGGGCCGTCGTGGCGCGCATCGCCGAGATCGTGATGCGCTCCAACGTGCCCGTCGCCGCGCGCGAGTAACGACGCATCGCAACCGCGTCCATACCCAAGCACGTCAGCCAACGCTGCGAACGCGGCGACGGGGTACCGCGTTCCCGGGTTGGGGGCGGGCGGCGGCGGTCGTCGGAGCACGCGTTGTGCGCACTGAATCTCTTGCGCACGCGGCGTGCAGCGACGACCGCCGCCGCCCGCCCGCAGCCCGCGACCTAGGTCACTCGCGCTCGCGCTGGCGGCGTGAGGCCGATTCCGGCGCGGACGCGTCAAGCGCGTACGTGCGTGCGACCCAGGCGAGCGCGTCGGCGCGCGTCGTGAGGGTGCCCTCGAGTTGCGCTTCTTCGAGCGCGTGCAGGATCTCGCCGATCAGGGGGCCGGGGCGGTAGCCTAGCGCGATGAGGTCGTCGCCGGTGAGCAGCCGCGGCGGCCGCATCTCCTCGTGCGACAGCGTCGCGAGCTGCGCGCGGCAGAATTCGTAGTACTGCAAGTCGCCGCTCGCGGCCGTCGCGTCTATGCGCGCGAGCTCGAGCAGCTCCTCGATGCCGTCCTCGCGCAGAAACCTCTTGAGTGTTGCGGCGCGCATGTGCGGCGCGTTCACCAAACGGAGATGGTTGCGGACCAGATAGGCGACGCGCTCCCACACGGCGCGGCTGCGCTTCAGGCGCTGGCACATCGCGATCGCCATCTCGGCGCCGCGCTCCGGATGGCCGTAAAAGGTGATGCGATCGCCTTCGGGCGCAGCACGCCGTCCGGCGCAAACCGGCTTGGCGACGTCGTGGAGCAGCGCGCCGAACGCGAGCGTCTCGGTCGGCGCCCGCAGCTGGTCGATGACGAGCAGTGTGTGGCGCAGCACGTCGCCCTCGGGATGATGCAGCGGCGACTGTCCGACGCCCTCCATCGCGGCGACCTCCGGCAACACGACTGCGAGGAGCCCGGACGCGTGCAACAGCTCGAAACCGCGCATCGCCGCGCCTTCGCAGAGGACCATGCGAATCTCCTCGCCGATGCGCTCCCATGCGATGCGGTCGATCGTTGCGGCGTCGTTGCGGATCGCGTCCCACGTCGCGGGCTCGATCGTGAATCCGAGACGCGCCGCCAAGCGGACGGCGCGCAGCATCCGCAGCTTGTCCTCCCCGAGGCGCGCGTCCGCGGCGCCGATCGCGCGCACGACTCCCGCGCGCAGGTCGGCCCTCCCGCCGACGTAATCGATGACGCGCTCGCCGACGGGGTCGAAGAACATGCCGTTGATCGTGAAGTCGCGCCGGCGCGCATCCTCCTCGGCACTGCCGAAGTGGACGGTCACCGGGTGCCGGGCATCGAGATACGCGCCGTCGCGGCGGAACGTCGCCACCTCGATACGATGGCCGTCCATTGGGACGATCACGACGCCGAACTGCAACCCCACCGGCACGCTCTTCGGAAAAAGCGCGAGGACGCGCTCCGCCGGCGCGCTCGTCGCGACGTCATAATCCTTCGGCGATCGTCCGAGCAGCTGGTCGCGCACGCAGCCGCCCGCGAAAAGGGCGTCGAACCCGGCGTCGCGCAAGCGGCGGACGATCGCGGTCGCGGCCGCGCGGCTCTCCATGCCCCGAATGCTAGCCGATGTGCGCCAAGGCCGCGAAGGCGTCGAGAGGCGGCCCCCGCGGCCGTCGCGAGCGACCGTCTTTTACTGCGCCTGGCACTCGGTTGTGAGTCGCTGCGGAGGGACTGGGTCAAGTTGCCCTACGAGGGCAAGCGAGCCAGACGAGGCGCGAGAGAGCGAGGAGCACAGGCGTAGCGGAGCTACGCCGAGCATCCGCGCGACCGAGCAACGAAGTATGGCGACGCAAATTGACCCAGTCCCCCGTGGCGTGGCATGCGGCAGGTATGCACCTCATCATCGCGCTCGTCTTGGTTGTCGCCTCCGCCGCGCCGGCAGCGGCGCACGTGATGGTGTTGCCGGCGGCGAGCACGGCCGGGGGCGTCGAACGCTACACGGTCGTCGTGCCGACGGAGGGCAAGTCACCCACGGTGCGCGTCGAGCTGCGGCTTCCGATGGGCGTGGACGTGGTGGCGATCGAGTCGAAGCCGGGATGGCAGGGCTCGAACCATCCGTTCCCCATCGGCGCGGCGACCATCGGCTGGACCGGCGGCCGAATTCCGCCCGGTGAGATGGTGAGCTTCGACTTCCTCGCGTTGAACCCCAAGGCGCCGCGCGCGCTCACCTGGAACGCGACGCAATGGTACGAGGACGGGACGAGCGACCGCTGGGGCGAGGGCGCATCATCGGATCACGAAGCCTCGACGACGATGTTGGCGCCGGCGAAGGCGAGTGCGCCCGAGCACGCGGGGCACGGGTCGCGCGGCGAGCGGCGCCAGTAGCTCAAGGCATCGCGTCGCGCGCGGAGTCCTCGCCCGCTTGCCCGCTGCCCGCCGGCGGCGCGGGTGCCGGTGGAGCGCCGGGCATTGCGGGTGCGCCAGGCGCCGGAGCGATGCCGGGCATCGTGGAGCCGCCGCGGGCGCGCGCCGCGCCGGGCAGCGGAGCTCCGCCGGGTGTCGCCGCCGCGCCGGGTACCTGCACGGCGGCGAGCGCGGCGTCGTCGACCGTGACCTTCGCTTTTGCGCGCAGGTCCTCGATCCGCTGCTGCGTCTGCTCCTGCCGGCGTTGATTGAGGAGGTTCACGCGAATGCGCTCCTTCACCTCGTCGAACGGGCGGTCGCCGCCTTCCTTGCGATCGGTGAGCTTGATGATGTGATACCCGAACGGGGTCTTCACGACGTCGCTGATGTCGCCGGGCTTGTCGAGCGCGAACGCCGCCTGCTCGAACGGCGCCACCATACGACCCTGACCGAAGAAGCCGAGATCGCCGCCGCGAGCCGCGGTCGCCGTGTCGGTGGAATTGATCTTCGCGAGCTCCTCGAATTTCGACGGATCTTGCCGCAGCTGCTCCCGCAGGCGCTTCGCGAGATCCTCGTCCTTCACGAGGATGTGGCTGGCGCGGATCTGTGCGCCGGAGAAGAGACGCCGATGCTGGTCGTAGTACGCCTTCACGTCCGCGTCCGTGACCTCGGGCGGCTCCTGGAAATCTTTCATCACGCGCTGGACGACCAAGCGGCGTCGGAGCTCGTCGACTTGGCGCGTGATCTCCGGATCCTTGTCGTAGCCGTGCGCGGCGCCCTCATCGGCGAGGAGCTCGTTCAACACGTAATTGTCGACGAATTGCCGGCGACGCTCTGGGCTGGTCAGCTGGCCACGGGAGCGGGGCGGCAGCCGCTCGACCTCACGGGCGAAGTCGGCGGTCGTGAAGTGTTTGCGTCCGTACGTTGCGATCACCCGCCCATCGCTCTGCGGGACCGCCGATAAGGCCGCCGACGGCGCCTGCGACGATTGATCGCGTGCGCAGCCGATGATCGCGAACGCCATAGCGAGCACCATCGCCCATATCGACATGGCCGCGGAATCTAGAAAGTCGCGGTCGTGAAGTCAATTGAGCCTGCGCTGCGTTGACTGGCACCATGGTCGCAAGTACGATCGCCATCGCTTTCTTCCCCAACTCATCCGATTCCCGAGGAGGATCTCCGAAATGGAACAAATGCTCGAGCAAGCCGAGGCCGTATTGCGATTCTCCGGCGAGGTACAGCGCCGGATGTCCGAGGTCGGTGTCGAAGGCATCGGCGGCGTGATGGGACTGTACGCGAAGCTCCGCAGCGCCCTCGAGCGGGTGTCGCACGACGAGCTCGATTGGGCGGCCGCCGAGGTCAACCGGGTTCTCGACAGCCTGAATCGGATCAACGACGAGCTGAAGCGGCTCAAGTCGCTGAAGCTCAGCCTCGAGACCGGGCACTGAGATCCGCCGCGGCGGCGATCGGCTCCGATGGTGAGCCCGTCGGTCGCCGCCGCGTGCGGAAGATCAGCGCGCCGACAGCTGCGCCGACCGTATCGAGCATGCTGTCGTAGGGCGACCCCGTTCGCTTCGGCACGAACGTCTGGTGGAACTCGTCGAGGCACGCGTAGATTGCGCAATAGACGATCGCGCGTACCACGATGGCCCGTGACGGCCTCGCGCCGGGCTCGGTCAGCGCGCGGCAGAGCAGGATCGCGAGCACGCCGTACTCGAGAAAGTGCGCGCTCTTGCGAATGACGGTGTGCGCGAAGCGGAACGCGGGCGCCGAGAGCTCCCCGAAGAAGTAGCGCAGGACGGGGTCGATGTAGGAGTTCGTCGATTGCGCCGAGAACGCCCCCGTCGAGAACCACGAGATACAGGTCGCCCAGACGACGACGGGAGCCCAGCGTACGACCCGTCCGCGCGGCGCCGCGGATGGCCGCGCGTCAAACGAGCTCGGTGATGGCGCGTTTGACAACCGCGAGCACCTCTTCGCCGAACTCCGCGTCGAGGAAATCCTCGAGCTTCGGACGCTGACTGACGTACTTGCGCTCGGCGTCGGGCGCGCTGGATTGCTCCTGCGCGAGATGGCTCCCCGACATCAGATCGAGGAACTCGAGGACGCCCGCACAATCCTTCTTGCCCCAGTCGCGCTCGAGCTTCTGATCGAGCGCGAGTCGCAGCGTCAAATAGCAGAGCCGGTATCGCATCTCTTCGCTGAGCTCCATCGTCATGTCCTTTCAGTGGCCGGCGCGCGCCC
>WNFP01004167.1_pt1 | contig 11630 bp, 11 predicted proteins | sample 5400201 | NCBI WGS metagenome assembly WNFP01 (sample SAMN13153355, study PRJNA577476) | soil metagenome | isolation source: 115 cm saprolite under Madrone tree | place: USA:California | collected 2016-06-14
TCTTCTTGAAATTTATGTTCTTGACGGTGCGTTTTGCTACTTCTGGATCATTCATCCACTCACCTTGCTCGTCTTCGTAAGAGCGCTGCTTCTTGCGTAGTTGTGGAGTCATCCGAGAGCGGGCTTTGTGCTTAATGCCATTTTTCTTTTTCATCGTTTACTCTTCCGCTTTTTCGAATGCTGGACTTTGTGCTTCTTGCCCGCTACAACAACATGGGTTGCTCGAGACTTGATCCCGTGGATGTGCTTGTAGGCACGCGACTTGCGGTAAGATTCCGCACTCTCAAAATGGTCAATCGGCATGAGCTACCTCGTATCGAACAAGCGTGGTTGTTTGATGACTTGTCGCCGGCCTTCCTGGTGTAGCACGTCGGAGTAGAGCCCCAGGCTCCGCAAGCGCTTGTTCTGATCCTGTGCGGCTAGAAAGAACTTCTTTTCCAGTTCTTGCGTGGCCGAGAACTCAACGCCACCCATCTTGAAGCAGGCGAGCACCTGGGCATAGTCCAAAATCGCGTCGTAGTGGTCGCGCAGCACGGAAACGCAATCTCCGTCCAAACTGGGGAGCGGGGCGTTGCCAATGATGTTTAAAACCACGTTTGCCGACGTTCCTGACGGGGCAGGAGCGACGAAGTCGATGCCAGCGGTCACAACCACCGGCCAAACGCTAGAATCGTTCTCCCACTCGTTGGCGAAGGCATCCATCTCGCTGATCGAAGGCGTGTCGCAGGGCACGCCGGCAATCGTAGCCGAGACCAGCCAGTTCGATGCCTGCATAATTTTGATCCCATCCATGTAGCGCTTGAAGCAGTAATCCGCCCGCAACCGATCCGTTGCTTCGCTCTCCCGGCTCAGAAGGTCTGCCAGCGCTCCCCACTTCGCCACCCAAGACCAGTCATTCGGTACGCCGAGCAAGGTTCCGTTAGGCGGGTTGAAGGTTGGTCCCGATTGGACCCCGATCAGATCAAAGACCGCTGCGCTGGTCGGCGCCGTATCGAGATCAAGCGATAGGGGAGGTTCCGCGATGAGGCTGAAGGACGTTGGCAATGCGGTCGATTGCAGGTGTCCCGGATTGAAATGGTCAAAGGCTTGGGTGTCCTCCCGGGTGAGCGTAATAGGGCTTCCCGTAGAGGGAACGAAGCGGGCGCGTACTACCTCGAGCAGCGTGTTGGGGAGATTGGTTCGAATCCCTCCCGAATACGCCGGGGCCAGTTGGGCCACGTTACACGCCGTTAGCTGGATCACTTCGTCGCGTCTCCGTTGCAGTGCCCCTTGAAGATCCGTGATCGTGAACTGGCTTGTCCCAGTCCAAGTGCCACCGCTCGCGGGCTCGAGCAAGTGGTATTGCATGACGGTATAGAGGTCGGTGTCTTGGACGGTGCGCAGCCTGGGCGATCCAGCAAGCGTGGAAATGTCGTACCAAACCGGAGTTGCGCCTGACGTGAAAGACAGCGCAGTGATCCAGATTTCAGTCAGAGCATTCCAAGTACGGAGCGCTTCGAGCAGGTACAGCTGGAGTTCCGCCTTGGTCCAAAAAATCAGATTCGTATCCGCAAGCCGAAGCGCTAGGTCGGTGACCATCTGGGAATAGGTGACCACGCAAGGCGAAACGGCCGGGGCCATGATCAGCAACGCGAGCTGATTCAAGCGAACCCCTAGCGTAGGTCCAGGCAGCGGTTTAAAGGCTACAGCGGCGCACCCCCAAGTGGTTTCGGTTCCTCCAGAGAACGCAGTCGAGTTGCTTCCTACCGAAGAATTCAATTGATATTGAATTTGTCCAAACTGCACTACCGCGGGATTTGGGCCCAGAGTATAGCCAGCGCCTGCAGATAAAAATCCAGAATTGCCATTGAAGGCAGATAAGATTAGGTCAGATTTAGAGGTCGTAAGATTGTTGGTGTTGGGAGTACCGCCGGATTGAGTTGTTTTCGCATTACTGGCATCAATCGGACTGCCCGAAGTAGCCACCCCGGAAAATTCAAACAAAACACACTCAACCACGGTAGGCGTACTGCCCGCAGCACCTGATACTTGAGTGACTTTAAACGTGCTCGCCGTGCCCGAAGAAACAGCTGGGGCATTTTGCACGAAGAAGATTTGGGCTAGTCCAAATGCACTAGTCGACCATAAACCTTGAAAGACAGTTGCATTCCAAGTAACGCCGGGAGTAGTGACGCTAAATGCTAAATTCCCAAAAGTGCCGGTGGTTGATGGACAACTGACATAGATAACCCCAACCAGTAAACTGCCGCTCGTAGTATTGGAACCAAAATTCCCTGTACAAGAGACAAAAGATCCAGGGCCGGTAATGGTGCCAGAGTTGTTGCCACCCAGCGCGGATTGAACTAGCGCGATCGCCACGCATCTATCCCTCGACTACTCCAAGCTGGGCAGCATCCACATTCGGCCCGGTCCACGGGAGGACCGTATTTGGATCGTTCTGCGGCACGTAATCGTAGAACACGTAGCTTGATCCCAGCGCTGGCAGTGCTGCACTCGTCCCATCCACTCCACCGCTCCGCATAAGAAGACTAGGAGTATGCGGGCCCGCATCGTCTCTTTCCAGACTCGCGCGCACAATGACTGCGAAGGGCGTCGATGCGAGGCCTGCGGAAGCCGTAACGTAGGAATCCTTTGTCCCTCCAACGTTGTTCGCGTTGTAATCTGCGGTGGATGGAGGCTGCTGCGAGGCATTCTGCCAGTTAGCCCCGAGTCCGGCCGGAGTCCAGTTGGTGTAGTTTCCTGCCGAGGTTGGCAGCTTTGTGAAGAATCGCGGATCGTATCCGGGAAGCGCGTTTAGGAACGTTCCCGCAGTGTCATACACCAGGAAGTCGTCGTACTTGATGACTCCTACGTTGTTGTTCGAGTTCCCGATGCTTACCTGGGAGATCTGAGGGCTTCCTGTCGCCTGCGTATTCAGGCCCGTGCTATTGATGGCGGCTACTCCGCTGCCATTGAGGAACAACTGCACCGAACCCGTGGAACCGTTGACCGTCACAGCGATTGCGGCCCCGTACCAAACGTTCGCTTGAATGGTCCCGTTCGGAGTGATTGCACCAATCGCATTCGCTACATTGCCGCGATAGAACTGCAGCGCACCGTTTGGAGTGACCGCGAGACAGAGTTGCTGGACTCCGGTATCCCAAAACATGAAGATATCGCCCGGAGAACTCGCTGGCAGATTCGCGAGCTTGAAACCGCCCAAGAGGAACACGGTCGCGGGCGTGCTCAGGGAACCTTGGAACGAACCGAGGTTCTTTCGAATCCAGTTGCCTTGGGTGACGCTACAGCAACCCCCTGGAAGACTCCCCGGAGGAGTGAACCGGAAATCTGTGTTGAGGACAGTCGCTACGCCAGCGCTTGAAAGCGTGTCCCAAGGGTATCCTGCGAGCAGGGTATAGTTGTTCCCGTATTGGTCAAACGGATCTGCGAACTGGTAACCCAAAACGTCACTCCATCATGCTCTGTCGACTGCAGGCTGCGGATCAAGATAAGTAATGCGCTGCGGCCCTTCCCGGAGCGCAGTCTGGATCTTCTGAAACAGCACATCGAACTCTTCCACCGAGTGCCCGATGAAATCCACGGCTTCGGTCCTGCCCACCAGGAGACAATCCTCGGTATTCTTTGCCCAATTCCCCCAATGGATCAGGATCCCAGTGTGCCCAGGTACGTTCTCCACATGCGGCATCGGACGATTGAAGCGGGGCGAGTGTCGGATAGTGAGATCGTAAGTGCCTTGCGGAATCGGATTCGCCGGTTCGAGCGTATAGCACTCGTGAATGGAATCGAGAAACAGCTCGCCCAAGGTGGCGGTGCCGTCGCGTAGCGTTCGTTGCACTACAAAATTCATTCAATGCGTCCAAGCTCCACACATAATGGGGAGCGTCCAATTTCCGTTCTGATCTGTCATGCCGAAGTCGCCGCAACTTATCAGCGCGCCCTGCGGCCCTGTAATGCCATCCCACTGGCTAAAGCCAAGACTCTTCTTATCAACCGCGCCAGGGCCCCATAGGTTTCCAATGGAAAGCAAAACAACTTGCGAGGGGGCGGTAGCTCGAATTAAAACAGAATTTGCGATAGGTGTACTCTGCACGGTTGAGCCGCTAATCGTGACCCGGACGCTTCTATCAAATACCAAAAAGCCGTCTGATTCCGCATTGTAAATGCTATTTCTGGCGTGGCTGATGGTCAACGGAGCGTCTAAATTATGCGCATATACATCCCGCAATGAGTTTTCATCCTCCAAGTACGCCAACTCTGAAGGCTCGCTTATATTGTTGATGCAAGCCAACGTGTCGTTGGCCGAACCTCCTAAGTGTTGCGAGGAGAACGACCCGTTAAGTATTTTTAGTCCACATGCGCATTGGGTAAACGAGTTTCGGTCGATGGTGTTGTGCTTACAGTTGGGAGACGAACCGATGAAGATACCGTTACCGTAAGCCTGACCAAAATGGATTCTCCCATTACTCTGCGTTGAGAGAGCTGGATCTTTCATCTCTAAGTGATTGTCATCCGTTCGTGAGGCAATCGTAGTGTCTAGGATGCCAGACGCATAACTCACTCGCACACGGTCGCCTATCTTGGTGTCTGCCATGAAGGAGCAATTTAAAAATCCGCAAGCCAATGTATGATTGCCGGCGACGATTTGTCCGGAATCGCTCTCTCGTACCGCCCGCGATTGCGAGCAGAAAAAATCGTTATCAGTTATGACATTCTTCTCACCATTCCCATGAGGGATCAATGACACAGCGGAATAATTTGGGTTGTTTAGAGTGTTAGTGAACGTGTTGTAGCGAACTAGAGCTTCAGTGCCAATTCTTGTCGCTGGACTTCCACCAAAGCGCAAATAGTAGTCCACGGGCGTAGTGTTGGTGAACAGAAAGCCCTCAATGGTCGGCGCTTGATTGGCTGGAAAGTCCCACATACCACCAATTGAGCCCGCCCACAACTCTATCGGACGCCGATTCCCTCCGCCATTCTGCACGCGGTCATAAGAAACCAGTTTAAAACTGGCACGGCTGGAGACTGTGACCGTGGAGCCGTGCATATCAATGCAGCCATTGGGCAGCGACAACGCTGCATCATCGCCGGCGGAATCAACAATTCTTTGCCAGGTAGGAGAATTGTCGATCTTGCCGCTGCAGTCGATGCCAAGCGATACTACGTTGGCAGTCTGCGCCCAGCTGATCGGTAAAAGAACGAGTAGTACTATGATCACTCTCATATTAGAAGAACTGACAGTAGCTATCGCGTTTGACCACGATTGCGTTCGCCGCGGTACCGTTGGTCACATACAACTGGAAGGTTCCGCCACTAGTAGTTTCGGCCGTACCATCAATCTCCGCAATGTTCAACCCAGTATTGGCCGGTTGAAATGTCACCACTGCTGCTGGAGTGTTCGTGGCAATTCCGGTCGCAGCTCCGGTCGCAAAAGGCGCAGCCGCACCCGTGTTAGTTGCTACTCTTCCCCAAGCATTAAAATTGGTGATTGTATTAGACCAACCCACCCCGAACTGATCCCCCGAAACATTTGTGGCCTGCGAATATATGAGGCTGCAGCGAAAACTGGCGTTATATGCAGCAGGAACGCTACTTGGAAACGTGCAATTTAACCCAGTGATTGCCTGCAAACCAGAAGCATTGGCGCTCGTAAAGTCAGAACTGAGAAATACTTTACCGCCCGAGCAGGGCGACGTGGTTATGAACCCATGCACCGTAGGCCAAGTCATGCCAACATTACCGAGAGTCCCGGTCGGGGCAGTTATACTGACAGCCCCAGACCCTTGGCTTTCTACCGTCATCGTATTTGTGCCAAGGTCTAGCGCAATATACCCTGAAGGAGTTGTGCTGGAACTTGGAGATAATCTGATGCCGTATGCACTTACCACGCCAGCTGCCGACTGATCATCCACCAAGATTCCTGTGTGGCCATTGGTAAAAATTCCGCCGGTGGCAGGAGTCATAACATGGAAACAGTAATCGTTTGTGTGCGTCGCGTTCGCCAATACCCCAGAGTTGCATTCGAGGCCCGCGTTATATGCAGTAAGCGGAGTATTTGTTCCTCCGTAAAAGTTACCTATTGCCTCAAAATGTCCGCCTACACAAGTGGTACAGACACCATTCCCGCCGTTATAGGTAGCTCCAAAAACTCCATCTGAAAAATGGAGAGTGCCACTGCCATTATGGTCGCTTTCGTGGTACATCCCATACCAGGCCCACTGATTTCCCGCATAAGAACTGGGAGTAGCTAGCTGGCCGTTGATCGCAAAGACGTTGAAGTTATCGGGGAAGGCCGTGGCGATTGCGGAGTTGATTCCCATGATCGAACGCGAACTGGTACCAACAACTACGGGGGGCGGCGCGGTGAATAGCGCCGGGCCAACATCGATTGCAGCGTAGCCGTATCCGGTCGCGGGCACCGGAGGATAGTTTCCAGCCGCAGTGATTCCATTGATACGCGGAGGGAAGGAATTAGCTCCGAAACTATAGCCGCTATAAGTAGTTCCACCAAATGTCACATTGCCTGATGACAAGCCTGCGGCTGCGCCCGACAAGGGGCCGGTCCAAGTGTTGGTGCTCAAGCAAATATAGAATCCGGGAGATGTACCACCAGTCCTGGCATATATATCTACAGGAGAAGCGCTACATGCTGCCGGTGGAGAAGAAGTTCCTGAGATGACCCTACGTGCCGTGTTTGCGCCGAATTGAGCACAAACTGAGGTTGAAAGACCGATGAATAACAACAAGTTCGCTGTGATTTTTATAATCATCTATCAGTTCACTGAATCTAGAATTAGCTGACGCTCGGTGAAAGAATTACTACCGCTGGCCACAGAAGCCGCAATTGTTACCTGCAGAAAATTTTGTGCGGTGAAGTCTATGTCAGAAGGACTCCCTGCGATTGTAGCTGTATTTACGTCATTGAAGACAGAATCTGCGGTAGCAGTCGTGGCTCCTAAGTCAATTGAGAATACGCCGTGCGCCTCAGAGCGGGATGCGGCTCCTAGCGTCTGCGTCGTAGACCAAGCTGTTAGGTTGAAAGCGTTATTAGTGACTTGCAACGTGCCGATCGCAGTAGAAACGATATTGATTAGAGTCGCGATGTTGCCGCTAGCACAACCTGAGACCGAGCAGAGCAGTACCTTGATTCGAATAGCCGACGTAGACGCAGCGGGTGTGGAGTAAACTCCTGCGACCCAAATACGCACAGTACGATTCACCGTGCTGAGACAATTTGCTGGGATGGTCGCGGCCATTAAGTTCTGATCGGTAGAAACGTTGGCGCTAACTGTGACTGGGGTGACATTCACGATAGTGCGGCAATTTGTAAATGACCCAAGCCCATCGCCCACAGAAGCGCCATCAACGCTAACCGTTTTAGCGGCCGGGTGAGATAACCCGGTATCTCTTGCGGCGCTGGCGTTTATATTGCTACTGGCCCATTGGAGCGCCGTAGCCGTAGGAATGGTTATGCCAGCCCCTGGAACCACGACAAAAGCTCTAGAATTGGCACCTGCCCATATCGTTGGCGCTCCTGGTCCCCAAATCGTGGCATCATCCCCAAATCCTTGCGCGGTCTGGCCAACCATCGAATATGTTGGCCCCGTGAGTAGGGGGCCTATGTACTGTTCCGTCCCGGTAACTGTGGTTCCATTATCTATCAATGACGACGCTTGGAAAGCTCCAGCGCCACCATTTTTCTGGATCGTATTCGTTGCTCCAGCAGGAGCGGCCCCTCCAGTAGATAGAGGGCCAGTCCAAGTGTTCGCTGTCAAGCACAAATACAGTCCCGGAGACGTTGCCCCAGTTCTTACATAGATATCTACTGGCCCAGCATTGCAGAGCGCTGGCGGAGCGGCCGTCCCCGAAATAATCCTCCGAGCCGTGTTAGAACCGAACTGCGCGAACGCAGACGCCGACCAGCAAACAAGCAAGCAAGCGATCATGAGGATTCTAGGCATAGTGAATTTCCACATTGAAGACGGCGTTATTAGTATCGGCCGCGAGAAAGATTTCTCCCAGATGCACCGAATAGGAGTAGGCCTGATGCACATCCACGTCCCCCGGCAACAGTTCCTTTCCCTGAAACGTTCCGTCCGTCTTGACTCCCTCATCCCCGACATAACCCTTCATGCCGGAATTCTTATTCGAAAATTGGATGGAGAGATAAGCCACCCCGCTTTGTAATGCGAAGCCACGGCCCGCACCTGAGACGATCACGCTATAGCCCGCAACTCCGGTCAGCGTGTTTCCGGAAGGATTCGCCTGCGGTTGCATGCTTTGACCAAGCAACGCCTGCAGACTCTGGGGAGTTTTTGTGGTGTCGGTCACTGTTATCGTGGCGCACGGCATGGGATTTTACCTGCCTATGTTCAAACTTCCAAGGCGCTCGGTTGAGTACCCTTCGTAGCTGGCTTGGGAAAGTCTCTTCTTGCGAGTAAGGAAGTCGCGATGCAAGTTCGCGTCGATCGATTTGATGTACTTCAAACATTCCTTGTATTCCTTCGCCGCCGACTCCGCCAAAAACTGCCAATTTGCACCAGATCCGCGCTGGACGTCCTCGCCCTTCTGAGCTTCCTTAAACTGGTAGAGCACTTCCTTCGCGCGCCACATGAGCAGCTCTTCTGTCAGCGGATCTGTGACCGTATCAGTCGGATTGACCAGTAGGGCCCCACGCCGCTTATAACCAAAGCTATAGGGCATGTGGGAGAGATTGTGCGGCCAAATTTCCCACCGGACATATCCTAGCGTCGCAGAGCCTGCCCGCTGGTCCCGGTCATGCGCCACTGCATAGGTCGGCACCCCTGGACCAAACATAAGCCGCTCCGGATCGATGAAGGACAGGTCGTCGCGCGAGTACGTCCAAAAATCTACGGGCTGGCTGAACGTCGTATCCCGGATCTCCACAAACTTCCGGAAGTCTGCGACCGGGACCGGGAAGTAGCACTGGTAGATCTGGTAAGGACGCCCGGCACCGGTTGTCGGCTCAAGCCATGGTCGGTCCAAGGTCAGCGTGGCAAACGGGGGATTCGTGGTCGTGTCATAGGTCACGATGTCGTAAAGCGCATAGCTCGGATCCCTGAACTGGACCTCCGTAAGCTTCGGTCTGGGTCCAGCCTGCACTGCGGCCCAATTCGAGGTCGCAGTCGCGTCTCCGATGATCTGTGCGCTATAGGGGGCCACTGTAACGGTCCCTCCGCTCGCCACCAGCCCAGGATTGTTCCAGCCACTTTCCTGAGTCTGGAAACTCCAGTCCCGCTCGTCGTAGATTCGGCCCAGAGCCTCGTTCAGTTTGTTCTTGGCAAGCGTCTCCGACACTCCGGGGATTTCTCCGCCAGCGAGACTCTTAGCCATCGATGAGAAACTCATATTCCCTCAGTAAAAAAGGCAGGTTCAGTCATCGCATTTGACCGAAACCTGCCGGAATCGTGCCCTCACATCCGGGGAGAGAACCCCGCTTTAAAAATTGCCTCCGAGCACCAAAAACTGCACCGATTCCGCCGACAGGTTCGTGGTATTGGCGACCTCGGCCATGGTTGACGTCACGAACCAGCGAAACGCCCAAGTTGCCCTGGTTGTGCCTACCGCACTCGGAAAGGGAATCAGGTAGTAGGTCCCGCTCTTGGTCATGCACGCCTGAGTCGCATCGATGTAGAGGCCAAAAGGCGGTGTCAGCACATCCCCAGTTCCGGCACTGGAGCCGATATTTGAATAGGATGTCGGTCCGGTGCCCGTGACAACAAAAGCCTCCCTCTGACCGAGTGCAAGGCCTCCGTCGTAGCCGCGAATGACAGTCAGCTGCACAGTGACCTCCCGTTAACCTTGCCAGATCTCAGGTGACAATTCGACGAGTCCTTGCCCGCCGCCAGTCGGAATATTGATGGCTTGCGCGAAAATGTTGGCGATCTGTGTAAAGGTTGGCTGAGTACTCTGAGTTAGGTCGTCCAAGAGACCACCCCCGCCGCTGAAAGTGCTCACCATGTCCCCGACGGCTGGAGTAGCGTTCGTTAAAGTGGCACGGTAATTCACGGTCGCGATACCAGCTTCTTGCGCGAAAATGAACGCACCCGCAGCTAGTTGAGTGGCCGTAGGACTGGCGACGAATACTAGTGGGTGCAGTCCGGCCGCTAAGCCTTTGTCGAAGCTGGTGATAAAGTTCACGCCCAAAGCCAAAGACTTTAGCAAACCAACGCTTCCAAATTTGACGTTCGATGCGGTCGCGGTTGAGTCCAGCTGGATGAAGCGATAGCGACCGGTGTGGAGAACGTTGCCGGAAAGGTTCTGCGCTTCCGCTTCGGTTAGATCAAAGAAGCCGCCCACAATCAGTCCGCCCGCCACATAGGGCAATCCTGTGCGAATATCCGTCATGCCTGAAGGAGACGTATAGACCGACGTCAAACTCTGCGGAAGGAATTCATTGCGCTGCAGGGGCATGTCTGATCTCCTTCAAGTCTATGCATTAAAGCCACTTATAAGCAATCCGTGTCTGGAATTATAGACGTAAATATTGGTCCCCAGGCGCATGAACATGTTGGCCGCGCTCACGTTGTCCGGGATCTCTTTCACCTTGGTCGCAAAGAACCAGCTCTTCTCTGCCGTGGGCCGCATCTTGACAGCTTCTGGATCAAACAGAAGCAGGATTTCTGCGGGTTGAATCGTCGTAGCCGACGGATAGTTGCTGCCAGTCGGTGACAAGGCACCAGCCGCAATCGGTACGCCGTTCGAGGTGAAGGTTGGGGAAGTGAAAGTTCCGAGCTTGGTCGTATTCCCAGAGCCGTCGACAAAGTTCGTATTCGGAGCCGCCGCACCAAAAGCCGCAGTGTTCCCACCGGGCAGATAGTTGTAGGTCTTGCCCGAAGGCGCCAATGGATCCGCGAATATCTTGACCCCGAAGAAATCGACGCTTGGCCAACCGAAGTCGGTGCCTTCCTTGATCGATTGCTGGTCGACGCGGGCAATCGCGCGCAGCATGTTAACGAGTGCTGCCCAGCCAAAAGGACTCGTGATCCCGCATTTCGCCTTGCCGTTCAGGGTGAGTAACTGCGCGACCGCATTGGTCAGCACCGGATAGGTGATCGGTCCAGCGTTCCCGTTGGTCTGGCCACAGAAAAACGGGGTCGAGTTATAGGCTTGCCCCACGGCTCCATTGCGCGTAACTCCCCCGGTCACCGTAAACACGTTCCCGTCAGGAGATGGATCCACTCCGTTTGAGAACCCTTCAAAGAATCCATTCGAGGATTTGCTGCGATCATCCGACACGCCTGCGATCCCACCATTCGCCGCCGAAGGCTGGCCATGCCGATAGGAATCCATCTCGAGCATCGTATTCATCTGCGAGACTAGATTCGCCTCAAGCAGAGCTCTCTGATCGATGATTTGGGTATCCCCTGCGCGGTTCAAAACGTCAAGTTCAAAATCTTCAATCTGCGTGAAGGTCGCATAAGCCTTCTCGTAATACTTCGCCGCACTCGCAATTTGGTTGCGCGTCACCGTAACTGTCTGACCGGGAGTGACTGCCGCACCTTGCAAGCGAGCGTAATTGAAGCCCTCGACCATCGCAGACCCGCCCAGGAAATCTTCGACTACACCGAATCGGCGGAGGATATCCTGGAGAGGAGTATCCGTGTAAAACA
>WNFP01006835.1_pt1 | contig 11629 bp, 9 predicted proteins | sample 5400201 | NCBI WGS metagenome assembly WNFP01 (sample SAMN13153355, study PRJNA577476) | soil metagenome | isolation source: 115 cm saprolite under Madrone tree | place: USA:California | collected 2016-06-14
GTCAGAAAGTAGAACCAGCCGAAATCGATGGCATGGTCAAAGAGCGGGATCCCGGAAGCCTCGTAGGCGTCGAGAAGGCTTACCTCCTTGGCGCCGGCAAAAAAGCGCGCCGAAGACTGGGCGGTGCTGCCCGGCGAAATTGTCTCTTCCGGACCGAGAAAATCCGTTTGATAGCGATCCACCCCGGCATCGACCGCGTGGGTAAGGCGCGCCTTGCTCGTTACGCCTCGCTGCGGAATGAGAGAGGTAAGCCAATATTTATCGGTAAAGCCGAGCCAGCCACTCGATCCGTAATCGAGCGGCTTACCGGGGCTGAGCGAGGAATACTTGACCTCCTGCAAGGAATTGTCGAGGTAGCCTATTAGACCCTCGAACAGGATGTAATAGCCCGCTACTTGCGGTGTACCGGTGCGGCTGATCAGCCCGTACGCCGACAGTTTGACCGGCGTGTCGCCAGAGTTGTGGACGGAATCTCGCACTGTAAACATGTAATCTTGATCGACACTGACAGTACGCGTGAAGAGAAGCCCCTGACCATTGTCCCAGGTCAGGGTGACCGGGGTCGTCGGCGTCAACAGAGCATCGGATGCCGACCAGCGGGTTTCCGGCCCTGGCAGCTTTATGTCCGGAGTAGTTGCGACCCAGCCAAATTCAGCGAGATAGGGGTTTTCGGTGCCGGGCGGCGAAAGCAAGACGACTTCCGGGCTCTTTGGGTCGACCGTTTCGTGGTAATTGGCGAGCGTCAGATCATCCAGCCGGGCTCCCAACAGGTCGATCGAACCGTGCAGCCGCGGCGTGCTGATCTTGACGCGCTGTTGCTCGGCAAGTGCCGCCTCGCGCGTCTGAGCGGGTTTCGCCGGAGCGACTGCGGGAGCTGTGGCGGAAACCCCCGAGCCGGGGGGCGCCGATCCGGTCGCAGGGGATGGGGAGGTCGCCACCGGCGTCCCCGGAGGTGACCCGGGAGGCTGGGGCGGGCGCATGCGTTCAAAGGCAAACTGAAAAACGATCAGTATCCCGACCGAGAGCACAATCGCGAGCAGGAGATTGCGCTGTTCCATTTGGGTCTCAGCGGCCCACGCCCGGCCATAGCCGATCGGAGTCGCGGGGTTCGGGCACCGGATCGAAGCCGCTGCTGCCCCAGGGGTGGCAGCGGGCGAGCCGCCGCGCCGCAAGACCAATACCGACTATGATACCGTGCCGCCCTATTGCCTCGATCGCATAATTAGAGCAGCTCGGTAGATACCGGCAGGAGGGCGGAAACAGCGGCGAGAGAAGCAGCTGATAAATGCGGATCAGCCCTTGCAATACCAAAACAGTCAGCCTCTGAAGGCCCTGCCGATCCATCTCACCCTGCCTCCGCCGCACCCGATTGGTGCTTTCTCTGGTCCGGGTCGATTCGGCGCAATGCCTCATTCAGATCGGTGAGAAGGGCTCCATAAGGCCGATCGACCGTGGTCGCGCGCGCAATCAAGACATAATCCGTCTCAGGCCTTCCCTCACGCGAGAGGATCGCAGCCGCAACACTCCGCAACCGTCGTTTCGCGCGGTTGCGAATGACGGCGTTGCCGATTTTTTTGCTTGCGGTGAACCCCACGCGTACGATCTCGCCGCAGTTCGATCTCTCCGGCCGCCGCACGGCCTGCAGGACGAGGCCCGGCGCAACCGCTCGGCGGCGGGCGGCAGCGACACGCAGGAAATCGGCGCGGGCCTTCAGGGTTACAAGTCTGCCGCCCATCGAAATCGGGGCGACCGGGAGGTGAGAACAGCCGAGATGTGGGCTCAGGCGGACAGACGCTTACGGCCCTTTGCCCGCCGCGCCGCCAGCACCCTACGCCCGGCTGCGGTCGCCATGCGAGCCCGGAAGCCGTGGCGGCGCTTGCGAACAAGATTGCTCGGCTGGTAAGTGCGCTTCACGATACCGGCTCCGAATAAGGACATTTCTGTCGAGCGGAGGCCGCTATATAGGGGAGTCGTTTTGGCAAGTCAACGGTAGCTCGGAACTGCGCCAGGGAGGCAACCGTTATCGGCAGTTCCGTTCGAGGGGCTTCGCGTCGATGGCAATTGGTGGAGGAGAGGGGCAGCTCATGTTCGATGACGCGGCGGTCGCGGCGGCTGACCGTAACGCCCGGGTATGGGCGGCCACCGGCCCGGGGCCGATTGTCCCTGGCAGCGAGGCGCACAAGACCGCCTTCTGCCGCATGTTGCTCGACACCCACAATCCCTACAAGCCGTCGATTATAGATTGGCCGGCGCTCGAGGCCGACGCGCGCGGCCGACTGGTCAATCTGCCGATCTGGGACATTGCGGTGCAAACCGAGGGCAAGGCACGCCTGCGCGTTCTGAGCTACGGCCAAACGATCACCGATCTGCTGTTGCAGCAGGCGATCGAGCTCGACGGCTTTGAGGAGGGACGGCACAAGGAGGTTCTTTCCAATCTCGTCCGGGCCTATGGCATCCGGTTGGCGCCGGAACCCGAATACCTCAGCCCGCGCCATCCAGAATGGGCCTTTATGGTCACCGGCTACAGCGAATGCATCGATAGCTTTTTTGCCTTCGGCCTGTTCGCGATGGCAAAGAGCTCGGGATTTTTCCCGCCGGCCTTGGTCGACACGTTCGAGCCGGTCATGCAGGAGGAAGGCCGCCACATTCTCTTCTTTGTCAATTGGGTGGCCTGGCATCGGCGTAACCTGGCGCTATGGCGGCGCCCGATCTTTTGGGCCAAGATCGTCGCGGTCTGGGCTTTTTTGGTTTGGGAGCGCATCGGCATCGCGCGGGGGTTCGATGGTGCCGGCGCGGGGGAGGGAGGAATGGTGCCTCAGGACAACAACTTCACCCTGACAGGTAGCCAGGCTGTCGGCGCCGCCGATCTTTCCATCAGAGGGCTGATCGAAGTTTGCCTGGCGGAGAACGATCGCCGCCTCGCCGGCTATGACCCGCGGCTGTTGCGGCCGACGGTGGTGCCTTCTCTCGTACGCTTCGTCCGCCGTTTTATGCGGCGGTCGGGTTCGGCCATGGCAACGTCATGAAAATCGGCTCCGACGAGCACAAGCAGCGGTTCTGTAACGCGTTTATCGCGAGTCATTGCCGGTTCGAGCCCGAGAGCTTGGCATGGCCCGATCTCGATGCCGCTGCGCTGGAGCGCCTGCGCGGCATCCCTTTCTGGCAGGAGGTGCTGTACACCGAGCGGCGTGCAGGCGCGATCGTCGCCGCCTACGCTGCGACGATCGACGATCCGCTCGTGCGTGAGGCGGTCATGCTCCAGGGCTTCGAAGAGGCCCGTCATGCCGAATTGCTGCGGTTGATGATTCGGCGCTACGGCGTCACCGCCGAGGAGCGCCAGCCCGAGATGCCGAGCGGTGACCCGCTGCGCGCGTTTGCCGATTTCGGCTACGGTGAGTGCCTCGATGCGTTTCTCGGGTTCGGCGTGTTCAAGATCGCGCGCCGTTCCGGCTTTCTTCCCGAAGCGATGTTCGAGATCTTCGAGAAGCTGATCCATGAGGAGACGCGGCACATCGTCTTCTTCATCAACTGGATGGCATGGCACCAGGTCGCCCGCGGATGGGGCGCCCCATGGCTGCGCGCCGCGACGGCGGCGCATTACTATGCCAGAGCGATAAGCCGCCTCCTCGGTACCGTCCGGCGTGGGCGCGATGCGAATGACGGCAAAGATTTCTCGGCCACGCAGGCGGGGGTGTTTCTCGACGGCTTTACGTTCCGAGGCTTTGTCGAGGAATGCCGCGCCGAACATGCGCGGCGCATGAAGGACTTCGACCCCGAGTTGCTTCAACCCCATTTTCTGCCGAGGCTCGCCGGCATTGCGCTGGCCGGGCTGCGGCCCCCTGCAGGCGCGGCGCGAGAAAAACGCGCGTGAGGGTCGTTTCGGCCGTCGCCGCCCTCGTCGGACTGGCGTTGATCGGCGTGTTGGTCGTTTATTTCGGCGCCGACGCGGTGATCCGTTCGCTGCTCGCCGTCGGTTGGGCGGGGTTCGGAACGATCTGCCTGATCCACGTCGTACTGATCGCCGTAATGGGGGTCGCTTGGTGGGCGCTGTTGCCCGGGACGAGCCTATGGATCTCGATCTGGGGGCGTCTCGTTCGGGATGCCGGCTCTGAAGTACTGCCGCTTTCACAGGTCGGCGGTTACCTTCTCGGTGCGCGGGCGATTGTGTTCGCCGGCGTCCCGGGCGGCGCCGCGGCGGCGAGCACGATCGTCGATGTCACTCTCGAATTTCTCTCCCAAATCGCATTCACCGGACTCGCGCTTCTTTGGCTGGTCCATCTGACATCCGATGCGCGGATCGAAGTTCCTGTCGCGATCGGGCTCGCCGCCGCAATCATCCTCGCAGCGGGCTTGCTGTACGCCCAGCGATACGGGTTCGATCTATTCGATCGCCTCGCCGGGACTATCGGCCTAGATTGGGCAGACAGGACCGCGGCGGGTGCGGCCACGCTCCACGCGGCAATCGCCGCTATCTACGAGCGGCGAGGCGGACTTAGCATCAGTTTGGGTCTCCACCTTGTCTGCTGGATCGCCGCTACGGCCGAGGCCTGGCTCGCGCTACAATTCGCCGGTGCACCCCTCGGCTGGGGCGCGGTGCTGGTGGTCGAAGGGTTGGTTTACGCCGTCCGCAGCGTTGCCTTTGCGGTTCCGAACGCCATTGGCGTCCAGGAAGGAGCCTATATCATACTCGGAGAGAGTTTTGGGCTGACCCCGGAGATGGCTCTCGCTCTTTCGCTGCTGAAGCGCGCGCGCGACCTCGTCATCGGATTGCCCGCGTTGGCCGCGTGGCAGCTCCTCGAAAGCGGTCGCCTGTGGCGACGCGTTCCGGCTCCGGAGTAGATTTCGTTCTTGCGCGTAATCAAACGAAACCCCGGTCACCGTGACCGGGGTTTCAGCCGCGCCAGCCTGCTGCGATGACGAGGCGGTGCGCATCGCCCGTACCGAAACCAGCGATGCAGCGTCATATTGCAACAATGCCGGCACAATTGCAATAATTATCCGAGAAATTAACGACGATACCCGTAAACCGTGCGCCAGTTCGGACAATCACGTCCAAAGACCTCGATTTACGGAACATTTCTGAAGCCGGAGGGAAGATTCTCGGGTGCTGAAACGGGTTTTTTCCCTGCCGACAGGGCATTGCGCGCGGATCTCGCGCTCGCTTTCTTGAGTCTCCAATCCAGAGTCCGAGCCTTTCGCGGCTTCACACGAAGGTGACCGCCCGGCCGCTGCCGACGCGCTAACATCGGTGCCCGCTTTGGTAGGGCGATGACATCGATGCCGCACGGGACTTCACCGCAAAACACTATTTCAGTGCGACGCTTGGTGCCGCTGGGCCTGCTTGTGGCTACGGCTATCGCGTTTATCGCCGCCGGCGGACACCAATATCTGACTTTCACCACCCTCTCCGAGAATCGCGGTTGGTTATGCAGCCTCGTTAAACGGTGGGGCTTTGCCGCTGACCTTGTCTACATTGCATCATACGGCATTCTGGTCGCGCTGTCGGTGCCCGGCGGCGCGGTGCTGACGATCGCCGGCGGCTTTCTGTTCGGGACCTGGATCGGTATGCTGTGCGCAATCATTGGCGCCACATCGGGGGCCACCGCGATTTTCCTCGCCGCCCGGGCCGGTCTCGGCGGATTGGCGCAGCGCGCCGGGCCGCTCGTTGCCAAGCTCGAGGCCGGGTTTCGCGCCGATGCGTTCAACTATCTGCTGGTGCTGAGGCTAGTGCCGATCTTCCCCTTTTGGCTCGTCAATCTGGTTCCGGCATTGGTGGGGGTCAGGCTGCGAACCTACGTGATGGCCACGCTTCTCGGCATCATCCCGGGTACCTTCGTCTTTGCCAGCCTCGGCAACGGTCTCGGCGACATCGTCGAGGAGCCGGGCCTCGGGGTCTTGCTCCGGCTGAACGTACTCGGGCCGATCATCGGGCTCGCCCTGCTGGCCCTTATCCCGGTCGCGTATAAACACTGGCGCGGCAAACGGACCGCATGAGTCTGCCCTTTGCCCCGGATCTCTGTGTCATCGGCGCCGGGTCGGGCGGATTGGCGGTCGCCGCCGGCGCGGCTCAGATGGGTGCGGAGGTGGTGCTTATCGAGCGCGGCGCGATGGGCGGCGATTGCCTCAACTTCGGCTGCGTGCCGTCGAAGTCGCTGCTCGCCGCGTCGCGCGTTGCGGACCTTGGACGGCGCGGCGCGGCCCTCGGCATCGCCTATGCTCCACCGCGCATCGATTTTGCTGCGGTTGGCGACAGCATCCAGCGGGTGATCGCCGCCATCGCGCCGAGCGATTCGATCGAACGCTTCGAAGGGCTCGGCGTCCGGGTACTGCGCGCCGAGGCACGTTTCACCGATCCCCACACGGTGCGCGCTGGCGACACCGAGGTTCGGCCGCGGCGCTTCGTGATCGCGACCGGCTCGCAGCCTTCGGTTCCCGCGATCCCGGGGCTCGACGGCGTCCCCTATTTGACCAATGAGACGGTCTTAGCCAACCGCGAACTGCCCCAACATCTGATCGTGATCGGTGGCGGACCGATCGGGATAGAGATGGCGCAGGCGCACGCTCGGCTCGGTGCGCGGGTCACGGTGGTCGATGTGGGTCCTTTACTTCCGCGCGACGATCCCGAACTCACAGCCTGCCTCGCCGAGCGACTTTCCGCCGAGGGTGTTACCACTCACCCACAAATCGAGATCGTTGGGATCGAGCGCGACGAAGAGGCTATACACGTCGATCTTGCGGATGGCTCGCGGATCGCCGGCTCGCATCTCCTGGTCGCTGCGGGGCGGCGGCCGAACACCGAGGCACTCGATCTTCCAGCCGCCGGAATTGTGGCGACCGCGAAGGGCATCACGGTCGATGCGCGGTTGCGCACCACCAACAGTCGGGCTTTTGCGGTCGGCGATGTCGCCGGCGGGCCGCAATTCACTCACATCGCTCTCTATCATGCCGGAATCGTCATCCGGAACGCGTTGTTCCGCCTCCCCGCGAAGGTCGATTACCGGGCGTTGCCTTGGGTCACTTACACCGATCCCGAACTTGCCCAGGTCGGATTGACCGAAGCCGCCGCGCGCGCCGCAGATGGCGCGGTGCGCGTCTTGCGCTGGCGCTTTGACGAGAACGACCGTGCCCAGACCGAGCGCGATACGGTGGGCTTGGTCAAGGTCGTCACCCGGCGCGACGGGCGCATCCTCGGCGCCTCGATTCTCGGCACCGGGGCCGGGGATTTGATATTCCCTTGGGCCCTGGCGATTTCGCAAAAGCTCAAGATCGGCGCTCTGGCCAATCTGATCGTGCCTTACCCGACGCGCGGCGAGGCGAGCAAGCGCGCTGCCGGCAGCTTCTATACGCCCACCCTGTTTTCGGCGCGCACCCGGCGGCTCGTGCGCCTGCTGGCGCGCTTCGGCTGACGCGAGCTGGACATGCTGCCGCAGAGCCTGTCCGCCCGTCTCCTTGTCCTCACAATTTTTTTCGTAATGCTGGGTGAGGTGCTGATCTTCGTCCCCTCGGTCGCCCGCTTCCGCATGACCTATTTCGAAAATCGCCTCGCAGCCGGGCACATTGCGACCTTGTCACTCGAGGCAAGCGAAGCCCGACCGCTCGATCCGAGCCTCACCGACAAGCTCCTCGCCCAGGTCGGCGCCCGGGGTGTCGCGCTTTATCGCCCGAACGGTACGGTATTGCGGCTCGAAAGCGTCAATTCGCCAACACCTGACGCCACCATCGATCTCACCCGCCCGAACATCCTGCTGGCCATCCGGGGCTCCTTCCGCACCCTGTTCGGCAACGACACCCGGATATTGCGTGTTCTCGGCCCGTCGACGACAGACAGCGCAGAGACGGTCGAGGTGCTGCTCGACGAAGCGCCGCTGCGCGGTGAGATGTGGGATTTCGGGGTCCGCATCCTCGAGCTGTCGATCGTGATCTCCTTGGTCGCCGCGGCGCTCGTCTATGTCAGCCTCCAATGGTTGCTGGTTCGCCCGATGCGCCGGATCACCGCCAATATGATGAATTTCCGCGAGGACCCCGAGGACGCCTCGCGGATGATCGCGGCGAGCGGCAGGCGGGACGAGATCGGTGTAGCCGAGCGCGAGTTGGCGGTGCTGCAACGGACCGTTCGTCAAGCCCTCGGCCATCGAGCGCGGCTGGCGGCGCTGGGAACGGCGGTGACCAAGATCAATCACGATCTGCGCAATATCCTTTCGACCGCGCGACTCGTTACCGACGGTCTTGCCGTCAGTGCCGCGCCCGAAGTGCGCCGCGTTGCACCACGCCTCTTCGACGCGATCGATCGTGCCGTCGCGTTGTGCACGCGCACCCTCGACTTTTCCCGTGAGGGCGCTCCGCCCCTGGTGCCGCGCCGTTTTCCACTCGCATCGCTGATCGGCGAAGTCGCCCCAGATCTCGAGCTCTCCGAAGACGGCATGGCGATCGAATGCACGATCCCGCCCGACCTCGTGATCGAGGCCGACCGTGATCAGCTCTACCGGGTATTGCTGAACCTCGCCCGCAATGCGGTCGAGGCCGGCGCGCGCCAGCTGCGCTTCGCCGCGGTGCGCGAGAACGGGGTGATCGCGATCGACATCGCCGATGATGGTCCCGGGCTCCCGCCGAAGGCGCAAGACAATTTGTTTCGGCCGTTTTTCGGCTCGGCCCGACCGGGCGGCAGCGGGCTCGGCCTGGCGATCGCCCGCGAATTGACGCGGGCGCATGGCGGCGAGCTGACCCTGGTCTCAACTACCGGCAGCGGCACGGTCTTTCGCGTGACCCTGCCGGCACCCTCGGCTCGCGAGATCAGTCGAGCGCCAACGTCATTGCCTTGAGGTAGGCTGTCTCAGGCAATGCCGGATGGATCGGGTGATCGGCATCGGCACCCGCGATCCGCAAGATACGTCCCTCGCGGCCCGCGTCACCCAGACCCCGCCTCACCGCCTCGGCGAATTCCGGTTCGCCGACATTATGCGAGCAGCAAGCGAAAAACACCAAGCCACGATTGGCGGTCACCGCGGCGGCGAGCCGCGCCAGCTTACGGTAGCCGCGCAGCGCCGCCGGCACCTCCTTGCGCGATTTCGCAAAGGCCGGCGGATCAGCGATGACGATGTCGAAGCGCTCTCCCGCGGCCGCGAGGCGCTCCGAGCTGTCGACGCCGAGCACTGCCGCGGCGCCGGCGCGCGCCGCCTGGACCGCAAAACCGCCGGTGAAACAATAGAGGTCGAGGACGCGCGCGTCGGGCGCCAGTGTGGCGACGAGGCGGCGGTTGTCGCGTTGATCGAAAAACCAGCCGGTTTTCTGGCCACCGAGCAGGTCGGCGCCGAATACGGCGCCGTTCTCGTGGACGAGGGCGGACCCGGTGAGCGCGCCTTTGGCCACCCGCGCTTCACGGGGCAATCCTTCCAATGTCCGTGCCGGGCTGTCGTTGCGCAAGACGATGGCAACAGGCGTCAGCAATGAGTCGAGCGCATCGAGGATCAGCGGCTCGAGCCGGGCCATGCCCGCGGCGTTGGCCTGGACGGCGAGAACCCCGTCAAAGCGGTCTACCACAAGGCCAGGCAGCCCGTCGGCCTCGGCGTGGACCAGCCGATAATATGGCGTCCCGAAAAGCCGCTCGCGCAACCTCAGCGCGCGCTCGATCCGGCGAGCGAGGAAGCGGCGGTCGATTGCGCGACCGCAGTCGCGATCGAGGAGGCGGGCGGCAAGGAGGCTGTGCGGGTTGAACATCCCGACCCCGAGCGCGCTGCCATCGGCCCGCCGCAGGTTGACCAGGGTACCAGGCGATAGCGCCTTAGCGCCGTCGTCCATCCGCACCTCGTTCGAATAGATCCAGGGGTGTCCGCCCTCGGCGCGCCGATGGCGCCCGGGCAGCAGCATGACCGAGGCGCGGGTTTGCGGATCGTCCACTGAAATTCCGTCGGCCGCTGACGTTTCAAAGCTCATGCCGCTATCTCGTCCCTGGGCGGAAGGAGGCCAGCAAGCCCCGATGCTTAGCCGCCGGCAGCACCAACGGTTGAATTGGCGATTGCGGCTCGCGACACCTGCAGCGAATCTGCAGCAAATCGTCTTCCTATGGTTGAATATCTATCAAACCTTTGTCGCTCGCGGGCTACCTCATTGGTACGGCCGCTCACCCCACCGGCTCAGATATTTGCGATATGAATTTGGCAATTCTCGGGTCGTGATCATCGCGATGAAGCACGCCTTCGCTCCTGCCCTTTGATCCGCCTTGCTTGCCGCCGCCCGCTGGAGTAGCTATCTCCAGCCCGCGCAACCCGCTCGGCTGCTCGGCACGCGCCCGTAGCTCAATTGGATAGAGCACCAGACTACGGATCTGGGGGTTAGGGGTTCGACTCCTCTCGGGCGCGCCAGCCTTTTCAATATGTTAGTTCACCGTCGATCCTAGGCATCCTCAAACCGGAAGCAAATAGGAAGCAGCGAGGCGACTGAGGCTACGCTCTTCATGCCCTAATCGCCAGCGAGCATGTCGCGCCACAAGCCCGCGGTGTCGTGCCGGATCGGCCTCGCCGATCACCCCTCCGAAGGGTCCTCACCCACACAAACCCTCGCGCGCGCACGCGAGAGCATCCCCTTCGCCTGAGCCGTCGGCCGGATCGCCTTCCGCCAAGCCCCGCAGTTACCTCCACGGCCCGGATCGCGAGGCCCAGCGCCGGTTTCCGGGTCCCTCGGCGCGCCCTGGCTCGACCGGGGGCGGGGCCTTCCCCCACCCAGGGGGTATGGGACCCAAAGGCGCGCGGGGCCCCTGGCAAGCAAAAAGTCCCGACATTTCAGGCGGGTCCGAGGAACTCGGGCGCGCTGTCGGGGCCTGGGGTAGCGGGGGTGTCAAAGAGCCTAAGTTCCGATCTCCGGGCCGCGTTTTTTCAATGCCTTAGAAGGGGGCGCGCGCGAGTTTTGCCGGAATGCGGGGCCGCGCCGAAAACTCCTCCGAAATGGCGGCAATAGTCTCCGATGCTAACGCCATACCCGCCCGCGCCGCACCATGCGTGATATTTGCCGCCTCGATCACAAACAGGAACAGACGCAGATCGACCAAATCAAAGCGCATGGAAGTCTTCATGAGGAGCTCGCGCCTTCGGCATTGCCTTAGGCAGTGTAGCACTCCGCGGCCGTCACCAGATAACCTGGCCTTCGCGGCACACGACCTATGTGTAGGTTCAGCAGATGCCTGCAACGGGGCAGGAGGCCCAATTCCCGCCTCTCGAGCTGAGTGCCCGCTACCGGTGCCAGGGGAGCTTGGCCGGGATTCGGAGAAACGAGCAAGACGCGTCGATTCCGGCCGTTCGCGGTGCAACGGAACTCCCGATCTACCCGCCGAGATACGGACGACCAGTCGCGACCCATCAGCAATCCTCTCTGGCCGATCCTGAGCGCTGATCATCCCGGCGGCGGGCTGCCGCCTTGTCCATTGCCGCCAAGATAGCGGCAAACCGCTCTTCCACCTCCTCGCGCCAACACGGGCCAGAATGCGTGAAAACGTAGAGTTCGTCGTCTCGGATGGCCGAAATGACTTGCGCAGCGACATCCGACGGGTCGAGCCCTGATCGTGTAAGTTCGGCGATCCGGGCGCGCAGGACGCCAGCCGGGCTCCGCGGGTCGGGTATCCTCGCCGGACCGTATCGTG
>WNFP01004168.1_pt1 | contig 11628 bp, 10 predicted proteins | sample 5400201 | NCBI WGS metagenome assembly WNFP01 (sample SAMN13153355, study PRJNA577476) | soil metagenome | isolation source: 115 cm saprolite under Madrone tree | place: USA:California | collected 2016-06-14
CTTTCGGCCGCCATGTCCAGACCGGATCGGCCGGCGGCGGATCTCGTTGCCGAACTGGTCGAGACCTTGGGCGAACCGACGCAGCTCAGATCGACCAGCGTCAAACGTTCGGACTTCGATGAGATCGCTCGTCGAGCGCTGCTTCTGGACCCCGTGAGGCGCAATCCGAGGCCGATCAATTCGGTCGACGACATCAAGGAAATTCTCGAACTCGCTTGGTAGGCGCGCGGTGAGTACGCATGATGAGTTCGCGAGCGTGGCCAAGCGCCGCGGCATGCCGGCATCGATCCGTGTTTCCTCCATCACGGATCATAATGAATCGATTATTTTCGATTAGTGGACCGGGCGCCTCGCCGGTGGCAGGCTTTCTGGCCTATGATTTCAGAACCGGAGTTCGCATTGAAGCGGTCGGCGACGATGGCCACCCGGATGCAAGGGGGAAAGAGCGGCGCCTTGCATCGCGGAGCAGAATAAGGAGAACATGAGGTGGATCTCGATTTGAAAGGCAAGCGTGCGTTGATCACGGGTGCGTCGAAGGGGATTGGTGCGGAGGTGGCACGCCGCTTTGCGGCGGAGGGGTGCGACGTCGTCATCGTCTCACGGACCGGCCGGGATCTGGAGAGTGTCGCCACGAAGATCCGCGAGAGCACCGGCCGCACTGTTCAAGTCGAGGCCGTCGATCTCTCGCGCGGCGCGAATCCGATCGAGCTGGCGAAGCGCCACGGTGACGTCGACATTCTCGTCAACAACGCCGGAGCCCTGCCGGGGGGACATGTCCTCGAGGTCGACGAGGCTGCTTGGCGCGCGGGTTGGGATCTCAAAGTGTTCGGCTACATCAACATGTGCCGCGAGTTCTATCGGGCGTTCAAGGCGCGCGGCAGCGGTACGATCGTGAATGTGATCGGCATCGGTGCCATCATGAAATATCCCTGGTACATGTGCGGCGCCGCCGGCAACGCGGCCGTGGCCGCCTTCACCAACGCGCTCGGCAGCGAAAGCCACAAGGACGGCATCCGCGTCGTCGGCGTGAGTCCCGGCCCGGTGGCCACTGAACGCGCGGGTACCGTTCTCGCCCAGGTCGGCGGCGAGGGTAGTGGAGAGACCATGGTTCAGAATGCCTTCGGCCGCGAGTGGGCCACACCCGCTCAGATCGCCAATGTCGTCGTCTTCGTGGCGTCCAGTCAAGCGTCCTACGTGAGTGGAACCGTGGTCAACGTCGATCAGGGCGTCAGTCGCATCTGACGCTGTGAGGGATCGCGCGCACCGGTCCCCCGCAACCGTGCCACCCGATGCAATGAGTGCGAACTTCTTAATTGTTTCGGAGAAAAGTTATGACTGATGCAGATGTGAGAGGACTACTGGATCGCGAGGAGATACGTGATTTGGCGCTGCGATACTGCGACGCCATCGTGCGGCGGGATGTCGACGCAGTGATGGACGTCTATGTGGAAGACGGTGAGTTCGTGGTACCGGAGCAGGCTTTCCAGGTCGACGAGAAAGCCGCGGGGTCGGAGAAAGCCGCAGGGTCGGAGAAAGCCGAGCGACGGTACCAGGGGTTGGCGGCGTTGAGGAAAATGTATGCGGAGTCGATGACCTCTCCGGCACCGTTACCGACCGCCGGTAATAACATCGTTCGCTTGAGTGGTGAGAATACCGCGGTGGGACGATGCATGGCGCAAATTCGCTATGCGCATAATCCCAAGCTGCTCAGCTTGGGCTACTACGACGACGAATATGTCAGAACGCCCCGTGGCTGGAAATTCAAACGCAGAAAGGTGACTCTGCGGCAATTCAATCGGCACGACAGTTAGGGTTCGTTATGTGGCCGGAAGGACTTTCCTGGAGCGGTACTATCGAGCGACGAGCCGGCGTCGGCGCCGGCTCGCGCGCGTTCACAATGGGTTCTTCATGAAGCTCTGTCGTTTTGGTCCGGCAGGTTTCGAGAGGCGGGGCATGGTCGACATCGAGGGAAATATTCGTGACCTTTCGGCTTACGTGGACAATATACCCCAGGAGAACTCGGATCGAATGTGCTCGAGGAGCTGGCGGCACTCGATCCCGTTTTACTTCCGCGGGTCGACGATAACCCCCGCTACGGCGCACCCATCTCCGGATCGCGGCAGTTTATCGTGATCGGACAAAATTATTCCGATAATTCCGCGCAGGGTAACCAGCCACTCCCATCCGAACCCGTCGTATTGATGAAAACGACCGGATGCGTGCAAGGCCCCAATGATCCCATCGTCATTCCGCGCGGGTCGGAAAAAACCGACTGGGAAGTGGAACTATGCGTCGTCATGGGTCGTCGAGCGGCCTACATCGAGGAAGCGGATGCGCTCAACTATGTTGCCGGCTATTGCGTGACCAACGACCTCGCAGAACGCGCATATCAGCTCGAACGGGGAGGTACATGGGACAAGGGCAAGTGCTGCCCCACGTTCGGCCCCGTCGGACCTTGGTTGGTGACCGCGGACGAAATCGGCGACGTGCAGGGATTGTCGATGTGGTTGGACGTCAATGGCCGCCGGATGCAGACGAGTAGTACGCGAAACATGATTTTTCCAGTCGCCACGCTCATTTCGTACTTATCCGAGTTCATGACATTGGAGCCCGGTGACTTGATCGCTACGGGCACGCCCGCCGGCATCGGTTTATTTCAAAAGCCTCATCCGAGGTATCTGCGGCCCGGCGACGTCGTGACCCTCGGAGTCAAACGGCTTGGCGAGCAGCGCCAAGAGGTTGTGGCGTGGACGCGCGAGGCTGTAGCCGTATGAACGGGTGGGACGAAGAGATTGACGTCGCCGTGATCGGCTCCGGAGCCGCCGGCCTGACCGGCGCCATCATTGCGGCGCGCAACGGGTCGGTGCCGGTGGTCTTCGAGAAGGCGGCCACGTGGGGAGGAACAACCGCGCTGTCGGGGGGCGCCGTTTGGGCTCCCGCGAACAGCCTTCAACGTCAGTCCGGACGCGTCGATACGATCGAGGCGGCGGCCCGCTATCTCGATGAAATCATGGCGGATGCAGGGTTGCCCACCGCGCCCAGCCGCAAGATGGCCTACCTTGCGAACGCCCCGAAGATGGTCGATGCATTGATCGAGGAAGGGATGGCGTGGCGCGTCGATCCGCAACCAGACTATCTCGACAGTCCGCACGCATCGGCCGGCCGCGATCTGGATGCGGAATTATTCGATACTCGGAAATTGGGGCGCTGGCGCGACACGATGCGCCGCGCGCCATCCCCGTTTGCCGTCATGCTCCGTGATATCCCCTCTCTCGGTAGAGGAAGGAGCGGCGTCGCAAGCATCGCGACCATCTTGCGAATCATGGCGCGGCAATTCATCGCGACAGCGTTAGGCAAGGATCCGGTGGGTTGCGGCGCGAGCCTCGCGGCGCAATTGATGGGCCTGGTGCAGCGGCGGTCGGTCGACGTTCGTTTGAACTCTCCGCTGCAGAACATCGTCATGTCCGACGGCCGCGCCTCTGGGGTGATCGTTCTGAGTAATGGAAAACCAAAGCGAATTAAAGCGACCGGAGGCATTTTGCTTGCGGGCGGTGGCTTTGCGCATGGCGATTTTCGACAAAAGCATCAAGGTGTCGATGGCGGGCTCTCTTCGGCGAGCCCGGACGATACCGGCGACCTCGTGAAGATGGCGACGGACATCGGTGCCATGACCGCGCTTCTGGAACAAGCTTGGTGGGCGACGAGCTTTCTCTATCCGGGCAACGTGCCGGGATTTTTCCAATGGGAACGTGCGTTGCCTTTCAGCCTCGTCGTGGACTCTCAAGGTCGCCGGTTTGCCGATGAATCGGGTGACTATGACAGCTTTGCCAAGGCGATGATCCGCAACAATTTGAAAACGGCCTGGTTGATCATGGATTCTCGCCATCGATCTCGCTACACATTTGGCGGGATGCGGCCGGGCAATACCCCCCAGGCAATGTTCGACAGCGGCTTTTTCCTCAAAGCGGACAGCATCGATACACTCGCCCAGCTGTGCGCCATCGACGTCTCGGGCTTGAAGGCCACCATTGACCGCTTCAACCAGTTCGCTGATTGCGGCGTCGATGAGGATTTCAAGCGCGGCGACAAACCCTATGACCGATATTGGGGAGATCCCACGGTCAAGCCCAATCCGACTCTTGCGAGGGTGGAAAAGGGACCATTCTTGGCCACGAAGATATATGTTGGCGATCTTGGAACTCGGGGCGGTTTCGTGACCGATGCCAATGCCCGGGTGCTCGATCGTAGTGCCACACCGATTCCGGGCCTCTATGCGGCTGGAAATTGCACGGCAGCCGTGGTGGGTCTCTCCTATCCGGGTCCGGGCGTCACGTTGGGCCCAGCAATGACTTTTGCATATTTGGCGATGCAGCATGCCGCGGGAACCAAGCGCAGCTCGCAATCACCCGCTTCGTCTTGACGAGCGGCGGTCGAAGGGAAGAAACAAAGGAGAGCGAGATGTCCAGCGGTGAAACCAAGGCGAGATCGATTGAAGACCTGATGCGGGCGCACGTCCGATATATGGTTGCGAGTCTCGACAAGTGGCTGGAGTTTCTCTCTGACGATGTGACGTTTGAATTCCCCTATGGGGAGGCGGTAGGCGCAAAGACGCTGTCTGGCAAACAAGCAATCGTGGAGGCGCTGAGTCCGTTCGTCGCTGCGTTCGAGCATCTGGAGCTAGGCGAACCAAAGCTATTCTCCCTACGGGACGAAACGCAGGGCTTTTGCGAGTTTGACGGAACGGGAACTGTGAAGGGCAGCGGCCGAAAGTATAACCAGCACTACCTGACCCACATCCGATGCCAGGGAGGAAAGATAACGCATATCAAAGAGTTCTTCGACCCGTATCAGGTTCTGCGAGCGTTTGGAAAGGGAGAATAGTTTGGCAATCATCGGCGAAGCTTACGATGTCGTGGTGGTGGGGTCCGGGGCGGCTGGCATGCTCGCGGCGATTCGTTTGAGCGACGAAGGCCTGCGCCCGATAGTAGTCGAAAAGTCCCCCTACTATGGGGGAACATCGGCGATATCGGGCGGTGAATTCTGGATTCCAGGCAACCATTTGATGGAAATCGAGGATAGCGATGCGCTGGTGACCACCTATTTGAATACCATTTCCGGCGGTGAGATCCGACCGGACCTGCTGGGTCGTTACTTGACGGCAGGGCGCGCGATGGCCCGCTACTTGGAGAAAATCGGAATCAAGCTGGAGCCGCATACGGGCACGCCGGATTATTTCTCGGAGTATCCCAGTGCCATCGGCGGTCGCTCACTGACGGTCGTGCCGTTCGACGGCGCGAAGGCGCTCGGCGACGAACTTTTCAAAATGCGTGAGGCTTCCCCGCTCTTTACACTTATGAATCGCTATGCGATGACGGCCAATGAGGGCGGCACGTTGGCACTGCGCCTGCCGGGCTGGCGCCGTGTGCTGATGCGGCTCCTCGCCTCGTACTGGCTCGACATCCCGTGGCGGCTGAAGACGCGGCGAGATCGGCGATTGACGCTCGGCGGCGCGCTGGTCGGTAGTCTTCGTAAAGCGATGATCGAGCGGTCGATTCCGCTCATGCTCAATACCGAACTGGTCGAACTCACGACCTCGGAAGGTACCGTGACAGGTGGCGCATTTCGCCATCTTGGCCAGAATTGCCTGCTTCAAGCCAGATGCGCGGTCATCCTCGCGACGGGTGGTTTTGAGCACAACCAGACCATGCGCGACCGCTACTTTCCTTTCCCCACGCGGTCCGAATCAAGCATGGCGCCGGGCACGAATACCGGCGACGGCATCCGGGCGGCCGCGGCGGTGGGCGCCGACACCGAGCTGCTCGACCAGGCCAACTGGTGGCCGACGACATTATTGCCCAACGGTGTAGCGAATTCACTGACGGCCCATTTTGTCTTCCGCAATCCGCACAGCATTTGCGTCAACCGGCTCGGCAAGCGCTTTCTCGACGAAAGTTGCTCATATGACCGCTTTGGCCGAGCGATGATCGAGGAGCATCGGAAAACGGGCGCAGGCATACCCGCGTGGATCATTTTCGATGCCGAATGCCGGCGCAGATATCTATGCGGCGGATTGTTGCCGGGCCGCATCAAACCAGACGAAAGTCTGCCGCTCGAATGGTGGGATACCTACGTCTTCCGCGCCGAAACGTTGGCCGAACTCGCGAGCAAGATTGATGTAGACCAGGCGAATCTAATCGAGTCGGTCAAGCAAATCAACGAATATGCCGCCTCGGGTGTCGATCCGGATTTCGGTCGCGGCAACCATGCGTATGACCGCATTCTCGGCGGCGGCGATCCATCTATTCATCCGAATCCTTGTCTGGCGCCGCTGTCCAAGAGCCCTTTCTATGCGATGCGGATCAATCTCGGTGATCTCGGCACGAAAGGTGGGTTGCGTACCGACGCCAATGGACAAGTGCTTGCGTCACAGGGATCTCCCATCAAAGGCTTATACGCCGTAGGCAACACCGCGACCTCGGTCTTTCGCAATTGCTACCCCGGCCCGGGAACCACTCTCGGACCTGCGATGACATTCGCCTTCGAATCCGCGGGACACATAGCAACCGTAGACCGGCAAAAATAGCCGGTCAAACAGGCTCACCGGCGGCGCGCGCCCGCGAAACGAGCGACGCTTCGTCCGAAGGAAGTACTCGGGCCAAGTATATGAGAGCGAGGATGCTGATCGGCGCGGTGAAAGCGATGGTTGAGAGCACGGCAAAGCGCAAATTGCTCGTGACATCGCTGATAAGGCCTACCGTATACGGCCCGAGCCCGAGTCCGAGACTGGAGCCGAACGCGCTGACGGCGAGACCTAAACCTCTCATCCTCGGCAGAACGAGATCCTGAATCGTCGCGTTGACGAGAGGCGACCACATGATGATGAACGTGCTCGTGAAAACCCAGCAGATAAAGAAGACCTTGGGAGAGGTGGTGCTGTATTGGATCAGAATCGATACCGTTGCGGCGGCGAAGCTGCCGATGCAAAGATACGTGCGGCCGGCCGGGTTCTTTCTGCGCCAATGGTCACCGAGTACTCCGGCCAGGAGCATTCCCGCCGCTCCAAAAATCATCGCGATGGAACCCAGCATGGCACCGTCTCGCGGGCCTAATCCCACGTATCGGACACCATAGATGAAATTAAAGGAATTGATCGAGTAGAGTGAGATGGACATGAAACTGCAGGTCAGAGCGAGAATCATGAAATTTCGGTTGCCGGCGACCAGGCGGTGCGACACATTGTCGCGCGAGCGAATTGCTTGGATCCAACTCAAGAATGCATAAGATGCGGCCGCCATGGCGGACCATTGCACGACGTTGCTGGTGACGGCGTAATCACCCAGCCGGAAGATGATGGGCCGTCTGGCCACCGCAAGAAGGTTATCGGTCGCTCGGGTTATGAGGATTGCAAACACAATCAATGACATCAGCGCCGCGACGTTAACCCACGCGGCTCGAAAATGCCTGCCGCGGCACAGGGCAACCAGGCTCCAGGGGGGGATCATCGTTTCGAGTTCGCCCAGGACGGCGGCAAGCGGTCGTGTGCTCAGCGGCATGGGCAGTCCTTCCAAGACGCCTCGGATGGGCTCGCGAATCGAAACGCGCACGAGAAGGGCGAGGACGAAGCCGGGCAGGCCCACCGCGATGAACACGGCTTGCCAGGCCGACAGCCCGAAGGGAGCGCGTACGCCCGGCGAATAGTGCAATTGCCATGCGGCAACGATCGCCCCGCCGATGACGAGCGCCACGCCGGCACCGATTGTGATCGACATTGCGTAGATCGCGAGGGCGGTGCCGCGTTTGCTTTTGGGAAAGTAATCTCCAATCAATGACACCGCCGCCGGCGACGCCGCGGCCTCGCCGATTCCGACGCCGATCCGGGCAAGACTCAGCTGCACGAAGTTTGACGAGAACCCTGAGACCGTGGTCATCGCGGTCCAAAAGCACAGACTCAAGGCGATCGTCTTGGTCCTGCTCCAGCAGTCGGCGAGCTTCGCGAGGGGTATCCCGAAGAGACCGTAAAAAAGCGCGAAAGCCGTACCGTAGAGAAGTCCGATTTGAGCATCGGTGATTCCCAGGTCGCTCTTGATGTAGGGCGCTAGAATCGTGATGACGTGCCGATCGATCATGCTGCAAAGATAAACCAGTGTCAGCACGATCAAGACGTACCAGCTGTACCAAGCGGTTTTCGTGTCCTTCGGCATGTTTTCCGAGCGCCTCCCCAAGCGTGTCTTTTATCGTTGAGTGGGGCGCACCGGATCGCGGCGGGTCAAACCGATGCCACCCCTTACCACTATCGGTCGCCGGCCCCGCACGGTGTCAATGCACACAATTCCCCATGGACCTTAGCGTGTCGACTAATCTTTGGTTATCGGGAGATCAGGTTCGATGATCGATCGCCATGAGCGATCGTCGCCACCGCGAATAAGCAGACGGACGCATAACAACGCCGGTTCGCAATTCTCGCACTCCAAAGCTCGTCGTTTCAGAGCGCGATGCGCCGGCCCGTGCAAGGCGAACGACTGGGCGTCCGCTCAATTCTCGGGCCGATTACTATCCACGATACCCACATCATTATAGGTTATTGGACCGACCCCCGGTGCGGCGCATACCTTTTTGATGAGGCTGGATTGTGGGTGAGGCGAGTTCGAAGAAATCGGTGCGGCATGTGGGAGCTTATGGATAGCCGAGTAGTCGGCCTGAGATAGCTCGCTCAACCGTCGGATCAAAAGCCGTAAAAAAAATGGGCTCGCAATTAAGGGGGAGAAATCATGCTTCAGTCGGGGAAGTGCGCGCCGCTTTGTTTTGCCAGCATATGCGCGTTACCGGATTTGGCATTGGCGCGGGATTATATAACAGATGAGGAGGAGTAACCGCCATGGGTAGTGTCTCCAACGGGCTCGATCCGCTTGAGCGTCTTGTCGCCATCGAAGAGATCAAAACCCTCAAGGCTCGTTATTTTCGGTTTGTGGATACCAAACAATGGGACGACTTGCGCTCGTGCTTCACTGCCGATGCGACACTGGAGTATGTGGAGACGAGAAAGCCTCCAATGGGGCGAGACCTCGCGATGACAATGCTCGACTATTGGTTGGTCGGCACCGCTACCGTTCATCAAGGATATATGCCCGAAATTCAGATTTTATCCGCGACGACTGCGAGCGGAATTTGGGCAATGAACGATCACCACCATGCGCCGACCGGTCCTAACCTGGGATTCAGCGAACTCAAGGGATCGGGTCACTACCACGAGACTTACGAGTTCCTCGAGGGAAAATGGCTGATCAAATCGCTGCGGCTTACCCGTCTATATGTGTGGACTTCCAACACCGGCACTCTATGGCCCCAGCCGCGCCAGGACGGGACTTGAGGATAGATTATTGGACGCGGCGCCGAGTCGTCGACATAAGTACCGCCCATCTGGTCGGAGAATCGCCGGGCTTGAGATCGAAGGGGAGTAACAAGTGAAGCTGGCAAATCGTACCGCCTTTATTACGGGGGCGGCGAACGGCATCGGACGTGTCGCCGCGGAATTGTTCGCGGGCGAAGGCGCTGCGGTTGTATTGTCGGATATCGACGGCGAACGAGGGGAAGCCGCGGCGGAGGCGATCCGCGCGGCGGGTGGAAATGCGTTCTTCGTTCGCACGGACGTCACGGATCCGAAAAGCGTCGAAGCAGCGATTACCGAAGCGGTCCGTCGCAATGGCCGCCTGGACATTCTATACAACAACGCGGGCGGATCCGCCGTCAAGGGAGGATCCGTCACGGAGGCTGACGACGATGATTTCTGGCGCGAGATCAGCCTGAATCTCTATGGAACATGGCTATGTTCGAAGTTCGGCGTGCGGGAGATCATAAAAAGCGGTGGCGGCGCCGTGATCAACACCAGTTCGATAGTGGCCGTGAGCGGTTCGCCCAGCGGCAACGACGGGTATACCGCATCCAAGGGCGCAGTCGCAGCACTTACGCGCTCGATGGCGGTGCGATATGGGCGGGACCATGTGCGCGTCAATGCGGTGATGCCGGGAATTACCCTGTCTGAACGGGTGGTGGGAAGAACCCAAGGCGTGGTCCTTCCTCAGGTGTGGGTAGATCGACATTTGCTGGGTTTTCAAAAGCCGGAACAGGTAGCACGTGCGGCATTGTTCCTCGCTTCGGACGATGCAGCCGGAATTACCGGACAAAATCTCGCGGTGGACAGCGGCTACAGCATCAGCTAGGGCTCATCGTGGAAAACCGGGGCCCATACGTTTTGGCGTGTCAGCAAGGGCGCCCCATTCGCTCCAGGATGCATTGTAGAGAGCGAGATCGCGGGCACCGAGCAAATGAGCGGCCAGCAGCACCGTAGCCGCCGACATTCCCGAGCCACAGGTCGCGATGATGGGAGCATCCAGCGTCACCCCTTCCGCGGCGAATATCGACTCCAGAGATCCTAGCGCCCTGTAGGTTCCGTCGGTCTCGAATAACAGGTGATAAGGCACGTTTTTCGATCCCGGTATGTGTTCCGACGCCAGACCGCGCGGGTCGGGTGCGATACCTTGAAAATGTTCCCGTCGTCGTGTGTCGACGAGCTGAGCGTTGCCTTCGATGAGATTTCGCCTGATGTCGTCGAGCTCGCGAACGAACCCGCGATTCAACGACGGTGTAAATTGCCCGCTCGCGGGTTCTGGCGCGCCGGTGTCCAGCGGCCGTCCCTCGCGAATCCATTTCGCTAAGCCCTAAGTGTGTCGATAACTAGCACATTCTGAAAGAAAGGGGAAATCCTTACGTCGGTCGTCCAGCGGACTCTCTCCTGAGCACGACGCTCGAAGATACCAAGTTGTATTTCGCTTCTCCGTTAAGGTGGGATGAGGAAGATTGGATGTATTTCGGGGGCGCCCTGGTCGCTATCGGCGCTGCTCACTCGTTTGATGAGAGAGTGCATGACAATTTCGCAACCGGTACCAAAGCTATTCTGAACGGGGGCAAAGACTAAGAACAGCCTGCGCGATGCAACCCCAACAGCTGCGCTCGTTGCAGGCACTGGACTCTATGCTAGGACTCGGGTTGCATCATGCAGGGTCGCGCGGCAAGGTTTGCATGAAGTCGATCCAAGATAACAAGAGCTTATTGTCGGATTACAATACATTACTGGACTCCCATGCGCTGCATCGAACAACATAAGTCTGGTCGGGAAGTCGGAGTGCGTAATTGTGTAATTTCAAAAACACGATGCGGACGGTTCATCGTTGCCGTGCATCCGATTGTGGGGGAGAGAAAAATGACTAACAAGTTTGTCGAACTGATGTTATGCATAGGCGCGCTGGGTTTTGCATCGCTTGCTTCGGCGCAATCAGTTGCAACGGCGGAATCCGCGTCTGAAGGACACCTCGAGGAAATTGTTGTCACCGCAAATAAGCGGGCCGAGAACGCGCAGAAAGTTCCCGTGGCGATTTCTTCGGTAACCTCCGCTTCTCTTGAGGAAGCCGGTGTCCATTCGACAGCCGACTTGGCGCAGACGGTGCCAGGTCTTACCATTCAGAATAGCTTCGACGGCATGCAGCCGCATTTGCGAGGCATCGGCACGACGGCAATCTCCAGCGGCAATGAAAGCTCCGTCGCCACCTACATCGATGGGGTCTATGTCGCGAA
>WNFP01025864.1_pt1 | contig 11628 bp, 10 predicted proteins | sample 5400201 | NCBI WGS metagenome assembly WNFP01 (sample SAMN13153355, study PRJNA577476) | soil metagenome | isolation source: 115 cm saprolite under Madrone tree | place: USA:California | collected 2016-06-14
CAAAAAGTATTACGAAATAAGACCTGGCTGCGCCTGCCACGCGAGATTGAATCGAGCCACATTCTGATTATGGGCGATTCGGGCAAAGGGAAGAGTGCGCTCATCCGCCAAATCTTGTTGCAGATCGAGGAGCGCGGCGAGACGGCCATCGTGTACGATCCCGCGACGCCCGCCGACTACGTGCCCTACTTTCTTACTCCGTCGCGCGGCGATTTGATTCTCAATCCGCTGGACCAGCGGATGCCCTACTGGACTCCGGGAGACGAGCTGCGGCAGGGGGCCGACGCTCTCACATTGGCCGCGTCGCTGTTTCCCGACCGGCACAACGAGAATTCGTTTTTCGTGGAGGCCCCGCGAAAAATCTTTGCGCACTTGCTCAGCTTCCATCCGACGCCGCAAGAGTTGGTGTGGTGGATGTCGCACCCGGAAGAGATCGACCGGAGAGTGAAAGGGACAGAATACGCGGCAATGATCGACCGGGATTCGCCACCACAGCGCAACGGCGTGCTTGGCTCATTGAGTATGGTAGCCGACGCCATGAGGCTACTGCCGAGTGAAGCGGAGACAAAACAGCGTTGGAGCACGCTCGAATGGTCGAAGGAACGGCGCGGGTGGTTGTTTCTCACGAGCACGCCGGACACGCGGAAGAACCTCGCGCCGCTTATCAGTCTGTGGCTGGACATGCTGGTGCTGCACCTGATGAATCAGGGCCGGATGAGTCCGCGTCCGGTGTGGTTCATTCTGGACGAACTAGCGACCTTGCAGCGGTTGCCGCAGTTGCACACGGCGATCACGGAGAACCGCAAGTCCAACAATCCGGTGGTGCTGGGTTTTCAGGGACGCAGCCAATTGGAAGTGCGCTATGGGCACGAAGCGGAGGCGATGATGTCGCAGCCCTCGACGAAAATCTTCCTGTGTACGAGCGAGCCGCACGCCGCGAAATGGATCAGCGACGCCATAGGAGAACAAGAAATCGAGAGGATACGGGAGAGCCGCACAAATGACCAGTTCCCACAATCGCGCAAGTCGAAGGGCTATAACCTCGAACGTGAGATCAGGCCCCTGGTGATGGCAAGCGAGATCAGCGGCCTTGAGAAGATGCACGGTTATCTCAAGTGCGGGAATCTCGTGGCGCGGATGAGTCTCCCGTACATCGAGCTTGAGAGCAAAGAGGCGCAATACATCGAGCGTCCGGCACAGCAGCCACCCGAGGAACCGCCGAAGGTTGCGGCGGCCGCGGCAGGAGCAGGCAAGCCGCCAGGGAATGGATCTTCGGGGCAGAAGCTCGTACCAAATGAACAGCAACAGAGTGAGGGCCAGAAAATCCAACGAGAACCACAACATAGGCAAAGGGACTTTTTCGAATAGGCCAACACGTGCTGACCATCTCCAAACCTTTGAGCGCAGGACAGGCGCGTGCATACCACGCGGAAGAGTTCTCCAACTCACGCGAGAACTACTACACCGAAGCTGACCAGATTCGCGGGGAGTGGCACGGAAGGCTTGCGGAGGAATGGGGTTTGCGCGGAGAAGTGCGCGAGGAACATTTCCAACGGCTCTCCGAAGGACAACACCCGATCACTGGCGAGCACCTCATCCGCCACCAAGCAGCCAGAGAATATATGAACAGGCGCGGCGAGAAAGTAAGCGCGATGGAACACCGCGCCGGATGGGATGCGACGTTTTCGGCACCAAAGAGCGTATCGTTGACCGCCCTTGTAGGTGGCGATCAACGTGTCCGAGAAGCGCATCGAGAAAGCGTCGGCGTCGCACTTGATGAATTAGAGCGTTATGTCCAGGCCCGTATCGGCGGGAATCTTCCGGCGGAGACGACGGGCAAGTGGGTAGCAGCGAAGTTCGAGCACGACAGCGCCAGGCCCGTAGACGGCTACGCAGCACCGCAAATGCATACACACGTCGTCTTTTTCAATCTTACGGAGACTGACAACGGCGAGGCACACGCGCTACAGCCAAGGGAACTCTATAAGACGCAGCAGTACGCGACGGCAGTGTATCGCTCGGAACTGGCCCATCGATTGAAAGAACTTGACTACGAGATCGAGCGCGGGGAGAGCAGCCAGCCGGAAATCAAAGGCTACGGCGGAGAATACCTTGCGGCGTCGAGTCCGCGCCGCCAGCAGATCGAGGAACATCTCGCAAAGGAAAATCAGCGCGGCGCGGGAGCCGCGCAGATCGCGGCGCACCAGACGCGCGAAGAGAAGCTCGAACTCTCACACGAAGCGATGCAAGAGCGGCACAAGGCAATGGCAGCGCAGTTCGGCAATCAACCGAAGCGCGTTGTCGAAGCGGCGCAGGAGCGAAGAGAGCAGCTAAAGGAAGAACCCGGAGAGAAAACCATCGGCCAGGCGCTCGCCTACTCTAGAGAGAAAAATCTGGAGCGTGACGCCGTGGCCGAGGAGCGCGAGCTGCTACGGGATGCTCTGAAACGTTCAATGGGTGACGCCACGGTTGCGGAGGTTAAAGCGGAGTTTGAGAAGAGTGTGCTGGCAGGCGAGCTCATCGAGACGACCAATCGCGCGCCTGGCCGCGCGTTCACCACAGAGGAAATGATTCACTACGAGCACGACACCATCCAGGTGATGCGTACGGGACAGCAACAACACGCGCCAATCGCGAATTTCGGGACACGAAGAGCGACCGAGCAAGGCTACTCGCATCTGAGCGAGAGCCAGCGCGCAGCGGTCGAGCAAATCCTGTCGAGCCGCGATCAGGTGACGGCGCTGGAAGGCGTCGCCGGCGCGGGGAAGACTACTTGTTTGGCGGCGATCCGCGCTGCCGCCGAGCGCGAGGGCTATAAGGTGGAAGGCTTCGCGCCAACATCACGCGCGGCACAAAAACTCGGAGAAGCGGGAATCGAATCGAGCACGTTGCAGAGGCATCTCACGCGAAGCGAAGAGCCGCACGACGGACAAAAGCGACTCTACGTTTTGGATGAATCGAGTCTGGCGAGCACGAAGCAGATGAATGAGTTCCTGCATCGGCTCAACGAAAACGACCGCGTGCTGCTCGTAGGTGACACACGGCAGCATGAAGCGGTCGAGGCTGGCCGACCATATCAGCAGCTCCAAGAAGCGGGAATCCAGACAGCGCGACTAGATGAGATCGTGCGGCAGAAAGACCCGGCACTCAAAGAAGTGGTGGAGCAACTCTCGCGTGGCAATGTGAGAGATGCAATCGAACGACTCGACACGCAGGGCCGCGTGCATGAGATCGTTGACCGGAACGAGCGGTTTTCCGAGATTGCCCGTGAGTATGCAAAGCAGCCGGAAGGTACGCTAGTCGTTTCGCCCGACAATCAATCGCGCAGCGAGATAAACGAAGTCATCCATCGCTCGATGCAGAGCGCAGGCCAAGTGAAAAACGACGAGCACAAAGCGCGCGTGTTGGTAGCGCGGCAGGAAATCACAGGAGCAGACCGGCAATGGGCCGCACAGTACGAGCCGGGCGACGTAGTACGCTACACGCGAGGCAGTAAGACGCATGGTATTGAGGCCGGAGAGTATGCCCGCGTCGAGCGCGGGAACGAGAAAGAAAATCTGGTGACGGTGAAACGCGAGAACGGTGAGCAAGTGAGTTACGATCCGCGCCGGTTGCACGGCGTGACGCTCTACCGCGAGACGGAGCGCAAATTCAGTAAGGGAGATCGAGTGCAGTTCACAGCGCCGAATCGAGAGCAACACATTGCCAACCGCGAGCTAGGCACCATCCAAAAGATCGACGATAGCGGCAACCTGCAACTGCGCCTCGACTCGGGCCGCACAGTCGCATTCAACATCAAAGAGAATCCCCATCTTGACTACGGCTATGCCCTCACCAGCCATAGCAGCCAGGGACAAACCGCCGACCGCGTACTTGTTCACGTGGATACCGAACAGGCAGGAGAAAAGCTCTTCAACCGCCGGTTGGCGTATGTGGCCGTGTCGCGGGGGCGCTACGATGCGCAACTCTACACCAACGACAAAACGCATCTGACCGAGCAACTGTCGCGCGACGTGTCACACCGATCCGCAATCGAACCGAGCCGTGAGTCCGCACCCTCAGCACAGAAGATCGAGCCGCTATCCGCGCGAAGCCAAGTGCATGAACACACGCAGGCAGAGGGTCACAGCATCAGCAGATAGTCAAGTGGCCGCAGGGCGTTGACGAGTATTCACGGCCTTTGGATGTTTCTCTCTGGATTCATCCAGAATGCCGTTCTGAATCGCTTTGTCCCACAGTCCCATACGTCAGGCATTCGCCAGCCCGTGGCTATCAATCGTCGCGCCTGCGGTAATACTCACGAATGATTACGGAGTCACCCGTCTTAACGTCTGAGAAATCAACGACGTTCGTGACGATTGTTGGGCTACACAGGATCGAGAAGTTCTTTCCATCTGTGAACCTCACGTTGAAGGACAGGTATCCTTCCTCATGCCAGTGCGAAATCCAGTCCACTTTCTTGCGTCCTCTGGCACTGTGCTCTTGACGCCCGAAGCGAGTGTCGGCGAACCATTTGCTTTGCGGCTGGAGTGAGCTCCTTCGGTTTTTTTAGGCGTTTTCTTCGGGCGTTTGCTCCGGGTGAGAAACTGCACCAACGGCGGTTTCCCTTCCTGCTTGCGCTCACGTTCGACGCCGCGCATCAATTGACAGATTTCGTCGTTGGTCAGGGGTTCGTCGGAGAGCCAGACGTTGAATTCCTCCTCGAAGTAAGACTCATCGTTTTCTTCCAGTTTGCGCATTTCAAGCATGAATTGCAGGTTGATTATGGAACGACGACGTTCGAGACCAGCCATGGACTTGTGGTAGGTCTCCATGAAGAGTTTGGGAGATTTCTTCAGGCGTTGAACTCCCCGAACGGCTTCGTCAATACCGTGATTCACTAGATACAGCGCTTCATACAGATGTGCTTTCTCCATGATCAAGCGTCCTTTCGGCGGCAAAAGTGGCCGCAAGTTCGGAGGTTAACTAGGTGCGTCGAGGCACACTTCCTCGATGCAGTCGGGAGCCGACGTGCGCGGATAAGCAGATTTAGTGGGCAGCAGCTACGGTGGAGGATGCGCGACGCGCAGAGGGATAGAGCGCGCGATGGAAACGAAACGGAGATGGGCCGGTTGCACCCAAGGGGCGAACCCGCTACTTTCTATTCCAGCCATCGTTGCCTCTAATCCAGGCGACTTTGGTTAGGGGCGCGTTCGGTGTGCCAACACCGGCGCGTCCCGCTCTGCCTTAATCGGAAAAACTCGCCACGACATAAACCATATGCCGGTAGCGCAAGCGGCATATAGCTTCGCAGAGCAAAGCGTTGGTGTCAATAGCCAAAGGTGGCGAGCAATGCCCCTTTTTCATAAGATAAAGCTCTATGAGACGCGACCTTATTTCCAAAGTCATGCGTGAGATGGGTAGAAAAGGCGGTAAAGCTGCCGCGGGAAAGGGTGGAAGGAAACACATGGCATCGCTTACGCCAGAGCAGCGAAAAGAGCTTGCACGAAAAGGAGCGCAAGCGCGGTGGGCCAAGGTCAAGAAGAAACGCAAACCGTCCGCCAAAACATAGGGGAAAGAACGGGGTATAATCACAGTATGGCTAAAGATGTGATCCACATCTCCGAGACGGAAGCGGCGAGCGACTTTGCTGCACTGATGGCACACGTGCGAGCGGGCGCGGAGATCGTCATCGAAAATGGCGAGCGCCCTGTAGCCGTCCTTCACGCCGCCGAGCCGGTGCGTCAAAGCATTTCGGATTGCATCGCGTTAGCCAAAGCACACGAAGAAGAAATAGGCAAGGCCCCGGTCCTCGATCCAGACTTCGCGGAAGATGTTGAAGAAATTCTCAGCCATCGCAAGCCGTGGAACCCGCCAGCGTGGGAATAGTCCCCGGTCTTTCAATGCGAAGACGATACCCCCACTAATACCCTCACTTGGAGTTCCTACCCTTACTCGTCTCGTTGCGCCAACGCGCAGCAGGCCCCTTGCCACGGCAAGTCACCTCGCCCGAAACTCTCAAATCGACCAACAGCTTCCGAATCCATTCGCGGCCAACACCGGGGCACGCACGCTCTATATCCGCTAGGCGAAATTCTCCGAGTTGAGAGCGAATGGCTCCCAAGACCATTTCTGCTTTCGCCCCTTTTGGCGAACCTAGTTGACCAACTCGTTCCTCGAATTCTCGGTACGCACTCTTTAGAATAAAGAGAATGTAATTGATGTACGGCCAGGGATCGTGAGTACCTTCATGCCATCGCTGGGAACTTTGCTCCAGAGTCTCATAGTAGCGATCCTTGTTCTCCTCAATCACACGCTCCAAGCTGACATAGCGTCCGACTTCTAAACCCATGTGATAACACTGCAAAAGCAGGAGCAATCTTGAGACACGACCATTTCCGTCCCTGAATGGGTGGATACAGAGGAAATCTAAGTTCATGCCAGCTAAGAGAATCAAGGGATGGATTCGGCGCTGCTCAAGGCAATCCTCCCACAGCGAAAACAATTCATGCATCTGCGTTGCAGTTTCGCTCGCTGGAACAGTTTGGAACCGGACTCTTTGCCTTCCGTCGGGCGACTTTTCAATGATATCGGAGTCTTTTTCTTTGTATTGCCCTGCGTCCCCAACTCCGCCCCGAGTCAATCTGTGAAGTTCCCGAATCGTGTCCTCAGATACGGGTAGTTGTTTACCCTGTTCGTGAATCCGTTTCAGTGCATCTCGATACCCGCGAATCTCCTCTTCATCTCTGTCGCGCAGTTGCTTGTGGCCGAATACGATTGTTCCAACGCGTGCCTGATCGGCGACCACTCCTTCAATCCGATTTGACGAAATTGCGCTTTCAATCAAAGCGTGTTCTCGCAGGGCTTTGAGTGTTTGAGGAGATTGGTTTGTAAAAAGCTCTTGCTTTCCTCGCGCCTCTCCCAAGTCTGCCAAGTACCACGAGGTGTTCGCCGGAATCGCGTCGATTCCGGTCACAAATTGTCGCAGCGTTCTCACGAATTCTTCCTTTCAGCGATACCCATGTCGAACCAGGTGCTGTCACAGTCGTCTGTCACAGCTTGTCACAGTAACGTGTCACAGCTTGTCACAGCAACGGCTTGTAGTATTTGGTGGGGTCAATAGGAACGCCTTCTTGTAGCTGAGGAGCTCTTGGGCATCATCCGGTCTAACCACACGGACCTTTTGGCCTGCGAGAATGCGCTCCGATTGTTCAAGCGTATCGACAGAGCCGAGAGTTACCGACTGAAACGTCAATCGGTCCAATTTATCGGGTGAAACATCTCCAATATTCCCCAGCCTTAAAATAGAACCTTGACAGCGAAAACTTTGCGATATCCTTCGTTCAAAATTGTATTCTCGGGGTTGTCCAGAACAAAAGACGTTGGATGGATGAACTTTGAACAGAGCTTCCAAAGAAGCTCTTCGTCGTCATCGATTCTTGTTGGATTGACGCGCTTGACCACAGGCGGAACGTTGTAAGGCGTCGTCTCCTCAGGAAAAGCTTTCAGCAACCGCTCATAAATTTCCTTGCTGTCGGTATTGGCCTCCTCCAGAAAGTGTTTCGCGTTGTCGTTGCCTTGCGAAACAAAGTGCGCCCAGAAGCGCAGTTCGATCAGGCTACGAAGTACAAGAGCCATCAGATCGGCCTCTTGATCTATCCAGCGAACTGCACGAGCAAGCTGAAGATTAACGTACTTGAGAACGCGCACCCGCGCGATTTGTTGCTCCGAAGAGTTGTCTTCAGCTAGAACCTGTGAGATTACATTTTGGCACTGGGTAATCGCGTACTCGAAATGTTCGCGGCTGAAATTCTTCGCAAGGTCCACAACGGCCTGTACAGGGTAGCGGAGTTCTTCCGGTTGTTCCATATTTTCTCGACTCACCACAGTACCAGTTTAGCTGGCCTCTGACGCTCTGTGCGGTTCATCTTGATTCGTTCTACCAAAAAGAACGTAATCTGGGGAGCGCCATAGCGCAAGCCTTCCTTCCCGATTCCTATGGCTTCCCCGCAGGGCCGCTGATGACCCCGACTCGCTAGCAACGGCGTGTTATCATCCATGTAAGTGAATTGGAGCAGAACCTTGCAAAAAGTTATGACCGACCAGGAACTAGGCACCGAATACGTTCGCGCAATGGGCTCCGACTTAGGACAACTGTGCGGGGAATTGCGAGACGATGTCGATTGGTTACGACGGAAGTGGAGCAATTTTCAAGAGCTGTTCGCAAAGGGCCAGGAGCGCATCGACCTACTAAATAGGGCTGCATCCAACTTCTTCTATTTCCTCCACAGGCTATTCTTTGAAGACGCTATGCTGCACTTATGTCGTCTCTCAGACCCGCCTAAAACCCGCCTTCGAACAGGAGATCGAGAAAATCTCTCGGTGTTAGCCCTCAGTGCTTTAGTTTCTGACCCCGTACTTAAGGCTTCCGTGGGAACTAAAACGGACCAAGTGCGGAAGAACTGCGAGTTTGCTCGGAAATGGCGGAACCAGCGATTGGCTCACACAGACTTGACCAATCGTCGAAAAGGCCACGCTTTGACATTGCCAGCGGTAACAGGCAACGACATCGAGAGTGCGCTGAAATCCATTGGCGATCTGCTCACCGTGATTGAGGACCACTACGGCCTTCCTCACTCCGTATTGGGTCCCGATCCTTGGGGGGCAAAATCGTTGGTTCATTATTTGGAGAAAGCCGATAAGGCAATTGAGAAGGACCACGAACAATGGCGTAAGCTGGCAGCAAAAGCCTAGGATCATTGCCCTGGCATGGCTGCATTGAAGCATTTATGACTTATCCGACCCTGAACCGCAGGCACAAAGTTGGCCTAAAGTCCATTTTCCCGTGTACCGCTCGCGTACCCCTCCTATCAGCCGACACACATTGCAATCACCTCAAAGTGCGTCTGCCAAACCGTATATGTCCGGTTTGCGCATTGGGTCCATTAGCTGGTGGGGAGCCCCGTCACCTGCGCATAGCGTTCTAAATGGAACAGTTTTGCGGCTGGTTTTGTCGCACCCTATCCAAATGAGGACGAGCAACCTGACGGCAAAACAGTTGTTCTCTGTCCCCTGTCCTACGTGTGGGGTCGCTGCCGGCATGCGCTGTTTGTTGCATTCAGGTGGCCTGCGCAACGAAGCACACGTCGACCGAAAGCTCACTGCGATTGCGGCGATTGAAACGAAAAGAATTCACCGTGATCCTGGACTTCGATAAATCCCCTTCTGACCAAGAATCCGAGATATGCGGTGGTAAGCCCTGATACCAACTGTGATCTGGAAGTCTGCCGCTTTCCAACAAACGTGAAAGTTGGCTTACTCGCGCAGCACGACGCTCAAGAGAGAGGTGTTGATCTGAAGTCCGCCATTGTAGTGAATGAAGCCTAGTTTCCTGAATTTGTTCATGAAAAAATTCACCCGCGACCGCGTTGTGCCAATCATTTCTGCCAGCATCTCCTGCGATACCCTGGGAAGCATCTTTAACGGTTGTGGTTCCTTGCCGTAGCGAGCGAGCAGCAAGAGAGTCCCCGCCAGTCGTTTCTCGCTCGAATTGAAGAGCTGGTCGATCAAATCCTCCTCGATTCGGATGTTCCGGGAAAGCATATAAGACACGAAGCGGTCGGAGAAAGCGTGTTCAGCGTGGAGCAGGCGAATCATCTCGTTTCTTTCAATAACGAGTAAACTCGTGGGTGTAATCGCGGTCGCTGTCCCCATTCGAACAGATTGACCTGCCAAGCCCCCCTCACCAAAAAAGTCACTTGGTCCCAGAATCGCCAGGACTGCTTCTTTGCCGACTTCATTAACGACGGAGAGCTTTACACCGCCTTTCTGAATGTACATCACACTCGTAGCGGGATCACCTTGGGAGTAGATCTTCTGTGATCTTCGATATTCCACAACTCTTCTGGATACGCCGGCCGAATCGAGAAAAGCTTGGGTATCGAAAGCGCGTTTCTGCGTGGATTTTCTTTTGGATTTAATGTTGCTTGGACTCGCGATTACTTGCATAACACCGCCGCTTGATAGCAAGCGTATCACGATCATGAGGCTCAAAACATGATTAGTGATTGGCGGATGGTGGCGCAGTTTGAATCGGCGGCTCCGCGGATAGTGTCCCAAAAGGAGCGGTACTACTTCTTTGAAAGCTCGCCCGTGAAATGGCTTTCAACATCTTCACGACTAAGCGGGTTTCTTGCTTTGGTCAATACGACCGAATAGACGACCTCATTACCTGCAAGCTGCGCGGTGATAAACGCCCCGTCTTCCGGCAGCTCTTGGTAGATGAATTTCACCTTCCTGCCGTCTTCAAGATTCTTGATCCACTCTTCGTCTGGCATTTTCATATCTCTTCAGCCGAGATCATGCATGTCGCTGACTTTATTTTTCATTAAACGCGAAATGGAGACACACTGTGACGTCGATAATAGACCGGACCTTGGCTTTCGTTGCTAGAAATCTTGTCCAACTTTTCGCGGATCAAGAGCCTTTGCGGCTTTTGGAGAGTGGGAGTCACGGTAGTTATCCAGTTCCGTTCCACTGATCCGGTAGTGTGTTTTCATCGGATCGTTTACGGAGTTGGCCATTTCGCGATGCAGCTTCAGTGAGCATAGGTCCGGCGCATCTTGATAGCGTAAACCATGGGAGCAGAACGCCTCGTTCAAAATCGTAAATATAATCTCGCGTGGCTCGATCGATGATTCCCGCAAAAGGAAACTGTATTCTCGGACGATCGTTTTCGACTTGAAACCCACATACTGTACGTTAACGGTCACTTCAGTTCTCTGGATGATTTCTGCATCAAAGATCGTTTTTCCGCGCGAAAATGGAGCGGGTCCCTAAGGCTTTGCAATTCCCGATAGTAATAGAGTGAAGTAGGACGTTTTCCGTTGAACCTCAGCTTCTTTAGAAATTCCATTTCTTCCTTCGTGGCCGTCTCGCTGAGGGAACTATCATCAAGGAATTCTTTGAACCCCGGCTCTAGCTCTGGTTGGTCAGGTCCCAGTTCAACAAACTCATATCTCCTAGGATCTCCTGAGGCCATTCTCCGATTTAACACAATCTCCATACCAAAGGTCGTTAGGTCGACGTCCCAGGATTCAATCAGTGGATCCAGGAAAGAAACACAGTTTTCAGGCGACAAGTTGAAGACATCCGTGTCCAGGAACTCAAGGAGAGTAACCCGCAACTGTTCATAGCTTCGGCCGGTAAGTCGAGCCATTAAGTGGAGCCAGTTTTCACTGTTCAATTCTTGTTTAGCGACATTCTTGATCACGTCCAAAAGCTTCTGTGTGACGAAGCGTTCGAGTTCGCCGAAGGGCTGTTTCTCAAAGATCGCGCGTATTTGTTTTTCTTTGGCGGGCGCGCACTTGCGGAGAATCAACTCTCGAACTTCTTTAAACAGGGGCGCAGGCGGGTCTCCCAAGTTTCTCTTCAATTCTTCCCTACGCTGGTGGTCGGCCAGCTTCGAAAGCCTGTCGCTCGGAAGCTTCAAAAACTTCGCCATCCTCTCGTAAATATCTGTTCGGTCAGGCGCCGGGGGCAGTTTCTTCCGAGTCAGCAGCTGGGAAATATAGGACTCGGTAACATCGGCGGCGGTCGCCAGATCTTTCTGCTCAAACCCCAATTCATCCAGTCGCCGTTTAATCACTA
>WNFP01016275.1_pt1 | contig 11627 bp, 10 predicted proteins | sample 5400201 | NCBI WGS metagenome assembly WNFP01 (sample SAMN13153355, study PRJNA577476) | soil metagenome | isolation source: 115 cm saprolite under Madrone tree | place: USA:California | collected 2016-06-14
CAGACCACGCTCGACGGGGAACTTCAGCAGGACCTGGCGCAGATTCCGGAAGGACAAGACAAGACGGACGGCGTAACCGTCGGACAAACCGTTGCCGCCCAGATTTTAGCGTTCCGCAGCACGGACAGAGCGAACGTCGCTCCGCCACCTTTTGTCCCGGGAAACCAGCCGGGAGATTACCAATTCACGCCTCCCAATTTCGCACCAGCAGACTTCACACAATGGCCTCAGGTCACTCCGTTCGCCATCGCGCGTGCTGATGAATTTCGTCCCGGACCGCCACCGCAGTTGACAAGCGACGAGTACACCAAGGTTTTCAATGAAGTCATGAGTCTAGGTTTCATCAGCAGCACAACCCGCACCCCGGAGCAGACCCTGATTGGAACTTTCTGGAATGGCAACATTCAGGACCTCTGGAACGAAATCGCCCAGTCTGCGGCGCTGGGACATCACCTCGGTCTGGCCCATAGCGCGCGACTGTTTGCCCTGCTGAACATCAGCCTCGCCGATAGTACGATTGCCTTGTTCGAAGCTAAGTACAACTACCGCTTCTGGCGGCCAGTGACCGCAATTGAATTGGCCGGCGATGACGGCAATCCCAACACGAACCCCAATCCAAATTGGCTGCCGCTGACGACCAAGACCGCTCCAGACCCTTCGTACCCCGGTGCCCACAGTACCATCAGTTTTGCCGGAGCCGAGGTGCTGAAGTTCTATTTTGGCGATCAGTTCACTTTTGATGTCACCTCCGAGTCGGTGCAGGGAGCGAAGCGCCACTTCACCAGCTTCTCAGCAGCTGCGCAGGAGGCAGGCCTGAGCCGAATTTATGCCGGCCAGCACTTCCGGACCGACCACATCGCTGGCAAAGGTCTGGGCGCGAGAGTAGCAGAGTCGATCACGGACACCATTCTGCTCCCCAGGTGAGCGACAATTCTGCAATCGAGTAAGTGTGCTTCGTTGGGGACTTTATTTCAGAGTAGATCGTAACGACGCCGGCGTGCGCCCCGGGGACCGCCGGCGTCCGTCCTTTATCACTCCGACGCTGGTCAAGCAGAACTTACGCGTATCCCGGAAACACTTTACCGAACATCGGGTTGCCGCTCTTGGACTGATCTTTAGTGGCCTCGTCCTGAATTACATCCCAATGCTCGATCAGAATCCCGTTCTTGACGACCACAATGTCCGCTGCGATCCAGTTCACAGGTGCGCCAAAGTCCGAAAATCTGCCATGGACGATCACAAAATCGCCGTCCGCAACAATGGCTCCTGGCTCATACTTCAGAGTGGGTGGAATGCTTCTGATGAGATTGAACAAACCTTCGCGGCCCGGCTCGATATGAGCACTATGCTGGATATAGCTCGGAGACCAATAGCGTTCGGCAGCGGCATAGTCTCGTTTATTGAATAATGTATCGAAGGCCTCCAGAACGAGCGCCTTGTTCTTCTCTTGCAGCGTCTGGCTCATTAAAAACTCCCTTATCCATTTATCCTCGGCTCACGACATCCGGCTATTGCGGTTGGAGCATGAGATCGTTGAACTGCGTCACAAACGCACCTTCATTCGGGCCAGGGTTATTGCGCAGCGGTTTTGCCCGCTCCACCAGAATCTCTTCCGCATCCGTACCAAGCACTTTGATGGTCTCGCCGATGAACTCTCGCAAAGGCATTGCTCTGGGTTCCTCGTTGCTGTTCATTAAGTCGGTCTGCACCCACGGTGGCACGATCTCCAGAACGCTGACCGACGTACCTCTCAACTTGTACCGTTGCGAGAGTGCGTAGGTGTGCAGCGCCGCCTTCGTCGATGAATACACTGCGGTCAGCGCGAGCGGGACATAGCCCAAAACAGAGGTGTTGTAGATGACGGCTGCCTTTTCCTGCTTCTTCAAGTGCTCGATCAACGCCGAAGTCAGCCGGATTGGCCCCAGCAAATTCGTTGTAACAGTGGACGTGAGTACGGCCTCGTCGATGACGCCGGCTGCGTCGTCGACTTGCATGATGCCCGCGTTATTGATGAGCACATTCAGTTTCGGATAATCGGCGATTAACCGCTTGGAGACCGACGCTATGCTTGCCGGGTCTTCCACGTTCAACTCCACCGACTGCATTCCGCGATTCGCTTTCGTTGTCGCTTCGAGATGACCCTTGCGCCGACCGGAGATGATTACCTGATTACCAAGCCTGTGCAGCGCCTCAGCCAATCCACGACCGATGCCCGAACCACCACCCGTGATGAAGATCGTATTTCCAGTTAGATTCATAGCATTGCTCCTAGTTTTCTTCTTTCGCGAACGCGATCGCTGTGGCACGTCCAATTCCCGTTAGCGCACCAGTAATCAAAACAACTTGTGTATTCATATCGGTTCTCCTCGAAGCCTATTTGTCTGAGGCGGCCCTGGAATTAGTTAGCCAGCATGCCTCCATCCACGGGAATGGACGCACCGGTCATGTATGAGGCGTTTGCCGAGGCAACAAAGACGATCACATGAGCGATCTCTTCCGGTGTCGCGAGACGCTTGACCGGCACAGTCGAGACGAGTGCCGCCTTATTGTCATCTGTGTTGGTGAAGCGTGTGAGCATGCCCGTGTCCGTAGTCCCCGGAGCCACCACATTTACGCGCACACCGGTACCCGCGACTTCCAGCGCAGCGGACTTTGTCAGTCCTTCCACCGCATGTTTACTCGCCACGTAAACGGATGCTCCAGCAGCGCCGACGCTTCCGTAGGCCGATGAGACATTGACTATGCTCCCGCTGTCCTGCGGAAGCATCACGCGCAGTTCATGCTTCATGCTCAACAACACGCCCAATACATTGGTATCGAACGTGGCCGCGTAGCTCTCTGCTGTCTGCTCGGTTACGAGTCCCCGCGGCCCCTCAGTCGCAGCGTTGTTGACGGCAATGTCCAGGTGGCCAAAACGCTTGACTGTTTGATCCACCAGGTTGCGCACGTCTTCTTCAACGCGCACATCCGCCCGAACAAACTCAGCCTCCGCCCCCAGTGCCCTGAGTTCCTCAACCAATTCTTGTCCTTCCTTGTCACGACGACCGGACACGATAACTTGAGCCCCTTGTTGTGCGAAAATTACTGCGCTGGCGCGTCCAATTCCGGTCAGTGCTCCCGTAATCAAAACTACTTGGTCCGACATAAACACTCCTTGTCCGCTGATGCGGCGTGCCCCAGTTGAAAATCGCGACAGGCGAGACATCGTGTCTGACATGAAGGTCTTCAATGATGTCCATCTTCGAGCTTGCGGTCAGGCTTGGTCTGCGCGGTTATGAACCGACCAGTTCTATATGATGAGGAAGGCGCGACGAGGATGCAACAAATATTGAACTATTTAGTTCTTTATAGGACAATACGCACATGGGACGCCCGAAGAACTTTAATCGAGAGGAAGTGCTGGAGAAGGCCATGCCCGTCTTTTGGAAGCTTGGGTTTTCCGACACGACCCTTCAGGAACTGGAACGAGCCACAGGCGTGAATAAGTCCGGTTTGTATTCAGAGTTCCGGGACAAGGAGGATCTTTTTGTTGCATGCCTTCGGTACTATCTCGAGAACCAGGAAAAGAGAGGACTTCTGACCAAGGAGCCTTTGGGCTGGGACAACGTGGAAACATTTCTCAAACACGGACCTCTCAATAAGGAGGAGCAGAAGGGATGCTTCTCCGTTAACTCCATGCGGGAGTTCGCCATCCTTCCGGACGAAGCTCATGCGATCGTGGCAGCGAACCGGGCGACGGTGCAACGCCTTCTCGCGATGAATATCGAGGCGGAGAAACCCAGGATGGATCCCCGCCTGATTGCGGAAATGGTGTTGGCCTTCTTCTCGGGATTATGCATTGAGCACAATCTTAAATCCGGCAAGGCCTCATCGGCCCGCAAGATCGAGAGTCTTATGAAGATGCTTCGCAGCCTCTAATCGAGCAGCCGCCGAATCTCTCGATAGCGGAAACAGTCGACGAGGTGATCGTTCACCATGCCTACCGCCTGCATATGCGCATAAACGACGGTCGAGCCAACGAAGCTGAATCCCCGGTGTTTGAGATCCTTGCTAAATGCGTCCGATTCACGTGAGGTCGCGGGAATCTCCCGCATTGCCTTCCAACGGTTAAGTTTGGGTCGTCCATCGACGAACCGCCAGCAGTAAGCGTCAAAGCTCCCGAACTCTTCCTGAATTGTGAGAAGCGCCCGCGCGTTGCGTACCGCAGCTTCGATTTTCATCCGGTTTCGAATGATTGCCGGATTCAATGTGAGCTTCTGGATTCGTTTCTCGGTATATCGCGCCACTTTCTCAGGATCGAACTCGCTGAAGGCACGGCGATACCCTTCCCGCTTTTTGAGCACGATCGACCAACTGAGCCCGGCCTGCGCTGCTTCGAGCACAAGGAACTCAAAGTGCTTTCGATCATCATGGACTGGCACGCCCCATTCCCGATCGTGATACTGGAGCATAAGCGGATTGTCCGTGCTGACCCAGGTACATCGTTTCGTAGTCATAAAGTTTAGACTTTGGTGGCATCAGCCTTATAAGCCAAGATCGCTCAGTCCCGGATGATCATCCGGACGGCGCCCGAGCGCCCAGTGATATTTGCGCTCCGTCTCCTTGATTGGCAGATCATTGATGGAAGCAAACCTCAAGCGCATCAGCCCGTTCTCATCGAACTCCCAATTCTCATTTCCATACGAACGAAACCAATTCCCGGAGTCATCGTGCCATTCATAGGCAAAGCGCACAGCGATGCGGTTTCCCTCGAACGCCCAAAGCTCTTTGATCAGCCGATAGTCCAGCTCTTTCGTCCATTTGCGTCTGAGAAACGCGACGATTTCCTGCCTTCCGTTCACGAATTCCGAGCGGTTTCTCCAGCGTGAGTCAACTGTGTAAGCCAGGGACACCTTTTCCGGATCACGAGAGTTCCAGGCATCTTCTGCCAGTCGAACCTTCTGAATAGCCGTTTCGCGTGTAAATGGCGGCAACGGAGGACGTGGAGTTGTGGCTACGGCGGCGGACATCGCGTTTCTCCCTTCTCCACCTATGATCCACCTCTGCTGAAACGCACGTTCGCGAATCAAAGGCAGAGCTGCGCTTTACTAGTTGGCCTAGCCGGCACGCGCCAAGCCATCTAGTTCCCGCATCTTATTTGCGTCAATCTTTATTTCCGCCGCCGCCACATTTTCTTCGAGGTGTGTGACCTTGGAAGTTCCTGGGATCGGCAGCATGACGGGAGATCGAGCTAGCAGCCATGCCAGAGCCATCTGTGATGGGCTCGCTTTCCATTGCGCTGCGATACGACTGATAGGGCTCTCAGAACCAGAAACACGACCCGCCGCCAGCGGAAACCACGGAATGAAACCCATTTTCTCTTTTTCGCAATACTCCAGAACATCTTCCGATCCGCGATCGGTGATGCTGTAACGATTCTGAACGCTCACAATTGGAACAATCGTTCGCGCGTGCTGAATCTGTCGCACGCTCACTTCCGACAAACCGATGTGTTTGATTTTTCCTTGTGCCTGCAAATCTTTCAGAGTGCCGAGTTGATCCTCATCTGGCACCTTCGGATCGATTCGATGCAACTGATAAAGATTAATCCGTTCCAGGCGCAACCGGCGCAGGCTGCCTTCGCAGGCAGACCTCAGGTGTTCCGGCCTTCCGTTTTCGACCCATTTGTTGGGACCTCTGCGGTCAAAGCCGCCCTTGGTGGCGATCACCAGCCCTGCCGGATACGGGTGCAGCGCCTCAGCTATGATTTCTTCACTCACGCCGGGACCATAAGAGTCCGCGGTGTCGATGAAATTGATTCCCAATTCCACAGCCCGCGCAGGCTCGCCCCAAATTCCATCTCCCGTGATGCGCATCGCGCCGAACCCCAGGCGCGTAACCCGAAGATCGTCTCCGATGAGGAATTCCCCAGACTTCTTAGCCGGTGCCTGGCTTCGTTGCACTGCGAACTTTTGATTCGGCATATGTTTTCCCTTCAATAATGAGGACTGATGTGTCAAACGGCTCTTCTCGTTTGGAGTAGCAAGACTCAGGCGACGTTGCAAAAAAAAAGCATGTCCATCGCCCATATACCCTTCTCCATCAAGAGGTCGCAACCAGATTCCCAATAGCCAAGCCTGGCGTCGTTTATAGTTGCAATATTCATGATGCCAATTTTTTCTCGCTTCAGCCGAGCCACTCAATGAGGAACTGGTTCAGCCGGTCGGGCGCGTCCAATGGAATCCAGTGGCTGGCGTCATCAATCTGCTCGTAGCGCCACTGCGCTTTCACGAATTGTCCCGACATCTTCATGCGTTCACCGTCGAGGTAGTGATCGTTTGAGGACCAGAGGCCGAGAGTTGGAGCTTCCACGGGCGGCAGTTTGGGAGGCGACTGCGGCAGGCGCGGCGCGAGGTTCGCGCGGTACCAGTTCAGCGATGCCTTTAGAGCATCTGGTCGGGACAAATCTGAGATGTAACGATCTATATCACCATTGCCTCGGAGCATTTCCCGGAACAGCGCCCAGTTGTCGTGCTGCAGCCACGCCTCCGCAATTCCCTCGAACTGGAAAAACAGCATGTACCAGGCCATCTCCCGCTGCCGCAACGTATATGGCACAAGTGGATGTGACACCGAAAGAACAACAAGCCTGCGAACGCGATTCGGGTGGGCAGCAGCCGTCAGCCATGCCACAGACGCTCCCCAGTCATGAGCAACAATGTCCGCTGCGTCGATACCCAGCGCGTCGAGAATGCCGACCAAATCGGCGACCGCGTTCTGCAGGGAATATGCGGCCACTCCTTCCGGGCGATCGGAGCGCCCGAAGCCACGCTGGTCCGGTGCGATGGCGCGGAAGCCATTCGCAACAAGAAATGGAATCTGGTTGCGCCAAAGATACGAAGAGTCCGGCCACCCATGCAGCGAGAGCACCGGCTTACCGCTACCGTGATCTTCTACATGAAGGCAAACGCCGTCTCTCGGAATATGATGCTCCGTATGCCGAGGCGTCAATGGACTGGCTGGAACCAGCAGACTTTCGCGTTCAAGACCTTCGCCAAACGTTGTTTTTGTGAGGGCAGGAGCGGCTGCCAGTACGCCGCCAAACCCGACAATGAACGAACGACGGGAATTCACGGATTTTTGTTTACTGTGATCGTTCATATGCCCTTCTCCATCGAGTGGAAAATACGATTCCTTAGCCATTGCGCCCGACTGTCAAAGATTCCCGAATACAACCCGCCGCTTAACTGGCGATCTGTTTCAACCACAGTTCATGCACATTGAACGCCCCGACGGGCTGAATCGTTTTATGGGCGTCCCATGATGTGCATATGCGCGTAGGGCGATCCGGCAAACATGGTGTAGGCGCCGGTCGAACGACGGAGTCGCACGGAAAAGAAACCGACGATAGACGCCATCGAAACGGCGGAGGCGTCCTTCAATTTCACCGGGCTCGCCAAAAGCCAGAACGGATCGCCAATAATCCACAAGTCCGTTCAGGTCGTCCGAGTGAAGAGCTACCGTCCAGCCCCCATCACGCGCCTGTTCGGTCGAGAGGCCGGTATAGTCGAGCCAGCGCTGATTGAAGAAGTCAGCGGATCCGTCCGAACGAGCCGACCACGCGAGCGTGGGGATCGTGTCAACCACCAGGCGAACGTCCTGTGCCTGCCGGGGCTGCTCGGAACCATTCGCTACGGATGTCATCGCGCAATTAGATTCCGCCCGTGCGTTAGAGATTCGGGCGGCTCCCCTGGTTGAAGCTTTTGAATACTTGTCCTTGCTGCTATAGCCCGCTGGTTATCGTTCGGAGAGCGTTACAAAAATGATTGACGCGGGAATTGCAGTTTGGTAAAGTTCCACTCCTTCCCTGTTTGTTCCGGTTGAACGCACTATCGGCCTAGTCACTCGTCTGAGAATTCCGGTCGAAAGCGGTCGCGAAATAGTTTTTGGGCCGAGTCATGACGATGCCTGATCTCGATCCAATTCGCCAGGTCAAAGAGAAAGTCGAGGCGCGCCTGCGCAAATATCCTGGCGTACACGCTGTCGGCATCGGAGAGAAATATGTCAATGGCAAACCCTCGGGCGAAACAGCCATCGTGGTTCTGGTAGTTAAGAAAAGGCCGCTGGAGCAATTGAAGCCCGAAGAGGTCGTTCCCGGTGAAATTGAGGGCATTAAGACTGATGTGCTCGAAGTGCCGATGCCGCGGCTGTTGATGGCAGCCAACCCCGCGAATCTCACGGCTGCGATTGGCCCCGATGCGCACTCAATCACATTTTCCGGCAAAACCAAACCAGGAGCTGGGCTAATCATTGCGGTGGAGTACACATGGACGCCAACAACCGGGGGCCTAGCCTTTTTCGCACCTACGTACGAGACTGGCGACGTCGACACCCTAACCGACATTGCCCAGAGGGTCGCAGAAGCTATTAACGGTCACGGTATCACAGGTCTAACCGCTACCAGCACCGGGGCACAAATCACTGCCGTGCCTCCTGGCGGAGGTACTCTCAACATCTCGAAAGTCAAAATCACGGCACTCGACGACGCTCAGTATTTCGACAAGTGGGTGCGGGGCGGAATTCAGCTAGCCCTCGGCACGAGAGTAAACGGATCGGGCACACTGGGCTGTCTGGCAACTACGGCTGTGACCTCTCAAGACCCACAGGGGAAGGTTGTCGCGCTTACCAATCATCACGTTGTTAGACCGGACGCCAAAGGAATAACAAACCTCGCGGCGACATGGAACCTGGCAAATAGCCAGATCCAACTTGCATCCAAAGATGGCAACCCCATTACGGCCGTTACCACGGATACTGTGGTTGCCGTCGATATCACGACCTCATCGGCCGAAGACGTGGCCTACTATCGGACCAATGCAAACGATGTCTTCGCGGATGTCGCGACCGGCCTTTCTAAGGCAATCACCGCTCTCGGATTGTCTGGCGTGACTACTACTCCGGGAGCGAGCACCTTAACGGTAACAGGTACCACTCAGATGAGCGTGCAAGTCCGTGGGCCACTCGCTACTGAAGGCCGTGTCTCTGCGCAAGTGAAAGTTGATACCTTGACGTTCCAGGGCACCGTCGACGACGAGGATTACGGGATTTTCGTCAATATCCATCCTGGGAACTCGCCTTCCTTCGGTGTTTTTGTGAACCCCCCCAAGGGAACGGACGCCGACGGTATGGCCAAGAAGGTGTGGGAGGCTTTCAATAATCTCCCGCCGACCGTTGATAAGGGAAATGTGACGATGCCTCAACCCTCCGGTGAAGAGTTGATAGTCAACCACGCCGAGCTGATTGAGTACTTCATAACAAATGATATTCGGGTGGGCCAGCCGGACCCAAGTTTTGGTTCTTCCTGTTGCCATTGCTGCAGCCACCGAATTGGTCGAGTCCTTGATGCCAGATTTGATCTGGATGCAGCGCTCATTCAACTGGATCCCGATATCAAGTACAAGCCGGAAATTCAGGACCTTGGATTGGTCGCCGGATTTGAAACACCTGCTATTGATATGTGGGTTCTTAAACGCGGTCGCACCACGCAGATTACGAATGGGGCAGACGCGGGATTCATTCGCAGCACGAACGTCACTGGTTTGGTGCCGGATCTTTTGCGTTTCTATAAGGATGCCGTCCTGATTAAAAGTGGGACTGAATACCCTTTCGCCGCACCCGGGGATTCCGGATCAGCTTTAATCAATCGGGATAATAACAAAGTTGTGGGCCTTATTTGGGGCGCCAGCGACATATGGGCATCCGCTACACCCATGGATCAAATCGTCGCAGGATTCCCTGCACTGCAGCTCACCTTGAACCCCGCCGCCGCCCAGGGACAGGCCGTGGACGCAGTCCGCACAGTTCCCAAACCCGCCGCGCAGATGGAAGCTGCACCCGAATCACTAGCTCGAGCTACCCGTCCCGTAATGATCGGGGCGCGCCTGGATGAGCGGCTGCGCGAGGCTGAGAATGAGATTGTCTCGGTGCCCGCGGGCAAGGAGTACGCCGATCTCATCCGGCTTCATTTCAACGAGGGGCAGCAACTGGTCAACCGCAATCGAAGAGTGGCCACTGCCTGGCATCGCAACGGCGGCCCGGAGCTGCTGCAAGCGATCTTGCGAATCATTCAGCTCCGCGATGAGCAGCTGCCCAAAGAGTTGAACGGGAAGCCGCTGACCGAATGTCTTAACCGCATGCTGCGCGTGATGGCGCGCTATGCCAGTCCACGATTCTCCTCCGATCTGCGCCAGCACGCACCGCGACTTGCTGGGCTTGCGGGTCTTTCGTTTAACGACATGCTTTCCATGCTGCAATCCTGGTCAGGAGAGCAATAGTGGCAGACAGCCCCGGAACGCTCGAGATCGTCGCGCAGCAAATTGGACTGGCTCTCAAGCCCCTCGAAACCCAGTTCACCGGCCCCAACATCATTCCTTTTCTTGCGAATCTGGGTCTGCAGTTCCCTCCTCAGCTGACGTCCCAAACCGCCTTCATGAACGCCGCCAATCAAGCCGCGACCGCAGCCGGTGCGCTGCCCGCTTTGCTGACCCAGCTGGCCACCGATATCACCAACGAAGATGGAGGGGCCATCACCGCGGATGGAGTGCAAATCATCCAGCAGATCGCCACCATCATTAAAGCGCTCGAGCAAATAGGGACCGAGTTGGGCACGATCGCCGCCAGCCTGCCGGGCATGAATGCTGCCGAGGTGGGTGCACTTGCCGCGACGCTCGCCGGCAACCTGCTGGGCTATCTTCTAATCTCCTACATCGAGTCGCTCGAATCGGGCGTCGTCGGAATCGCAAACCTTCTGGGAGTAGTGGATTACATTCCAAGTACGGGAACTCCCGGCGATGACACACATCCTCCGTACATCACAAAGAAGTTGCAGCTTTCGAGGATCAACGATCTATTTAGTTCGCCCGCCAATCTGCTGCAGACACTCTACGACTGGGGCACACCTGCATTCGACGGCACGAAACTCATCGCTCGACTGAAGACTTCGTTGGACCTTCTCGGCTTCTATTCTCAGGTTACAACTTCGGTACCGGCCAACGCCCTGACGGCGGGCATGTTTTCCATCGCAGCGAATCCTGCTACAAACCCGCCCGGGCTGATTGCGTCGCTTACCTATGATCTGCCGGCCGCATTCAACTTCACATTGCCGATTAGCAAGTTATGGTCGGTGCAAGCGCAAGTGCAGGGAACCTTTTCTGCAGGGCTCGCAGTCACCATCACTCCTCCGGTTGGAGTCTCGGTCAAGCCGCCGACTGGCTCGTTAACCGGCCAGTTGCAGATGAACGTAGTTGCACAGGCTCCCGATGCCGGCCACCCCATCATAATTCTGGGCGCGACCGGCGGCAGCCGGCTGCAGACAAACTCGTTCAGCTTCGGAGCCGGAGTAAGCGCCTCCTGGGATTCAAGCTCTAATACTGCGACTGCCAGCCCGCTGGTTCAGGTTAAAGTTTCTGGCGGCAAAGCTGTTATCGACATGTCGCAGTCCGACGGCTTTCTCGCGGACGTGCTCGGGGGCACGCCCATCGAGGCCGGCTTTGACATCACTGTCACGTGGCAACCCGACACCGGGATTCATGTTGAGGGTGGCGCTTCGCTTGAGATCGATTTGCCGCTTCACCTGGAACTCGGTCCTA
>WNFP01004173.1_pt1 | contig 11624 bp, 9 predicted proteins | sample 5400201 | NCBI WGS metagenome assembly WNFP01 (sample SAMN13153355, study PRJNA577476) | soil metagenome | isolation source: 115 cm saprolite under Madrone tree | place: USA:California | collected 2016-06-14
CCGACTATATTGTCGTTTCCATCTCACTGGGTTACCTCTATGTTCTACCCCTCGGCATCAGCGTAATTTTCCTACGCAAAGAGATCTGTTACTCTCTAACCGTCGTCTGTGTCTTCCTGCACGATCTGTTCGGCCCTCCGTACACCAGTCTGGGTGCCCGCATTGGCCACAATCTGACTGCTCTTGTCGGTTTTGTCTTCGTTGTCGCCATCATCCAGCGGTACGCTGCTCAGCGCAATGCCCTGGCAAGAGAGGTTCGCAACCAGCGCGATGACCTTCTCCATGATGTGGAACTTGCAGCTCAAGTACAGCGGATGTTCCTTCCGGGCAGCCAACCCTCCATTCCGGGTTTGGACGTGGCTGGCATGATGCAGCCCGCACGCGCGTGGTCGGCGGTGACTTCTACGGCTACATTCCCGTTGACGCGCACCGGATGCAAGTCGTGGTCGCGGATGTGTCCGGCAAAGGTGTTTCTTATCCCCATCATTTTTCAACAACTTAACTTCGCAGAGTGGCCCCAGTTTTGTGACCATTCTGTGACCAGCGCCGATGTTCGCCTAAGCGTCGGCCCAATCTCAGCCGTGCTGGGTGCCTGCGACCCGTCAATCTCGCTACTCCCAGGCGCGGATTAGTGGCCGATCAGAACGCAACTCCCCGCTTACTACCGGTTCGCCCGCAACAGCATGAGACGATCTACGCGGATCTGCCGCAAGCCTCATCCGAATCGTCCTAATCATCCCAGATTCCTCCTAGACTTGCCGTTTCGTGATGCCGCCAGGAAAGGCGGATCTCCGAGTCGTACATCAACTCGTCGTGAAGAACAGGCGCGGAGAACCCCTTTTTTGCGGCCCAAAAGGTGCGGCAGCGAAACTAGGAATTCCCCGATCGACGCTGGACTCGAAGATCAAGCAGCTGAGGATCAAGAAACACAGGTTTATCTCTGAGTAGTAGTTAAGTCCCTCTTTTCAATTCCCGAAAATCCGGCATTTTCCGAAGTCTCGTCATCAGACCGTAGCCTCGAACCATCTGTTTTCAATATGTTTCATTGTGGCCCCTGTATTGCATTTCCACTTGCGTGATGGCCCGGGATGGTGGCAATGCAGAGCATCGCGACGACAACCGATGACCTTAAGAATCGAGAGATCAACGCGGCAGAGATTCACGGTGTTCACCCTAAGTGGGCGCATGGAGGCGGCGCAGGTCCCGGAGCTGAAGGAGCTCTTTGATCGCGACTACCGAAACATCATTCTGGATTTGCGAGACCTGAGGCTGGCGGACCGCGACGCAGTGAGGTTTCTAAGGGGTTGCGAGACGAATGGCATGAAGCTGGAGAACTGTCCGGCGTATGTCCGCGAGTGGATGGACAGAGAACAAGATTGAGAGAACGACGACGTGGCACTGCTGCGGTTCAGGTTTGAAAGAGGAGTCCATTGTGATGACTACGCTTGGTTCATTCGTGGGAATTTCGCGTTTCCAATGAGATTGGGAACGTGATTGTGGCCTTGCCCACCAGACTCACACGATCAAGTAGAGGATCATGGGAAAGCTAATTGAGTTTTACGTACGGAAGCGCTTTCCGAAAGAGTTCGTGCGTGCCGATCAGGCCCGACCGGGAAGGTCATCGAATTTTGTTCGCGGGCAAGGCGGCAGCATCGATTCCACCTTCTCGCGGGGTCATTGCGTGGCTCCTGTCAGGCACAGCGTCCAGCCCTGTCTTAGGGCCTGAGGTGCTCCGAAAGGATCCTGTTATGTCGGCGATAACAACGTTCATTGAAGGAGAGCCAACAGTTTGCCGCGGCGTCTTTGGCGAGCGTGCCCAAGAACTGGACTGCGTTGTGTCCCGATACCTGCCTATGTTTTACAAGAGGGCTTTGCGGTTCCTGGGGAACGTACCAGACGCCGAAGATGCCGTTCAAGATGCTCTCCTTTCCGCTTACATTCATTTAGGGCAGTTCAGAGGACAGGCGCAGCTTTCAACATGGTTGATGACAATCGTCACCAACGCTGCATTGATGCAACTACGCCGTCGTAGTGGCTATTTTTCGCTTGACCAGGAGCAGGGGGAAGAGCGTCTCACATTCTCGGAAAGGTTAGCCGACTCGAAGCCAAGCCCCGAAGAAGTCTGCTCCACTCTGGAAGCACGAAACCGGCTGGTCAAGGGTGCTCAGCGCCTTTCACCAAAGCTTCGTAGAGCATTTCAGTTGTGCGATATCGACGGTTTGACGACCAAGGAAGCTGCGCATGTCTTGGGTGTCCCCCAAGGGACAGTGAAAGCGCAACTCGCACGGGCGCGCGCCCAGCTTGCTGGAATCATGCGCGGTAAGCCCGTAAGGCAGTCCCGAACGGTTTCAGTTGCTAAAGCAGTTTCCACGAAAGGAGCGCCACCGGAGAATCCGATTTTTGAGCCCAGTGAGTGGTCCGTTCGGGCTAACGCCGGATAATAAAGGAATAAACCGGAATTTCTATGACAACAGCAATCAAGTCCGCAATTTCTCCTTTTGCGCAGGCCAAGCCGGAGCCCGACGCAAACGCGATTCGCTTCTTCGATGAAAAGCTGGCTTCCGTGCCAGCTTCTGGCATTCCAGAGAACTTTCGTAAGCTGTCGCGTTTCTTCCCGGTGATCGTACTTGTTCCGAAAATAGCTTTTGAAGATGAGGAGACGCCGAAAAAGCTGAAGCCGAACAAATCTGTTACTGACCTCACCGACACAAAGAATGACTGCTTACCGCTGGACGCCCCGAGGGCCTGGCTGACGAATTCCAACGCCACAAACACGTTTGAATTTGGCGAAGTGAAAGGATGTTTATCGACGATGCAAATTCATCGCAATGGTCGGCCGGTTACTCTCACAAGTAAAGAATTCAAACTTCTCGCGTATCTGATCAAGAACCCGCGGAGGGTGATCTCACGGGATGAGCTACTCAATGAAGTATGGGGATACGAGAACTATCCGTGTACAAGGACTGTCGATAATCACATTTTGAAGTTACGCAAAAAACTAGAACTAGAACCCGCCGATCCCAAGCACTTTCATACGGTCCATTGCACTGGATACAAGTTCTTGCCCTAAATCCACACATTCAATTCTAGCTCGAGGAGGAACGACACCGATGACCACGTCCAAACCCGCAGTGTTATTCCAAGGTAAGGAATTTGGAGATTTTGTGATCGCGAAGTTGGACATTCCAAACGCGCACAGGCATATAAGCCCAGCTTTCACCTATTGTAGTTCGGCCTTTGCCAACTACGACGCAACCGTGGCCAGCTATCGCAAGACCACGCTCACGGCGCTTCAGCAGGTCGAAGACAATATCGCGGCGCTTCGTATCCTCGAGCAAGAAGCGCAGCAACAGAAAGACGCAACCGCCTCGGTGCAGGAGTCATTATAGGTTTTCACCGATCGTTATATCGGCGGAGCGGATCCCTACCTGCAGGTGCTCACGGCGCAAACCATCGCCCTGCAGAACGAACGCACCCATGTCGACATCATGAGGCGCCGCATGGACGCCAGCGTGCTTTTGATCAAGGCACTCAGAGGTGGATGGAACACATCGCAATTGCCAATGGTAGCGGAACCCCCACTTACGTAAACAGTCTTGCACCGGATGAATTAAGTTAATGCAAATAGGGACTCGAACGGAGCGGCGCCACCGAAGGCCAGTAACTATGACACTGTGTTGGGCTGGACATCTAGTTTTTGATCCGAAAGACAACCTCATGGCGCGATTCGGGGTCAGTCGCATCACCGTCCGTCGGGTTATTCAGAATTTGTGAGCCGCGGTCTTGTCGAGATTCGTCGCGGCAAGGGCACATTCGTCGCTGCGCCAAAGGTCTCACAGGACCTGAAAAAGCTGGGCGGATTTGTAGAAGATATGCACGCACTTGGCCGCAAGCCAACGGCCCGCGTAATCGGCAAGGAAATTGTGACTGCCCATTCGACCGTGGCGCGACAGCTTGCGCTGACAAGCGCGAACGCGTCGTCAGAATTCGTCGCCGCCGAAACCATTCGACAAGGGTGGAAATAGGAAGGGGACATGAAGGGGTGGAAAGCGTTTGTTCTCGCATGGCTGCTGGTTTTCCTCGTCGCCCTAGCCGGTGCGGCGCTCTTCATTCATCGCGGTTTTCGTGCCACAAACCAGCCCTCGCGTCTTGAGGCGACTCTGGCCCGCGCAGCGCGTGATTTCTCGATTCCCAACGCCGCGCGTCATGAGACGAATCCTTTAGACTCTTCTCCCAAGATCCTCAACGAAAGCCGCGAGGCTTTCCTTGCTCGATGCCAAACTTGCCACGGTCATGATGGAAGCGGATCGACGGCAATGGGACAGTCACTCTATCCCCGCGCCCAGACCTTCGCGCAACGGCAACACAGGAACTGACAGACGGCGAAATTCACTACATTATCGAAAATGGCGTGGAGCTAACCGGGATGCCTGCCTGGGGCAATCCGCATCAGGTGCAGAACGACGATAGCTGGAAACTTGTTCTTTATATTCGTAGTCTTCGGCCCCTAACGAAGCAGGAGCACCTTCAGCAGGCGCAAGCTTCGGCTTCGGCACACTATGTCGGCTCGCAAGCTTGCGAAAAGTGTCATGCGGAAATCTACGAGCATTGGCAGAAGACGCCGATGGCCAACACTATCCGCGATCCGAGTCGGCATCCCGATGCAATCATTCCTGATCTCGCAACGAACAACGTGTATAAGTTCTCCAAAGATCAAGTTGCTTTCGTTTACGGGCGCATCTGGAAGCAGCGGTATTTCACGAAAGTCGGCGACGACTATTTTCCGCTGCCCGTGCAGTGGGAAGTCGTAAACAAGAAGTGGAGCAAGTACCAGGTGCCGCCGACCGAAGGCGATTGGTGGGCACCCTTCTATCCTGGCGACAACATGCACCGTCCAACAGGGCCGCTCTGCGACGGATGCCACTCGGTTGGCTATGACATTCGCACCAAGCAAGTAGCTGAGTGGAATGTGGGCTGCGAACGCTGCCACGGCCCCGGCAGTGAACATCTCGCGCATCCCACACGTGATAACACCCTAAATCCGGCGCACATGAATTACGTCGAGGCCAGCGACACTTGCATTCAATGCCACTCGCAAGGTCAGCCGCTTTCAAACCCAATTGAAGGTAAATATTATGACTGGCCCGTTGACTATCACGTGGGACTGAAGCTCGCGGATTATTGGACGCTGGAAGACCACACCCTCGGTGAACCAGAGAATTTCTTTTATTTCCCTGACGGCACGGCCCACAAAAACCGGATGCAGGGCAACGACTTTGTGCAAAGCGTGATGTATCGGCGCGGCGTGACGTGTTTCGATTGCCACGACGTTCACGGCACGTCGAACTACGCGGAACTGCGCAAGCCGGCTAGTGCACTCTGCCTTGATTGTCACGGACCATCATCACCGAACGGTCCCCGAACAGCGACCATCGAGGAACACACGCACCACAAGGAAGGAAGCGCAGGCAGTCAGTGCATTGCTTGCCACATGCCCGCGATTGAAACGGAAGGCCCGGCAAATACGATGGTTCACGCTCACACTTTCCGGTTCATCACGCCTGCAATGACCGAGAAATACAACATCCCCAATCCATGTACTTCGAGCCATACAGACAAGACCTCGGCGTGGGCCAACAACGCCATGCGACGGTGGAACGAGAGTTCTCCTTGGCGCTTGGGGCAAAACCCGGCTTCGAACTGAACAGCACGGAGGATCTGCGGGCTCTAAAGATTCCTGGAGGCTGGTCAGCCGATCCGCGGGCAGATCGATTTCGCTTTGTTGGTCGGTCAGGCTCTCCGCGGAGGCGGGTTCAGGCAAACATCCATACGACGTTATAATGTCGTTATGTCAGCGGCACATGACTCTCTTCTCTATGCACGCATCGAAACAGTCCTCGCAGGCGAGATTAGCGATGGAGACCTGAAGGTCGGCGACCAGCTGCCGACTGAAGACAGCCTCATTGCGCGATTCGGGGTCAGTCGCATCACCGTCCGTCGGGCTATTCAGAATCTTGTGATCCGCGGTCTTGTCGAGATTCGTCGCGGCAAGGGCACATTCGTCGCTGCGCAAAAGGTCACGCAGGACCTTAAAGAGCTGAGCGGATTTGTGGAAGATATGCACTTGCTTGGCCGCAAGCCAACCGCCCGCGTAATTGGCAAGGAAATTGTAGCTGCCAACGCGACCGTGGCGCGCCAGCTCGCGCTGACAAGGGGCGAGCGCGTCGTCAGAATTCGTCGCGTGCGCCTGGCAGACGGCGTTCCCCTCTCCTTCGACGAAACCTACCTACCCTTGGAGATCGGCAAGAAGATCATCACCGACAATCTGAAGCTCGAGCCCATTTTTTCGCTCCTTGAACGCAAATACGATGTTCCGCTGATCGAGGCGGAGTACAAATTAGACGCAGTGGCCGCTGAGAACGAGGTTGCAAGGGCGCTAAAAGTGAAACCACGGAGCCCAATTTTTCGCATTGAACGAACTTCCTACTCGACAGGCAGTCGTCCAGTCGATTACGAAACACTGCACTACCGGGGAGATCTCGTCCAATTCGTCACACGCCTTGTCCGGAAGACTTCTCGCTGAAAATCTTCCTAGGCCGCCGGCACGCGACTAGGTTCGACAGAACCTGCTCGATCGCCCTCAATCCGTTTTGGTGGATGAACAACGAAAGGCAAGAGCATCGAAAGTGCCATAATCGCCGCGATAACGTGAAGCGCTCCACGATATGAACCAGTTGTTTGCCGCATGTACGCGATGAGCAGTGGGCCGAATCCGCTCGCGAAACCCCATGCCGTGAGCATAAGACCGTAAATGGGGCCAACGTTCCTGGATCCGAAGTAATCTGCAGCGAATGCCGGCATCGTTCCGAACCCGCCTCCGTAACACATGAGGATCAAAAACGCGACCACAGACAGCGCATTAGCAGAGTTCATTTCGGGAAGGCAGAAGAACAGCACCGCCTGGACCACGAACATTACGATGAACGTCGCTCGTCGTGTGAGCGAATCGGATGCCCAGGCCCAAAACACTCTTCCGAAAGCGTTGCCGATGCTCGCTACTCCGATCATACCGGCAGCTATCACGGCACTTACGCCAGCTAGTTCCTGAAATAGAGGAGCTTCCTGCGAAATTACGGAAATACCCGCGGACGTATTCAGAAACAGGAGCAGCCACAACGCCCACCATTGCCAGGTTCGAAGGGCTTTTCCCAGCGTGTAATCACGGCTGGATCTTTGCGAGACTTGTGCGGCAGTGGGCGTCCATCCTTCCGGCTTCCAGTCGTCAGGCGGATTCTGCATGAAATAACCACAGGTTACGGTCACGATCAGAAATGCGACGCCGAGATAAGCGAACGTCGAAAGAACGCCGTAACTCTGAATGAGTCGCGTTGCCACTGGAGCGGTTATTAGAGCGCCCGCTCCGAACCCACCAACTGCAATCCCGGTAATCAACCCTCGTCGCTCGGGGAACCACTTGACCAACACCGCTACTGGAACGATATAACTGAATCCCAGTCCAATTCCGCCAATGACGCCATAGCTCAGATATAGCCACCACAGTTTGTGGTCAGAGAAGCTCGCGAGATAGACGCCCCCGCCATACAGAAGTCCACCGACCAGAGCAACGACTCTAGGTCCTTTACGATTCAGCCACAGGCCGCCAAAGAATGAGGCCAAGCCAAGCACGAAAATGCTGATCGTAAATGTCAATGTGACTTCGGAAATGCTCCAGCCAAACTGTTTTGCAAGTGGTACGCGAAACACACTCCATGCGTATACGGCGCCCAAAGCGATCTGCAAACAAAATCCGGCAACAGCTATAGCCCAACGATTCGTTTTCATGGTTCCCGTTTCTATAGTTCTTCCTTCAGTTCTTTCTTCGCAGCAGAGCTAAACTCCAGTGTGTGCAGGTGACGTCCCAGGGCCTGCAGGAAATCGACTGCTGCAGCTAAAGCGCGAAGACTGTCCCTGCTGAGGAGTCGCCGAAGAAGGCCGAAGATATTCACTGGTTTATCTCGGTCAGCAGTGGCTTGGGCGATACCTTCAGGAATTGCCTGGAAGATTCCCTTGAACCAATCCGGCTCAATGCTGCCAAGAATCTGCCGCCAGAAGATCAGGTTGCGAATAGCCCGAACCGCCTCAGGAGTCTTGGCGTTGTCGACGACTCTTTCCAAAATGTCATCACTTGCCGCCAGAGCACCTCGCACGATTTCCAAAACGCCTCGGTCGTGTAGTTCCTGGAGTACGTCGCAAGCGACCAGGATTGCTTCTCCGTGTTCTTCGGGAATTCGGTCCAGTCGAGCGCGCAATTCGCGGGCCGGATCGCGCGGCGGAACTTGTAAAGGAATCGGGTGAGCCATAGTTTTCTCCTTGGTGTCCTACTTCGTCTGTAACTGAACAAGACCATTTCCCGGAGGCGTATAGTCGGCTCGTTTCCATTTGCGTTCGACTTCCACTCCCTGCTGTGGAGTAGGATGCCCGAAACGGGAATTAATTCGAGGTAACGGGCTCTCACCAACTTCGGGCAACACGTTCATGTGAACGCTCGCCTCCTTGTATGCCGGCGTATTCGTTACAGGATCGGTGTGGCTGCTCGTCAGTCGATTGACAGGACTCTCAACCGAGTTCATCGGCATATAGAGTTCGCGCCCTTGCACGCGGTCAGTGACTAGCGCACGAACGCGTACCTTGCCGTAACGTGAGATCAATTGCACCCAAGTACCACTTTGAATCCGACGTTCCTCCGCGAGTTCTGGAGAGACTTCGACAAAAGTGTCCGGAGTTTTCTCGCGAATGCCATCCGTACGGAAAGTCAAGTTTCCTTCGTGGAAGTGTTCGAGCAGCCGGCCGTTGTTCAGGTGGAGATCAAACTCTGCATTCGGTGAATCGGTGGGCCCGATCCATGTGACGGGAAACAAACGCCCTTTCCCGTCGGGAAAAGCGAACCCCTTGGTATATAAGAGAGGTTCATCGGTTCCGTCCGCTGCAACCGGCCACTGCAGTGATTTGTATCCTTCCAGGCGTTCGTAGTTCACTCCTGCAAATAGTGGAGTGAGCGACGCAATTTCATCCATCACCTCAGATGGATGTTGATACTTCCAGTCAGCCCCCATCTGATTAGCGAGATCCTGGATGATCTTCCAATCCGGTTGGCAGTCCTCGAGCGGTTCAAGGACTTGATAGAGGCGTTGAATCCGCCTCTCGGTACTGGTGAAGGTGCCTTCCTTTTCGAGGCTGGGGGCTCCCGGCAGCACAACGTCGGCGTAGCGGCAGGTATTACTGAAAAAAATGTCTTGCACGACAAAGAACTGGATCTTGGAGAAGGCATCGCCAACAAAAGTCGCGTTCGAGTCAACAATGCTCATGTCTTCTCCGATGAGATACATTGCCTTGAGCTTCCCAGCATGGATCGCCTCGACCATCTGGTGGTTGTCCAATCCTTTCGCCGAAGGAAGTTTTGCTTTCCATGCTGACTCAAAGCGGGTTCGGACTTCTGGATCATCGACCGACTGGTATCCCGGAAGGTTATTCGGCATGGAGCCGTGGTCGCTCGCTCCCTGCACATTATTATGACCGCGCATCGGATAGGCCCCGGTTCCCGGCCGCATATAGTTTCCCGTTACGAGAAGCAGATTGGAGATGGCGGTCGACGTGTCAGAACCCTGACTGTGTTGCGTAACTCCCATCGCCCAGAGAACGCACATGCTCTTGGCTACGGTGATCATCTGTGCCACCGTCTTCAGAGTTTCGACTGGCAGGCCGCAGATGCGAGAGGCCGCTTCCATGGTGAAAGGCTCAAGGGTCTTGCGATACTGCTCTAGCCCGTTCACCCACTGCTCAAGGAACTTCGCGTCGGCCTGACCGCTATCGAGCAGATAACGGCTAATCGCGCTCAGCCAGACTAAGTCGGTGCCGGGATTGGGATGCAAGAAGAGATCTGCACGCTGCGCCATCTCGTTCTCGCGAAGATCGGAAACAATCAGCTTCTGACCATTCAGCTTGTGTGCACTCTTGATACGTGTCGCTGCGACCGGATGACTTTCCGCCGTGTTACTGCCAATAATCAGGACTAGGTCCGCCTTTCCCATATCGGAGATCGATCCGGCATCCCCGCCATGACCAACCGTACGGAACAGCCCAACAGTTGCAGGCGCCTGGCAATAGCGCGAACAGTTGTCGATATTGTTTGTACCCACGACAGCTCGTGCCAGTTTCTGCATGAGATAACTTTCTTCGTTGGTGCATTTCGAGGAAGAGATAAATCCGATGGAGTCAGGACCATCTTGGGCTTTCAGCTCTGAAAGCTTGCGCGCCACCAGGCCGAGAGCTTCGTCCCAACTGGCTTTGCGAAACCGGTCTCCTTCGCGGATGAGTGGAGCTGTAAGGCGGTCCTCGCTATTGATGTGCCCCCAGCCAAACTTCCCCTTTATGCAGGTAGAAATGCCATTCGCAGGACCATGCTCCGGCGCGATCTTAAGGATGTGACGATCTTTCGTCCAGACGTCGAAGCTGCATCCCACGCCGCAATACGTGCAAACCGTTTTGGTTTTTCGTATGCGGTGCTCCCGCATGGCCTCTTCCGCTTCCGAGACCTGAAGAATTGTTCCGTAGCCCGTTTCGGGTTCAACGCCCTTGACTACCTCGATCATGCCCTTGAGCGCAGACTTACGAAGGCGGGTAAAAAAGCCGGCGTGACCGAGCATGGTCTTTTCCATGAGCGCATTGCAGGGACACACGGTGACGCAGTGGCCGCAAGACACGCAACTCGACTCTCCGATCGTGGAACCGCCGTCCCAGAGCACGCGCGGATGTGGATCTTCCCAGTTGATGGAAAGCGTTTCGTTCACCTCGACGTTCTGACAGGCTTCCACGCATCGCCCGCATAAGATGCATTGATCGGGATCGTATCGGTAGAACGGATTCGTGCTGTCGACCTCGTAGGGCTTGGATTGAAACGGAATGCGCTGATGTTCAATGGCCAGCAGTTTGGTTGTGTTGTGAATAGTGCAGTTTCCGTTGTTGTTGTCACAAACGGTGCAATAAAGAAGGTGACTGCTGAGTATGCGATCGAAGGCCTCAACCTGTGCAGCCGAGGCGCGCGGGGACCTCGTCGATATCTTCATCCCTTCATTTGCAGTAGTCGCGCACGCCCGTACGAGCTGCCCGTTCACTTCGACCATGCAGGTGTCGCACGTCTTAATAGGCCCTAGTTGTGTGTGATAACAAACGTGAGGAATCGATCCCCCTGTCCGGCCAACCAAGTCGACAAGAAGTTCTCCGCGGTGGGCTTTATAGATGACATCGTCAATCACAACGTTGAGCACAGGTTCCTCCTTTATTTCGTGTCCGATTTTTCGCGTTGAACGAACTTCTTAGTCAACGGGTATTCAGGCCCAGGTTAGAGTCCGCGCCTTAGGGAACCGGCTCCGGCAGTACGGGCTGCACGGTCTTGGATTTCTGCGACGGATGTGCCTCTGGGCGCGAAACCATGGGCGCACGGATGTCCAGAAACTGAACGAGGTCCTTCGAAAAGATCAGGTCAAGCGTCCAGTCCAAGGCCACGCGGAGTTTCTTTTCGAACCGTGGGAGCTTGCTAAGGTAGATCGTCCGCCAGAGCCACCAGG
>WNFP01004174.1_pt1 | contig 11623 bp, 7 predicted proteins | sample 5400201 | NCBI WGS metagenome assembly WNFP01 (sample SAMN13153355, study PRJNA577476) | soil metagenome | isolation source: 115 cm saprolite under Madrone tree | place: USA:California | collected 2016-06-14
CAACGGTATGCCTACCGGCGTAGAGCGCAATTGCCTGGCTGCCGTCGCTAATCGCAGTGTCATCGACGAATACATAGGCCTGCTTTGGGTTGACGTGAATTTTCAGAATTCCATTCCCGGTCTTGCTTTGGGCCAAAGCAGTGGTCGTTCCGGTCAGCAGGATCGGTATTGCGAAAAGAAACACTTGCCTGAGCAACTTAGTCCGCATTATATGAATTCTCCTTCGGGGCCATTGTTCACGAGCCTCTGTTGGCTGCCTCCAATTCAGAAACTGCATTTCAGTGGCCAAAGCAGCAAATGCCGAAGGTTCTCACTAACAACATCAACGGAGTTCAAGCGATTCCGTGGCGGACATTCGCTGCCATCACATCGACACTTGCGTCAATACTGTCACGGCCCGGCAGCCGCACTGATGGCTGGTGCCGACGGGCTTTGATTAGAGGGTGTGGTTCTGGGAACCAAGAAATGCAAAGGAGAAAAACTCGATTCAGCGTTCCCACTAGAAGCTTACAAACGACAATCTCTTGTCGGAGAAGCTCTTGCGCGGTCAGCGTCACGGCGCAAGGTTAGCTGGGGCATGTGAGTGTAGGCTTGGCGATTCCAAAGTCGGGGCATCGATCTGGGATCGGAACCTCTGTTGCACTTGAGCAGCTGGACGGAAGCGCGGACGGTTCGAGCCTCCATGCCAAGTGAAGTCGGTGCCCCTGTGAACAATTGGAGATACCCAATCGGTGAATGGGACACGGGGAGCCAGGAGCGGAGGGTGAGATTTAGGTATGTCCAATGAAATGAGCAAAGCATCTTTACTCGCAGAAATGCGCAAAGCCGGTGGGGAGCAATTCACTCATGAAACGATTACGCATGCTGGTGGCGTATGGCACTCGGAGGTTGCAGGCGGCCAGTATGTGTTCCCAGACGGAAGCATGGGACGCTTCGCGTGGTGTTGCAGATTTGTTGAGTACCAGCGGTGCGCTGCATAGACATCCGGGGCTGCAGGTAACATGAGGAGTTTGTGAGCAAGGACGGGCATTGTCTCACGCGAGGTCTCAATCCTTCTAATGTAGCGCCTGGTACACTAGCAGGGGAAGGCTCTCGGTATCTTCAGTATTTATTGTTGGACTGCTTGCATCCGCGCGCGCATGTGCAGGTGTAAAATGTGCGCTCCATGGAGTTCCAGACTGGACTGGGGGCCGCGAGTATCCGTTGAATCAACTCTGCCACCCCCAACAGGCATCGCCGGCCAATTCGCGGGTGCACTCTTCTTGCCCCACTATTTGGCCGTCATACTGCTCATCCAAGTCTTCGCGGGAATTCTGTTGATTGCCAACCGTTTTGCCCCTCTGGCGCTAACTCTTCACGGCCCCGTTATCGTCAATATTTTTTTCTATCACGCATTCATGGATCCTAGGGCCCTTCCGAGGGCTGCCATAGTGATCATGCTCTGGTTATTCGTAGCGTACAGCGTGCGATCCGCGTTCGTCGGCCTTCTTCAGCAGCGCGTGATCGATCCAGCTATTCCGAAAACTCCACTTGCGAGGGCGACCGTTCGGTAGAAGGAAGGCTGTGTAGGGATACGTACAACCGCGTGAGCAGTTGAAAATGGAGTATGCAATCAACTCTCATGCGACCGAAACGCAAACGTGGTCATCCAATCGCTGACGGATACCTGGAGTCGCAAACATGCAGATCGGTGTCGACAGCTTCGCGGCAGCCATTTCGGACCCGGTCTCTGGTCTCACCATAAGACCTGTCCAGCGCATACAGAATCTACTGGAAGAGATTGAGCTCGCGGACCACGTCGGTCTGGATGTTTTTGGCATCGGCGAACATCACCGAGCTGAGTTCCTTGATTCTGCCCCAGTGGTGATTCTTTCTGCGGCTGCCACGCGCACAAAAAACATCCGCCTCACGAGCGCAGTCACCGTTCTCAGTGCTGCCGATCCGGTCCGCGTCTTCCAGGAATTTGCGACTCTGGACCTTATCTCGCATGGCCGTGCTGAGATCGTTGCGGGTCGCGGCTCATTCGTGGAGTCTTATCCACTTTTTGGTCTCAGCCTGGAAGACTACGACTCGCTTTTTTCAGAAAAACTTGATCTGCTCCTCAAGATTCGCGAGAACACGCACGTCCACTGGTCCGGCAAGCACCGCGCGCCGCTCACGGGCCAAGCGGTTTACCCTCGCCCGCTGCAAAATCCGCTGCCGATTTGGATTGGCGTCGGCGGCACCCCCGAATCATTCGCTCGTGCCGGTATGCTCGGACTCCCCCTCATGGTCGCCATCATCGGTGGCGAACCCAAACGATTCCGCCCTCTTATCGACCTCTACCGCGAGGCAGGTCGGCGCGCCGGTCACTCCGCCGATAAACTCATCGTGGGTCTTCACTCCATCGGCTTTCTGGGAGACACGACCCAGCAGGCTGCGGACGACTTTTATCCTGGATACGCGCACACGTTCACCGAGATCGGCAAGGAACGCGGCTGGCCCCCAACTACGCGGGCAAAGTTCGACGCCGTACGCGGACCCACAGGTGCGCTGTTGATCGGCGACGCCGAAACTGTCGCGGAGAAAATACTATACGTGAATGATGCCCTCGGCGGGCTCTCTCGAATTACATTCCAGATGGGCGTCTCGACGCTACCGAATCAGAAGATGTTGCGAGCGATCGAAATCCTGGGAACTCGCGTCGTGCCCATCGTCCACAGAGAACTCGCCGCAACCCCTGCGCGTGCCTGATGCAACTCTGGTAGCCCCCAGCACCCCTGCTCACACGAGGCAGGTGTACTCCTCCATTATCCTCAACCAGAGGCTCCCTTGAACCGAACTGTGGCGGTTCCCAGACTACATTCAATTTCTTTAATAAAGCACCGAATGTTCCTGCTCGATCAAACTGATTGAGAAATCAGAGCTTGGCCCCCCAGGCAGGACTTGTACCTGAACCCTATCGGCTAACAACCGAACGCTATGATTTGACACACGCGAACCGTCGGGAAAGCCTTTGGCGGATTTGAACCTTTGATCGAGGGGTTGGCCCCTTGCCGTTTAGCAAGTCCTCGTCGTACTTCTGGCGTAATCCGAGCGGTCCCACCAGAGAAGAACAGCTACCTGTATTCCCAGTTCGGTCGAGGCATGCATGAAAATACCTACAGATTCTCTAGGTTCAAGCCATGAGCGGCCGATCCCTCCTTTGAGCCAATCCCGACACGGCGATATGGCGTGCCAAGCCCTCTACGTTCGCAAGCATGTCCAGTGTGCAAGGGTCGGAGAATCCGAACCTGCGGCACGAGGGATCGAAATCCACCAAATCCTGGCAACCTACATCAACCAGCTGGTCAGAACAACACGCACCACAGACCTCGAATTATTCGATGCCTTGATGAAAGGGTCGGGGACCGAGGCACGAGAAGTTCTGGAGAAGTTCCGGGACAACCACGCATTTGACCCGGAGAAGATCCTAGCGACTGAGCTCCAAATTGCGCTCGATGAAAACTTCGTTCCGATCGAGCATCCGGGCGATGACGGGCCAATAGCCGATTACGAGGGGACGCTCGATCTCGTGATGCTCCATTCTCTTGCGGAGGCCGAGATCGACGATTGGAAGAGCTACTACCAAGTCATCGAGGCGGACACATTTCAATCGAAGTTCTACCCGCTACTACTGATGTGCCTCAATCCATCTCTCGAACGCGTGAAGTTTGTTTTGGAGTTTGTCCGCTATGGAGTTTCCCGCTGTGCCGAATACACGCGGAAAGACCTGCCGTGGCTCAAGGAATTGGCACAGAGGGAGCGGATGCGTCAAAGGAAGCTTCATGAATTGGCTTCCTCTGGCGACCGGGACTTGAAGGTCTCCCCAGGAAGGCACTGCACTTGGTGCCCGCTTTTGCTGAACGGCTGCCCGGTGGCAATGACAAATCCTTACGGGCAGATGACGGCTGGAGAACGACTGCGGTTCGCCCTTTGGCTGCAAGAGGCCGAAAAACAAAACACAAAGATGCTTAAGGAACTAATGGTAGAGCAGGGCCCTATCCGGTATCGGGACGAGAACGAGAGCGAGTACGTTGCTGGCATCGTGCCAACCGAGAAGAGGTTCTATCCATATCAAGATGGCGTTTCCATTCTTGACGAATGGTTCGCAACACATCCCGATGAGCGGGCCCTGCGAGAAAAGCTCACGATTTCTGGTCTCTCTTCCGCGATCAAGGCAGAAAAGCGCGCCGAACTTGCGCAAAAGCTGGCAGAGATCGCGGACGTGCGTGTTGAAACTGAGCTAAAGATCGGGCGGGAAGCAAGGAATGGCGGTACGGAGCGAGGGTCATGAGAATTCTGACGCTGACTTTGAAGAACTTTCGATCGCACCAGAAGACGGTCTTAGACCTTGATCGATTCAACTTCGTGCGCGGGACAAACGGCTGTGGCAAGAGTTCCATTCAAATGGCACTGGAGTATCTGTTCACCGGTCGCTGCGACATGACAGATGCGGCCGGCCGAGGGGCTGAGGCTTTGATTCGCGCTGGCGCAAAGGAACTCGAGGTCTCGGCGACTCTTGAAAACGGTGAGTCGATATGCCGAAGAAGGACGTCGAGATCGCACATCGTTGAACTGGACGGAAACCGGGTACCTGTGGACGCTGCGGAGACCGCCCTGGAGAACCGCTTTGGCTCAGCTGACGTTTTGTCCGCTGTGCTGAACGCGGGCCGATTCATCGAGATGTCGGAGGCCGAGCAGAAGAGGCTCTTGGCCCAGGTGGTCGACGCGGGGAAAGTAGACATTTCTGAAGAAATCAGCGACGTGCTACGGGCTCTCAATGAAGAGCAGCCAACGTTGGCGAGCGTCGGGGACGTTGAGGCCGCCTGCAGAAGGTTCTATGACTCGCGTACGGAGGCGAGTCGCACTCTCAAGGCATTGGGGCAAATGGAGAAGCCCGATACCCCATCGGACGTTCCGTCTGTGCAAGAGGTAATGAAGAAGCTCGAAGATCTGCGGCAGCAGAAAGAGCGACTCGTCGCGCAGAAGGCGGAGGTAGATACCTCTTGGGAAAGTGCTCAGACACGGCTGAAGCAGCTAAAGATGGAAATTGAGGAAGTATCGTTGGAGATCCTCGACCAGAGCCAAGAGCAAGAGTTGCTTCAGCTTGAGTTTCAGCGAGGCCATGCAGAGAAACTCCGTCTGGAGTTGACAGATCTGATCGCCGAACAGAAGACAGTCGAAACATCCCTTGCGGCAATGGAGGGACTGAAGGGTAAGTGTCCAGCTTGCGGGCAGCCAATCTCGGAGCAAGTGAATGCGGTAGAAATGAATTCGCTGCGCGAACGCCTTGCCGACCTTGAGGGATTGATTCAAGGAACGAAAGAGGAATTGAGCGAATACGGCGGGATCGACGTGGCGACATCGCGCCTCGAAGGACACCGCAAAGCTGCCTGTCGGCGGGCAATGCTGGTAGAGGAGCAATCAAAGCTCCAAGTAGTGCAGAGACCAAATGCTGGAGGTCTCGAAAGCCGGATGACCATCCTCGTAGAAAGGATCAACAAGGGAGAACGTGTGCTGGAGATGGCCCAACAAGGTGAGAGCGCCAGAGAGCGTTGGCAAGCGTACGTGAGGCAAAACTCGGCCTTAGAGGCGAAGATCGGTCTGCTGGATAAGCTGACCGAATTCTTCGGACCGAATGGCGCGATGATGCGTCAATCAAGCGGTCGGATCGGATCGTTTACCGAGGACTTGAATCGGCATCTCGCAGCGTTTGGGTACTCCTGCAGCATCGTACTCGAACCGTTTGAGGTTCGCGTCATTTCGTCGAGCGACGCTCGTCTCGGCCTTTCGCTAAAGCACCTCTCCGAGTCGGAGCGGTTTCGATTTAGTGCCGCTTTCCAAATTGCTCTGGCGATAGTAACGGGGTTGCGGTTTGTTGTGATCGACCGGGCTGACGTCCTGGACAAGGATAAGCGGAAATTGTTTTCGGGCTTGCTGATGAGCAGTGGGCTTGACCAAGCCATCGTGCTTGCAACCAGTGACGAAGCACCGCCCTCCATCGTGTCACAAGGCGTAAAGTTCCTGAATCTCATCGAAGGGACAAAGTCCGGCGTTACTCTTGTGTCGTCAGCAGCCTAAGCCGAAGTTGCTTTGTAGAGTAGGAGGCTGAGATGAATGCCGTAATGAATTTGGAATCATGTGGCCTGGCGCGATCATAGCTCGGTTGAATTAGAGCGTCTGCCTCTAAGCTGAAGAACTGTTCTAGCCTTTAGCCGCTGCGAACAGCGTTTGGCGTGAGTCGTGTCTGTTGCTCCCGAATTGTCGGCCAACCGGAAGTTATGACTTGTCTGTGGATGAGTTCTGACGGGGTTCCCGGAAAGTTGGCCAGGTAACGCAATTCATGCTCGGAAAGACTGTGCCGCTCCAAGGGTTCACCCCACTTGTTTCAGTCCAACTTCGGTCCAATTCAAGGGCGAGATAAATGACGCGCTTCCTCGTAAGCGACACCAGAAGCGGCACTTAGAGTTTTGTAATGCATAGCTTCTAAGCAGAATGGCGCAGGTTCGAGTCCTGCCGGGCGCGCCATCTCATTGAACGGAAAAGAGTAAGAAGAATCGCTCTTCACCGTTGACCCTCTGCTCAAAGAGCAGACGCTCCATTCAACTGAACTACGGGCACACCGCGCAACCATCGGTTCATCAAGGACGTACAGCGACCTCTTCAACTGCTCCACATTCAACTCTCGGTCCATTCGGTCCAGATGGGGCTCGTTCGGATGGAATCTCAAAGCCCAAAGCGATCCGCCAGGTCTAATTTTGGCGCAATTCCACGTTATTTCAGGTTGCAGTAGCTGTTCCCAATTTGTTCGTCATCGTCACCTCACGGCCCAGACTTGAGCGCATACGTTCTAAACTCTCAGGTAACTTTCGGTTTGCCGTTCTCTGAATCCCGGTCGATGCGGCTAGGATGCTGCCACGTGGCGCAGCGGGGGTCGCTTGGATTTGCCGCCTGGCGATTTGCTCTTTTTATACCAGCCGCCAAGATCGAGTGCTGCGGCCAGGCAAGCGCCGCGTAATTGATCCGCAAAAGCGCCGTCGACCTATGGTCCGGGCCACGACCATGCCACCTATGGCCAATACTGCTATGCTCTGGGCAAGTAGTACGGCGGCGCCGACCATTCTGGACTATGCTCCGGTCCAAGACGCTTACGATTGCTTTGAAGACGGTCTCGAAGGCGAAGCGTTTTAAATTACCAAGTGTGTACTTGGCAGTACTAAAGTACTAAGGTTTTACCGCTCCCAAGATCAGGTCTTTTGGGGATTGTAGTTCCCTGCACCACATGTATCATCCCGCACAGAGCTAACCGGAAGCGGGCCGAGTTCCATCTCAGATTTCTCGGACACCTGACTGCCCCTGCCCGTACGGAAACCGCATACATCCTGAGCATCCATCCTGAAAAGGGGGAGCGTAACGCTTAGGTAAGAAGGGACCTATGACGGCCAAAGTGAGTTTCCACAAGCATTTGATTGCAAGCACTACTCCGCGCCTACTATTGCTCATCGCCACGTTTCTACTGTTGTTCTTGACTAGCAAGCGGGTCGCAAATTGGATCACGTTTGCCGGCAGCACGGTAGGCAGCTTCGAGATCGATGGAAACTTAACAGTCGATCATCTCGTGGTGCCTTCAGAGCCCATAGATTGGGACAGCAGTCCCTTTCCCGCCGCCCTCACCACGTTCACCGATGGGACGGGGCCGACCGATGATATTTTCGGCCTGGGCTCCAAAGAGAACGACCAGAGCAGTTGGGTGTGCACCGCGGGAAGCGCTCCCCCCAAAGACAACGTCGTAAACGAAATCTCAGTAAATGGCGCTCCTCCAGTAGCCGGTGAGATCGCCTTCCGGTTCTTCCCTGTCAGCGGCGTGCAAAAGCAGTTCCTCTACGCCAACTGGTCGCGCCTGTCAAACAACGGCGACGCCCATATAGATTACGAGTTCAACCAGGAGGACGCCGCGACCAATCCGGCCAATTCCGGCTGCCCGCAACTGCCTCTACGTACGCCTGGCGACTTCTTAGTCTCATTTGACACACAATTTGGGGGCAAAATTATTAACGCCAGCGCCTTCACGTGGAACGGCACTACATTCGTGCCAATCTCCGTGGGGAGCGCGGGGATTCTATGGGACGCAGCGGTAAATACCGTACCCAGCATCGCCGGATTAACGGCGGCAGGTACCAATCTATTCGGCGAACTTGCGCTCAATGTCAGCGACACAATCGGAGAAATCCCCTGCAACAAAATTCTTTTCGTGTCCATGAAAACGCGAGCTTCGACATCGTTGAGCGCGGAACTAAAGGACCGTACCAGAGTCAAGCCGGTCAATTTCTCCGTCATCAATCCCGCAGGCGCGAACGCCAGCGGCAACGCGCTGGCGGCCAGTATCCAAGACACGCTCTTGGGAATCAACCAGACGCTGCCGGCTGCAACTCCTGCCACTTGCACGGGCGGCGCATGCAGCTCGCAGTCCGGCATCGGGTCCACGAGCAATAGCAACCAAGTCTTGAACGCAGCTGTTCCGCCTCCGAGTGGCGGTATCCTGAAGGCGAATGTGCTCAGCGCCTCAAGTACGAGCACGGTTGACTCGACAACGAATACAGCGACCAACACTGGCGTTGCCGAGTCGGCGGGGGTCAACCTCGTGAGTGGGCTGGTTACTGCAGACGTGGTGCGTGGAGCGGCTACCGCACAAGCATCTGGTTTTAGCTCGTCTTTTAGTTCAGCCGGGTCCGCGTTTAAGAACCTGGTCGTTAACGGCATCCAGATGAACAACGTCAATCCGAACACGACGATAAACCTGCCCGCACTCGAGTTCGGAACCGGCAGTTTCGTCATGCTCTTTGAGGAGATAGGGTTGAGTTCTCAGCCCCCGCCCGGCCAGCTCACTGGCGGAACCTTCGCCGCCGATCTAACTGTCAACATGATCAGGGTTCACATTACCAGGCTGGCGCTGACCGGCGATGCCATTGACGTGGTGGTCTCGCATGCCCAAGCGCACGCCGACTTCCCGCAGCCGGCTGGATGCCCAGCGCTGGTCGGAACGGTGAGTGGGGATGCCACGATCGTCAATGAGCGAACCAATCCATCGGAACTACCCGTGGTAGTTGGCTTCGTGAGCATTCCGCCACAAGGCGGGCACGATCATCAGGACTTGAACCAGTTATCCACGTCATTGGTGAGCGGCGGAACCTCGGTGAGTGACAGCATCGGTACGATCCTGCCCTCCAGCAGCAACTCGTCGAGTTTCGCGAAGGCACAAAATGTTTGCGTGCTCCCGGTGAACGGTCTGTGTACGGCGTCCGCCAGCGCCATCATTTCGCAAGCCAACAGTTCCTCGGGCGGCGGAAAATCATCATCCGACGCTCAAGGCACTAGTCTGCTTGGACTTTCAGTCGGAGGCATGTCGGTGGGCGACAATCCTCCGCCCAACACGACTATCTTGGTGCCCGGCATCGGGTCGGTCACCCTCAACGAGCAGACCTGCAATGGTGGAGGGGTTCCGCCGTGTTCCGGCAGCACCAGTAGCGGTATACGCGTACGCGCAATCCATGTGATCGTTGACAACCCGAATGCTTTGGGCGTTCCACAGGGCGCGGATGTCATAGTGGGCGAGGCGCACGCCGACTCGTCTCACCCGTGACAGCCTCTAACTCTAAGCGGACAAGGAGAGAGCCCGGCTTCGTGCCGGGCTCTCTTTTTTCGCCCCAGCAAGCGAACGAATAGTCGGCCAACCCGAAGTAATGGCGCGAAACGGGTCTGCTGGGATTACTTCCGGCTTCGCCGTCACTCGACCTGAATCGGCGCCGACGATTCAACCAATTTGCATTGACTTCTTTGAACAGGACTCTCGGCCAGGAGGGCCTCGGGACCCTCCAGCGAGAATTCCACCTATGGGCGCTTGACGACGCCCACAAGGTTCGATAGTGTACGCACGTCCCCCATCCGCCTAGATCAAAAAAGAAAACGGAGGTCGATATGCGACGGCAATTAAGTTGGTTGGTATTGCTCTGTTCCGCGGCCGTTTTTTCTCAGGCGGTTCAAGCCCAGTCTTGGCAAGCGACCGCCGGAGCGCAGAGCCGAGACATGGCAGTGCAGGCACTAGCGTTTTTGCCTAACGAAATCTGGATTCACGCCGGAGACAGTGTCACGTGGACTTTTCCGGTACCTGAACCACATACCGTAACTTTTCTTACACCGGGGCAAGTGCGTCCAACTTTCACGGTAGGTTGCCCGGGCATTACAGCGGATGGCTCTCCCTTCGACGGCTCCGCGTGCGTAAACAGTGGTCGCATCACTACTGTGGGAACGACCTACACGGTGACTTTTCCGGAGGCGGGTAACTATAGGCTCGTCTGCTTGGTCCACGTAAACATGACCGGAATCGTTCACGTTCTAAGCCCGGGGGAGCCTCTTCCTAACGATCAAGACTTCTACGATCGCCAGGCAGCGGTCGAGCAGCGCGACCTGCTTACCGACCTCGACGGTGGGCTGGGCAAGAAGTTCGGGGAAGATGCGTCCAACGATTCTGACGGAGCAAATGCCTCTGAGCACAACCACATGATCATTACCGGTACTGGGGAACTCGTTTCTACAACGGGCGGCATCCAAAGCGTGTCCGTGATGCGCTTTATGCAACCGAGTATCACCATCCACGCGGGAGAGACCGTCGAGTGGGATAGCTCGGATGTGAGTGGCCACACGATCACTTTCGGTCAGGAGCCGCCAAACGTCACGCCCCAGACCCCGCCATCAACCAACGTATTTGTGGATGCGGATGGTGCGCGGCACGCCATCATCAATTCAACTTCGGACAACGTGCACTCTGGCCTGATTGCCCAAGCGGGACACGAACGCAACGGAGTTCCGCAAGCGCCTCCGGGCGTAACCCGGTTTCGTGTGACCTTCACAACTCCTGGAACCTACCCTTACATTTGCGCCTTTCACGATGGATTAGGCATGAAGGGTGAAGTGCTAGTCCAGCCTTAACTCGCCGCCAAAGAAAGGGAAGGCTGGTCGTTCCTCTGGCCCGGTAGATCGACGGAAACAGTGCTCACATAGTCGGTGTGACTGCGTGCTGCGGTCCGGATCACCACGCTCTATCATCCACAAACGTGTTAATTAACAAAACCACTTCGCTGATTTAGGATTCCTTGCCCTGTTCCTCAGCGTTGTGAGCGGTTTGTCGGCTACACGGAAGTAATGTTGAATTTCTGGTCGAACGAATTTGGGATTGACCACTAGCAATCGCCTCCTGCGGGAAACGACATTACCCTATTCGCGGATCTGGTGACCTTGATGTGTTCCCCAAACGCTCCCGTTGTAAAACAAATTCTTGAGCAATGAGAAACATGCCAGGAAGGGCGTTGGGCCTGTCACCTACCGCCCTTCACGCCGAATTTGAGTCAACGACCTTCGGGTAGTGAACTCAATGAACGCAGGACTTCTGCAGACGAGCTATGCCTCGTTCCTGGAGATTCAAACACACCGTAACATTGACCCCCTGCTGCGAAAGCAGGTAGTGCAACTAGAAGCCGCACAAGTGATTGAAAAGATTGGTGGACGTGGCGGGACTTGAACCCGCGGCCCCCTGCTTGCAAAGCAG
>WNFP01015374.1_pt1 | contig 11623 bp, 11 predicted proteins | sample 5400201 | NCBI WGS metagenome assembly WNFP01 (sample SAMN13153355, study PRJNA577476) | soil metagenome | isolation source: 115 cm saprolite under Madrone tree | place: USA:California | collected 2016-06-14
CTTTTTTCTGCGTCACTTTTGCATTTCTCGTGTCGTTTATTTCCTCGTTTACCCGAGACTTATGCGCATCACAAGGAGAAGAAGATGGTGAAGACGAAGCTGAAGTACGTAATTTTTACCTTCTTCACCTGCTTCGCCCAAATTCTCACCGCGCGCACCGAAGGATGTTTCTTGTTGGGCTGAACGCGAGGGTGACGGACAGGGTGAACAGGCTCTTTCGTGCACCGTTCACCTTCACGCGTTGCAAATGGCGATCGAGGCTCTTTGAAATAGCGATGTCCCACAACATTAAGAGGCCTCGAAAATGAAAAAGCTCAATAGCAATGTTAGCCGCCTAACCTACAAGAAACCGTAGCCAGCCAATTCATCATAAGAAGTTCACCTAGGTCCTCTACTTACGACGGAACATCCAGTCGGGAAAAAGTGAGAAGAAACTTTAATCCCTCGGAGGGTTCCGGGCTGCCAGTGAAATCCTGGTAAGAGTCCCTACTTATTTGAGGAACATCGAGAAGGGGAAAAGTAAGAAAAAATCTTCATTCTCCGGAAGAGTCCCAGGCGGGGAGAGAAATGTTGACGACAGCCCCCTACGTATTTAAGGAACATCCGGCAGGGGAAAAAGGAGAAAAAATCTTGGTACTAGTACATTTTCCCTTGGAGTAGCCGAAAGATCGCAACCACGCCGGTCATGAAGCGTGTACCGGAGTTTCTGCTGACACACCTAGGTTTAGTGGAGGTTGTCGGAGGCTCTCAGGTCAGGAGATTATTTCCGGAGTATGTCGTCGGCCCAGCTCAGTGCAGCCATGGCCCGCGGAAACCCGATCGTGGTGATGGTCAGGACGATCACGTGACGAATCTCAGCGGCGGGAATCCCGGCGGCCTTCGCGTGGCGCACGGCGGAGTGCACGGCTCCTTCCGATTGGGCGGCAGCGGCGATTCCTACCTTGACGAGTCGCCGAACGCGGTCATCGAGCGGCCCAGCGCCGTGACATTCATCGCCCAGTTTCTGAAATGCCTGCCATACGGGTGCAAAGGATGCAGAAAAGGATTTGACTGTTTTGGGTAAACCCGGTCTCTTCATGAGTGGTCTCCTCGTTTCAGCCTGGCCATTTTCCCGGTTGCGGCAGATGCAGATGCTGCTGAAGTATCTTTGCTTCTATCAGAAAAACACGCACCGTCGCGTACCCAGCAGTCTTAGAATTTGACCTTAGATGTGCAGACTCTGTGTTTTGCGCACCTGGGCCTTCAGGACTTGCCGGATGAAGTGGCACGCTTGCCGGACTTCAGGAAGCGCGAGAGAACAGTAGACCTGCCTGCCCTTCTTCTCCGTCACGACGACGCCCGCGGAACGAAGCGTGGCCAACTGGACAGAAACATTGGCGAGCGGGATTCCCAACTCGGCTTGGAGTCCGGATACCGTGTAGGCCCTCTTCCCGAGCAGGTCTAGCATGCGCAGCCGGGTAGTATTAGCGAGCGCTTTGCAAATCCGCACTTGCATCTCGCAAATGCGATTCTCGGCCTTCGCTGTTTCAGCGGCTCCAGTGGGCCGGGGCCTCTTGAGTGTTGTTTTTCTTCTCACCTTATTCGGCAGCCCCCGGGCAGGAAAAGCCGCGGCCCCCTGATGTGTGTTCAGACTCGTACCAACCTTGTGCGCCGTCGATTCATTCTCATGCATAAGCACCTCCTACGCAAGATTTCGCGGCGGTCGAAAGCCTCACCGAATGGCGCTCATCTGACCTGCAAAGACAAAAATATATCTCACCAGCACTCCACCCATCAGCACAAGCAGCGCCGCCGCGACGGCCCAGCCACGGCTGAAATGGAACTTCTTTGCCGACGTGGGTGCCGAGAGTTCACTGCCAACGGAGACGGACGCGCCGGCCAGAGAGGGAGTGGCGACACCCGTGCGAGGCAATAACTGAACGTGGGTGAGAAACAGCGGCACCACTTCGCGCACTTCGATGGCCCAGGGAAGCACCAGTCCCAAGCCCATGAAAAACACCCAAAACACCACGGTGAACGGCCCCCCCAGCACCAACTTGAGTGATTCGCGCACGGCTTCAACGGAGAGCTCTCCGTGAATGAAGTAAGGAACAACAATGAAGAATTCGAGCGTCAGAAAGCAGACATCCAGCAGGTATAGCGAAAGAAATTGGTACATCTCGAATTTCCTCGAACGCATTGCGAGAACTAAAATTAACAACGCGCATCCCGAAGACAGTGCAGAGAATAGGAAGAGTTGTGCCACGAGATTTGTGTTCCAGAAAGGACGCGACTGTACCGCTCCGAGAAGTACGCCCGTGTAGATGGCCACCCCTACGCTCACTGGAAGCCCTGCAATCGCCAGCGGACGACGCCAAGGCGCGACATCCACGTTGAGGATTTCGAGAAACCGCAGGCGCCTCGGCAACCTTCCGAAGAAGTGCTCTCGCCCGTCGCGGGATGTCCACCCGTAGGCGAAGATCAGTGAAATGCCGATGAAGAGCATCAACAGCCAAGAACCGATCGACATCGGGCTTTCCCAGCGAAAGTGCAGGAACAGCTTGTAAGCGCGGTACCAGTGCCCGAGGTCAAAGACGAGCAGTGTGCAACCAAGTATTACCGGCCAAGGAGCAAGCAGCGCGCCGACGCGCGCAATGTGTTCCTGCGCCGAGTCGTCATCCTTACGAAACAACTCGGTAAGGGCAGAAACGAAATAGAGTCCGGCTGACAACCCTCCGAGGAACAAGTAACTGACAATCAGATATTGCCATTCGATCGTCTTCATCGCGGTTTCCTCACAACAGGTAATAGATCTGCGGCCCGGTACCTGCTTCCCGCTTTTTCACCCGATACTGCCGCTTTTCCAAAATTTGATGGATTTCGCTTGTCGGATCGTTCAAATCGCCGAATATCCGGACCTTTGACGGACAGGTTTCGACGCAAGCGGGAAGCTCCCCGCGATCCAGCCGATGGGCACACAGATCGCATTTCTCGACCACGCCGAGGTCTTCGCGGAAAAAACGTGCATCGTATGGGCAGGCAATCATGCAGTAGCGGCAACCGACGCACTCCGAAGGATTCACAGCGACCACGCCATCCGCACGCTGATAGGAAGCACCTGTCGGACAGACCCGTACGCACGCAGGTGCTTCGCAGTGGTGGCATTGTTCCGGCTCAAAAACTTCCATCAACTTTGGCCAATCGCCGCGGAGTTCCTCGTTGATCCAATTGCGGCTCTTGCCGAGCGGGACGCCGTTCTCGGCTCGGCAAGCAACAACACAAGCCTTGCAGTCGATGCATTTCTTCGCGTCAATTGCCAGCGCATAGCGTTTTGTTCGTGTCGCCATCGTGGCACCTCAAACTTTTCTGACCTTCACGAAGGTCTCGTGGAGCGCCGCTCCGCCTGAGACTTTGTCCCATGCGGTCTCGAGGAGCTGCGCATCCGAGCCGCCCGAGTTCGCTAATCTTAACCAGGGCGAACGCTTCCCGAAGCCGTGCTGCATGAAAACACAATCGGGGCGGATTTTCGGTGTAACCCGGGCTTTGAGCCGGACACTTCCGACTCCGCTTGCCATCTCCACCAAGCTCGCATCATTGATTCCAAGCGAATCGGCTGGCTTCGGATGAATCCACAAGGTATTTTCCGACGAAAACGAATTTAGCCACGGGTTGTTGCTGGTGCTCGCGTGGGTGAAGAAGGCGTGACGGCCCAGCACCAGTCGGAACTTCCCCGCGGGAACTTGCGACGGCGGGTGGTAAACCGGCAGCGGATCGTACCCCGCATCGCGCAACCGCTCAGAAAGGAGCTCGATCTTTCCTGACTTGGTGACAAAGCGGTGGTCGGGACTCAAGGTTGACCCGTACTTCGGATACTGCGGTGGCGAGTAGACGCCATGCTTCTTCATGTATTCCAGCGGCAAATCCATGGGCAACGTCTTCACCTGCTCGGCGATCCACTGCTCCATGGTGTAATCGAAATACTGAGAGAGGTTCAGCCGTTTCGCGAGGCCCTGCACGATTTCGAACGCCGGCTTCGTATCATAGAGAGGCTTCACTACCGGCTGGCGGTAGAGCACTACGGGGCGAATTCCTCCCAGCATTTCAACAGGATCGAGCCGCTCAAGATACGTTGACTCGGGTAAAATCACGTCGGCATACCAAGCCGTGTCACTCATCTGGATGTCGATGACGCCTACAAAATCCATCTGGCGGAGCATTTGCAGTGTCTTTTCCTGCTCCGGGATCGCGCTCATCGGGTCTTGTTTGTAGATCATCCAGCCCTTCACTGGATAGGGTTGACCGGCAAGGACGTTCTCGCGCAACTTCAGATAGACGCCATCGCCTTTGGCAGCGAGCGGGAAATTCTTGTCGAGTTCGTCCACGCGAGGCGCGACCGGGTCGTCCCACGGCAGGAACATCAATTCGCCGAGTTCCACCTTTGCATTGGGAACCATACCGCCCTGACGATCCCAGTTACCGACGATGGCGTTCAGAATGGCTTGTCCACGGCGCATCGAAAAATCATCACGGGACCATGAAGAGCGTCTGCCGGCGTAGTAAATCGCCCTGGGCGCAGCGTCCGAGAATTCGCGCGCGATGCGGAAAATGTCCTTCGATGGGATTTGCGTTTCTTCGGCGGCCCAGTCCGGAGTGTACTGCTTCACGTGCTCGGCAAGCTGCTCGAAGCCGGTACAGTAAGTGGATACAAACTCTTTGTTGTAGCGGTTTTCAGCGATGATGACGTTGAGCATCGCTAGGATGAACGCGAGATCAGTGCCCGGTTTGATCGGATACCACTCATCCGCCTTGGCCGCCGTCTTCGTGAAGCGCGGATCGAGATAAATCAGACGCGCCTTTCGTTCCGTCGTTGCATCGACCAGATCCATCGTGTCGGGCGTGATAAAAGATTCGAGCCGATTCGCGCCGGACATGATGATGTAGCGTGCGTTTTGTACATCGAACGAAGGCACGGTGCCAAATGTGACTGAGTAGGCTAGATTCACAGAGGCCAGACACAGGGTCGGATGCCGTACGCTGTTCGGTGAGCCGAATGACTGGCTAAGATTTCGAAAGAAAACTTCCTGAAAACTTTCGCTGGAAGACCAAAGGGTGCCCTGCGGCCCGTACTTTTCCTTGATGGCCGAGAGTTTCTGCGCGGCAAAGTCCAATGCTTCGTCCCAACTCACCACCTTCCACTTGCCCTCGCCTCGCTCGCCGGTGCGAATCATCGGGTGCTTGATTCGCGCCGTGTCATAAAGTTGTTGAATGCCGGCATTTCCACGAGCGCACAGCATTCCCTTGGACTTCGGATTCTCGGGGTTGGGATTCAGCTTCTTCAGGACGCCCTTCTCCACTATGGCAATCATGGAACACTTGTTCACGCACATGTCACAAGTGGTCGGTATCTCCAAACGTGGCACCGCGTCCTTGGCCACGTTTTGCTGGCGGAGCGGCATGCGACAGGCTTGTGCTTGGAGCAGAGTCGCTCCGACCGCCCCTTCCGTCGCCATTTTTAGGAATCCTCGCCGATTCATAATGCCCCTCGCTCTCTGAGTTCAGAGTTGCCGAGCCTCACTTCCCGCAGGTTTCCGGTTGCGGAGAATCCACCGCGTGGTTGTAGAGAAATGTGAGAGCATCGTTCAATTGCTCGGGTGTCATGTACTTTGTCAGTGGCTCTGTTCCCTTCATGTGCTTCCCTTTCGCGAAGTAGGATTGCCACTGAGCCTGCGTCTTGATCAACGGCGTGACCTCTCCGCCCTTCTCACCCTTGATGTGGCAAGACTTGCAGGTCTGCTTGAAGTAGAACTTTCCCTTCGCTTCATTTCCCTTTTGTCCCGCGCGGCTCGTGCTCAACGGTACAAGGGTCAGCAATCCGACAAACACCAGCAAGGCAACTGTAAGTGCTCCGATGTTCTTTCCAAACTTTTCTGAACTCTTCATGGCGTCCTCCTTACCTCGTGGGCTGGGTGAGAGGCCGGTGTCCTTCCGGCCTCTCAGCCTGGATTAGTTGTTAGAACCGGGCGATAATGCCCAGTGAGAACATGTATGCGTTGTCATAAGTTGGGAAGCCGAGGATTGGCAGTGAGCCAAGCGGCTTCGGCGCGCCAACGTGCCACCCGGAGCCGGAGTAAGCGTACGCGTACTTGATGAAATCGGCCTTGAAGATGAAGCGTTCGCTAAGCCGGCCAACACCATAAAGCCGTTGCGATCCACAGGAACTTCAAATGGATCGGACATCAGCCCTCCGAATGGAGTGGTTTCCCCGTTCGGACGCGTGCCGGAGTAATTGGCGCTTCCATAGAGATCGAACGACCGCAGCGAACGCGTCATATTCACTCCGAACAAGTTGATGCCGCCGAGATTCGCTGACGGTGTATAGCGCATAATTACGGGTGCGTTGATGACATCGCCGGTAAGCGGGTTCCTCGAAAGAACGAGCAACCCGTTGAACCCATCGGTCACGTTGAAGGCATGGGCATAGGTAGCCTGGAACAGGGTCTTCTCGGTGGACCAGAGATCAAGGTTTGCACCGACAAAATGTGTGTCCTTCAGCCGGTCTTGCGGCATTTTCATCAGGTTGCCATTTCCGAAACCAGACTGGTACCCGATGCCATAGCAAAGCCGCCAGATCATGTGATCGCTCAGGTTGTAACCGAGGGTGATACCGTCGAATTGATAGTCGATCAATGAGCCAGAGGGCGTTCCGCCGCGAAGTTCATCCTGCCGATAGTTCATCGGCGGACCGTATGTGGAGGGCCGGCGGCCGATCGAAAGATAGAACTTCGAATCGGCGATCCTATTCCAACTGAAGTACGCGCGTTCGACGCGAACCTGATCGGAGTTCGGCACGCCAGTAGTTGTACCGTCCATATTGAAGGTATTCGGCTGACCGTTGAACACTTGAACTCCGGTGGAATCGCCAAACGCTTTATACATGCTCAGTCGTGCGCTGAAGCTGACGTTTTCAGATACGCGCCCGCCGAAATCGAGCCGCAGGCGATTCGTGAGCAAGTCTGGTGTGTTGGCTTGGTATCCAGGCACAAACGTGGAAGGCATCAGCAAACCGAACAATTGTTGCTGCATTTGCGGAGAGAAGCTGCCCATCGCCTGTTTCAACTGGGCAAAAGTGAGATTGTTCGTGAATTGCTGGTAGTCCGCATAGTGCGTTGAAATCGTATTGTTGATTTCATCCACGCTCGCGGGCATTCGCCCTAGAATGGGAAACGCAAAAAGCGTTTTCACAACCAGGTTTTGCAGTTGCATACCATCGAAGTGCGCTGGAACATGCCCAACGATGGTGTGCGCTTCGAAACGGTAATCGCCAGAGAAATTCAGCCGGTCAAGCGCACCCTTCACTTCGGTCTTCGAAACGCGACTGTCCAATTCTTCGACCTTCGCTTCGAGTTCCTTTGACGACGAGGTCTCCTGCTTTGGCGCTTGGTGCTGAGCTTGTTGCTCGGCTTGCCGTTGTTTTTCTTGCGTTTCGAGCCGCTTCTCGAGTTCAGCGAGCGTCTTCTTGAGCTGCTCGATCTCTTGCCGCACGGCGGTCGCGTCATCCTTTGCTGGCGCCGTTGTGGGGGGATTGCTGGCAGGAGCTTCCGTTGCTGGGGATTGTGCCCAGGCCGAAACTGCGGCCAGAAGTAAACAGATTGTGAGAATTAAAGACTTGGCCACGTGTATGACCTCCGTAAATTGGCTTGCGTGCGTCTGTGATTCGGATCCCATGAAAAAGGCCCCTAATTTCTACGGACAAGTCTGCACGGACTGACGTTGAAGCCGCAGTGACGTCAGATACGGTCGCGAGTGACGTTCGTCACAAAGTTCTATAGTTATATATTCTTATAACTATGCGACCATCGCACCATGGCAGGAACTTGATTCAAAGTGGGACGCAAAGCGCTAGTACTTAGAAAAGTGCTAAGTTGTGCGCTCCGTGGCTTCCACTGAAGAGACGCCCCGATGAATTCTGAGGCCGACCCTGACGTGCTAGAGTTGACCTCGTGCGACCCGAAATCGACCAAGTCGTCCAACTGATTCAGCGCAAGGATTCAAAGTCCTTGGAAGAAGCGCTGGAATTGCTCCAGAAAACAGTCTTTTCTTTCAGCATGAAGGTGTGCGGGCAGCGGCAAGATGCCGAAGACACCATGCAGGAAGTGCTTCTCAAATCGGTTCCCAACCTTCCTAAATTCGATAGTCCCAAAGCTCTAATGGTGTGGCTTTATAAGGTCGCCAAGAACCGTTGCTTGATGAGCAGGCGCAGGAGCAAATTTGCCCCCAAGCAAGATCTGTCCCTCGAACAATTGATGCCCGACCGTCAGGAATTGCAAAAGTTATTAGGGAGTCCCGATGGAACGCCAGAGACTTCTCTGTTGCGTCGCGAGAATGCAAAGCGTCTTCGGGAAGCAGTACAGAGGCTACCTGCGGATTACAGGCTCATTCTTGTCCTGCATGACATGGAGGAGCTTTCCGACGGGGACGTCGCCGAAATCACAGGCCTCCAGCTAGGGACAATCCGCGTGCGACTGCATCGGGCGCGACTCTTTGTGCGAAAGGAACTGGCCAAACAGGATCAGCATCTTATGCTCCGTCAAACGGCGAAACCCGCAGGGGGAATACACTCCTCCGCACTACCGCGCCAACGGCGGTGCAAGGAAATGTTCGCAGAACTCTCAAACTACCTGGATGACGAACTGGATGATTCCCTTTGTGAAGAGCTTGAAAAGCACATGGACGGCTGCGAGCCCTGCAAAGCCTTCCTAGCGAGCCTAGAGAAGTCTATCCAGCAGTGCCGAATAGCACCAAATGAGTCGCCCGATCCGCGTATCGCGGCGAGACTCAGACGCGAATTGCTATCCGAGTACCAGGGGCTAATGACGGACATCACTAAGCGCGACGCAATCAACACAAAGCGGATCTAGGCTTTCCCCAGGCCCTCCTTAATCCAAGCCGCATTTTCCTGTAACAAATCCCAGTTCTTTGCATTTATTGGTGTGGCTCCGATCTACCGGGGCCTATAAGAGGCACCCATGATCACGGCTAAGGTCCTGCTAACTCAACCATTTAAGGCGGAACGGCAGTTCGCGGCGACGACCGGCAGCGAACACCACATGCTGCTCGATGACGCGGCTGGAGGCACCGGTCCCAAACCCATCGAGCTGGTCGCGGTGGGGTTGGCCGGCTGCACAGCGTTCGATGTCATCACCGTTCTCCGGCAGAAGTTCCACCAAAAGGTGACGGGCTACGAAGTCCGAGTGGAAGCCGACCAGGCGGAGCGCCCGCCGCAAGTATTTACCGCGGTCCGTATCTCCCATGTGGTCACCGGCCACGAAATAGATGCCGCTGCGATCGAGGAAGCTATCCGGCTTTCTGAGGAAAAGTATTGCTCGGTGGGCGCGATGGTGAAGCAAACGGCCAGTCTGCACACCACCTACGAGATCCTCGAAGAGAAAACGCAGTGGCTCACGCCGACTCCAGCAACTGTACAGGGGTGAGAACCGTCCATGACAATGCGCGGACGACAGACCGGTGAAAAGAGTCAAAGCCAGCAAAAGACTCTTGTGCGATCAGAAGGCATATCTCGTTTTGCAGGGAATAGCTTGTTAATCTCGCTTCTTGTTTTGTCGATTCCAGGTCGGCTCTGCGCCCAACAAACACAACAGCCCTCACCGATTACTCTCCAACACGCGATCAACATCGCACTTGAAAAGAACCCTGAGCGCAAAGCAGCGCTCGCTGACACAAGGGCCGCATCGGCTGATGTTAGGGAAGCTCGGTCGTTCCTCCTGCCACACGTCGCTTTTTCCGAGACGGCTACCCGAGGGAACGACCCTGTGTACGTCTTTGGCAGCAAATTGCGGCAGCGGCGGTTCACGACGGCAGACTTCGCGCTGAACGTCCTGAATACGCCAACGCCGTTCGGCAACTTCGCGACACGCTTTGGCGGCACTTGGAATCTCTTTGATTCCTTCGGGAGCTGGCGCGCGGTCAACCGCGCGGAGCGCGTGAAGGACGCCGCAGGGCATCAGCTTGAACGCACAGACCAGGAAATCATCTTTCAGGTTGTGGACTCCTACTACGGTGTGTTGCTCGCGAAGAAACAACTGGAGATCGCCGAGGCAAGCGTGAAGACCGCGCAGGCCATCCAGAACAGAAGCAAGGATCGCTTCGAAAGCGGCGTGGTCGTGGAATCCGATTTACTGAGCGCCCAAGTACGTCTCGCGACCCGCAAGCAGGAATTCATTCGCGCCCAAAATAACCTGGCACTGGCGCGGGCACAATTGGGCATCTCGATTGGGATCGCAGCGGAGAATGAGTTCGAACCAGGCGAGGCGCTCGAAGAAAGAAATCTCCCTGCAATGACTCTGGAAGCAGCAGAGAAAAAAGCAGTGGAACTCCGCCCGGATCTGAAGCGCATTCGCTCGGAGGAGGCGGCGCAGCAACAGAGCGTATTGATCGCGAAGTCTTCCTTCGGGCCACGAGTAAACGCGTTTGCGGGGTGGGAGGCCGACAACTCGACGTTTCCTGCAGGAGGCGGGGGGAATAACTGGCTAGCGGGAATCGAGGTCAAAGTCGATCTTTTCGACGGCGGAGCCAAGAAGGCCCGGCTTTCCCGAGAGCGAGCAATGCAGGAAAAAGTTGCGGCTGCGAAAGAAATGGCCACCAATGCGACGCGGCTCGAAGTCCGTCGCGCCTACTATGGGCTGGACTCTGCTCGTCAGCAGGTGGAAGTCGCTCGCGCAACAATTGCGGCTTCTCAAGAAAGTTTGCGGATCAATCAGAACCGCTACGACTCCGGACTATCGACGATTACCGATTTGCTCGCGGCGGAAGAAACGGCCCGGCGCACGCAAGCCGAATATTGGGAAGCCGTCTATCGCTATCACACCGGCTATGCGAACCTCGAACTGGCCAGTGGAACTTTGAATCCTCAATCTTTCTTGGTGACGCCATGAATCGCAAAAATCTAGCACTTACACTTCCAATTATCTTGTGCTTGGTCGCAAGCGGCGGGCTATCCGGTTGTTCGGGCGAGCGGCACACTCAGGCTGCGGCACCAGAGACGGTGAGCAACGTTTCCGTGATTGTCGCGCAAACAACGACCACACCCGACTGGCTGGAAGCCGTCGGAACGGTGCGCGCCGCGCAAACGAGCCAGGTTGCAAGTCAGATGATGGGCAACATCGTCGAGATCCGTGCTCATGAAGGCGACCGCGTGCAAAGCGGTCAGGTGCTTGCGGTACTCAATGACGCGCAACCTCGCTCCGGAACGGATCAAGCCACTGCTGCCTTGAATGTGGCGGAAAAAGAAGTCTCGGCAGCCGATTCTGACTTTGCTCTCGCCGAAGCAACACTGAAGCGCTACCAACAACTGTACGAGAAGAAATCGGTCAGTCCACAGGAATTCGACGAGATCAAGGGTCGCTACCAGTCGGCGGAAGCTCACCGCGATATGGCGCGGGCCGGACAAGCACAAGCAAATGCAGGTCTAATGCAGGCTCGGACTTCGCTTGGATATACGCGCATACACGCGCCGTTTGCCGGCGTGGTGACGGAAAAAAAGGCCGATGCTGGCACACTGGCCTCGCCCGGCATGCCCATGTTCACCATTGAAGATACGCGAAGCTACCGGCTGGAAGTGGCCGTC
>WNFP01016751.1_pt1 | contig 11622 bp, 8 predicted proteins | sample 5400201 | NCBI WGS metagenome assembly WNFP01 (sample SAMN13153355, study PRJNA577476) | soil metagenome | isolation source: 115 cm saprolite under Madrone tree | place: USA:California | collected 2016-06-14
ACAAAGGGCGCGAGCAACGAAGAGTGGACAGGTTTTATTGACCAAGGCGTGACTCTCGAGGGAACGCTAACCGTCACCGGCACGTTTCGCATCGACGGCAACGTGAAAGGCAACATCATTTCCGAGCAGACTGTCATCCTTGGCGAAGGCGCAAAGGTCGAGGGGCAGATCGAAGGCAACCGGGTTGTTATTTCCGGCCGTTTTGATGGGGTGATTTTCGCCAAGGGTCGGGTTGAGATCGAGGCCAAGGGCGTCGTCACTGGTGAGGTTCACTCGCCCTGCATGGTGATCGACCCAGGCGGCATTTTCGATGGCCGCTGCCACATGTTAGCGTCTTCCGACGCGGTTTCAAGCGTGACAATTCCCATTCGGGCCGCCAGCACCGCATAAATTAACAGCTAACCATAATTATATTGTTAATAGGTTAGGAATGCGGCCGCGTTTCCAAAGCTTTTGCCGGCCTCTAGGCCTTTGCAGCTGGCTCCTCGATGGCAGTCAGCGCCTTTTGTGCTTCCGAAATTCCGCCCTGAATGTTCGTCTCCCAATCCAGATGTGGAACGGGGGAACTTGCCGCAGCCTTGAAAAATCGCAGGGCTTCCGCTGGTCGCTTCAACTTGTTCAGAGAGAGCCTTCCCGCAGCCATCAGCGCTAGCAAAGATTGCCGTTCAGTCGGGTAAGCGCGGGCCAATTTGTCGTATTCCTCGACGGCGCGCTCAAAATTCTGCTGGCCCTCGGCAGAGCGGCACAGTTCCAGCCACGTGGAGGCAGGCATGCGCTCGCCACCAGAATTCAGGTATTCGCCAAAGTCCTGCCAAGCAGCGTCAATATCTTGCGCCTTCAAATGCATCTGACAGAGCTTGATTATCGTTTCGTGATATTTCGGGACGTCGTTCTTGCGCCAATAGAGTTGCGACAGCAGCGTGTAGGCATCGATCGATGCTGAGCCGCTCGCGACGTGTGGTTGCAGGATCGCGATCGCTTCGTCCAAATTCCCCTGATCCATTTTTTCGGTAGCTTGCACAATGGCAGGTTCCGCGGTCCAGCTAACTTTGGCTTCGATCGCTTGATTCGCAACATGCTCGAGGCCGGAATAGCCGAGGCCGACCGCTGCCACGGCCCCGAACACGAAACCGCCCACGTGCGCCCAATGGGCAACTCCGCCCGAGGAACCGCCAAAGATCGCGCCCGAAAAAAGCTCCATAAATAACCACAGGGGAAGAAGCCAGTAAGCTCGTGCCTGAAAACGATACGAGCGAAAACCAAAACCGAAAAGCCAAATCATCTCGATTTTTGTTTTAGGAAAGCGAACCAGGAACGCACCCATCAAAGCCGCAACCGCGCCCGATGCGCCCAGCGTGGCGGCAAGGCTCCCAGGATTCGCCCAAGCGTGAAACATGAGCGCCATGGCTCCAGAAAGGAAATAGAAAATTGGGTAGATAACGCGTCCCCAGGTATCTTCCAGGATGGCGCCGGCAAGCCACAAAAACCACATGTTGCCAATGATGTGCATCCAGCCACCATGCAGGAAATTTGCAGTGACGTAGGAAATGGGCTGCGGATGCGCGGGGATGAAGGCGTAGTGGGCCAGAATCGAATCGCGTTCGACTTCGGCATATTGCTGCTCAAGCGTATCCATTTCGCGCTGCAATTCCGCGGGGTCTTCGATTAAACGGATTTTCGCATCCCAAGCATCTTCGGGCCTGCGTGTTTGCGACGCGGCAGTCTTCCAGACGGACGGATTCTTTTCGCGAAAGTTGGACACGAATTCCTGCGCATCGGCGTTCAGGCTCAGTTCCGGGTGCATCGCTGCGAGAAGCAGAATGTGGACACGAAGCTCAGCCTGTCTCGGGTTTTGCGCTTCAATCCGCCAATGGGTTGCGAAAAATGCGAGGAAATTGATGACTATCAGAGAGATAGAAATGATCGGCCAGCGGCGGCCCTCCATATTTTCGTGGCGCAACGGAATCAGCATGGCGCGACACTCCTGGACCGAGCCGGAAAGGTATTGTCTTTAGTTTAGAAGCAGCATCGTCGCGCAACACGTTTATTCCCGTGCAATACCCGCAATAAGTAACGGTTAGCGATACGAAACACGCCCTTCGCAGAGCGTGAATTTGGGGCAAGTTGACACCAAACGGGAGTGGTCCTATCGTTCGGAAGGATCCCGCAAAGAGGCAAGTAATGAAAATCCTGGTCATCGGCGGCGGAGGGCGCGAACACGCACTCGTTTGGAAGCTGAAGCAGAGTGCGCGAGTCGAGAAAATCTGGTGCGCGCCCGGAAACGGTGGGATCGAAGCCGAAGCGGAGTGCCTGGCCGTGGATCCCGCTGATGTTGCGGCGCTAGTTGCTCTGGCGGAGCGTTTAAGCCCTGAACTGACCATCGTCGGACCGGAACTGCCACTGGTCAACGGCGTTGGCGATGCGTTCCGACGCCGCGGCTGGCCTATCGTTGCGCCCTCGCAGCAAGCAGCCCAGTTGGAGGGTAGCAAGGTGTTCGCGAAAGAGTTCCTGCGCCGCCAGCGTATCCCGACCGCGCAAATGTATGGCGTGTTTGATACGTCGCGGGAAGCTATTGCGGCGCTCTCAGGAGTAAATTGGCCGGTGGTCATAAAGGCCGACGGTCTGTGTGCCGGAAAGGGAGTGTTTGTCGCCCAGCATGCAGCGTCAGCGGAGGACTTTATCCATCGAGCGATGGACACGAACGAGCTGGGGGCGGGCGGCAAGCGGCTGCTGCTGGAAGAAGGGCTTGAGGGAGAAGAGCTGTCTTTTATTGTACTTACGGATGGGCAGCGTTATGCCCCCCTTGTGCCTACGCGCGATCACAAACGAGTCTTTGACGCCGATCGCGGTCCGAACACCGGAGGCATGGGTGCGTACTCGACAGACGAACTCCTGCCGCCGAAGCTCCACAAAGAAATCCTCGAGTCTATCGTCGAGCCCACCATCCAGGGATTGGCGAGCGAAGGAATCTTCTATCAAGGGTTCCTCTATATCGGATTGATGCTGACGGCCTCCGGACCCAAGGTGCTCGAATTCAACTGCAGGCTGGGAGATCCCGAAACACAAGCGATCGTCGCACGGATGGACTTCGATCTCGCGCAGGTGCTCGCAGAGCTAGCCTCCGGCATTCTAGAGCCGGCTCGGCTGAAGTGGAAACCCGGTGCGAGCGTCTGCGTGGTTATGGCTTCCGGGGGCTACCCGGGAAAATTTGCCACAGGCAAGAAGATTGAGGGCCTAACCGATGCGGAGCGTATTACTGGTGTGAAGGTCTTTCATGCCGGTACAGTTCGAGACGGGGGCTCGATTGTAACTAGCGGCGGTCGAGTTCTCGGTGTTACCGCTGCGGCTGATTCCGTCGAGCGAGCGCTGGCAGCCGTGTACCAAGCTGCTGCAAAGATTCACTTTGAGGGAGTGCATTACCGCAAGGATATCGCGGCCCGCGCAGGCCGGGTACACGCGGCCGGAGACTGAGTCATGGCAACTGAGCTTCATCTCTTTCGGGCAAATCAACGGCGCCTGCCAATGGAAGAGATTGCGGCGATTCGCGCGCTGGAGGATTCGGGGCTCGAGGGCTGCGCACACGCAAGGACCGGAAGTCCGCGGCAGGTGCTGCTCATGGATAGCGAGACTCTGGAGCTGATGGAACTGCAGCCAGGCATTATTCGGGAGAACATCACGACGCGGGGAATCAACGTCAACGGCCTGATTGCGGGCCAGCGCCTCCGCGTAGGAGATGCGCAACTGGAAGTTTGCCTCGCGTGCACGCCGTGCGACTTACTGGAAAAAATCAGGCCAGGACTGCGACGAGAGCTGCGGGGAAGGCGCGGAATGCTATGCCGCGTAATCGCCACTGGGATGATCCGGCAGGGCGACGCCATCCAGAAACTTTCGTAACGAGATTAGTGATTAGGCGGAGTGGGTTTCCGGCGCAAGCTCGGCGCATCCGGCGGCCGATTCTTGTCTTCCTCGGTACTCTTCTTAGCGCGCTCGACGGGCTCATCCGGCGGCACGATCCAATCGAATCCGTGCTGCTCCTCCATTTTGGCGAGGATGAATGTCTGCTTGTCCGCGATGAGAGGCAAGACGGCGCGCAGGAAATCGGCGGCATCGGCCGGAACCGCTTTCTGGGCCTGGCCCTTGTCCACTGCGTCGATCACTTTCGCAAAACGAGCGTCCGACCCGCGTAGCTGCGCAATCGTTGGATCGTTGCCCTGAATCAGCGCCATCAGCGTGGGCGCTTTCAAGTCTGCAGGATAGCGGGCTTCGACAATCATGCGCGGTGCGTGCTTTTCCGGTGGATAGAGCTGCGTAAATCGCGGGCGAAGAATGCGCGTCTGCCAATATTCGCTGCGCGTTGAAACCTGCTCTTGCTGCACGCGGTATTCGACAGTCCAAACCTCAGGTCCATAATTGTTCGGAGCGTAGCCAATGAGCACCATCTCGAGCAAAGGCTCATCCGCCGGTAGGTCGATCTTGTGGTGGAGCTGCGAAGTAAGAGGCCGCAACTTCTCCAGTACGGCGACGCCGATGGTTTCCAGGTCCGGCTCCGCTTCGTCCGTATTGTATTGATACTTAGGGTCACGTCCGCGGACGCGCTCAAAATTGCGGTCCAGCCGCACCGGATTCGGGTCGGCCGGAAGCCGCCACTCCGAAGCCCCCAACAATACGGCAACGTGCATAGAGTCGACTTCCAACACACGAGGAGGAACACCGCCAGCCTCGACAGGCTGATTGATCGCGGCGAAAACAATGTTGCCATCACGCGCGACGTGAACGATTACACGGCCCCCGGCCAGGTTGGCCACAATCTCGTCTTCCGGCGCTTGCAGCTGCGCGGCGGCCCGCGGGTGGCATACGCACAGCAACGCCAGAACGGCAGCAAAGCCAACGATTAGGGAAAACGAGCGCCGGAAATGGTGGTTGCGAAGCATTACAGGTATATCGTAAGGCCGAATGCCGTAGCGTCAATACCAAGATTTCATCCAGGATGGCAAAACATGCGCCCTTCCATTACGGATGGGGGTGGGCGTCCGGCTTTCCGGTTGTCCTCGCCTTCAGTAGAATAGACGCTGAGAAACACGGAGATAGTGACACGACATGGGATTAAGGAAGACAAAAAGCATTCGGCACAACGGCAAGACAGTAGCCGCGATACTCGAGGCACATGCGCAGTTTTTCCAGGGCAAGGACGGCGGTGCCAGGGCAGATCTCACTGGCGCGGATCTTTCGCGCACTGACTTGAGCGGCGCGAACCTGAGCGGCGCTATTCTGCGCAACGCCAATCTCGAAGAAACGGATTTGCGGCGCGCGAAACTACCCGGCGCCGACCTGTCTGGCGCGAATCTCCGCAAAGCCGATCTGCGCAATGCAGACCTGACAGAAGCAATTCTACCCGGCGCGGACCTGACGGAAGCGCAAGCGAGCGGCATCGAGTTTTTCCGCTGCGACTTATCGAATGCGAATTTTCAGCGCGCGCAACTCCGCAACGTCAATCTTCGCTTAGCCAATGTGAACGGCGCGAAATTCACCGGTGCGGACTTAGGGGTAGCCATCCTGCGCGAAACCGATCTTAGTGGCGCTGATCTGTCTGGCGTCGACCTTTCCACGACGCTGATGCCCAAGGGGTGGGTCCCGCAAACCAAGCAGAAGACCGCGTAGCCAATCGTACGGGGTGCTAGCTTTTTGACTGCTTACATCCGTTGTTAATGGCAATCAACGCTCCTGCGTGGTAGCCTGCGCGAGAAGTGGCAGTCCCGGTGAAATTGTGGCCACTACGACTGCACAAATCGATCACTCAGCAACGCGAGAGCGTGTGCTTGAGATCGTGCGCGGTTTGCTGCAGGAATTGGGCAGCTTCGGCGCGCTGCCGGTCCTGCACTTGCTCATAACCGAGGATGGCGACGATGCGGTTCTCGAGCGCACGCTAACGTTTGGCGAACTCTACGCGGCCGCGCAGCGTGCCGCGGCTGAATTAGCACGCCGCGGCGTGCCTCCAGGTGGTCGCGTGGCGATGATGTTGCCAACGTCGCGCGCATTCTTTGTCTCCTACGCAGGCATTCTCCTCGCGGGCGCGATTCCCGTTCCAATCTATCCTCCGTTTCGCGCGGACCGCATCGAAGAATACGCCGCGCGCCAGGCCGCCATCCTCAACAATGCGGAAGTCTGCATGTTGCTTACGTTTCACCGCGCGGAAGCCGTAGCGCACCTGTTGAAGCCGCGCGTTCGCTCGCTCGTGTCGGTGGCCGACGCGGACAAGTTGATCGAGGCTGCCGACAAAGCGCCTCCTTCCGCGCCCGGCGCGCTCCCAGCACACTTGAGCGGCAGCCGCGTGCGCAAATCAACGGATATCGCGCTGCTGCAGTACACCTCGGGGTCAACGGGCGACCCCAAAGGCGTGGTGCTCACAAATGCGAATCTGCTCGCCAACATGCGCGCGATTGGCGAAGCCGTGCAGCTCGGTCCCGGCGACGTTGGCGTGAGTTGGCTCCCGCTCTACCACGATATGGGGCTGATCGGCGCGTGGCTCACGCTGCTCCTCTATGGCGTGCCCCTGGCGGTGATGTCGCCGCTAACGTTTCTCACGCGCCCGGAGCGATGGCTCTGGGCATTTCATAAGCATCATGGAACCATTTCCGCGGCGCCAAATTTCGCCTACGAGCTGTGCGTGCGGAAAGTAGCCGACAAAGACATCCAGGGGCTGGACCTGAGTTCCTGGCGTGCGGCGCTGAACGGCGCCGAGCCCGTCAATCCTGAAACTCTGAATCGTTTCGCGGCGCGTTTTTCACAATACGGATTTCGGCGCGAAGCACAGCTCCCCGTCTACGGCCTGGCGGAATCGGCGCTGGCTGTCACGGTTCCCCCACTCAATCGCGGCCCCTTGGTTGACCGAGTCGAACGCGAAGCGTTTACAACGCACGGAACCGCCGTACCTGCGCAAACGAAATCTTCATCCGTGATTTCCTTTGTTTCATCGGGGTACGCGCTCCCCGACCACGAAGTTCGCATCGTCGACGACCAAGGAAACGAAGCCCCCGATCGCACCGAAGGATTTCTCTGGTTCCGCGGGCCATCGGCGACCACGGGATATTTCCAAAATTCCAAAGCAACCGAGAGCCTCTTTCCGGCAGGCCGCGCGGCGAACGAGAACGAATTCGCATGGGTGAATTCCGGCGATCGCGCCTATCGCGCAGACGGAGAGATTTACGTCACCGGCCGCGTAAAAGACATCATCATCAAGAGCGGCAGAAATCTTTACCCGCACGAAGTGGAAGAATTGGCCGCGCGGGTCGACGGCCTGCGCAAAGGTTGCATCGTCGCATTTGGCCTCAAGGACGAAGGTTCGGGGACGGAAAAGCTCGTAGTTGTTGCGGAGGTAAGGGAGCGGGATTCGCGCCGCCACCCGGCTATCGTCGCGGCCGTGACCGATCAAATCTCGCAAGGACTCGGTCTGCCGCCGGATCGCGTTGAGCTGCTTCCTCTCGGAAGCATTCCGAAGACCTCGAGTGGAAAATTGCGCCGCGAAGAGACCAAGCAGCTTTTCCTCAATGGCGAGCTTCGCGCCGCGAAAGCGCCGGCCTGGATACAGCTTATTCGGCTGGGCGGCGGCAGCGCATTGCGCGGAATTGGCCAGACCCTTGCCGCCGGCTTTGGCCGAGCCTTGGAAATTCTCTACGGTGTTTATTTCGGGTTCGTGTTCTTGGTGTGGATCGTGCCGACGTGGGCGGTTGTGAGTGTTATGACCGATTCCCGCGCGGCCGGCCGCTTCACGCGTTCCGCGCTTAAGATGTTATTTGCGGTGATTGGCTGCCCCGTGCGAGTCATTGGCAAAGAGCACTTGGACACGCCCGGCGCCAAGATTTTTGCGTCGAATCACACCAGCTATTTCGATGTGCTTCCGTTGATGCTCGGCTTGGGCGTCACCTATCGATTCGTCGCGAAGATGGAAGTTCTCGGCATGCCATTCATTGGCACCTTCCTGCGCCAAATGGATCACCTCTCCTTCAATCGTACGGACCCGAATTCTCGCCTGCGGCAGGCGGATGAGATGGAAGAACTTTTGCGGCAAGGTGAATCCGTTTTTGTTTTTCCGGAAGGAACGTTTACCCCCGACGATGGCATTCGCCCCTTTCAACTCGGTGCCTTCAAGGCCGCCGCGGCGACGGGCGCGCCGATTATTCCCGTCTCGCTGGCCGGCACACGGAAGTTCCTGCGCGACGGCACTTATTTGCCACGGCCGACCAGCGTGACGATAACGTTGTCGCCACCCATCTATCCGCACCAGGAGCACACGCCGAACGACAGCGGCGAATCGTCGGATTGGCATGAACTGATTCGTTTGCGCGACCAGACGCGCACCGCAATCGCCCGCCACGTCCCAGAGCCGCTTCTTTAGTTGTAGGCACCAGCAGCCTCATAGAAGACGCAATACACAATTTCAGGTAACTTTCACCGCCCCTGCCGCATCTTTAGGTACAAGAAAAAACACGAACAAATGCGGATAGCTGCCTCCCTGCCTGAGGCACACCGCGAAATGCGCGGTCGCGCTCGAACTCTGCCGGCCTGCGCCGAAAAACTAATCTAATGGAGGCTTCATGAAGTTCAGGGTCGTGGTGTCTTTACTTGGTTTTGCGTCACTTTTTGCAGTCGCCGCACAGGCACAGGAAGAGCGTAAGACCATCGATGTTTTCGCAGGGTACTCCTATGTCCGCGACAACCCGTCAACTCCCCGTGCCAACAGTTTCAGTTTAAACGGGGGCAACGCGTCTGTCGCATACAACTTCAAGAATTGGCTGAGTGGAGTCGCTGATTTCGGCGGCTATCACAACACCAATATCCTTGGCAGCGGCGGGTCCGACACGCTTTCCACGTATCTCTTCGGCCCGCGCGTTTCTTACCGCCGCTTTGGGCGCATAACTCCGTTCGGCCAGGTGCTCTTCGGTGTGGCTCATACCGGTCGAGCGCTGCTCGCCACAACCAACAGCCAGAACGCGTTTGCTATGACCGTTGGCGGAGGAGTTGACTATCGCCTGAGCTCGCGCTTTTCGATTCGCCCGGCGCAGGTTGAGTATCTGCTGACGCGTTTCAACGAGTTCACCGATCCTCGCGCGCAAAGCCAGAACAATCTCCGCGTATCCACGGGAATTGTTTTTCGTTTCTAAGGCAATGCAGTAAGGGCTAACAACGTCGGTTGTATGGTGCAGGCAGAAGGGCCGCGCGGCAGTACGGGCAGAACGCGGCCCTTCGCACCAGTTTCATTCAAGTGCACCAGTTTTGAAATCCCCTCTTCAGCCACCGAGGTTGTATATCACGCTGATGAAGGTGTCGATCTCCACCGGCTCGCCATTGAGCACTGTCGGCCTGTAGCGCCACTGCCGCACCGCATCCATTGCCGATTGGTAGAAAAGAGGATCACCGCTGACAACTTGCAGCGATTGGATTGTCCCATCCGTAGCAATCACTGCGCGCAGTTCCACACGCCCTGACCGACGAGTTTGCCTCGCCAGTATTGGGTAGACCGGCTCTACGCGGTGGATGAGCATCGCCGGATCGATGTGCGTTTGGTGCAAAATTGTCGGCCGGTCCCGATGAGCTTCGCTGGTTACCGGTGGCCGCGGCCCTTCGGACCTGATATCGATGCATCCCGCACCGGTGTTGCATGGAACGACCGGACTATTCAACGAGGAATTTGCCCAAGGATCGTCGGGCGCGTTTGATTCTGCCCGCGTGGTGGGCGTCAGAGCGGCGGGCCGCGAATTGGGACACACGACGCATACTCGCCGGATTCCAGGGTCTGGTCGTCGAATGTTGTCCACGCGGTCGGCGATGTTCCGATACGGGGGAACCGGCGTCACGATCGTCCTGTCCAGGTGAGCGGGTTTCGCAAACAGCGGCACGAGAATCAGCGCAGCAAGAAAGCTGGCCTGTAAAAATACTGACGAAACCAAGGCCTTGCGTCGTACTCGACGTTCCCGGGCACGTTGCTCGGGATCGCCTTCCACCAAACAACTTTGCAGAGAAACCAGACCTTGACGAGGGACGGATTCGGGATCGAGCGGCATCACACACCTCCATGGAAAATTTGAGAGCGAAGTTTGAAAAGTTGCGACGCCGGACGCTGCTTGCTTCTACAGTTGTCCGGCGCCGCGCTCGCAGGGATGTGAGGTTGCGCGCGTCCTCTCAAACTTGGACACCGCCACACCAAACAAGTTCCCGCTTCTGGCGCACGAAAAAAGTTGATTGAGATTGCTAACGAAGCAGAAGCTTGCCTTCAGTGGAGAAAAAAGACGAGTCGGTTTGGCGTCCCAGCGTCGCCGCGAAGTCGAGTCTTGTTGTGCTATGCCGGGTTAACAAAATGTGACGCGGATGAAGCACCACAGCGCTCTCCTGTTACATTTTTCGAACGGTATTTCGCCCAGCGCCCGGAATGATGTAAAGTCTACTGCCATTGGGCAGCGTGCTGGTGGGCCGCTGCATCTTAAAGACTTACCAGCCGTGCCGATGTCCCGCGGAGTTCCGCGTCCATGAGGCAGGAGAAAATTTGAGTACCTATCAGGCGGCCACGAATGCGCTTCCGCATCAGACCAACTCTTTACACTGCTCCATCGCGGCTACGGCCACGGCTCTGCCTCCACACATCATTACCCGCGACGATGTGAAGTACTACATGGGACGCGTCTTCGATATTCCGGAGCGCCGCTTGGAAGCCATGATGAGCATCGTCGACAATGCTCAGGTTCATAAACGTCATTCGATTTTCCCCATCGAGTACACAGTCGAGCCGCGCGCCCTCTATCAGACGAATCAGGAATACATCGAGCACGCCATCAAGCTCGGACAAGAAGCAGCGGAAAAATGTTTGCAGCGCGCTGATTTGCGTCCTGACGAAGTCGACCTGATCATCACCGTTTCCTGCACCGGTTTCATGATTCCGTCGCTTGATGCGCATCTCATCAATTTGATGGGTTTTCGCTCGAATGTCCGGCGCATGCCGTTTACCGAGCTGGGCTGCGCAGCCGGAGCTATGGCTCTGGGACGCGCCGCGGACTTCCTCAAGGCTCATCCCGGCGGCAATGTTTTGATCATCGCGGTCGAACTTCCTTCGCTGACCTTTCAACGAAAGGACATTTCGCAGGCAAATCTGATTTCGTCCATTCTGTTTGGCGACGGTGCTGCTGCCGTGCTGGTCACCGGCAGGCAAGTTCGCGGTCCCAAGATCATGGTCTCGGAGACGTACACTTTTCCCGATTCCCTTGGCGCGATGGGTTTCGACCTTCGCGATTCCGGCTTTCACATCCTGCTCGCCAAGGACGTCCCGGAAATGATCGGCGAAAAAATCCGCGAACTGGTTGACGGATTTCTCGAGCGCCACGGCAAGAAATTTCAAGATATCAAAGGCTGGATTCTCCACCCCGGTGGAGCGCGCCTCCTCGGAAATGTCGAAATCGCTCTCGGCCTTACCAAGTGCCAGACCCAGCCGTCCTGGGATATCCTGAGCAATGTAGGCAACCTGTCGAGCGCTACGATCCTCTTTATCCTTCAGGAATGGCTGGAAAAGCGGCCCTTGAAACCAGGTGACTACGCGCTCGCCGCTGCGTTCGGGCCCGGCTTCAGCGCGGAGTTTTT
>WNFP01013928.1_pt1 | contig 11620 bp, 11 predicted proteins | sample 5400201 | NCBI WGS metagenome assembly WNFP01 (sample SAMN13153355, study PRJNA577476) | soil metagenome | isolation source: 115 cm saprolite under Madrone tree | place: USA:California | collected 2016-06-14
AGAGCGTTTGCGTCAATTGTCAAAAGGTCAAATTTCAACAATCGGGAGAAGAACATGCCACTCATTGAAGTCAAAGTTTTCGAAGATGAGCTCACCCCAGAACAGACAAAAGATTTGATTCAGAAGATAACGGATGCGGTAACCACGGTCGTCAGTCCGAAGATCCGAGATGCAGTTTGGGTCGTTGTGCACGAGATAAAGAGCGGGAACTGGGGTACCGGCGGCAAGGCATTGGGAGTCGCCGACGTAAGAAAAGTTATCAACGGCTAGGAAGTCAGGCTCGGCCGGCTCCAAATGGTTCGGTGCGAGGTCAACGATGGAGGATATGTGCAATTTGCTCGCAATGCCCTTGTAGCGGGGGGAACAGGCCTGGTTGGGACCGAACTTCTGAAGCTTCTCGCTGTGGAACGCCGCTATGGCCGCATAACAAGCCTTGTGCGCCGTAAAACGGTCTCAGCGGGCAGAGTCGATAATCGAGTCGTTTCCTTCGATGATCTCGATCGAAGCGAACTCCCAGGGGTCGACGACGCCTACTGCTGCTTGGGAACTACCAGGCGCGTAGCGGGCAGCGACGACGCTTTTCGCAAAGTCGATTTCGACTACGTTCTTGCTTATGCGCGTGCAGCGCACCGCGCTGGCGCCGTCCGTTTTCTTCTCGTTTCCGGCACGGGCGCCAACGTGGAATCGAGGTTTTTGTACACACGCGTCAAGGGTCAGGTGGAAGCGGCGGTAACTACGCTCGGCTTCCACGTGGTCGGCGTTGTGCGGCCCTCGTTCTTGATAGGGCGCCGTGCCAAAGCACGCGGTCGCGAAACAGCAGCCATTGTATTGAGCCGCGCAATCACTCCGATTATGGTGGGACCACTCCGCCGTTTTCGCCCAATCGAAGCGCGTACCGTTGCTGCCGGGCTGATTCACTTGGCGTTCAACGCACCGGAGGGCGTGAGCGTGTTGTCGTCAGAAGAGATCGTGTCAGCGCTGCAATCGGCTCATGTAGACGATGCGCTTGCTGTGCACGATACCGTTCAACCAAATAATTTTGAGCAATCAAACTAAAAGGAGTCATAAAAATGTCAAAAACTATTTTGATCACGGGTGCAGGCACCGGCTTTGGCCGTCTGGTCGCATTCGATATTGCCCGGAAGGGTCATAAGGTCATCGCCACGGTAGAAATTTGGCCTCAGGTAACCGAGCTCCAGGATGAAGCAAAGGAGCAAGGCCTAAATCTACAGGTAGAGAAGCTCGACGTGACAAATGCGTCCGATCGGCGACATGCCTTCCGCCATGATGTAGATGTCCTGCTCAGCAATGCTGGCCTCATGGAAGCTGGTCCTATTGCGGAGCAGCCGATCGAGCGCTTGCGGTCAATGTTCGAGATCAACGTTTTCTCGAGCATCGCGCTGGCTCAGGGCTTCGTCCCTGCCATGGTTGCCAAGCGACGGGGAAAGATTGTCTTCCTGTCGTCGATGGCTGGACTATGGACCGTTCCTTACGCCTCGGGATACTCGGCCAGCAAGCATGCGCTCGAGGCGGTAGCCGAAGGGCTGAAGGCCGAACTCGCACCGTTCGGTATCAAAATCGCCACGGTGAACCCAGGGGTGTATGGAACGGGCTTCAACGATCGTGGCGCCGACACGATCTCGCACTGGTACGACCCAACGAAGAACTTCACACCTCCTCAAGTGTTCGAAGGCATGCGCGATGTCCTCGCCCATCAACTGGAACCGAAGGCAATGGCGGATGTCATCGTAGATGTTGTGCTCTCGGACACACCTAAATTCCGCAATGTCTGTCCGCAAGAGACTGAGAATCAAATTCGCCAGATTCAGAAAGAAGCCTGGGACGCGAGAAGTTGACCGGGTCACGCTGTCGAGAAGCATTGGGTTTTGCAACTAAGAAAAATGGAACTCTCTAGGAGGAAGGAATCGGAAAATGGAAAACTCAACGATGAACGGGCAAACAACATCAGAACTCTCGTCGGTCGCACCGGCGACGATCACCGAGCACGAAGCACAGCAGGTCGAACGTGCGAACACAACGGGATTACAACCGATCGTGTTTGTTCATGGGCTCTGGCTGCTGCCGAGCAGTTGGGACCGCTGGGCGACTGTGTTTGAGGAAGCCGGCTACACTGCCGTCACCCCTAGTTGGCCTGACGATCCTGAAACGGTCGACGAGGCGAATGCGAACCCAGAAGTGTTCGCGAACAAGACTGTTGGGCAGGTCGCGGATCACTTCGACGGGATCATCCGTAGATTAACGATCAAGCCGGCCATCATCGGTCACTCTTTCGGCGGCCTTCTAGTACAGATTCTCGCCGGACGAGGACTCTCTGCGGCAACGGTCGCCATCGACCCGGCTCCTTTCCGAGGTGTTCTTCCGCTCCCGCTCTCGGCGTTGAAGTCCGCGTGGCCGGTGCTCGGTAACCCAGCCAACCGCCATCGCGCCATCCCCCTCACTTTCGAGCAGTTCCGCTTCGGCTTCGCCAATGCGGTCAGTGAGGAGGAGGCCCAGGAGCTCTATAAGACGTTCGCTGTCCCGGCATCGGGTGCGCCGTTGTTCCAAGCCGCCACCGCCAACATCAATCCGTGGACCGAGGCAAAGGTCGACGTCGAGAATCCGGAACGTGGGCCTCTATTGATCACCTCCGGAGAGAAGGACAACACGGCCCCGTGGGCGATCGCAAATGCTTCGTTCAAGCGCCAGCAGCACAACGTCGGCGTGACCGAGATTGTCGAAATTCCCAACCGTGGACACGCGCTTACCGTTGATAGCGGGTGGCGGGAAGTCGCCAACATCTCACTTTCATTTATCCGGCGCTTTGTCTAATCAACAAATTAGGCAGCGATGGCCTCAGGAGATGAAGACAAAGGCCGTCGCTTTTCCGAGAAGCCGATTGAAGCCAAAAGGACAGAACGTTATCAATCTGGGTTAACAAATCCCCGGTTCTGTCCCCAAGGACAACGTTTCCGTATGAACAGAGCCCTGCATGTACAATCGCCACATAACTAGCCTTCGTGCTCCTGTGACACAGCACGTTTTTACGATAGCCGCCGCTACAGATTTGGTTGTGGATCGGCGGATCCCAGCAAGAGTCGAGATTCTCTATACCAGCACCCGAACGAACGTCAGTGAGGTTTTCAAGAGGTCGCGAGGATACATATATGAGGTCCGGAGCAGGAACCGTCTCCGCTCAGTGGAACGCATCTCTGCTCGTTGTCCTTCTTTTGTTCGGCGCCTGCCGCTCGTGGTCGCCCGGTTTGACTCCGACCGTCACGTTTGATGCAGTCCCCGCCGCCGATGCCGGAGGTGCCGAGAAGCTGGTTACGATTGAAGGTCGTGCTACCGGCGTTCGGCCAGGCCAGCAGGTCGTGTTGTATGTCAAAAGCCAGGAACTGTGGTGGGTACAGCCATTCACAGACCACCCGTTCACGAAAATTCAGGCAGATTCGAGCTGGAAGAACCAAACCCATTTGGGCTCGGAATATGCAGCGCTGCTCGTTGAACCTGGATACATCCCATCAGATACAACCGAAACACTACCCGCTTTAGGCGCGGGTGTGGTCGCGGTTGCGGTTAACAAAGGGGTAGGACCCGCGCCGGCCCAGATCAGACCAAAGACAATCCATTTCAGCGGCTACGATTGGACGGTTCGCACCGCAGCAAGCTTCCGCGGTGGTTCAGGGAATTCATTTGACCCCGCTAACGTCTGGACAGACGAGAGTGGAGCTCTGCACCTTCGCATCGCAAAAGCAAATAGGCCTGGCGACTGGACCGCCGCGGAACTCAAGCTTACCCGCAGTCTTGGGTACGGGACATATGTATTCGTCGTTCGCGACATTTCGCATCTTGAACCTTCTGCGGTCTTGTCCTTTTTTACCTGGGATGAGCTCGGTACGGAGCAAAATCGTCGTGAACTCGATATTGAAATCAGTGGTTGGGGCCAACGTGAAGACCGCAACACGCACTATGTTGTCCAGCCTTACTACATTCCGAGCAATGTAGTTCAATTCCGCACTCCTGCCGGGAAAATGACGCAGTCGTTCTCCTGGCAGCCTGGACAAGTGACTTTCTCCACCAACGCTGGATCACGCCGGACTGACCAAAACGGCATTGTCAATACGCATGTCTTTACCACAGGAGTGCCCTCCGCCGGCGGGGATACTGTACATATGAATTTGTATGTGTTCGGTAAAGGTGAGATCGCTCTGAAAAATGAAATGGAAGTCGTTATCGAATGGTTCGAGTATTTGCCTTGAGATGCGCACCGACGAAGTCACGGTGGTTTGTGGTTACAGTGGGAGTAGTGTGCCTGTTCTGCTACGCGAACGCACTCGATCCGAATCGCTTGGTCTCGCAATATGTCCGAGAACAATGGACCACCGAAAAGGGATTTTCGGGCGGTGTGGTTCGTGCGATTGCACAGACGGCGAACGGATATCTCTGGATCGGGACTGACAATGGACTAATACGTTTCGATGGATTCAACTTCCAAGTCGTTCCGCTAACACCCTCCTCTCCGTCTTCGGATGGCCCGGTTCTGGGTTTAGGCACCGATGCCGATGGCAATTTGTTAGTGCGCCTGCAGGGCCAGATGTTGCGCCAGAATAGTCGCGGATTTGAAAGCATGCCTTCGGGGACTGGTCCGACCGTATCCCACGTAACCGCACTGGGCAAAGACCGGCGCGGTGGAGCTCTCCTTTCCGACCTTATCGGAGGTACGCTCCGCTTCCGCCGAGAAAAACTGGAGATCGTGGCAAGCCAAAAACAGGTGCCAGGATCGGCGATGGTAATCTCGATCGCGGAAACACGCGATGGCAAAATCTGGATGGGTACGTTAGGAACGGGTCTTTTTTATTTGGAAGCAGGCCATCTCGCCCACGTTACCGCTGGATTCCCTGACAACAAGATCAATTGTCTGCTACCTCTCGACGACAACAGTTTGTGGGTTGGCACAGATAGCGGTTTGTTCCGTTGGAACGGAACCGAATTGAGACCAGCCCCGTTACCAGCCTCTCTCCGCCATCTTCAGGTGTTGACGATGCTGCGGGACCGAGATTCGAATATCTGGGTCGGAACAGCGCGAGGTCTGGTCCGCATTAGCACCGGTGGCATTGCTCTATCTGAGGAAAGAGAACTACGCGGGGACGGCGGCGTCAATGCACTTTTTGAAGACCGTGAAGGCAACATTTGGGTGGGCGGTGCTCGAGGCTTGGAGCGTGTCCAAGACAGTATTTTCCTGACCTATTCATCCGCCGCAAGCCTACCTTCAGAAAGCAACGGACCGATTTACGTAGACCCTGAGAATCGCACTTGGTTCGCTCCTGCAAGGGGCGGATTGTACTTCCTTAAGGAAGCCCGAGTTCAACCCATTACAACCGCTCCATTGGACCGCGATGTGGTCTATTCGATCGGCGGACTGAAGGACGAGATATGGATTGGTGGGCAGCACAGCGGACTGACCCGTCTGCAATACCGAGATGGAGTCGTAAGAACCCGAACCTACACGGAAGCAGACGGACTTGCGCAAAACAGCATATATGCGGTTTACCAGAGCCGGGACGGAGCAGTCTGGGCTGGGACTCTTACGGGCGGTGTCAGTAAATACTGGGATGGCCACTTCACTACCTATACGACTGCGGGTGGGCTTGCTTCCAACAGCATCTCGGCGATTTCAGAGACGCGCAACGGTACCATGTGGTTCGGCACTCCCAATGGCCTGAGTTCTCTGTCAAACGGCGACTGGAAAACTTTCACATTACAAGATGGACTCCCAAGTGCGAGTGTGAACTGCCTTTTCGAAGATCCATCTGGAGTGCTCTGGATCGGAACCTCCAAGGGTCTCGCCTCGGTCAACTCAGGCCGCATTCAAGTTCCCCGTTCACCTCCCGAGGCGTTGCGGGGACAAATCTACGGAATTGCCATCGACAAACACGGATGGCTCTGGATCGCAACATCGAACCACGTCATGAGCGTACAACCTGACCATCTCGCTGCTGGCACGCTCGAACCCGCGGATGTTCGCGAGTACGGGCCAGCAGATGGGCTGCGCAGCATTGAAGGCGTGAAAAGAAACAATTCGGTAGTTGCGGACTCACAGGGGAGGATATGGTTTTCCATGAGCCGAGGTCTGTCCGTGGTTGATCCGTCTCAGCTTCCCAATAGTTCAGTTCCGGCAATAGCTCACGTCGAGCTGATTTCAGCAGACGGCAAGCCAATCTATATTGGAGACTCGGTTCGCATTCCAGCTTCTCGAAAGAAGATTACATTTTCCTATTCTGGCCTGAGTTTCGCAGCGCCCGAGCGGATACGCTTTCGATACTTTCTCGATGGCTTCGATCACGGTTGGAGCGAGCCGGTTGCGGCACGAGAAGCTGTTTACACTAACCTCAGCCCAGGTTCGTACCGGTTCCGTGTTACGGCCAGCAACAGCGACGGTGCATGGAACGGTGTCGAAACAACAACTGGCGCGGCAGTTCAACATTCGCCTGGAAGAGCGCGTCAGCGAACGAACCCGGATCGCGCGTGAACTGCACGATACTCTTCTGCAAAGTTTCCACGGACTCTTGCTTCGTTTTCAAACGGTGTACGATCTTCTCCCCACACGTCCAGCCGAGGCCAAGCAGAACCTCGCCAGCGCGATTGACCAGGCCGCTGAAGCCATCACCGAGGGCCGCGACGCCGTACAGGGGTTGCGTGCGTCTACTGCCGAGGTCAACGATCTCGTTTTTGCTATACGAGTCATAGGAGAAGAACTGGCAGCCGATGAAAGCAATCATTGTAGTGCGACCTTTCAAGTGGGAATGGAAGGAACGCCGCGGAATCTCCATCCGATCATTCGAGACGAAATCTATCGGATTGCCAGTGAGGCGCTGCGCAACGCATTCCGGCACGCTCAGGTGATCCGAATGTCCTTGAGAGTGAGGGGCGAGCTGGCCACTGGGGCTTGCATGGCATGCGCGAACGCGCCGAACTTGTCGGAGGGAAGCTCGATGTCTGGAGCGAAATCGGTTCTGGCACCGAGGTTGATCTAAACATTCCAGCCTCCGCTGCCTACGCGCGATCTTCCGCTCACCGGAGGTCGTGGCTATCCGAGATGTTCTCTCGGTAGGGAGCACAACGAATTCATGAGTTCCGATCCCAAGTCGATTCGAATTTTAGCGGTAGACGACCATCCTCTGGTGCGTCAAGGGATTTCCGGGCTCCTTGCGGTACAGTCGGATATGAGTCTGGTTGCAGAAGCGTCGAATGGGCGGGACGCAATCCAGCAATTCCGTGCGCATCGTCCGGATGTCACTCTGATGGATTTACAGATGCCCGAAATGAGCGGCCTCGATGCAATCATCGCAATTCGAAATGAATTTCCCGAAGCACGAATTGTCGTACTGACCACATACACGGGCGATATACAGATCCTGCGCGCTCTCAAAGCGGGTGCTAGAGCGTACCTGTTAAAAAATCTCTTACATAAGGAACTGCTCGAGACGATCCGTGCTGTCCATGCCGGTAAAAAGACTCTTTCCCCTGAGGCATCCTTCCAACTTGCCGAGCACCTCACCGATGATGCTCTCACCCCAGCGGAAATTAAGGTCCTTCGTCTAATTGCTGCCGGGAATGCGAACAAACAAATTGCCGACCAGCTATCGATTTCCGAAGAAACCGTCAAGAGCCAAGTCAAGAACATCCTTTCCAAATTGGGCGCTAGCGACCGTACTCACGCCGCTGTGATAGGGATCAGACGCGGGATCATCGAGGTTTAGTCACTCGAAAGAGTGTTTGGTCTCCCTCCTTTTGGGGATTCGATGCCATCAGGAACCTCCTATCCTGTACATGCCAATACAGGGCCTCTTTTGCAACGACTATTCTCGACATTCGCCCACGGTTGTCCTGGAGCAGGCTTACTTCTCATGCGCCTTACTACCGGCGTTGCTCTAATTGCACATGGCGTCACGAGACTGCTGGCCAGCCCCATGATCGAGCCGACGATTCTACTCGTCCTCGCAATCGGCCCAGGATTACTTCTACTCGCAGGTTTATGGACGCCGATCGCAGGAACGCTGGTAGTGATCATTGAGGTTTGGACAGTGTTCTCCCGATCCGGAGACCCGTGGATTTGCGTCCTGTTGGGAACCCTCGGTGCCGCCCTGGCACTGCTCGGGCCCGGAGCATTTTCCGTTGATGCACGTCTCTTTGGATGGAAACGCATCGATCTACAAGACCGAAAACGCTAATACTGCACCCCCAATCCAAGCAGCGCTTAACCCTAAAGTGAGGTTACGGGTGTCCTATATATAGGGGACTATACGACTCCATTTGGGGATGCAGTGAACCTGAACTCATTCGACAATGTGTGCAGAAAACACCTAGGCCGCACTGATGCCCGAAAGGAACCAAATTATGGCCTCTGCGAATCCCAATCCGGTGGGCACTGTCTACCGCAACGGCAATGAGATTCCGAGCCATCTGCACTTGGAGGAGACGGAGCAAAGAAGCTCACCCCCGAACGAAAGCATTGCGTTGTGCGCGGAAACTGATTCCGCTTCGACGTTTGACGGGATTGTCGGTTCGTCGGAAGCTCTGCGCAAAGTCCTTCTCCACATCAGCAAGGTTGCAACCGCAGATTGCACCGTTCTTATTCTCGGCGAGAGTGGCACAGGCAAAGAACTAGTTGCACGTGCCATACACAAACGTTCGAACCGAGCGAGTCGGCCGTTCATTCGAGTGAACTGTGCGTCAATTCCTGATTCTCTAATCGCCTCTGAACTCTTCGGACATGAAAAGGGCGCTTTTACGGGAGCCTCCCAGCGCCGTATCGGTCGTTTCGAAGCCGCGCAAGGCGGCACACTTTTTCTGGATGAAATTGGCGACATCTCAATGGAAACACAGATTGCGCTGCTGAGAGTCCTGCAGGAACGAGAAGTGGAACGCATCGGGAGCAGTCAGCCAATCAAGATTAATGTTCGGGTACTGGCCGCCACAAACCGGGATCTCAAAGCCATGGTCGCGTCCGGCAAATTCCGTGAAGACCTTTACTATCGGCTGAACGTATTTCCAATTCAGGTACCGGCGCTGCGCGAGCGACTCGAAGACATTCCTCTACTGGTCGGATACCTGACCGTGATCTTTGCGAGACATGCCGGAAAGAAGATTAGTTACATCGACAACAAGGCTCTCACGCTATTCAGGGAATATAGGTGGCCTGGCAATATTCGTGAGCTGCAAAATACGATCGAGCGGGCTGTGGTGTTGTGTGACGAAGCAACCTTATCCATTGATGAAACATGGCTCACGAAAGTATCATCGTGCGAACCTCCTTCCACTGCCCCGTCGGTCCAAAAGCTGCTTCGCCTGCGTGAAGACCAAGAGAAGGAAATGATCGAGACAGCTCTTGCAGAGTGCCGAGGGCGGCTCTCCGGGCCATCTGGTGCCGCCGATAAGTTGGGGATTCCGCGCCAGACTCTCGCATCAAAAATTACGAACCTAGGCATCAATAAATACCGTTTCATGTACGCTTGATCTGCCGGGCTTTTTCAAGGCACAAACGATTCGGAATTTCGGAGTCCTGATCAAACACTCGGTATACCTGTCCTCAGAGTGGGTATACTAGTTGGCACTGCGCACCGAGGAGTGCCTTCGCACTAGTGCGCACCAATTGATTATGCGTTGGAGTCGTGGTTGCGGAAATCGGCATCAGGAGCGGTTTTGGAGCATACTTCGCACAAGACTGATGTTTCGCGCGAAGCCGACCGACCGATTCGCATCGGGGGAACGATACTTGGCGCCCAACGCCACATCTGTGCCTTTTTTAAGAGCCACGACGACCAGTACCGTGTACTACTACCATTCATAAAAGATGGCTTCAAATGGGGCGAGAAGGCCGTTCACATCGTCGACCCCACGCGCCGGGACGAACACCTTCAGCAGTTGCGCTCGGCAGGAATCGATGTAACCGCCGCGCAACAGAAGGGCCAGCTCGATCTGCTCGAATGGGCCGACGTCCATTTGCAGGGTGGATTCTTCGATCAAAACCGAACCCGAGCAATAATTCAAGAGATTCGAGGACGCGCTAGGGAACAAGGATTCGAACGCATTCGTTTTGTAACGCACATGGAGTGGGCGATCGAGCATCACGCCGACATAGACTGCTTACTGGAATACGAGGCGCGCGCTAATCTTGTACCGTCCGACGATCCAGTTGTCTGCGTATACCAACTCCCGAACTTTGGCGGAGACGTCGTTGTGGACATCATGCGAACGCATCCGATAATCATCATAGGCGGAATCCTCCAAGAGAACCCGTTCTTTGTGTCCCCCAACGAATTCTTGCGAGAGCGGCGCGGATCCGATCCGGCCGGAACCTCACTGGAAGATCGCAGGCCGGCGTAGAGGTCGACGTGGAGATGGAAAGCAAGCCCGACGAGATCAAGCGCCTCGAACGCTGCATTAATGACCTGGTGAGCGTTTTAGCACTGCCCGCGATCTGGACCGGGCATGAGTCTTCGCTGGTGGCGAGCACGTTGCTCGACGTGCTGGTTCGAATGCTTCGCCTCGACTTTGCCTATGTAAGGGCTATTGATTTCCTCCACGAATTGCCCCGCGAGTGGATTCGATCGGCCAGCGGCAGCTATCCAGACGCGCAAGCCCACGAAATCGGTCGTGTCCTAGAGCCATATCTGGTTGAGAATCCACCGCGAGGGCCTCAGCACATTGCCAGCCCTTTCGCTGAAGGTATCGCTTCGATAATGGTGTTTCATCTCGGCCTTCAGGAGAGCGTCGGCGTATTCGTTGCCGGATCGCGACGGCCGGAGTTCCCGACCGAGACCGAACGTCTTCTGCTGCAGGTGGCGATGAACCAAGCTGCAATCGCATTCCAAGAGGCGCGGTACGTGAGCCAGCGGAGACGAACAACCGAAGATCTCGAACGACGTGTCGTCGAGCGGACTGCGGAGTTGACTGCGGTGAATGAGGCGTTGCGACAGGAAATCGTCGAGCGCGCGCGTACAGAAGAGGAGTTACAGCAAAGCGAGGCCCATTTTCATCTGGCGATCGACACGATTCCGGGCCTCGTGTGGGGCGCGTTGCCCGATGGGCACATCGATTATTTCAACCAACGTTGGCGGGAATACACCGGCCTCACGCTCAGAGAGGCAGGTGGTTGGGGCTGGCAAGTAGCAATCCATCCTGAAGACGTCGCGGGGCTTATGGAAAGTTGGCGGACGTCGTTGACTTCCGGCAAGCCAGGTGAGATGGAAGCGCGAATAAGGCGGTTCGATGGAGAATATCGCTGGTTCTTGCATCGCGCCGCGCCGCTCTATGATGGGGCGGGAAAACTCGTCAAGTGGTATGGACAAACCACCGACATCGACGAGCGCAAGCGGGCCGAAGAAAGAGGAGTGGTCCTCCAACGGGACCTTGCGTCTGAGCGCGACCGCTTGCGGCTATTGCTCGACATCAACGAAGGACTGGTCGCCAACCTTGATCTGCCGAGCCTTTTCAAGGCATTAGCTGCGAGCCTCAGGCGGGTCACAGACTGCAATTTTGTCGGGCTTGCCCTTCCTGAACCCGGCGGTAGACTTCGTCAACATCTGGTGGACTACCGCGAGGGCAAAGGTGTGATCAC
>WNFP01004656.1_pt1 | contig 11619 bp, 11 predicted proteins | sample 5400201 | NCBI WGS metagenome assembly WNFP01 (sample SAMN13153355, study PRJNA577476) | soil metagenome | isolation source: 115 cm saprolite under Madrone tree | place: USA:California | collected 2016-06-14
TATCACTCCTCCGGTCCGGCATATGGCGCGCAGAAGGCTGGCGCCGACAAGATGGCTGCAGATATGGCCAAGGAACTTCGTCCGTACAATATCGCGGCGGTTTCGATCTGGATGGGTCCCCTCAATACTGAACGTGTACGCGCGTACCTTGCTTCTCTCCCGAAAGACTCGCAGCCCAAGCTCAGACGAGAATCACCGCAATTCACCGGAAGGGTCGTCGCTGCTCTCTACGCGTCCGACCACCGAATGAAACTCTCGGGCTACGCTCTGATCGGTGCGGAACTCGGAGCGAAGCTCGGCGTAACCGACGTGGATGGCATCGCTCCACCTTCCTACCGTTATGAAATGGGCGGCCCGCCAGAACTGCATGTAAGCCTTACAGCCTGATCAATGCAGGATAGAAGGAGCAGCCTGCGACTGGGGGCCTGCCGTTACGCACAGCAATCAGGACGACTCTCCTTCTTAGCTGTTGCGGAATCGCGAGCGCACTCAGCGAAAACTACCGCGGGGAAATCTAGGGGGTTCGGAGTTCCGGACGGTTGACGGTTAACGGGCAACTCTGAAGTAATGTGGCGCGTTCCTCGCGGCGATTGTGTACAGTTTGTGTACAAGAAGGCGGGTTTGAAGGGCCTGAAAATGGACCTAAGCAACGCAGAATCAACAACAGACTCTTAAGCTACAGGCCCCAACATCGCAGCGGAACCGCTCACAACCATCTCATTGTACGGTGGTTTAGTGTATTTCGCAATTGTGACAGCAATTTCTCCGACCCGCTTACTGTGTACGATATCCAAATCACCCTTCGGTCGGTCGTGGAAATTCCACAGCCCAGGCAGTGCCAAGATGTAGCTAACCTGGACTTGTCAGCGCACTTCCGTGCCGAACGTGTTTTTTCTTGACTTCTCCTTTTATAGAACGTGTTTTTTCTTGACTTCTCCTTTTATAGAACAATCCGGGAGTTAGGTCGCCGGGCTCTACTTCATTGGTCGTGAACCTTTGATCAGGATGTCCACGAGTCTCCTCGCGCTTTGCTGCCAGTCCGGTCCGGTCGCCACGTTGGAGACGCCAATCAGCGCGCGAAGCAGGTCGAATGGCTCGAGGTCTTTGCGCACGTCGCCGCTCTTCATGGCAGTCTTCACGAGCGCATCGATCGCTCCCGTAACTTGATCGCGGGAAGAATCGTACAGCCTCGAAGGACCGCCGCCGACGCTATTCAGCACCGACGCGATAATCTGCTTTGTGGCAATGTAGTCGACGAACAGCATCATCCAGGCCCGCAACGCATCGATCGGAGGCAGGTTTGCGGATAGTTCCCGTTGTGCTGCCGCCAGCTTTTCCACGTCAGCGTGATAAACAGCCTCGATCAGGGCATCGCGCGTCGGGAAATGGCGGTATAAGGTTCCCGGCCCCACACCCGCCTGTTTGGCGATGTCGTCCAAGCTAGCATCTGCACCTGACCGGGTGAATGCCGCCTTGGCCACTTCCAGAATGCGGTCACGATTCTGCTGCGCGTCACTGCGCGGCTTTCGCCCGGCAGGTTGGGAATGTTTGTTAGGCATGGCAAAGATCCATGTAACCGGAGACAGTCTCCGATTATCTAAGGATTCGGAGACACTCTCCGTTTTATCGAAATCGTGGCGGCCCGTCAATACGGTGGCGCACCCACGGAACTCGAACGGGCCAGTGCAAGGAGGAAGTCAATGGTGGACGTATTTGGGGCAACCTCAACAACAGAAGATGTTTTGTCCGGGATTAATCTGCGCGGCAAGCGGATTTTTGTTACCGGCGTTTCGGCTGGACTGGGTGTAGAGACGGCGCGCTCACTCGCCGCGCATGGCGCACATGTTGTGGGCGCGGCACGGGATTTAAAAAAAGCCGAAGCGGCAACCGCGCAGGTGCGAAAGGACGCTGAAGCCAATGGTGGAAGTTTCGAGCTCGTTGTGCTTGATCTTGCCAGTCTGAAGAGCGTTCGAGCTTGCGCCGAAGGACGGCTCAAAAAGGGTGAACCCTTCGATGTGGTCATCGCCAACGCGGGCGTCATGGCCACATCGTTTACCAATACCGCGGACCACTTCGAGACGCAGTTCGGCACCAATCACCTGGGCCACTTCGTCCTCGTGAACCGGATTGCATCGCTGATCCGCGCCGGAGGTCGGTTGATCAACCTGTCCTCGGCAGGTCACCGTTTCTCGAACGTAGATCTACAGGATCCCAACTTTGAGCGGACACCTTACGACCCATGGGTTGCCTATGGTCGGTCGAAGACCGCAAACATCCTTTTTTCCGTCGGTTTCGACAAGCGCCATCGCGGGCGTGGCGTGCGCGCCGCCGCCGTGCATCCCGGAGGCATACAAACCGAACTTGGACGCCATATCGGCGCCGACGAAATTCAAAAACTGGTCGATCGGATCAGTGCGCAGCGTGCTGCGGAAAACAAAGGGCCCTTCCAGTGGAAGACGATTCCGCAAGGTGCTGCGACCTCTGTGTGGGCCGGCGTAGTTGCTCCTGCGGATGAAATCGGTGCTCGTTACTGCGAGAACTGCCACGTTGGCAACATCGTTCCAGACGACGTCGCCGTCACCGTGGTCAGCGAAGGAGTTCGAGCCTACGCGGTGGACCCGACCAACGCCGAAGCCCTTTGGAAGAAGAGTGAAGAAATGGTTGGAGAGTCTTTTTAGACCTTGGATTCGAGCTTAGGAATAAGGAGTTGGCCATCGTCGTGAAGTGACGAAAAGGAGAAATCGTGATGCGCGTATTCGTAACTGGCGTCACAGGTTTTGTCGGTTCCGCGATCGTTCGGGAGCTAATCGATGCGGGACATAAGGTGCTCGGCCTGGCTCGCTCGAATGCGGCTGCCGCGTACATTGCCGCTGCGGGAGCCGATGTACATCGCGGTTCGCTGGAAGATCTCGAGAGCTTGCGCAGCGGAGCGGTCGCTGCGGACGGGGTGATCCACACGGCCTTTATCCACGACTTCTCGAACTACGCGCCTGCTGCCGAGACGGATAGGCGCGCTATCGAGACACTGGGAACCGCCCTCGCCGGCTCGGAGCGCCCGTTGGTCGTTACTTCTGGAACCCTGCTCCTTCAGCGCCAGGGCCCGCTCGCAACGGAACAGGATGCGCCCGTTCCCAGTTTTCCCCGCAAATCGGAACAGGCCGCAGCGGCGATGGCCTCGCGTGGCGTGCGCGTCTCCGTGCTGCGCCTTCCTCCATCGGTCCATGGGGACGGCGATCATGGCTTCGTTCCGGCTCTCATCAAGCTCGCGCGTGAGAAGGGCAATTCAGCATACGTGGGTGACGGTCTTAACCGCTGGCCCGCCGTGCACCGGCTCGATGCTGCTCATCTCTACAGGCTCGTGCTTGAGAAGGGTTCCGCAGGAGCGAGCTACCACGCCATTGGCGACGAGGGCGTGCCCTTCCAGGACATCGCTGCCGTGATCGGCCGCCGCCTGCACGTGCCGGTTGTCGGCAAGTCGCCCGAGCAGGCTGCCCACCACTTTGGTTGGCTCGCACACTTCGTTGGTGTCGACTGTCCGGCGTCAAGCAAGCTAACTGGGGAAAACCTGGAATGGCAGCCGAAGCAGCCGGGGATTATTGCCGACCTTGAACGGGGGACCTATTTCGAACCTGAACAGACCAAGCACGCGGCCCTTTCGCACAGTTAAGGATGTGGACCGTATAAAACGCAGGTCGCAAGATCATGCTGTACAAAACGCAACCCTGAGCTCAAGCAAAAAGTAAAGGAGTACCTATGGCAAACGAAACGGTTGGAACGATGGAGGATAGAGTCGCGATCATCACTGGTGGAAGCCGCGGGCTCGGACGCAACACTGCCGTGAATCTTGCAGGACGGGGCGTCAATGTCATTTTTACTTATCGCTCGAATCAGAAAGAGGCCGACTCACTCATCCGCGAAATCGAAGCGATGGAAAGGAAAGCAGCGGGATTTCGGCTAGATACAGGCGACATTCACGCATTTGACGGATTCGTGTCGGATGTCCGCAAGACGCTGCACGGTTGGGGACGAGCGGTTCAACTATCTGGTGAACAATGCGGGTGGTTCGCTCCATGCGAATTTCGACCAAACCACCGAAGCGCAATTCGACGAGATCGTGAACGTTCATTTCAAAGGCGTGTATTTCCTGACGCAAAAGCTGCTTCCGCTAATTAAGGATGGCGGGCGTATCGTGAATATTTCGTCGGGACTGGCGCGCTTTGCGCTACCGGGCACCTCGGCTTATGGGGCGACAAAAGGCGCGGTGGAGGTGCTGACGCGTTACTTGGCCAAAGAACTCGGCCCGAGGGGCATCACGGCAAATGTCGTCGCTCCGGGTGCCATCCAGACGGATTTCAGCGGTGGTATGGTCCGTGACAATCCTGAGATTAACAAGCACGTTGCCGAGATGACCGCGCTTGGCCGGGCGGGCGTGCCGGACGATATCGGACCGATGATCGCCACGCTCCTCTCGGACGAGAATCGTGGGTGAACGGTCAGAGAATCGAAGTGTCCGGCGGGATGGCGCTGTGAACGGCATGCTCAAACGTGATGCGCAAATCGGAACGAACTTTGCCGGGAGTCTGTCTGTTTGTTCCCGAGCAACCCAGAAGTAATGTGGCACGTTCCTCGCGGGCGATTTGTGTGCAAGTTGTGTACAAGAAACCGGGTTTGAAGGGCCTGAAAATGGACCTATGCAACGCAGAATCAACAACAGACTCTTGAGCTACAGGCCCAAATCGAGGAACAACTTTAAAAGTTTAGGAGGCGGATGAGGCCTGGCACAACTGCAACCTCTTCGCCGCATCCCTGGGGCGAAAAACTCAGCCGCTATTGTACAAAACCGACGTTCGGCGGCGGCGTGCTCCCTTCCGGTGATTCTTTGATGTTCCCAAACTGCGCTTCGTACCGCGCGAGGTTCTCCCCCAGCGCCCGCCAAATGCGTTTGGCATGTCCCGGGCTGAGGATCATGCTGTTGAGCAGTTTCCCTTGCGAGCCGTTTGGAAAGATATAGATAAAATTCATGGTGAACTCTTCCAGATTGTGGTGAATCATGACCAGGTTGCTGTATTGGCCCTGCAATTCCTTCTCGTCCGCTTTTATCTGTACCTGGCCCTGCACTGGCTGCTGTTGATCCATTTCGTTGCTCTCCCGAAACGCTGAATCGAAGTTACCACAAGCCCCTTCCGTCCGCTTGCTCACGACCAGCAGTCCCGGGTTCCGCTAACTCTGATGGCAACCAGGACATGGAGTCCCATTGACAAGCGAATGTATTAAGTGTAGTTTAGTATTGTTATTTAGCATAGTTAACTTCAAACATGGCACGAACGGTCCCGCCACAACTCGAAACCGACCCACCCGTCATGGGCGCAACCTCTGATGGCTACTACCCATCCGCGGAGTTGCCCCCGAGAGCCGCACTGCCTTCCTTGCCGGAATCGCACCGGACCATTCCTTTTCCTTCCGGAGCGTCATGGTTACGCAAGATTCTGGCGTTTGCCGGGCCGGGCTATCTCGTCGCGGTCGGTTATATGGACCCCGGTAACTGGGCTACGGACATTGGCGGAGGCTCGAAATTCGGCTACACATTGCTGAGCGTCATCCTCATCAGCAACCTGATGGCAATGTTCCTGCAGGCACTCTCGGCGAAGCTCGGAATTGCCACCGGGCGTGACCTGGCGCAGGCGTGCCGCGAACACTATTCGCGCCGTACTGGCATATTTCTCTGGGTGGTCTGCGAGATTGCCATCGCTGCCTGCGATCTGGCCGAGGTTCTGGGTTCGGCCGTTGCGCTGAAACTTCTTTTCGGCCTGCCGCTCCTGGCCGGCGTCCTGATCACGGCATTGGATGTGCTCATCGTCCTGGCGCTGCAGGGGCGTGGTTTTCGTTTGGTTGAAGCTTTCGTCGTTACCCTTATCGCTTCGATCGCTGCTTGTTTTGCTTACGAAGTCTTTTTCGCGCACCCGCTTTGGCGCGAAGCGGCCATCGGTTTCATTCCGCGTGTCGAGATTCTCCGCAACCGGGACATGCTCTACATTGCCATCGGCATCCTTGGCGCAACGGTCATGCCGCACAATCTGTATCTCCACTCCAGCATCGTGCAAACCCGCAATTTCGGCGCCTCCATCCGCGACCGGCGTGAAGCGGTGCGTTATGCCGTCTTCGATTCGACGGTGGCGCTTGGCTTTGCGCTTTTTATCAATGCCGCGATCCTGGTGCTTGGTGCCGCCGCTTTCCACACGCGCGGACTGCACAACGTCGCGGAAATCGCCGACGCGTACAAGCTTCTCAGTCCGGTCCTCGGCGCTAGCCTCGCGAGCACGCTATTTGCGTGTGCATTGCTCGCCTCCGGGCAAAACTCGACACTCACCGGCACGCTGGCCGGGCAAATTGTGATGGAAGGCTTTCTGGACATTCGGCTCAAGCCCTGGCTGCGCAGGTTGATCACTCGCTCGATCGCCATCATCCCAGCCGCACTGGTCATCGGTTTTGCGGGGGAGAACAAAGTCACATCGCTGCTTATACTCAGTCAGGTGATTCTCAGTTTTCAGTTGCCGTTCGCAGTGATCCCGCTCATCCAATTTACGGGCGATCGCTCCAAGATGGGCGAGTTCGCCAATTCGCGATTCACATCGGCCGTTGCCTGGGTCATTGCCGCGGCCATTCTCTTCTTCAACGGCGAGCTGGTCTGGCTCATCTTCCGTTCTTAGTTCTTAGCAGGAGCACAATACGCTACCTCGGCTAGCGGGTTTGCTTTTGTTGTCCACTCCCTTGTGCGAGAATTTTCCTGGTGGCCATGCCTACGGACGCGCAGTCCAATCTCAAGACCCGCAAAATTCTACTCGCTTCGCTCCTTGCCCTGGCTTGCGTCGCGCTGGTTTACTCCGCTTTCCAAAAGGACAAGCCGTGGGTTGTTCCTGAGGAGGCCAAAAAACGGCAGAATCCACTCGCGGCTTCGGAGTCCACTCTGAAAGCTGCCATGGGAATTTACATGGATGAGTGCGCTCAGTGTCACGGCGAGCGCGGAAAGGGCGACGGCCCGGAGGCTGCTATGCACGATCCTTCCCCCTCTGATATTACCGACACAAGGCACATGAGCACGGTAACTGACGGCGAAATCTTCTATCAAATCAGCGAAGGCAGAAAGCCGATGCCCTCGTTCAAGAAACGGTTGACTGAAGATCAGCGGTGGGGGCTTGTGCTGCTGGTTCGCTCCTTTTCCGCTCCTGCCGCACCTACAAATGGCGGGAGCAACTCCGAAGGTGTAAAGAACACCAAACCGTCCGCGAAAAAGTGATAGTTTGCGGGTAACCTTGCTTTCCAAAATCTGTGGCGGGATATATCCTCAGTTGGCCTTTTTCAGACTCTGAAGGAGACCCATGCGCAAGATTTTGCCCCTTACGCTTTTCCTTTTTGCCGTGTCACCGCTGGCCTATTCCGCGCCAGGCGCTGTTCGCTGTGGCAAGTTGCTCGATGTTCGCTCCGGCCAGGTGCTTAGCGACCAGACGGTGGTGTTCGACGCTTCCGGCACAATCACCTCTGTCAGTGCGTCTTCCTCCACCAAACTTCCAAACGGCGTTACGGCGATTGATCTTTCGAATGCCACTTGTCTGCCGGGTCTAATCGACGTACATACTCATCTCACTGGCGACCCAACCGGAAACGGATATGCCAGCCTGGGCATTTCAGTTCCGCGTGAAAGCATCACTGGCGTAAAGAACGCGCGTCTCACGGTACGCGCTGGATTTACGACCGTCCGCAACGTCGGCGCGAGCGGGTACACGGACGTGGCGCTACGCGATGGCATTGATGCCGGCGAAATCGAGGGGCCGCGCATGCGCGTGTCCGGTCCGCCATTGGGGATTACCGGAGGTCATTGCGACAACAATCTCCTTCCTTCGGAATTTCATTACAAAGCGGAAGGCGTGGCGGACGGCCCGTGGGCGGCGCGTGCCAAGGTTCGCGAAACGGTTAAGTACGGCGCAGACCTCATCAAGATTTGCGCCTCCGGCGGAGTCCTGAGCAAAGGCGATCAGCCCGGCACGCCGCAATACACGCCGGAGGAGATGCAGGCTATCGCCGAGGAAGCCCACAAACTCGGGCGCAAAGTCGCGGCGCACGCTCATGGAACGCAGTCCATTAAAGACGCCATCCGCGCGGGCATCGATTCCATCGAACACTCCAGCTTGATCGACGACGAGGGCATTGCCCTCGCCAAGCAGCGTGGGACTTATCTAGTGTTCGACATTTACAACGATGACTTCATCCTGCAGGAAGGCGCCAAGGCCGGAATGCTGCCGGAGTCCATCGAAAAGGAAAAAAAGATAGGGCGTCTGCAGCGTGAGAATTTCCGCCACGCGCACCAGTCCGGCGCGAAGATCGCCTTCGGCACTGACTCCGGAGTGTATCCCCACGGCGAGAACGCAAAACAGTTCGGGAAGATGGTCGAATGGGGCATGAAACCTATCGAAGCCATTCAGGCGGCAACGGTGAACGCCGCGGAACTGGTTGGTTGGGGCGACAAGATCGGCGCACTCGAAACCAATCACTTTGCCGATCTAATCGCTGTCAGCGGCGACCCGCTCTCTGAAGTGCACGTACTTGAAGCAGTCAAGTTCGTGATGAAGGGCGGCACTGTGGTCCGCAACGAATACGCCGCAAAGTAAGCAACTGGCAACTCGAACCTTACGTTGCCCGCAATCCATCGCTCTTAAAGCGTATTTGGTTCGTGACGGTTTTTCTCTTTACGCCGTCGCCGCTTTTACCTGTCCCAGTGCGGCCGCGACTTCGTTCAAGTCCGGCACGACCGGAATGTCATAGTTCTTGAACCACGCTATTTCTCCGTTTTTGTTAACGATGGCGATCGCCCGGCCGGTGATTCCTTTGTCCGCCAGATATACGCCGTACTTCTCGCTCGCCGCTCCGCGTGGATGAAAATCCGCAAGGAGGGAATACTTGATTCCCATCTTTTCTGCGTACGCTTTGTGCGACCACACGCTGTCAACACTGACGCCGATCACCTCCGCGTCCAGCGTTTCAAACGCTTTCATCTCATTGACGAAGCAGGCATGCTCACTGGTGCATGTCGGGCTCCAGTCCAGCGGGTACCATACGACTACGACATTTTTCTTCCCCGCGAAATCCGAAAGCTTCACTTCCTTCTTTTCCTGATTCATGAGCGCAAAATCCGGCGCCGTTTGTCCCACCGCGATACTCATACACGTTCCTCCTCTGTCTCGCACATCTCACTGAGCATTTTACCCAATCCTGGCGCCTGGCACCAAGTTCCAGTGCCTGCTTTTGGTTGCCCTTTGTAGCAGGACCTCTGTCCTCGCAAGCTCCCATTGCGTTAATTTTTCCCACCTTTATTATGCCCGGCAGTACACTCTGCCCAGGAGAAGTCTATGGGCGCCGAAGCTACTAGGCGCGCTTCCATCATGCCCTTGCGCGAACTGGTCCGTTTATACCTCTCAAGGGCCGGCAAATTTGGTGAGCCGGTCGCTCTTTCAGCCTTCGAGCTGAAGAAGGAGGAGACGGAGCGCCTTTTTTCCGGTTACGACGAGGACTATCACATCAGCCGGTTCTTCAAGTTCTCTGAGGCCGAGGGCGAGAAATTCTCAATCAACGGAATTCCGGCCACTCACGTTACCCTCGATGGAGAAATCGACACTATTCTTTAATTTGATCTGCTGCGTCGCCGTACATAAATTTCGTTTGAAAAACAGCCATTTTTGACTACGCTACATCCGCTTCGGAGGTGGCCTGATGTCTGGTTCCCCGTCTCTCTTGCCGGAATCCCGTCTCGGCAGCACCTTGCGCCGTGACGCATGGTGGATCGAGATTCTCGTTGTCGTCGTCGTTCTCGGCGGTTTTGGCGTATACGCCACGCTGCGCGCCTTCGAAGGAAACTACTATTTCTGGGGGCCTTACCTCTCGCCCTTCTATTCACCGCTGATCGACCCGGAGCATCACTGGTGGCCATTCTCGCCGGCACTGTTGATTCTCGCTGGACCTCTCGGCTTTCGCGCGACCTGCTACTATTACCGCAAAGCGTACTACCGCGCGTTTTTCCTCGATCCGCCCGCTTGTGCCGTTGGCGAGTCGCCCCGCCGCAATTATCGCGGGGAAACCGCGTTTCCTTTCATCCTCCAGAACGTCCATCGCTACTTTTTCTATCTCGCGGTTCTGTTCATCATTTTTCTTTGGTACGACGCCATCCGCTCTTTCTTTTTCGAGGGCCATTTCGGAATTGGTGTCGGCACGCTCGTCCTGACGATCAACGTTTCTCTCCTTTCGCTCTACACGTTTTCCTGTCATTCGCTCCGCCACCTAGCTGGCGGCAGGATTGATTGCTTTTCTTGCGCGAACTTCGGCCGCTCCCGTTTCGCCGCCTGGCGCTTCTCCACATTTCTGAACGAGCGCCACATGCTCTTTGCCTGGTGCAGCCTCGTGTCGGTGGGTTTCGCCGATTTCTACGTGCGCATGGTAGCTAGTGGCGCAATTCGTGACCTGAGGATTCTGTGACGGCCAACTGCGAAACGCGCGAACACGACGTTTTGATCATCGGCGCGGGCGGCGCGGGATTGCGTGCGGCTATCGAAGCGCTCGCGCAAGGCGCTTCCGTCGGTGTGGTCTGCAAATCGCTTCTCGGTAAAGCCCACACGGTCATGGCCGAAGGAGGTATTGCCGCGGCCATGGCAAACGTCGACGCTGCCGACGACTGGAAAACACATTTTCGCGACACCATGCGAGGCGGAAAGCTGCTCAACAATTGGCGTATGGCCCAGCTTCATGCCGAGGAATCTCCTGATCGCGTCCGCGAACTCGAGCAGTGGGGCGCTCTTTTCGACCGCACGGAGAATGGCGACATCCTGCAGCGCGCCTTTGGCGGCCACACCTTTAAGCGTCTCTGCCACGTCGGCGACCGCACCGGCCTAGAAATGATTCGCACGCTTCAGGATCGCGGCGTGCAGCAGGGCATCGACGTTTACATGGAGTGCACCGTCACTCGCCTCTTGACGAACGACGGACGCGTTGTTGGCGCGTTTGCCTACTGGCGCGAAACCGGCCGCTTCATTGTTTTCAAAGCCAAATCCATCGTTATCGCCACTGGAGGGATTGGCAAAGCCTGGCGCGTCACTTCCAACTCCTGGGAATACACTGGCGACGGAATGGCTCTCGCATACGAAGCAAGCGCAGAGCTCATGGACATGGAATTCGTGCAGTTCCATCCCACCGGGATGGTTTGGCCGCCCGGCGTGCAAGGCATCCTTGTCACCGAAGCTGTTCGCGGCGAGGGCGGCATCCTGCGCAACAAAGCGGGCGAGCGCTTCATGGAGAAGTACGATCCCAAGCGCATGGAACTCTCGACGCGCGACGTTGTCGCTCGCTCCATTTATACCGAAGTCAAGGAAGGCCGCGGCACGGAACACGGTGGCTCGTATCTCGACATCTCCCACAAGCCTGCGGAATACGTGAAGAAAAAGCTTCCCAGCATGTACCACCAGTTCAAGGAACTCGCCGACGTGGATATCACCAAGGGACCGATGGAAGTAGGTCCTACCTGCCACTACATGATGGGCGGCATCCGTGTGAATGCAGAAACGGCGCAGTCCACCGTTC
>WNFP01011766.1_pt1 | contig 11616 bp, 16 predicted proteins | sample 5400201 | NCBI WGS metagenome assembly WNFP01 (sample SAMN13153355, study PRJNA577476) | soil metagenome | isolation source: 115 cm saprolite under Madrone tree | place: USA:California | collected 2016-06-14
GTTCGAACCCCTCCCTCTCCGCCAGATTTTGTAGTTTCAATCACTTGCCAGTCATATCCGATCCCCTTGGATCGTGGCAGCAGCGAGAGTTCGACGCCTCAAGTGTCCCGGAAGAGTCCCGAGTCCTGCCCAGCTTTCGGAATTGGAATGCTAGGAAGCTTCCGCCGCCGTAGCGTGGGGTTGTGGGAACAAACATCTTGGCTCAACTTGGAGATTGTCGGGGTTGTTGGTGTAATCGCGATTTATCAACAACTGACCTGTTGAGCCACCGCCAACTCTTAGCCTTTCATTTAAGGTTTGTTGTACGATTTTGTCTGCCTAGCCGTGTCCTTGACAGGCGCTGTCCCGATTGATCTGTCGAGGGGAAACCCGGTAGAATCTCCACTCGGGTATCCGAAGCGCCCGTCCAAATTCAAACCAGCCGGAGGGGATGCTCCAAATGCCCGGCTTGACACCACTGGAGTTCGCGGACAAGTACCGCAAGTTGAAAACCTTTCTGTACCCGCAGGAACTCCCGGCGGGAGTCGCCCCGTCCTATGTTCCGCCCAAGGGCTGGACCTCCACGCCAGTCGAACACTATCGGCTGGGTAAATCCAATTGGTGGCACGTGTTCTGGACGCAAGACATCGCTCCCCGCTTGGGTAAATCGATTAGCCTGAGAATCAGCAATATTTACGGCCATGACCAGGAGGTCGAGCTCACGCGCAACCAGCTTGCGAGGCATTTCTATCCCTCTTTTGTGGGGAAGGGTTCGCCGGAACAGGCGCAGATCGCCATTCAGTTAACCTATCGATACCGCAGAGTGACCACGCATCTAGCAGACTTCTTGAAGGCGGATTTCATCGGCCTGGACTGCAACGGATTTGTCGGGAATTATATTCAGAGGGTGGTGAACGGTTGGGGCCAGTCCTGGACCAGCTTCGATAACGACAAGGACCCGGGGCCCACTACCCTCATGAGCGGGATTATCTCCACCTGCTGCGACAAGCCGATTGCCTCCACCAACCAGCTCAGCCGGAATGAGATCTACATCTTCGTACTCTGCGAACGCGACGGGATGGTCATCGACCCCGGCGAGAAGCATCGCTGGGGTCACGTCATGATCACGAATCCGAATTCGTTGATGCCACTGCCGGACGGGAAGTGCAAACTCAAGGTGGTGGAGGCGACCGGCCAGGGGATGAAGCTTAGGGACACCGATTACACCATTCAATCTGCCACCCCAGCCAAGTTTGGAACGGTTTTCACGGTTTTGCGGGGCCCCGGTGATACCAGCCATGGGATGTCCGTCCGCATTGCGCGACTGAAGACCTGATCCCTACTCGCCTACGCCTGCACTTCACGGTTTGAGGTAATCCAAACCTGCCGGCTCAAGGTACGGCCACAGGTGAGCTCTTACTGACAACGCCACTTAGGGGAGAGGTGATTGGTGGACCTGGCCGGGATCGAACCGACGACCTCTGTCGGGTTGGCCCTCGGAGTAGCTGCTCGTACTGCACGCCGCCCACTCCACGCCGCACCCTCAATGTCAGTTGACGCAAACAGGCGTTTACACCAGCTTGCGCCGTTTGTTCGCCAAAATCCATGTCAATGAGTGAAATGGCGATTTTTCGCCAACTATCGGTAGGGCGATAGTTAATCTACAACTTCGGGGCGAAGTCGCAGTTTCGGTGAACCCATTTTTGGGTCTCAACTTTCGGATTGCGGGCAGACCATGCGCGTCTGATCGAAGCAAGGATTAGGCTGCAACAGCGACGACGATCTTCCCATATCCGCTTTTCTCCCTGACCGATCCACTGTACGCGGCCGAAGCCTCGATCATGGGAATAGTGGTTTTGACGAATGCTCTAAGACGTCCAGCGTCAAGTTGCTTAGCGATTTCAACTAGGTGCTTTTGATTCGGCACGACGATGAAGAAAGCATCTTTCACTCGCTGGTTGGTTGTGCCTTCGCTGTCGGCGGCGATCGTTACCATCCGGCCATCCGGCTTTAACACCGACCATGATCGATTGAGGGTCTCACCGCCAACTCCATCGAATACCACGTCGACCTTTCCGACTTGGTCTTCAAAGCGAGATGTCCGGTAGTCAATCACTTCCTCTGCTCCCAGCTTTCTTACGAAGTCTGCATTGCGTGCAGAAGCAGTAGTGATCACATGAGCCTCATAGAGGTGAGCCAATTGCACAGCGTACAGGCCAACTGCGCCTGCGCCTCCGTGAATCAGCACGCGTTCGCCGGGCTGCAGCTTTGCGTGATCGAAGAGCCCTTGCCATGCGGTCAAAGCTCCGATCGGCACGGTGGCCGCAAGTTCGTGAGTCAAGGTTTTCGGCTTCCGCGCAATATTCTGGGGCAGCGTAATACAGAACTCCGCAGTGGCCCCATCAGAGAACCAGTCGTTCATGCCATAGACCTCGTCGTTAACCTCGAAGTCCTGGACATCTTTGCCGATCGCAGCGATGACTCCCGAAAATTCGTGCCCTGGCACCGCGCTCATGCGAGCTGTTCCTGATTTCGTATGTGTTGTGGGATACCAAAGCAATTCTGTCGGAGTGACACCAGCGGCATGAACATGAACCAATATCTCGCCTGAGCCAGCTTCCGGGTTTCGGTAACTCCGCCAGGATGAGCACTGGTCCCTGGTCTGCCTTGTTTACCTGCATCGCCTTCACAAATCACCTCGTTCGAAACCGATTCTACTCGCCCTGCAATGCCGCACGCTCTCCGAATCGTTCGGGCACCGCGAACAAACGCCTTCGAGTATCTGCCGGAACGCCCATCCTGCGACCAATTGGCGGCCTATTAAGCCAGTCTACAACGGCCATTACATGGCATCATACCGCTGATTGATGAACAGGCGATAACGCTCATTGAGGGGTTTTGAGTGCTATCGAGATTTTCACCAGTTGACCGGCGACCTGAGTGAAACCTGTGGCAACATTGCAGATGACGATACGATTCGAGAGGATGAACGATTGGGCGGGCAAGGCCCCAAACTCTCATAAGCGCTGGGGGCAGGACAATCAAATGAGAAATTTACTCTTCGCAATCAACACTACCCTGGATGGCTGCGTCGACCACGCCAAGCAATTTGCTGATGACGAGACACACGAATATTTTACGGACCTTATGCGTGAAGGTGACCTGCTCGTCTTTGGGCGTATCACCTACCAATTGATGGTTCCTTTTTGGCCGGAAGTCGCAAAAAACCAGTCGATGAGCAAAGCATCGAACGAATTTGCTCGAACATTTGACTCCATCAACAAAATTGTCTTTTCACGATCATTAAACAGCGCTGAAGACAAAAATACGAGAATTGTTCGTACGAACCTTCACGACGAAATACTTAAACTGAAACAGGAACAAGGCACAAATATTTTGGTCGGTGGCGTAGGTATTCCTTCACAACTTATCAAGCTTGGCCTAGTTGATGAATATCGTTTTGTCATTGGGCCAATCGTTGCGGGAGAAGGGAGACGGTTGTTGGAAGGTGTCAGCCTGCCGGAGAGATTGCAATTAAAGCTTGTTGAGTCAAAGATTTTTAAATCAGGATGTGTTGCGCTTCGTTACTTGAAACCGTGACAGAACAATCTGCAATAGCTGTGCTGCGGTCTTCCACTAAGAGTCGGAGTAGGGATCATGATCGAGCATGACCCCCTCCACAGAGCCGGACAAGCGGAGTTGGCTTTCCGCGTTGGATTTCTGACGGCACTTTGCGGAGTAGTGGGTGCCCTGATCGGAAAAGGTCAGCTTGAGGTGCCAACGATTGTTAGTTCGCTTCTGTGCCTCTTGATTTGGTTTCTGGAAGCTGTCACCCAGTGAACGATAAACCCTTAACTGTCGAAATCAGGCGATAGCGCTCAGAACTGGCCCGGGAGTGAAATGGCGATGTTACGCCAGTTTACTCTTGCTTCTGTCGTCGAAAGCAATACCAAGCCACACCTGAGACCACCGCACCCCAGCACGCAATCACCGGAAAGAGCAGTGTCCTGTTCCAGCTTAAGTCTGAGGCCAAAACCATGATGTATGCCATCCCGAGCAGGAAGATGAAGCCGAACGTGAGGAGCCTTCTTTTAAACCGGTTGAGTGGCTTCCCACCGCTAGTTGCTCGGCCCCACGACCAGCTCAGCAGCAGGAAAATCAGCGCAAGGACGGTAGCGACCAAGAAATCGCTGAGCAACCGAATACCTCCGCTCGGGATTGAAGTTTACCTGATGACTGTCGCATAGGCGATAGCGCTCATCGAGGATTTTGAGTGTTATGGCGATTTATCACCAACAATCACAATACTGAGATCAGTCCACTGCCGCTCTAGCGATCAGTTTGCATAGCCCTGTGGCATTTGCGGGGCATCGAGTCTTGGCATTTTTCGCTGCTTTTTTGAGTGTGTCTGCCGGGATTGTTTCGTCGATATGACGCACCACAAAGGCCTTGAATGCTCGGTCATTGGTTGCTAGTTTCACCAAGCTAGGAAACTGGCCCCAATGGTCCGCTAGAAGCTTGCCCACGTCGTCGCTATAACCCTCGGCGATCCCACCGTCATCGCATTGCGAGAAGCGTTTGAAGGATCGATAGACGGCATTCCAGTTATCCAGGTGATCGGTATCATCGGCAGCCTGCATGGCTTCTTCTCTGGTGCATGGCTTTTGTGCGCCCTCCGCAAGCAGCTGTGGAGCAAGACTCAAAACTGTTATGCCAGCGACAAGAAAGATGCGTCTCTTGAACATGAATTCAGCAGACCCCGTGTTCATTGGTCAATGCAAGACTCCGCAAAACCATCACCGTTACGGATGTAATTATCGGTTGACGAAAACAGGCGTTTACACTCATTGAGAATTGGCGAACCGGGGTCAATGAGTGTAATGGCGATATTACGCCTACTATGTGCGGAGCCGGTTTCTCGGTTGCTGAGGGTCGCGACCCGGCGACAAGGCCGCCGCACTTGACAATCCTGCTTGGCCGAACCATCATGTCGGCATTCCGGAGTGGACTTCAGCGGCTTCTCAGACACCATCTGCGCTCTCAATCATGGACCTAGAGATCCAATTCGCTTCGAACGAGAGCGTTTCAATACTTCGTTGCCACGGTAGGCTTATCTACGGTCTGGAGACGGCGGAATTGGTACGCGCCGCACGGCAAGCCCTCGAAACGACGAAGGAGATTGTTCTGCAGATGGCTGATGTGACTCAGATTGACAGCGGCGGCGTTGGAGCCCTCGGTACGGCCTTTATCGCGGCTCACAACCGAGAAGCAGAGATCAAGCTGGCTGCTCTGCACCCAAGGGTTGCGGAAGTCTTACGAATTACTGGTCTGGATCTGTTGTTCGACATACGCGACTCCGAAAGCGAAGCCCTTGCCGCATTCCTGACGAAACAAAGGTCCGACGGCACGGATCTGACAGGAACAGCTAAGACGGCCTGATCATCGCACCGGCCTTCCACTCCGATTTCCCGGCGCTCTACGGGTCAATGAGCGTAATGGCGATGTTTCACCACCCAGCGCCACTCGGTTGGTCAAATCCATAATCCCCAGCGGCTTACAACTCCCGGCAAAATGGCTGCATCTGCTCCTTAAAGGAGCGTCCTATGCCCCCGACGATTGAAGCGTATCTCCTTGTCGTCGCCATCTCCATTCTCAGCATTGGCTTATCTGCCACCAGTTTTGCCCAGGATGCGGCCAGCCAGGACAACGTTATCAAGAAGGACGTCGACCTGGTTTCCGTGTACTTCACCGTGCGCGACAACAAGAAACAGCTAGCCAGCGAGCTTGACCAGCGAGAATTCCGGGTGCTCGAAGATGGGAAGGAGCAGCCCATTAAATTCTTTGCCCACCACAGCGATGTGGTGCTCAACGTTGGTGTGCTGCTTGACACTGGCACAGGTATGGCTTGGATTCTTAACGAGGAGGCCACCGCCACCAGCATGTTTATGAGACACGTAGTCCGGCCCACTGATCTCGGGTTTGTCCTGAGCTATCACGCGCGCGTGGACACACTCCAAGTCCCCACGTCCGACACTGCGCTGTTGCAAGAGAAGGTCGATGAGATTCGCAGATGGGCAACGACAGTTGGTACGCCTGATCAGGCGCCTGCGCCGCGAACTTTTCCCGGACCAATTCCACCCATTGGGCCTACGGGACAACCCGTGAACCAGCGCCGTGAGGCGCACCTCTATGATGCCATCCGCGTTTCTACACTCCGCTACCTTCAGCACGAGGTAGGACGAAAAGCGGTGGTGGTTGTTGCCATGTCCGGAGATTCCAAGAGCGAGTCCACGTTGGAAGACGTTTTAGAGGTTCTGCTACAGAATGACGTGATCGCTTACGTCCTGCAGATCTACGATCCTCCCCGAGAGCGTTCGCGCTTTGATCACTGCGATGTGATTCACACCTACGAAAGGGATGAACATGGAGAAGAGGTGCTGAAGAAGCTGGCGGAAGCTACTGGTGGCCGCATGCTCGAAGTCAGAGGAATGGATAAATTAACGACAGCGCTGGACGAAATCTCAGACGAACTCCATCACCAGTACAGCCTCGGGTACTACCCGGAGAGGCAGAACTGGGATGGAAAATTCCGAAAAATCCAGATCGTTGCCCAGGAGCAAGGCTACAAAGTCTACGCGCGCAAAGGCTATTACGCCCATCCTAAGTATCAGGCGATGCGGTAGAAGCAGACCTATTGGCTAGTGGCTCTGCCGTCCCATCGAATTGGCAGTACTTGTTTGTTAACAGGCGATTACACTCACAACCCGGTTAATGAGTGTAACCGTGATTTTTCGCCAACAATCGTTTTGTGAATAAGGTACGCTCTTCGTTATAGTACGCTCGTTCAATGTCAAGGTTCCTCGGATTTCACCCTTCAGTTGCCGGGCCTTCAGGGGGAAACATGACAAAACAGGTGCTTCTGTTCGGCGCTTTCGCGGCGGCAGTGTTGCTCTCAATGTGGTGGCTATCCGGCATTGTTCCCGTCATTGCCCTCAATTGGCGGTTAGGAGAGACCCCATCCAGCGGGCTGGGCCATTCCTTTTTTGGCTTGGCCTCCTGGCAATTGCACTAGTGCGCGACTACGTGGTTCGCCGTCGCGACCGGAATGCCGTAAGGCCGTTTGCAGCCGCACTCGAACCGGAAATCCCTGCTGACAAGGCTTCCGTTATGCAGAGCTCTGCTGGGCTTGTAGATTACACCACTACATGGGGCTCTTTGGGCAATCGAACCGTCAAGGTCACTTTGCACGAAGTTGCTGGCACCAGAACCGGACCCATCTTTCGGGTTGAGGTGTCCTGTGAATGCCCGTGGGTTTTGGACATGCGGAGAAGAAGCACATTCTCCCGGCTGCTTGGCTGGGCAGGTTCTGTTGTCACGACAGGAGATCCAGAGCTCGACGCTGCTTTCGTCGTGCAAGCCGACGATGAGATTGCTGTGCGCCACTGGCTGAGCGGTCCTGGCGTACGCAATAATATCCTGGCGTTGTTTCGGCATCACGAGGTCGCGTCGGTCAGTCTCAACGGGGTCGGTTCGGACCGACTCCTAAGGTGTGAGTTGGCCACTAACAATCCGTCGTTGCCGCCAACGAGAGATGCTGCCGGAATTACAGCAGCGTTGTGTGCTTTGGCGGAATCAGCGGAATCCTGCGCCACAAGGGCCTGAAACTTTGGGCTTCGTGCGCGATTCAGTGGATACTTGTTGTAAACAGGCGTTTACACTCAGAACCCGTTCAATGAGTGTAATAGAGATATTTCAACAGTTGGGCCTTTATCACGAGGGAGAAGACGGTGGGAAATGTTCGTTGAGGTCAGTTACTTGACGTGAGCCTCAGCGTTAGCCCCTCCGATGAGTGGTCTGGCAACACCTTCCCACACGCTCCAACCGCGAAACCACTTTCCCTCCACACCGTGGAAAATGGTACTGACATTGAGCCGATACCATTCCTCAGTCCTGCCGGGAAAGTAAACGTAACCGTGCTCTGTCGCCGGATCATATTCATAGAACACAACGTAGATGAGTCGCTCGTTCGGCATTTTGGCGTAGAACGACACTTCGTAGCGGTGCAGTCCACTGGGGTGATCTGCTATTGGCTGCGACCAGTCAACGATGAAGCTCTCTGTACTTGGCGTAGAGCAAGCCCCAGTACAACTCGTCCCAGTACCCCAGACAATGAAGTTGGCCAGTGTCTTCGGGTCCGTGATTTCGATTGGAGCGCTGAGGTCAGCGCTTTTAATTATGATCTTTGAGGTTTCAGCTTTCGCGAACAACACGGCAGGAATTGCTAGCAAAAGGAGAAGGACCAAAACCGAGAGCAGTCGCTTCACGGTTCACCCCCACATATTGCCCTGAATTAGATCACCGAAGACGGGGCAGGTCAATTCATTGGACCATAGCTGTTGCAACCAGGCGTTTACACCAGCTTGCGCCATTTATTTCGGACCTGCATGAACAAAGCGTCCTCGCGCTCGATTCCGAAGCGGAGGGTATCACTATAGGCATTCCGGCTATTGCTTCTCATACACCTCGTTTTTACTCACCCTGTGGCCCTTCGCGTCTGTTCCGCTCATGGTGACCGTGCGGCTCTTGCCGTCACCAGACACGACAATCCGACCGCTGGTAATAAGCCTGCCGCCTTTCATGACGTTGAACCCCAATATACGGTCGTCGATTTTGGTGTACGAGCGCGCATCTGACAGCGGGTCACCGGTGACTGGATAGTCTTTGCCATCGAACTTGCCTGTCCATTGGTAATGCGTTGGCTTGCCGTCGCCGCTGATACTGTCCACCGTGACTTTCACTTTGTCGCCTTCGGCCTCGTAGACCACAGTGCTATTCTTCGGCGCTCCAGGGGAGAATTCCGACTTCGCCTCTTTCAGTTTCCAGACTCCCATGAAGGCGTCTTGGACGAAACCCACTGGTACTCCCACAAGGCACAGGGCCACAGTCAGTACGATCGTTCTTATTTTCATGTCTCTCTTGATTGGGAAACGGATTGTGGAGCCTGATTATGCGGATCATTCTAGTGCCGCATGGCGCACCCGGCAACTCGCAATTCGCAGACCGCAGTCCTATCCTAGCCGGTTGAAATGCTTCGGGATTCTCACTTGACGAAATCTCAGTTGACGTGATCAGGCGACTACACTCACAACCCCGGTCGTAATACCGACCCTGATGCTCACAATCAGGTCAATGAGTGTAATGGCGATATTACGTCAACAATCTGCAATCTGCTGGCCTGGTTGGACATTGAGAAGTTTGGGCACCCTCAGCTACATCGGGAAAATTCCACGGGCAGAGCCTCCAGTCCTCGCGGAACGAGCCCTCGCCTCCAGCGAAGTCCACGCGGCGGAATAGCGAGTTTCAGGCCCGACATCCTTCGAAGGAGTGTGGAAATAGCGATTTGCCCTTCTAGGCGGGCGAGCGGTGCGCCAAGACAGTAATGCACGCCCTGACCAAATGCTATGTGCGGATTCGGTTCGCGCCCAAGGTCGAGCCTGTCCGCGTCCTTAAACTGCTGGTCGTCGCGATTGGCAGAAGCGAGGACAGCGAAAACTAACTCACCACGCGGTATCAGGACGCCCGCAATGCTAGTGTCTTCCCGAGGATACCGTTCGGTTGTTGTTTCGAGCGGGCCACTGTGGCGTAGCAATTCCTCGATTCCGGACTTGATGAGCGTGGGGTCGTCTCGCAGTCTGCTCAGTTGATTCGGGTTCTCCAGCAAAGCCAATGCCCCGTTTCCGATCAGGTTCACCGTGGTCTCATGTCCTGCCACTAGTAGCAGGACGATCATGGCGAGTAGTTCATCTTCGCTCAACTGGTCACCCGCTTCCTCCACCCGCACCAACGCCGAAATCAAATCGTCCTCGGGTTTTAAACGCCGAGCCTTCACGAGCGACCGAATATAGCGTATCAACGCCACAATGTGAGGGATCGCCTTCAAAATTCCGAAACGCGAGGCACTGGACGACACCCCTGCACTCGACCAACGGTGGAACTTCAGACGATCCTTCACTGGGATACCTAACATTTCCGCGATGATCGTGGTCGGTATCTGAAGGGCGTAATCGCGAATCAAGTCCATCTGTCTTTGATTTTGTAGGTGGTTCAGCAATTCATCCGTGAGGTTCTGAACTCGCTGGCGCAGACTTTCGATCAAGCGCGGTGTGAACACCGTGTGCACCAATCCGCGCAGCCGGGTGTGATCCGGCGCGTCTAAGTCCAGCATGTTTCGCATGAGCGGCTTGAACATGCGCGGCATCCAAGGCTGCTTGTGGGACTTCGTCCTGTCTTTGCGGAAACGATCATCTTTCAAAAGGACAACCGCGTCTTGGTAGCGCGTTATCAGCCACGCATTCCGTTTGTCAGGAAGAATTGTGCGATACACAGGGGCTTCGGAGCGAAGACGTGCATAAAAAGGAAACGGATTGGTCTTGAACTCAGAACTTGCAATGTTCACATTGGGTATCGGGGTCATCTGTCTGAAGCCAAAGCTTAGCGTAGGAACGAAACAACCAGCCCACTCCTGCGAACGGTGGATAGTTTTGCTTGCCCGATTGATCCCTTTTTCATTATTGACGCAAAATCGCCAACGATGAATCACGATGGACGACAGCACGATTCAATCCATCGCGAAATATCTTCGGCGCTGCGCAGAACTGTCGCAACTTCGTCAGTTTGTGGGGGTTCAAAGTTCTCGACGTGCTCTCCGAATACGTTCGATTCAATTGCTGGCCGGGCCGCCTTCATTCTGTTCCGAACCATTCGCGCCTGCACCTCTTCCAACGACACTTCGAGGTATACTAATTCAGCGACGTAGCCGTTCTCACACGCAATCTCGCAAAACCTGTCACGAAGCCAACGAAAACAATTCGTATCATCGAGGACGATGCTTTCACCTCGCGCCATCAGCCCCCTTATTCGCTCAAGCGCGATGCCGTGTGTACGCTCCCATTCTCCGACCGCAATACCCTCGCCGCCATGCAGGCCCCGTTCGGCATTGATGTCGTCGAGACTCACATATGCGCAACGGACGGCTTGGACCAACTGTTTCGCAACCGTCGTTTTTCCCGAGAACGCGATTCCGCACATGATGAACAGGCGTTTCATTTCGTCTGATTGGCGCACTGCGTAGCAGCTTATCGTAGCAAGACGGGAACAAATATTCTGTAACTGCCGTAAACAGGCGACAGCGGCTCATTGAGGGGTTTTGAGTGTAACGGCGATGTTACGCCAGCAACCCTGCTGACCAGCGTAACGTTGCTCTCTCTCCGCGAAAGTGCTTTGATAACAGTGTTTTGGGAGGGCACGTCGGAATGCCAGGCCGTGGCGGACTCAGCAGGGTTTACTACGATTTTCCAAATGGCACACCATGGACGATGAAGGCCATGTTCGCGCTTCTATTTGCAAACTTCGCTGGATCTTTTGCAGTGACGTTCTGGGCGGAACACTACGCACAACGCCAACCGACGGTCGCTCGCCCATTTCCGATCTACTTTAAAGGTGGAGTTGCTGTATTTGTTCCATCATGGTTGGGTATCTATGAGCACTGGAGCTTTTGGTTGCATTTCGTATTCTTAGGGCTTATTGGCTTGATGCTCTGGGCCTATGTACAAAAGGGACACGCAGTCCGCGTTCGAT
>WNFP01006911.1_pt1 | contig 11615 bp, 12 predicted proteins | sample 5400201 | NCBI WGS metagenome assembly WNFP01 (sample SAMN13153355, study PRJNA577476) | soil metagenome | isolation source: 115 cm saprolite under Madrone tree | place: USA:California | collected 2016-06-14
CCTCAGAACGGCAGTAGCGAGCTCCGAACCAGGATGGTGAAGGTCGGCGCTGCCATGGTCGGGGTCGCAATGGTCGTAGTGGGCGCGGGACCCGCATGGGCGTACCGGCCCTTCGTGTCGACCGACGCGGCGGTCGCCGATCCCAGGGAGATCGAAATCGAATTCGGCGCCCTCACGCTGGATCGGACGGGGCCCGAGAACACGTTTACGGCGCCGAGCGCGGTCGTCAACTACGGAGTGCACGAGCGCTGGGAGCTGGTCGGTCAGTTTGGCGTGCAGGAAGGCTCCGGAACCGAGATCACCGACCCGGGGGTCTTCCTCAAGGGCGTCCTGAAGGAAGGTGTCCTGCAAGGCAGGGACGGGTTCAGCGTCGCGCTGGAGGCCGGGCCACTCCTGCCGTCAACGGTGAAGGGTGAAGGGGGCGTGGGGTTTGAGGGCACCGGCATCCTCAGTGCGCGCCTTGCTCCAGTGCTGCTCCACCTGAATGTGGGCGGGGGAGTTGATCGATCTGATGCGCGGCCGTTTGTGACCTGGGGGTTGATCGGGGAGTTGCCGGTGACGGCCAGGCTCCGCGTTGTCAGCGAAGTCAACGGTGAGAGCACAAAGGGGCTGCGGCCTAACAATTCGGTGCTCGTCGGATTCATCTGGCAGCCATCGTCGGCAAACATCTTCCTGGATGCCGCCGTTCGGCGCGGGATAAGTATCGGAGCGCCCGACTGGGAGGTCACGGCCGGCGTGACCTTCGGGTTCAAGCTCGCGCCGTCTCCCCGGCACGAACCGGGTTCCTAGTCCTGGGGGTACTGGATGTCTCGAGTGATCGCAGCTGGACTCATCCTATGGCTGAGCACCGGGCTGTGGCCCGTGGGGCTCACGGCCCAGCCGACGACGACATCCGGGATCGAAGTGGTCCCTGGAATGCCACCGATCGTCGACTTCAGCCCGGGCGCTACTCTCTCGGTCACACCGGCAACATGCGCTAAGCGTTGGAATACGACGGAACCGTTCGCGGAGTGAATAGGAGGAAAGGCCATGAGAGTCAACCTGTGGAAGTATGCCGCGTTGACCATTGTTGGATTGATCGCTCTCGGCGCGTCCCCAACCGGTGCTCTCGCCGCGGATCCCGATTGGAAGGCGGTCGAGCAAGCCCTCGGGAAGTCTGGCCAGCTGCAAGCCGGCGACGTGTTCCGGGTCGGGATGCCGCGCACCGATCTCTCCGTCACGGTCAAGGGAGTGCCCGTGAAGGCGGGCTTCGCGCTCGGCTCCTACGCCGCCTTCAAGCAGGTCGGGGACCAGACTATGGTGATGGGCGACCTCGTGCTCCTCGACCAGGAAGTGCCAGCGGTGATGGCCGGCCTCTTCCGTGGCGGGCTCGAGGTGACCGCAGTGCACAACCACCTGAATGAGATGTCGCCACACGTCATGTATATGCACTACGGGGGCCACGGAGATGCCGTGCAGCTGGCCAAGGCGCTCCGCCAGGCACTGTCTGCCAGCGGTACGCCTCTGGGTAGCAGCTCAGGGCCCGGCGCCACGGCTACCGGCCCCACGCTCGACGCCAAGCAGATCGAGCAGGCCCTGGGACGTACGGGCCGAGACATCGGTGGCGGGGTGTTCCAGGTGACGGTTCCGCGCGCGGAAGCTATCACCGAGATGGGCCATCCGCTGCTCCCTGCCATGGGTGTGACGACGGTGATCAATTTCCAGCCAACCGCCGATGGCAAGGCGGCGATCACCGGTGACTTTGTCCTGATCGACAAGGAGGTGAATGCAGTCGCCCGCGCGCTCCAGCAGAACGGCATCGATGTGACCGCGCTCCACAATCACGCGCTCATGGATACCCCGCGGTTGTTCTACATGCATTTCTGGGCCACCGACGACGCCGCAAAGCTCGCCCTTGGCCTGAAAGCGGCCCTGGATCTCACGAACAGCCAGAAGTGACGGGAGGGGCGTCCGAGGAACGGGGAGGCGGGGCTGGCCATCGGGCGCTGGCTGGTCTTCCAAGACCGCGGCTAAGGACGGGCGTCCGCCGAGGGGAGGAATGGCGCGGTGACGAAGTCGGCGGGGAGCTGACCGGTCAGCGATTCAAGGAAGGCGACAATATCCACGACCTCACCGTCCGTGAGGGTTCTGCCCAGTTGGACCCGCGCCATGACGCGCACGGCGGCCGGGAGGGTCGCAATCGACCCATCGTGGAAGTACGGCGGGGTCATGGCCACGTTCCGAAGGCTCGGCACCTTGAAGACGTGCATGTCGGCGGGGTTCTGGGTGACGTCGAAGCGCCCCTTGTCGATGGTCGTGCTGCCAGTGGCCTTCCAGTAGTCCTCGACAAGGCCGAACTTCTGGTACATGGTGCCGCCGACCCCGACGCCGTTGTGGCAGGCAACGCAGCCGACTTGGATGAACGTGCGGAGACCGGCCTGGGCGGCTGACGAGAGCGCGCGGTCGTCACCAGCCAGAAAGGCGTCGAACGACGAAGGCGTCACGAGGGTCCGCATGTAGGCTCCGATCGCCTTCCCCCAGTTGTCGGCTGTGACCGGGTCTGCCTGGCCTGGGAACGCCTGGGCAAATAGAGCCGGGTAGCCAGGAATGGCCTTGAGCTTCGTCATCGCGCTCTCGTAGCTCGGGTTGCCGAAGCTTGGTGGGGCGACGAGGGCTTTGGTCGCCGGGCAGGGCATCCGTTCCGAACAAGGCAGGCTGATGGCAACGGGCGCAGCTCACCGTGGCGTCGACGGATGCGCGCGTCTCGAAATAGAGCATCCGTCCCAGCTTGACCTGGGCCGGCGCTAGGGGACCATCCGGGGAGGCCATGTCCCTGGGGAGTGGCTTGAAGATGGCCTGGGCTTGAGTGTGCAGGACAGTGACTGCGGCCTCGGCGAGGATGACGACAATAAGCACGATGCCAATCAGGATCAGCCAACGGACGAGCCGAAGATTGGGCACACTGATCTCCTTTCATCAGCCGGAAGGGCATCCCCTGGAACTCAACCCTGCCTACGCAGTCGGTTGCGCCTACGGATGGCGCCGACCCAGCGATCCACCGGGCGCCACAGCTCCGTAGGCATTCACGTGACGATGAAGGCTCTCTGCGAGTCTGGGCGCGCTCCTGACCGTGTCTGAGTCGGGTTCTCATGGCCGCCGGCCTCTACCTGGCCCAGGCTCGGACGAGCCTACGGATCTCGAGCTCCTCCGCCGCATGCAGGGGGAAGACGAGACCGCGCTCGAGATCCTCTACATCCGCTACGCAGGGCTCATCTTCACGCTGGCGCTCCGCATTGTGGGTGACCCGGAACTTGCTCGCGAAGTCCTGCAGGACACCTTCCTGCGCTGCTGGGATGGCAGGGAAACCTATGATGTAGCCCGCGGGCGAGTGCCCTGGTGGCTCATGGGCATCGCTCGGAATCGCGCCATCGATCTCTTGCGGAGTCGGCCGCATCAGGCCCGTTTGCGGGAAAGGGAGCAGTTGGCCGTGGTCATCGCCGAAGCCAGGCAGCCGGACGCCACGGACTCCCTCCCGATGCGGCACGCCGTGGTCAGCGCGCTACAGAGCCTGCCAATTGCGCAGCGCCGGGCCATCGAACTGGCCTACTACGGAGGATTTACGCAAACGGAGATCGCCCACGAGCTGGGCGCGCCGCTGGGAACGATCAAGAGTCGGACACGCGAGGCAATGGATCGGTTACGTGCTGTGCTCAGGCCGCTCATCGAGCCACAACGGGAGGCATCGGAAGGCCGTGACTGAAGAGCACGAGCATCCCACCGAGAACCTTGCCGCGTACGTCTTGGGAGGCCTTGAGGGCACCGAGCGGATAGGCGTGGAGAGCCATGTCGCCACATGCATGACGTGCGCGAGCTTGCTGGAACAATACCGAGGTGTCGTCGGCGCACTCCCCCTCGGGCTCGATCCGGTGTCGCCTCCGGCCGAAGCCTGGGGTGCGATCCGAGCGGAAGTCGCACGGCGCCGGCTCAGCGGGCCCGGGCGGGCGAGAATCAAAGGGCTGCGTCACTGGCGGTGGACGATGTGGCCGGTTCTGGGCGCGCTCGCCGCGTCGCTGTTGGTCTGGAACGTGGTGCTGCAGCGGGAGCTCACGTACCGCCCGCCGGGACCAGAGGTGGAAGCCCTGGCGCGCCGGCCGGGACGCCTTGTCATCCTCACGGGGACGGGCGCCCCGGGAGCGAGCGGCCGTCTCCTGGTTGCCATCGACGGCCACCATGGACATCTCGCGACCGCCGGACTGGGTGCGCTGGCCTCGGAGCGGACCTACCAGCTCTGGTTCGTGAGACCGGGCGCGCCCACCGTGACCGGCGGCACCTTCAGGGTGGATTCGCGCGGGCGCGCATGGGCGACGATTGCAGTTCCCATTTCACTCGATGACGCGCGGGTGATCGCAGTTACGGAGGAGCCGGCCCCCGGGAGCGTGGCGCCGACCGGGAACTACCTGCTCGAGGCCAGGGCTTGGCGATGAATGGCGCGCGCTTGCCTCCGTAAGCCAGGGTAAACGCAGCCACTTCTCCCCCTTCCCCGCCTCAACCCCATGCGGTACTTCCTTCAAGAGACCACGTCGCCGCAGCGCATTATCCAGGGGGTCTTGACAAGCTGAAACAGTAGTTTCATAATAGCAACATAATGAACACCAGACTTGTTCTACTCATCGTCAGCTTGCCGCCGAATCCGTCGAGCTTGCGCGTGCGGGTGTGGCGCCGGCTTCGAGCGATCGGGGCTGTCGCCCTCAAGCGGACGGTCTACCTCCTGCCCGACACTCCAGACCACTACGAGCACTTCCAGTGGCTGGCCCAGGAGATTCAGCGGGCGGGGGGCGAGGCGACGCTCCTCCGCGTCGAGCAGATCGAGAACATGAGCTCGGGCGAGATCGTTGAACTGTTCCACGAGGCCCGCAATCCCGAGTATCGGCAACTTGGCGGGCGCTACCGGAAGCTGCTCCAAACGTTGGACCGCAAGTCGGCCGCGACCAATCCGCGGGTCCAGGCGGAGCTCGCCCAGCTCCAGCGAGACTACGAGAAGCTCCACGAACTCGATTTTTTCGAGGCGCCGGAGGGCGCCGAAGTCGACCGACTGAGGGAGGCGATCGACATGCGCACGCGGCCATCCGAGGAACCGAAACGAAGAGAGAAGTCCGCTCCCGAGCTCCGCGACCTCCGAGGCCGCCAGTGGGTCACGCGGCGCCGCCCCCACGTGGACCGCATTGCCTCGGCGTGGCTCATCAAGCGTTTCATCGATCCCGACGCCACGTTCGTGTTCGCGGACCCGCGGGAGTTTCCCAAGGAGGCGATCCCGTTCGATACGCCCGGTGCCGACCTGAGCCACGTCGGGGACGACTGCACCTTCGAGACACTCCTGAAGCGGACCGGGCTTCGAGATCGCCGCCTCACGCGACTCGCGGAGATCGTGCACGAGGCGGACCTTCGCGACGGCAAGTTCCCGCGCGATGAGGCGCGGGGGATCGACCTGGCGATCCGCGGATTCCTCGCGGCATATCCAGATGACAACCAAGTGCTTACACAGGGCCTCGCGCTCTTCGAAGGGCTCTATGCGGGCGCGAGCCGGAAGGAGTGAACCCAATGGAAGAGGACTGGTACACCGTTGAGCAGCAGGTTCGCGACCGCCTGACCGAGGCCCGGGCTGCCGGCCGGATCCGAACCCTGCCTCCGAAACTCGCCCCAACGGCGCGTCACCCGAACGTCGTCGGGATCACAATTACGCATGGAAGGCCATCAAGGGCCCGGTGAAGCTCTTTGAGTGAAGTTGGCCCGAGAGAAGACCATGATCCCCTTCGAGGCGCCGACGTTCACCTAACAGGAGAAGACCATGAAATGGGTGACCCGAGAAAGAGCGCGTGTCGACCGCATTGCGTGCCCATGGTTGATCAGTCGGTTTGTCGACCGTGAGCCGATATTCCTCTTCGTTCCCGCCAGCGAGGTGATGGCGGTGGCGGAGCGCGAGCAGGCGATTCCCTATGACGTCCCCGGCGTAGAGTTGGGGCATCATGGTGACCACTGCTCGTTTGATGCGTTCCTCGAGAAGTACAAGATCGACGATCCTGCACTCCGGGCCCTGGCGCTGATTGTGCGAGGCGCGGACACCTCCCAGCGCGAGCTTACGCCGGAGTCGCAAGGACTCTATGCCCTGGCGACAGGGTTCCAGGCGACGAGCAAAGACGACTTCGAGAACATGGCGCGTCAGTTCCCGGCGTATGACGCCCTCTATGCCTTTTGCCGCGCGGACGAGCACCGCCAACCCGTCACGAGGCCGTGAGAGTCATGGATGCAATGGAGCTTCTCCGCACGCGCTACTCGGCGTTGAAGCCCGGTGAACCCGCGCCCTCGGCGCAGGCGGTCCAAGCGATGCTCGAGAGCGCGGCGCGTGTCCCGGATCACGGCCGACTCCACCCCTGGCGCTTGATTCTCATCCAAGGGGACGCTCGCCTCCGCTTCGGCGAGGTCCTGGCCGAGGCGTTGTCTCGGCGGAATGTCCTCGCCGACGATCAGGCGTTGGCGCGGGAACGGGAGAAGGTGCTGCGCGCCCCTCTCATCATCGTGGTCGCAACCCGATGCGATCGCTCCGCGAGGATTCCTGTCATCGAGCAGATCCTCTCCGGCGGCTGTGCCGCGCACAGCATCATGCTGGCCGCCTCTGCCCAGGGCCTTGGCGCGTTGTGGAGGACGGGCGAGGCCGCTTACGACAATGAGGTGAAGAGCGCTCTCGGGATCGAGCCGGATGACGTCATCATCGGCTTCATCTACGTGGGGACGGACATCGGTGGCCCCTTGGTCCGATCTCGGCGAGCGTCCGAGGAGTTCGCCCAGTACTGGATTGGCATTGCTAGGCCGCCGAGCTCCTAGGAGCTCCATCTTGCAATGTCCGCGATGTCAGGCTGAGAACCGCGAAGGCCGCCGCTTTTGCGGGGAGTGCGGGTTGTCGTTCGGGTCGACGTGCCAGTCTTGCGCGTTCCGGAACGAGGGGAGTGAGAAATTCTGCGGCGGATGCGGCAGATCACTCTCCCCGTTCGGAGCGACCGCGGAGCCGAAGTTCCATTCCCCACATGTGTACACACCGAAGCACCTAGCCGAGAAGATCCTCACCTCGAGAAGCGCGCTGGAAGGTGAGCGGAAGCAGGTGACCGTCCTGTTTGCAGACCTCAAAGGCTCGATGGAGCTTCTGGCCGACCGCGATCCCGAGGAGGCGCGCAAGCTCCTCGACCCGATCCTCGAGCGCATGATGGAGGCGGTCCACCGCTACGAGGGGACCGTGAATCAGGTGATGGGCGACGGGATCATGGCGTTGTTCGGGGCGCCCGTCGCTCACGAGGACCATGCCGTGCGGGCTTGCTACGCCGCCCTACGCATGCAGGAGCTCGTGAAGGGTTATGCGGAACAGGCGTTCCGCACTCTCGGTGTCGCAGTCAGGATCCGGGTGGGGCTGAACTCTGGAGAAGTCGTGGTCCGCTCCATCCGCTCGGACCTCCGGATGGACTACACGGCCGTTGGCCAGACGACCCACCTGGCCGCCCGCATGGAGCAGCTCGCTCCCCCTGGCGCCATCTGGATCACCGCCGAAACCCTCCACCTGGCCGAGAACTTCGTGCAGGTTGAGCCGCTCGGCCCCGTGCCGATACATGGCCTCGACGCTCCCGTCGTGGTCTACGAAGTGGTCGCTGCGGGCCAAGTGAGAACACGGTTTCAAGCCGCCGCCCTTCGGGGCTTGAGCCGCTTCGTCGGGCGTAGTGCTGAGATGGAGCAGCTCCGTGCTGCGCTCGAAGGGGTGCGGCAGGGTCACGGCCAGGTCGTGGCCATCGTGGGCGAGCCGGGCGTGGGCAAGTCCCGCCTCTTCCACGAGTTGACCCACTGATCCCGTGTCGCCGGGTGCCGGACCCTCCAGGCCAGCTCGATGTCCTATGGCCGGGCCACGAGCTACCTTCCGGTCATCGATCTTCTAAAGGCTTATCTCCAGATCGACGAGCGTGACGATATCCGCTCGATACGCGCCAAGACCACCGGGCATCTGCTCACCCTGGACGAGGCACTGAAGGACGTGGTCCCGTCGGTTCTCTGGCTTCTCGACGCCCTTCCCAAGGAGGACGGTCTCTGGGAGCTCGAGCCGCCCCAGCGCCGCCATCTCACGCTCGATGCGGTGAAGCGCCTGCTCCTTCGCGAGAGTCGGGTCCAGCCTCTCGTCCTCGTGCTGGAGGATCTCCACTGGATCGACTCGGAGACGCAAGCCCTGCTCGACAGCCTGGTGGAGAGCTTGCCCGCGGTGCCGGTGCTGCTCCTCGTCAACTATCGCCCAGAGTACCGTCATGCCTGGACCGGCAAGACGTACTATCGCCAGCTCAGGATCGATCCCTTGCCTCCGGAGAGCGCTGAGGAACTGCTCCGGGCCCTGGTGGGCGCCGGCGGCGAGCTCGCCCCGCTCAAGCGTCTGCTGATCGATCGGACCGAGGGCAACCCGTTCTTCCTCGAGGAGAGTGTCCGGACCCTCGTGGAGATCGGGGCCCTCGCGGGTGACCGCGGCGCCTACCATCTGATCAAGGATGCTCAGGCGATCCAGGTCCCGGCGACCGTGCAGGCGCTGCTGGCGGGGCGCATCGACCGGCTCCCACCGGAGGAGAAGCGCCTACTCCAGGCCGCCTCTGCCATCGGCAAGGACGTGCCGTTCGCTCTGCTCCAGTCCGTCGTCGAGGACGAGGAGGGAGATATCCGTCACGGTCTCGCGCACCTCCAGGCGGCCGACTTCCTCTACGAGGCATACCTCTTTCCGGAGCTCGAGTACAGCTTCAAGCATGCCCTGACGCACGAAGTCGCGTATGCGAGCCTCTTGCAGGAGCGACGGATGGCGCTGCACCGGAGCATTCTGGAAACGCTCGAGCGCCGACACGCCGACCAGCCGAGTGAGGAGGTCGAGCGTCTCGCTCGCCATGCGCTCGCTGCCGAGGCGTGGGACAAGGCGGCCAGGTACCTTCAGCAGGCGGCACGAAGGACGATGGCCCGGTCTTCGTACGATGCGGCGGCCGGGTTGCTCCGGGAGGCGCTGCGGGCACTCGAGCGGCTGCCCGAGACCCCTGGCATCCTCGCGCAGGCCATCGACTTGCGACTCGACTTGCGCGTCGCACTCGTATCACTCGGACTATACCAGGACGTCCTGGCTGTCATGCGCGAAGCCGAAGGCTTGGCGACCAGGCTCGGCGATCGTGCCCGCCTGGGGCGGGTCCTGGCCGATATCTGCGCGCGGCTTAGGAACGTCGCTGGTGAGCACCTTCAAGCCATCGAGATTGGACGGCGTGCCCTTGCCATCGCGGATGAGAGTGGCGATCGAGAGCTCGAGCGCGAAGCCCGGTACCGCACCGGCCAGGCCTACTTCGCCATCGGCGACTTCCGTCAGGCCCTTGACTTCCTTTTGCGCTGCACGGAGGGTGCGGGTGAGGGCCGTGGCCAGCGGTCTCCACTCTTCGCCTCCTGGTCACACAGTTGGCTGGCCTTGACCCTCTCGAGTCTGGGGCGATTCATTGACGCGAGGTCCCATGCCCAGGAAGCACTCAGAATCGCGGAGGGCGCTGACCACCCATTCACTCTCGCCGAGGCCCTGACCGGCGTCGGTAGTGTGTCCCTCGCTCAGGGTGATCTTGACGAGGCCATTGCTGCGCTGGAGCGCGCGCGAGTTCTCGTCCGTGCGTGGAACCTCCAGCCCTGGGCGGTCTTCGCCCGTCTCGGATACGCGTACGCACTCTCCGCGCGCCCGGGCGAGGGTCGGAGCCTTCTTGAGGACGTCATACAGAACGCAACGACGATGAGCTCGATGGGCGTGGGACGGGCGATGCAGCTCGCGTGGCTCGGCGAGGCATACTTGCTCGAAGGGCGTTTCGACGACGCTCTGGAACGTGCGCAGCAGGCGGTGTCGCTGGCGCAGCGCCACCAGGAGCGCGGTCACCAGGCGTGGGGTCTTCGCCTGCTCGGTGAAATCGTTTCCCGTCGCGATCCTCCTATTGTCGAGACGGCGGAAGGTTACTACCAGAAGAGCTTGGCTCTGGCCGGCGAGCTCGGCATGCGCCCGCTCGTCGCCCATTGCCGCTTCGACCTGGGCAAGCTCTTCCGAAACTCCGACCAGCAGGGGAAGGCCCGACAGCACCTGACGACAGCGAAGACGATGTATCGTGAGATGAGCATGCGCTTGTGGGGGGGCCAGGCGGAGGCGGAGTTGCGGTCTCCGCAAGATTGAGCGTGCGCCTGAGGCTCAGGGGAGGAGTCGATGCTTCTGGCTCTGGGGGCTCTTCTAGGTCTCGTTGACCATGCAAACTGGCCGACCGAGGCGTTCGGTTTCTCGCCTTTTGGCCAGGAACCGCTCCGCAAGCTCGGCACCTGGAAGCTCAGGCGATACCGCGTTCGCTCCCCAGGCGCAGCTACTCGATGGCGTCGGATCTATCACGAGGGAGATTCGCCATGGCGCAATTGCTGGCCTCTGAACCCACCTCGTTTATGGGGCGTTTTTCTCTGCAACACGTTGCAGGAAGCGTCCGACAGCGCCGCGCAAACCGTCGCCGGACGACGGCGCGACTTCGACGTCATCGTCATCGGTGGGGGCACCTTTGGCGCCGTCATCTCGGAGCATATGTTGGTCACCGACCGCACGCGCAGCAGGCGCATCCTCGTGCTCGAAGCCGGGCCGTTCGTGCTGCCGTAAGCGATTGCGGCGACGGTAGCGCGCGACGCTGGATGACACGACCTTGAGGAGAGGGGCGTTCTGTGCTCTTCAGTCCTGGACGGCCCCCGGCGCGGTCAGCCGTTTGAGGGCTGGCCGCGCCGGCACGGGCGCGCTGGCCGCGGCTAGTCGGCGTCGTCCTCTCGCCCGTCGAACCGGAACATGTCGAAGAGATCACCGATGGCCGGCATATTGACCGGCACGTACGGGTTGTCGGGAATGGAGATGGGATTGGGGAGATTGTCACGGCTGCGGGCGGTGAGCGGCTTCAGGCGCCAGTTCCGCTCGATGAACTTCAGCACCGAGGCGTGATCAGCGTAGGTGTGCGCGACGCGGCCCCCGCGCGAGTACTTCGACACCGCGATGAAGGGGATGCGCGGCCCATCGCCGAAGAAGTCGATCGGCTGAAAGAAGCCGGAGTCCCAGTAGCCGCCGCCCTCGTCGAAGGTGATGAACACCGCCGTCTTCTCGAAAAGCTCCGGCTTGTCCTTGAGCTTGTCCAGCACTCGCTCGACCAGGGCCTCGAGCAGGCTCAGCTTCGAGCTGGCGGGGTGCCCGTCGGTGAAGCTGTCCGGCTTGAGGTATGAGACCGCCGGCAAGTGGCCTCGGTCCAGGTCGTCGAAGAAGTCGACTGCATCCTTGATGTGGGCCGCGCGCTGTCCCGGATTGCTCATGATGGACGTCGCGTACTGGAACGGATTGCAGATATCGCAGTACCAGTCCCCGTTCGTCCCGATCAGCACGTCGAATGGATCGGTGGAACCGTTGGCGAGACGAACCGCCGCGTTGTAGCCGCCGCCGTAGAAGGCCCAGCTGATGTGCTTCTCGTTGAGGGCGTCGCCGATGGTGCGCAACGATGACGGAGGCACCGACGTGCCCGCGGTGACCCCGGCGGTGTCGATCGCTC
>WNFP01004758.1_pt1 | contig 11608 bp, 11 predicted proteins | sample 5400201 | NCBI WGS metagenome assembly WNFP01 (sample SAMN13153355, study PRJNA577476) | soil metagenome | isolation source: 115 cm saprolite under Madrone tree | place: USA:California | collected 2016-06-14
TATTTTTATACGTCTGCGCGAGAGCCGAATCAATCGCCTCTTTTATGTAGCGCTCGGCATTGTATGACGATATGAGAATTGAAACGAGTTTATTTTCCATGGATGCCTATAGTTTTGAATATCTCCCGAAACCGCATCTCGTAGGTATGCTCCCGCACGGTCCGTTCATATCCCCGCTTCGCTATTTCCTTTCGCTCTGTCTCGTGTGCGAGATAGTATCTAATCTTATCGATCATATCTTTTGTGCTGTTATAAAGTATAATTTCTTCGCCGATTTTATAATACGTCCCGAGATCGTCGGCTGGGCCAGTCATGAGAAATCCCCCGCATGCCGGAATCTCGAAATGACGCGCTTTGATTTGCGGGATGTTGCGATGCAAAAATGCCTTGAAGTTTCGTGCAATATGAAAATCGGGGATAATTCGATCCATTGATCTACGAAATCCAATGCGCCCCAAGGAATTCGCATTCCAAAACCCCGGTGAAGGGTTGAGCCCCAAATTGATTTTGCTTACCGAAAAAAACCGGATCATCTCCTCATCACTCACCCGCCCTTTCGGCCACTTGCCACCATAGAACGAAACTGGGATTCCCGCGCCCACGAGGGCGGATACCATATCCTGCCGCGGCTTGGACCAGCTGCCCACAAACGCTACCTCTGGCACTTCTTTATTTCCTGCGTCTTGCGGCTTATAAACATTCGTATTTGCGGCCCATTGTGAGCGGATTGCATTCACATAACCATGTTTTTTATATAACGCGGGAGCCTTAGAATATGTCGTCACAACCCAACTGAAATGTGGGGCCCATATGCGCGAATAATTATTGAATCGCCAATGATCATCCGCCAAATGGCATATATATAACCTCCGCGCCAGGATAAACCTTGAGACTCGAGTAAATATTTTCGTGCTCAAAACTAATGCCCCGCTTCGGGTCGTAATAGTTATATTTAAGGCCCGTATAAATAATCTTCATAAAGAATAACTCAATAGTATCATCAGAAAACCAGTATATCAACCGAAGAAGCTTGTGCTCCATCGGCCTTGCCCTATAATGAATGGATTGTGCCAAAAAAAATTCTAAAATCAGCGGAGTGGGTTTTTCTTGCCGGTGTTTTTTTTCTGATCATACGCAACAATACCTACCCATGGCCCATAAAAAGATTGAGCGATATTCTGTTCGCCCTCTCAGCGTTGGGAATCTTGGGGTATTTATGCTTCTCCAAAGAATGGCCCCGTCTTACTTCTTTACTCAGAAAAAATGCGAAGGGGACAATTTTGATTTTTTCCGGACTCTCCCTTGCAACACTTATAAGCTTTCTTCGTTTTGGAGTACCAATCAACGGCGAAGGCATTCTTGAATTCGGGCGGCTCATGGAGGCGATATTCCTTGTGATCGCTATTGGATTTTTTCAAAGCTACAACGGAAACTTTTTCAAAAAAGTAATCTTTGCCCAGTTATCAACCGTGGTTTATGCAGCAGCATTCTTCCTGCCAAAAAGTTTTTTGATTGCCGGCGATATGGGTCGCCTGCGCCTCTTCGAAAATAATCCAGCGAATGTCGCCTATTATTCCTTTATTTCAATGACATTCGTACTGGTATGGCTCCTTGCGCGCAATACATCCATGAAGAAGCGAGTTGTTCTGTCCGCACTTGGGGTGCTCTATGCGGGAACGCTCCTCTGGACACAACTGCGAGGCGTGTGGGTAGGCATGGCAATCTCCATTATATTTATAATCGGCTACACTGCCTACCGCAGTTTTCTCTCTAAGGGACGTTTTAAATATATCGCCGTTGCAAGCGCGGCAGTACTCAGTCTTTTTCTTTTAGGCTTTACCGCGATCCCGTCCTTTCCCAAAGACCTGGTTCTTTTGAGGCTTGTCGATCCCCACTTTGTCGCTGCCAACCGATTCGACGTCTATACAGAAAATCCCGGCGTTATTTTTAAAACAATCACTCAACAAAAACCAACATTTTATTTCCAAGACCCTTCCCGATCGTACCTATGGAAGGAATACTCAAAAAGACTCCTTGAATCACCCTGGGGATTTGGCGCTTCCTTTTATCCAAGCCTCACCGTTATCTACAACAATAAACCGCTTGCACCCCATAACTTGATTCTCGAAATTCTCGTGCTTGGTGGTGTATTTATGCTCCTTGGATTTTTCGACTTTTTTATACGGGCATACAAAAACATCTTTTTTTATCTCCGACAAGGGGAATTTGAATGGCCTCTCTATGTCACAGCGGCGCTCACTGGTTTTCTCGCAGCTGCAATGTTCGATAACTTAGATAGCTTCAGATTCCTCTGGGTCATAATAGGCCTTGGGCTCAATTATTCCTTACTCCGGGGATAACTTATATCTCAAGCTTCTTAAGTATCTCCTGTACCCTTTGAATATAAGTGTGCTTCTCAAGTGCGCGGCGCGTACCCGCTTCCTGGATTTTTTTACGCTCCTCATCGTGACGCACATAATAGTCAATCTTCTCGAACCAATCCTGCACCCAGTCGCCCTTCGCGTTATCTGCCATAACCATTTCTTCAGGGGCGAAATAATTTCGGAGTGGCGGCACAAAATCGCAAATCTCAAACCCCCCGCAGGCGGGAATTTTGAATGTACGCTCATTCAAAATGACGTGGGAGTCTATGTTGTCTCCGCGCTCGTGAATGTTCACTGCGATTTTCGCCGAAGCATACAGATTTTTCTCTTCGGCCACAGGCACCGACAGCCGCATATTCTGGATTGCTTCGTTTGCTTTCATGAGCCCCACTTTGCGCGCAATCAGTCCCGCAAGCCGCATTGCATTGTCTCCCAGTGTCCAATTTGGTCCATAAATTTTCACTTTATACTTCTTCTTGAGCGGCAAAAGAAGCATCTCAAGCGCTTCACGCTTATTTGGCATCATAGCGCCGAGAAAAACAATGTCACACTCGTATTTTTTAACGTGTTTCCCTGGAATGTGTTGTCTCTCGTGGGCTGCATTGGCAATTACTGAATAAGGCTTCCTCGTAACTTCTTTAAATCTACCCATCCATGGATTTTCAACTTCGCCATAATATAGATCAGCAGGGTTTTCATGTATAAGAATATTCCTCATCTCGGACTCTTGGTCAAAAAACGAATCGACACGAAGCACTACTTTCATCCCCCGCTTACGCCCCGCCATAATCACGGGGAGATTCGTGCGGTTCAATTTGCTCTGTGCAATCATCAAGATATCGGGAGAAATTTTGCGGATGCGCGCGGCGAAATCATGCACTTCTTCAAGCCAAAAGAATTCGTGACCTAAATCCTCGAAAGCATCCTTGAATCCGTTACCTATCCAACGATCAGCACCCAATCCACCGATATAGTTTATTTGATGTAAAATTTTCACGGCAAGAACAGAAACTAATCAACTCACCTGAAGAGTTTATAAGCTTTATGCAATTTTTGATATAATTTTTTTCCTAAAAACGAAAAAGTATACTGCACATATGCCACAACGTTAAGCGGGTCTTTCGAGATAGCCTCGCGTAAATATTTTCTTCCAATCTTCGATTTGCCCACTCTGCAATATTTGCCCCCGATTGTCTGTAAATAATTACTATGGCAACGCGGGCGATCTTTTAAAATATCCCCAAACTCTTCGCATGCGACTATTTCGGTATACGCGGCATCTTCGAGCCGATCGCCAAGGCGAGGGCCCGCGTGCTGACGAATCCGCACAACGGACTTGGGCACGAAATCAAATTCGTATTTCCTGGCGAGGCGCAGATAGAACTCCCAATCTTCGGATGTTTTAATTTTTTCATCGTAGCCACCCACCACGGTGAACACCTCCTTTCTCATAAGCGGATTCGAAGCTGATCCGGTCAGCGGATCGCGATCACAAAAATATCCCCAAAAGACGTCTCCCCGGAGACGGGGCGTAAAGATGGAATAAACTATACCATCGGGATTAATACGCTCAAAACCCCCATAAACGAGTCCGATCCGAGAAGAGGATCTTTCAAATAAAGCGACCTGCAACTCGAGTTTATTCGGAAGCCATTCATCATCATCATCTAAAAACCCTACATATTCTCCATGAGCATTTTTTACTCCCAAATTCCGCGCTTCTGAAATACCAATCTGCTTATGACGAATGTAAATAATCCTGGAATCGGTGAAGTTTCTAACGACTTTTTCCGTTTCATCCTTAGAATTATTATCAAGTACGATAAGTTCGAAGTCCTTGTGCGTTTGATTTAAAACACTTTCTATAGCCTTTTTTAAAAGACCAGCACGATTCATCGTCGTAATAATCGCGCTTACCTTCATTTTTCTTTACGGAATGCCCATAATGCAGGAAAAGCCGCAATTTCCTCGACAACAAAATTATTTTTTTCGAGCCTTGCTCTCAACTCGCTTTTAGACCCATCTGGCTCATGATATTCGAGAAATATTTTTTTAATTTTTTTTAAGGTCTCATCTGTCGCGTTAGCAAATATCTCTCCCTCAGCTCCCTCGCAGTCTATTTTCAATATATCGATAGCATTAAGACCAATTATGTCAAAAATATCTTGCAGACCGATACATTTGACATCGTATTTTGTCTTCTTATCAATATTCTGATCCAAAAGCGTTGCCCCGCCCCAATGATTCTCTTCAAAATACATGGGACGATATCCCTTTCCCCCGGCAATGCCTAAAGGATAAACTGATATGCGCTGATTGAAATTATTTCGACTAATATTTTCCAAGAGCATCGGGTAAATAACTGGATTCGGCTCAAATCCAAATACTCGAGCCCCTTTTTCAGCAGCCCCGACAGAAAGAATTCCTATATTTGCGCCAATATCAACGACGGTAAAGTTTTTATCTATCGACTCCCAAAAAGAATCGTACCCCCCCGAAAGAAAAATTTCTCCTATCGAATTAATATCACTATTCCCCGAATGGATTATAAAAGATAGGCCATTCCGTAATTTTACAATCAGAGATGGCTCCTTATATAGCTTGAGTTTGTCAGCAAAAAACTGCTGCGGTTCTTCTAATACTCTAAATATTCTAGAAATTAAAGCAACATTTTTAACTACGTTCATATTTATAGTTGGGGGGGGTTAGTTTAAGCCGATATCTTTCAGCCAAGCAACGAACATTTCTTTTTCATGTCCCACGCAAGAAAGCATAAGGAGTTCTTTGATAACTTTTTCGTAATCAATCGCAACATCACTTTTTTCTGCGATAACGGTAATGTTTGGGAGTCTATCCCCTGTTGCATCTTTAAGCTTTTCCACGGGGAGGCGATTAATCGCACCACCCACTTTAGGAACTATAATATTACTATGGTATGCCAATACTTTCTCGAATTTCAAACTCTGAAAGCCAAATTTTTCCAAAACAAAACGAAACTTCTCTTCACCCCACCCGTCATAATGAAACGCCCAATGAGCTTCGTGTGAGCCGAACATATGACGTAATAATTTAAATTTATATTCCTGATCCGCTCCGATGTACCGTTTTACACATTCATCGAAATCAGGAGTTTCAATTCTTAAAATTCCGCCAGGAGTAAGCCATTCACGCCACCGACTTAAAAGTAGAAGTGCCCATTGTCTCGAAAAATGTTCGAAAACATGGTGAAGTCTGATTTCAGCGACACTTCCATTGGGATAGGAAAGTTCTCTCAGGTCGGCATATTTGTCAGCCTTAATAGTAACCGTAGTATGGTTTTCTTGAGAATAATCAATATTTACGTAACCCTTGAGATACTGCCCACCGCATCCCAGATGAAGTTTGAGTTTGTTGTCTATCATAAATTTATTTATAGGATTGAAATATTATTTAAGCATTATAGAACGGATGCTGAACATCCAAAACGTGACTTACCTTAACTAGCTCATCAATTCCATCGTCCATAGAAATTGAAGTGTGGAACCCGACGGTATGAATTTTATCATAGGAAACAATGTAGTCGCGCTGATCGAGATCGTGACCAACATCCGCGAAGTGGAGATAAAAATCAACCTTAGAACGGATCATATTACAGATGGCTTCCTTGCTATAATTCATATTGTTGTCACCCACGTTATAGACCTCGCCTCGCATCTTGTCATAGTGTTCAAGCGCAAAAACAAATGACTTCGCCATGTCGCGCACATGGATAAACGTCCGCATAAAATGCTTTTCATACACAATAAGACTGCGATCACGAACGGCACGATAAGAAAAATCATTCGGCAGAAGATCAAGGCGCATGCGCGGTGAAACGCCGAACGCGGTTGCGAAACGATAGATGATAAATTCTTTATTTCCCTCAATGACTTTTTCTGCTTCCACCTTCTGCTTGGAGTAATCAGTCAATGGATTCAGGGGTGTCGTTTCCGTGCAAACGTCTTCCAACATTTTTCCGTAGTTGCTGCCCGTTGAAGCAAAGAGGACCGGAATTTTTCCGGCTGCGGCGGCAACAACGTTTTTTGTACCATTCACATTGATATCACGAGCAAGTTCCGGGTCTTTGCGGCATGCGGGAAATCCAACGATCGCAGCGAGGTGAACTATCGCGTCCATCCCCTTCGCGGCATCGTTTACGATCTTTTGATCTCGCACGTCACCCCGCACAAACTCGAAATTTTTATTGCTGAAAAATGGCATAAGGCCCGTTCCGCCGAAGCGCAAGTTATCAAGTGCACGCACCATATATCCTTGATTCAAAAGTTCGCTGACAAGCGTCGTGCCCACATAGCCCGCGCCACCGGTCACGAGAATATTTTTAAATTTTTTATCCATGATGTTCTGAAATAAAATCGCGAATGTATTCTTCGGATGTCTTTAATTGATACAAAGTGCTCAAGCGACTCACATCCATTTCGTATTCCTGTGTTTTCGCTTCGAGCGATACCTGTGGCGTTTTACCAAAATATTCGCCTGCCCTGGACAATGGAAACACTCCTCGTCCGCCCATATTATAGATGATATTCTTAGCAGAACTCTCTAGAACAGCTTCTATCGCTCCCCCCGCAGCCTCGGTAGTAATCGCCTGGAGCCTGGAATCGAGTGTAATAAACAGCTGATTTCCCATGACAATATCATAGATAGGCCCCTTCTTCAAGGCCGAACCCAAAATCAACGAGGAGCGGAAGATAAGAAAACTTTTCGCCCGATTTCGGACAATCTGTTCGCTCAGATATTTATGGAAGCCATAAGGAGAAAGAAGCGCTGGGTCGATCGCTTGATCTTCTTTTGTTGTAGTAGGAGTCCGATGGTCGGGATACGTGTCGCTCGAAGAAATATAGACATACGTTCCGAATTCGAAATCCAATAGGCTGCGATATACGGATTCGGTCGATGCCGCAAAATCTTCGAGAGTGTGCTCATTCGCCCAAAACCGCTTGCTATTGCCATTCGCGTTAATCAAGGCGTCGTATGACTTCCCCTTAAACGATTCGTAATTATCTCTATCTATTGCATCCACCGCGACACCGGAGGAAGAAAAAAAACGGGCGAGATCGCCGCCGAGCATCCCTTTGCCGCCTAAAATACCCAGGGTCTTAATGGGCGATTGCATATTCGTAGTTCTTATCAAACCATTCAACTGTTTTTTTAATTCCTTCTTCGAGCGGCGTTGCGGAAATCCAGTCAAGCTTTGCTTTCATTTTGTTCACGCCGAATGTTTTTTTGAGCGCGCCGTCGGGCTTCGCCGTATTAAAAACGAGCGCGCCTTCAAAGCCAACAATCTTTTGGATCGTACGAGCAAGATCGACGACGGGTACACCCACGCCGCTTGCGATGTTCAACGGTTCAATTTCGTCATAAACTTCGGCGGCCTTCAAAATTCCTTCCGCGCCATCATCAACATAGAGCCAGTCGCGCAAGGGTTTACCGGTGCCCCATACCTCGACTGAAGGCGCGTGATTTTTTTTCGCCTCGTAAAACTTCTTAATAAGCCCCGCGAGCGCCTTTGATTGCTCGGGATTGAAGTGTTCTCCGGGTCCATACATATTCGCCATAATGAGGTGGATTGAATTAAACCCATACTGCTTCAAAAGTGCTTTGCCATACGTCACGCTCATCTTGCGCGATACGCCGTAGCTGAAAATCGAATCATGCACTTCGCCATTCCAGTAATCTTCCTCATTCAGTTCATCCTTTTCGTTATAACCCGGATAAGAACAGCCCGCCACAACATTCACAAATTTTTTAACACCCGCCTTTTGAGCAGTTTCCATCAAAAACAGGCCCATCTTCGTGTTATCCATAAAAAGATCCGCCTGCTTCCCGGAATGGAACCCAATACCGCCTTGATACGCTGCGCAGTTTATTACAATCTCGGACTTTGATTCCACAAAAAATTTCACACAATCCTCCTCGCGGCGGAAGTCCACACCCTCACTCGTACGAGGCACGAAAACTTCGACGCCCGCATCCTTCAACTTCGCGGCAATTCGCGACCCCAAAAACCCTCCCCCGCCGGGAATCGCCACGCGCTTTTTGTTCCAAAAATCTTTGTTCATTTGATTGTTTCTATTCTAAATTGTCCCGATGGGAAAATCAAACGTGCTCCGCTTGCCTAGCACCTAATATTTGCCATAAATATTTCTTCAACGGGCAGTATTAATTTGTAAGACAGCACCGGGACCCAGGGGTAATCGGCCGGGCGAGCTTTGGGAGTCTTTACAATTCTTTTTATCTATAACGCTTGTGCTGATTCGGATAACAAGACGCACCAGAGGGACGGCTGCTGCAATTGCAATCACTAAATATACGCACGCCAACCATTTTTTGACATACCACCATTTTTGGAATGCGGGGACAGCAACCCAGAACCCCAATGCCCCAAGACCCGCCAACCCCACGCCAAAACCCGTCAGAGCCTGAACCTAGGGCAATACCCGCCCTACGTCCGGAGAATCTCCGATAATTAGCAAACCCAAAACATTGATAATTATAAAAACAAGGAAGCCGCCAGCAATAAATCCTAATCCCATAGAAACGTTTTTTTGGGACCATCCCTTTTTTTCTTCAAAATACCGCCATTTTTTGGAATAAAGGTTGAGTAATATCCTGAAAATTCCGAAAATGATAAGTATGAAGCTAAGGGATTGGGACTCATCGGCAATAAACACAAGGATCCCCTCCAAATAAAACTGTGGAGGTCCGAAGCGAATGACAATAGAAAAAATCAGTATCGAACAACCAGCGAGAAAGGATGGCCACCCCTTGCCGAGAACGTGTTTCTTTTCTTGCGACAGGGGGTTAGACCCTCTTTTTTGATCTTCTTCCATATCTCGATAGTATTACATCTATGATGTAACAACTATCGCAACGAGACTAAAACCATATAGCTCTTACCATCATCCAATACGACTTTGAGTTGCCATGTGCCAGCAGTCAGCTGGCTGGTATTGAGATTGTAAATATATTGATTGTTTGCGGCATCGTAACGGAAGAGATTGTTCCCAGTGAGGGAAACTGAAGTTGTACTAACAATGCCATTCTTGACACTAGCAACGAATAAGCGCGCCTTCGCCGTTGATATGAAGTTTCCGCTTGCATCGGTAAGCTGGAATTTAATCGGCAATGTCACACCGAAAGTATAGATGCCGCCTGTCTTTACGGGCGGAAGGAAACCACCGAAGTTATACGCAGTGGTGTAATTTATAATCGTGCTCGTGGTGTTTCCGGCGAGATCGGATGCCGAAATAACGATCGAATGAGATCCGGGAATAGCAAAGTTCAGTATGGTGCTAGTTGGAATCTGCAATCCATCCAGTGTTGCGGTTGCGTGCGCAAGACCGGATACAGAGTCCGCCGCCGAATAGGCAAACGGCATCGGGCGAGCATTCAATACATATGTCGGAGCAACTGCGGAATGGAAAATAGTCGGCGGCGCTATATCAATGTTAATTGCCAATGTATTCGTCGCCTCGCTGTTCCCGAAGAAATCTACCGAAGAATACTGGAGGGTGTGCACGCCATCGGATACAACGCTGATAGGAGTTGAGGTGTTGTAAGTCTGAACTGGGCCGCCATCCAACGAATAGAACGTTTGCTGCACGCCGACGCCTCCCGCATTGTCTTCTGCATCCAAATGAACCGACACAGCCGAAGTGTACCAATGATTTTTGCCGAGGCTCCCGGAAGCCGAAGCAGTCGTTGTCGGAGCGATGGTGTCTGTTATTCTCTCCTGCTGTATTAATCCAAGCTCGATATCTGCGATGCTCAACACGGAAGGAACTGCCGTAAATGGGTCCAGTCGGAACGAAATCGTGTGCTGTCCCGGCTCAAGATTCCCCACCCAAATATCCTTAACCCCATTGACTCCCGCAGGAGCTACGCGCTCATCAATCTCATACACAGGCTGGCCATCAACCTCAACCGATGCCATGCCCTGCGCCCCGACGTCAGACAAAAATTGATAATCAAACTTCATGACATTCACGGTACTCGTGGTCACCACGGGCAGCTTGAACCACACAGGCGAGCCTGTGCGTAAGATCGCTTTTGTAGCATTAACAATTGCGACAATACCTGTTTTGCTTTTTTCAAAAACATCGGCTACCGAACTTTTCAATAAATCGATCGGGTGAAAATAAAAAGCAACATTCTGCAAGAGCGATGGAGTCGTAGAGCATGGAGTAATTTCACTCGTTAACGTGCAATGACCACCGGGGAAATATTGAATAGGAAGCTGCCGATTGCCTCCTTCAATTGAGAACGGGAATCCGTAAATATGCAAGGATGACGAAACAATGCTCTCCTGATACCACGCATGCGGCCAGGCATGGACACGAGCCAGATAACTCTCAAAAGTCTGATCTTGCAACTCCAAGGGGGTGGGGTCATGAATCGGATCGAGTGCGGTTACATCAAAATTATATGCACGAGACAAGACAATGTTTGTATCATCAAGAACATTATCGAGAAGTATATCAGTGAGGGCCGAATCTCCAGGAAGTTTACCGCCGCGCATGTCGACAGCTTGTTCCGCCCACCAGTCTATATCTGTTGAATATTGGGCACTAGGATGGATTGGATCACTTCCATAAGAAGAAAAAATATTTGCGGGATCGTAGGCGTCCAAGAAAGTGAGCTGAGTGCGAGGCCTAATCGCAACTGGAACATTTTTTCTTATCCAACTCGCCGCGTTCTGAATCAAGTTCGATCCCGCACTGTGGGCGATAAAATGAATGGATGTAAAATTGCCTTTGGCGAGAACCGAGCCGACATGTTCGCCCAGACTTCTTGCGCTATTGAACGCATCCCAAGGCGCCAAAGTGTGTGCGCTATTGCGCCAGTCGTAAGCACAAACACCCCATGAAGAATCCGGAAGCTTATTTTGGATTGCGTCTTCCATTTGGACCACCCAGCCGTTTACATCCGTGGCGTTATCGGTCCAACCATGGGTAATAAAAACCAAATTTTTAACAGATGAAGCAATGCGCGGACAAACCAAGTTCAGTTCGGGTTGATATGGCGCGATAGGCGACATGCTTACGATAAAGTCCACATTCCCCGGCGTTCCAAATTCCTGCCAGTCAGACGCTTGGTTAGTTGTTTGATCAAATGCCCTCGCGCGCCAGCGGTAATTGCTATCCTGCAAATTATGCACCGCGACAGTCGCAACGCTTCCGGGGTTT
>WNFP01004185.1_pt1 | contig 11606 bp, 8 predicted proteins | sample 5400201 | NCBI WGS metagenome assembly WNFP01 (sample SAMN13153355, study PRJNA577476) | soil metagenome | isolation source: 115 cm saprolite under Madrone tree | place: USA:California | collected 2016-06-14
TGGCTCTACGACGTGGAAGGCCATATCCTCGAAATGCCCCTGGAGCCGCCTAACAATCCGTTCCTAAAACAAATTCAACACCCCTGCTATCCCGTGCGCGAGTTTGGCGGTCTGGTCTTTGCCTATATGGGGCCGCCTGAGAAGCAACCGGAGTTTCCTATCTATGACATCTGGCAAAAAGAGAGAGGGATACTAAAGGCAAGGATGGGACCACGGGTCGGTGGCCCGGTGAATTGCAATTGGCTTCAAGCCGAAGAGAATTTGATGGACGCTCTGCACACGTTCTGGCTCCACACGCTTCACAGCGGTGCGCAATTTCCTTCTCTGGTTTACGGGCTGAACCCTGACGAGCTGAAATACGAAGAGACGACCATGGGGATGCGCTTCGTGTTGGCGCGCAAATTACCCAGCGGTAAATGGTGGGAGCTGATCTGGGAAATGATTATGCCGCTCAATGTCCATCTGGTGTATACCGACGAGCCGAAAACAGAACGGGTAAGCGCCGTCACCTATTGTGTCCCCGTCGACGACGCGCACCAACTCGGCGCTAGTATTCGCTGGACGCCGGAAAACCAAGCGGACCAACCCACCGGTCGTGAACAGCTGGCACCTGCGGGCCGCAAAAATGTAAGCTACGAATACATCCAGCGGCACCCCGACGACAAAGAAGCGGTGGAAGGGCAGGGCCCCATTGCGCTGCACGGCCTCGAACATCTTGTCACCTCAGACAAAGGCGTGATCACGTTCCGAAGAATCCTGAGAACGGCAATCCATGCCATTAGCGAAGGCAAGGATCCCAAGGGGATCTTCCGCGACGCGCCAAAGGCGGCGTTTGTCCCGACCACTGCCGGGAGCGTGGTCAGAGATTGATCCATCGTTGAGGTTGCGTTTTCGGTTCTACGTCTCGGCCGCATTCGAATAACTTCTCATGATTGCCGCGCTTGGCCAGACATGTTAGAGAGCAAGCATCGTAATGGATAATCGCCAACGGCTTTTATTCATAATTGCAAGGAGGGAAATATGCTAACCGCTAACGATCTCAGGGGTGCATTAGCGATCATGCCGACACCGGCCAAGGAAGGAGCGGATCGCCTCGATGCCACGAATACAGTCGACCTAGATGAGACCGCCCGCTTGGCGGAGAGTCTCGTCCGCGACGGCGCCACCGGCATCATGGCATTGGGTACCATGGGAGAGTGTGCGACCACGTCCCACGCCGATTACGAGAGCTACGTGGACTGTTTACTTCAGACAGTGCGCGGCCGAATCCCCACATTTGTCGGCACAACAGCCTTAGGCGGCCATGAAATCGCGCGGCGTATCCGCTTCGTCAAAGAGCGCGGAGCCACAGGAACTCTGCTCGGCATCCCCATGTGGCAACCGGCGACCCTCGATATGGCGGTGCAGTTCTACGCTTCCGTCGCCGAGGCGTTTCCGGGTTTCCCTATCATGGTCTATGCCAATCCGCGCGCCTTTCGCTTCGCATTCGACGTCGACTTCTGGCGGTCTATTGTCGAAAAAGCACCCACAGTCATGTGCGCGAAGTTTTCCAGCAAGGCCATTCTTCGCGAATCAGTGGCCGTCACCAAGGGGCGAGTAAACTTCGTTCCGCCGGTGGGGCTCGCCTACGAGTTCGCTCAATTATCTCCGGAAACGGCAACTACCTGCTGGATTCCCGCTGTCGGACCGCAGCCGGCTCTCGCGCTCATGAAAGCGCTGGCATCACGGGACGGGGAATCGGCCAAGAGCGTAGCCGATGATATCGCGTGGGCTGTCGAGCCTCATCACGCGATCACCGGCTCACAGGAAGTTTTTGCTTCCTATAACATTCAGCTTGAAAAAATCTTGATGGGGGCCTCCGGTTATTGTAAGCCCGGTCCGATCCGGCCGCCTTACAATGTCATGCCGGAAAACTTCGCCCAAGCCGCACGGGAAAGCGGGCAGCGGTTCGCCAAACTTCGCGAGAAATATTCGCGGCCGCTCGGGTAACCGCCGTTCAAGGAGCGAAGGAGGTCCGAGCGATGAAATTGGCCGGTCAGGTCGCCGTTGTGGTTGGCAGCGCTCGCGGAATTGGCGAGGCGATTGCCCACACGTTCGCCGCGGAAGGTGCAAGCCTTGTACTGGTGGATTTAGAAAAGATGAAGCCCCAGCTCGATGAAGTCGTTCAATCAATCACTCAAATGGGTGGGAAAGCGATTACCGTAGTTGGCGACTGCACGGATGATATCCAAGTTAACCAGGTCGTAGACGAAACGATGCGCCGCTGGGGAAGAATCGATGTTCTGGTTAATAGCGCGGGGCTCAGAGGACCTCTGGTGCCCGTGCAAGATATAACCGAGCAGGAATGGGATTCAGTCCTCGCAGTTAACTTGAAGGCGGTGTTTCTTTGCTGCAGGGGCGTTCTCAAAGTCATGATGAAGCAGAAAAGCGGCAGCATTGTCAGTATCTCCGGTACTGCAGGGAAAGAAGGCATGGCGCTTCGTGGTTCTCTATGCGCGGCGAAGTGGGGACTATTGGGGTTGACCCAGACTATCGCGAAAGAAGCCGGCCCTTACGGCATACGAGCCAATGTTATTTGTCCGGGCGGCATGGACGAACCGGACCTCCGGGCGATGTACGCGGAAAGAGCCAAAGGTTTAGGAATGGAATTTTCAGACTTAGAAAAGAGCATCTTAGAGCTCACGCCTTTGCGAAAATATGCCAAGCATGACGAAGTGGCGAAAGCCGCTCTTTTCCTGGCATCCAGCGACTCCTCACACACCACCGGCGAATCCCTTAACGTCTCCGGCGGTCGACTCATGAACTGATCCAAATCCGCTGAGTGTTTTGGGTCCGCGTCATCCGCATTTTGCTTTTCCACGAGCTGCTAGTCTTCAGGGAGCCCTCCGTCAATTCCGGCGAAAGATCTCTAAAGGTTCAAACCGATATCAGGTATCTTTATTTGCCGTCCAGAGTTAGCACGTGTTGAGAAGCATCAGTTCGCCCGAGCAATAGCCGTCACACATGGATGAGAATCTCCTGCAATTCGGTCTGAAGGCGTTTGTAACACTCATGGTAGTCGTCGATCCGCTCGGGGTGGCGCCCAGTTTTGTCGCTTTGACCAGCGAGTTGGGAAATGTCGAAAAGGGTCAAACTCTGTGGCGAGCGGTGATTGTCGCGTTCGGTGTTACGTTGTTTTTCCTCGTGGGTGGTGGATGGTTGCTTTCTTATCTTGGCGTCACGGTCCATGCCTTCGCCATCAGCGGTGGAATTCTATTGTTCGTCGTCTCCTGGCCGATGTTGTTCGGACAGCGGCCGGGTCTGCAAGCGCCCCAGCGGAACGAACAAGGAACCATTGGCGAAGATATCGCGATATTTCCCCTAGCCATCCCATTGCTATCCGGTCCGGGTACCATCACGACAGTCCTGCTGCTGACGAATCAAGCAGCCGGGGATATTTCCCGCCTGGGCATACTCACCGCAATCATTGCCGTTGTCTATCTGATCGCCTGGTGCGTGCTCTATGCCAGCGATAGAATTGTTACTCGCTTTGGTGAAGGGAAAGTGCACATTATTACCCGAGTGCTGGGAATCGTGCTAGCGGCTCTCGCTGTGCAATACGTGCTGAACGGACTCACAGGCTATTACTATTCCTTAGTCGGACGTTCGGCATGATCGTGGCGCTTGCCACAACCGAAAAAGACTCTCGCTGGACGGTTTTACTGAGAAACGATATGAAGAGTGTTGATTAGAGATTGATCAGCGACGATAAACTTTACAATGCAACGGAGGTTTTATGAGTACGACCCTGGGCCCCATCAATCTTTTCGAATTTGAAGACCTGGCGAAGGAACGCCTGCCCAAAGAAGAATACGACTATATCGCCGGAGGAGCGACCGACGAGATCAGCGTCGATCGCAACCGCCGCGCCTATGAGTCCTGGGCGTTGCGGCCGCGGGTGCTGCGCAACGTGAGCACGCTTGATCTTTCCACGACCGTTGTGGGAACTAAGGTGAACTTGCCGGTGCTTATCGCGCCCTGCGGCGGGCATAAGAGAGCTCATCCCGAAGGGGAGAGCGCCACGTACCGCGCGGCTGCGGCTTGCGGGACCATCTTTGCCGTTAGCGCCAATTCAAATGTTCCGTTTGAAGAATTAGCCAAGGCCGCCGCCGGTCATCTCTGGCTCCAGTTGTATCCCTTCCGCGATCGAGAAGTGACGAAAGACTGGCTGCGCTGCGCGAAGGAATCCGGGTATGAGGCCATCTGCGTTACTTTAGATTCCCAGTGGCCGCCCAAGCGTGAGCGCAACATTCGGAACAACTATCAAAGAGGCCGAGGTGCTAATCGCGCACATACAGAGGAGAAGTCGAGACGGTCAGGAACGGGAGCGGGCTCAGACCCCGCGGCCACGTGGAAAGATTTGGAATGGATTAAGGCGGCCACCGATCTTCCCGTAGTGGCTAAAGGAATTATGACCGGCGAGGACGTTGAATTATGCGCGGATGCCGGGGCTGACGCGGTGATCGTTTCCAATCACGGCGGCCGGCATCTCGATAATACCCTGGCGACGATCGAGGTGCTCTCCGAAGCGGTGTCTGCAGCCAAAGGGAGGACAGAAATTCTCCTCGATGGGGGTATTCGGCGCGGCGCCGACGTCGTGAAAGCTATCGCTATGGGGGCCAAGGCGGTTTTTATCGGCCGGCCTCTTTTTTGGGGCCTCGCGCTGGGCGGCGAGCAAGGCGTCGTTCGCGTGTTAGACATCCTTCGTGAAGAGATCGAGATTACCATGGCCAAGTGCGGCCGGCCCACCGTCGCCGACATCGATTCCACGGTGGTGGTCAAAGCTCCGAGGTTATAAGAAAAAGGTTAGGGACTGCGACTAACGATTATGACGGTATGAATGAGCTGGCATCAAGGAGGTAAAACGATGGAAGAGGCAAGATTGTTCTCAGCGGATTCTCACGTAAACGAGCCACCGGAAGCTTGGGAGAGAATACCAAAACAGTTGCGCGAGCACGGGCCGCATTTTGTGCAGGACCCGCCTGGCAAAAAGGGTCTATATATGGTTTTTGATGGCCACGAACCCGATCCCGTGGGTATGACCTTTACCGCCGGTCAAGATAAAGCCGGCGGAAACTTTCGGAAAATAATTGAGACTTTTAAATGGGAAGACTGGCGCGGTCCCTGGGATCCTGCGGCCCGCTTGGGCGATATGGATTTAGACGGCGTCAAGATGGAAGTTCTCTACCCGAGCATGGCGCGGAATTTTTACAGCCTCAAAGGAGATGAGATTCCGCTCCAGAAAGCCGGCCTGGTCGCCTACAATGACTGGATGCGCGATTACTGCGCCGCAGCGCCCGACCGGCTTATCGGATTAGGCTTACTCTCCGCTTTAGATGTTGACTGGTCACTAGAGGAGATGAACCGGTGCGCCAAGCTCGGACTTAAAGGCGTCGTCCTTCCATCGCAATTGCCGGACGGCATCAGTTATGCCGATCTCAGCTTTGATCCGCTGTGGACGGCTGCACAGGATATGGATTTCCCACTTCATTTTCACATCAACATCATTCAGGGAAGAGATCGAATGGCTGCGCGGCTCAAGGTGATTACGCAACTCCAACAGGGCCGAAACGCGGTTCGGCGCGCCATCCTGGAGCCGTTGAATCTCCTCACTGATCTTGTTTTCGGCGGCGTGCTTGAACGTTTCCCGCAGCTGCGTTTCGTCCTGGCAGAATATGACGTTTCCTGGCTGCATCCGTTCCTCAGCAAGATGGATGGGACACTGCAAAGGGCCCGCTCTGAGTCGCCAGACTCACCAACAGTTTCCGCGCTACCCAGCGAGTGTATTCGACGGCAGGTTTATATTACCTTTCAGGAAGATCGAATCGGGGTTCTAGGAGCGGACGTATTCAACATGATCGATAACTATATGTGGGCAAGCGATTACCCCCACGGCGGATCGACTTGGCCGCGCTCCAAAGACGCGATTGCCAGCCAGTTCAAAGGAGTTTCCGAGCAAATCGAACGGAAGCTGACGTGGGACAATGCCGCGAAGTTTTATGGCGTTGGATAATTTCATTAGACATTGAGAGAGATTATCCTGGAATTGTCGCCCCCAAATGTTTTCATCGTGGGTTCATTCAGCGTTTTGCCTGGATTCCGGACGGTTCGAGAACCTCACCGTCCCGAGGAAAATCGAGGGATAGAAGCATTCGGGAATGACAGGCTCAGACAATCAGCCCAAACCCTCATCTGTTCTCAATAGAACCATGGCACGAACGGTAAGCAAGCTTTTTCTTTTCTTTCCTTTTCTATGGTTTTTGCCAGAGCTGTACGCGGCTCAGTCTGTTCAAAAAGGCACTCAGCCAATTATCAAGATTCGGATAAGCCAGTCCGCCGTCAATACCAGATCCGCGGTTCTTTGGATCGCGCAAGGTCAAGGGTTTTTTGCTAGAAACGGGCTTGACGTCGAAACGATTTACCTACGCAGCAGCAATCTTCAAATGGCGGCCATGGCCACTGGAGATGTTCAGATTGGCAGTAGCGGCGGCGCACCCGTTCTTTCCGCGGTCTCAGGAGGACAAGATCTAAAAATCGTAGCAACTCCAGGTAACCGCCTTGCTTACGACATTGTGGTCCGCCCGGAGATCAAGGAGCCGAAAGATCTCCGAAACAGGCGCTTCGGGGTAACCAATATCGGCGGCACCACGTGGATGGCGGCCCTCCTCGCCCTGGAGCATATGGGCCTAGATCAACGCCGCGATCAGATCAAAATTAATGCCATTGGCAATCAGACGATTCTCGCCCAAGCGATCGAGGCCGGGACCATCGACGCGACTCTGCTCGATCCGTTTCTTAGTCGACGATTGAAGCAGAAGGGGTTGCCGACGCTTATAGAGCTTTATCGTGCAGAGATCCCATTCGTTAATACGAGCGTTGTCGTCAATAGCGCATTTTTGCGTCAGCATTCCGACGCTGTTGAAAACGTCTTGAGGTCGCTCATCGAGGCTCAAGCTTTTATTGCTACACCCAACAACAAAGCCGTCGTAATCAAGACCGTGATGCACCATATGCAGATAACGGATCCCACTCTGGCAGAAGAAGGGTATCATGATCTGATGTTCGCCATTGAGAAAAAGCCCTATCCTTCTTCCGATTCCTTGCGTAATGTCCAGCGGATCATGGCATTGCTGAATCCAAAAGTCGGCAACGTCAAAGTCGAAGAAATTATCGACAGTCGCTTTATCCGAAAATTGGATGAAAATGGCTTCATCGATAATACTTATGCGGGAAGCAAGCGGTAGTGGAAGAGGCGTTCGGAGGTCAGGATTGATGGAGACAAAAGCCACCGATTTATCTTCAAAAGTCACCGAGTTTACCGTTGGGTTTCATTTAGACTCGGCTCCTGCCAAAGTCCTGGAAAACGCGAAGGTGGCAATTCTCGATTGTCTCGGCGTGGCAGTTTTGGCAACTAGGCAGGAGATCGGAACAATTCTACTTAATTTCGCGGGTAACAATATTGGCACAGGTCCTTGCACAATTTGGGGCACAGCACTGAAAACGACACCGCGCGATGCCGCGCTTATCAATGGAACACTGGCTCATGGCCTCGACTACGATGACAGAAATCATTCCTCCACCTATACGCTTGCGGCTTCGCTTGCCGCGGCTGAAACTAATGATTCATCCGGAGCGAAGATGATGGAAGCGTTTATTGCGGGTAGAGAAGTTCGCTCGGCCTTGGATGGACTGTTTTCCAAACGCTCCAGTGGGATCGGGCCAGGCGCCAGAGGATGGCATTCCAACGGTATCCTCGGACCTATTGCAGCTGCCTGTTCAGTCAGCAAAATATTGGAACTGAATTTTGCGCAGACACGGGCAGCGATCGGACTGGCAGCCGGCTCTTGCGGGGCTTTGACTCGAGACGGCGGCACGATGGCGAAACCTTTTCGGGTCGGTCACGCTGCTGCCACGGGAATGACGTGTGCGCTTTTAGCGAGAGAAGGTTTTACCAGCGATGATTCAGCGCTGGAAGGCAGGTATGGGTTGATTGAAGCCTTGGGGCCGATTCCAGAAGAGATTATAGAAAACCTAGCAAGGCATTTAGGAACAAGATTCGACCTTGAGACGGCCGGAGTCAACGTAAAACCCTTCGCCTCGTGCACAGCGACGCACTCAGGACTGGAGGCGATGATGAGAATAATGAACAATAGCTCCTTCGTGCCAGCTGACGTTGAATCGATTGAAACTGACCTGAAGCCTTACCCGCTGGTCCGGCAAAGACCAACACGGGGCTTTGAGGGCAGATTCAGCATGCCGTTTTGCCTTGCGATGACGATGATCCATCGCTCCTTAGAACCCGGCGATTTTACCGATGAACGCTTGTCTGAGCCTCTTGTTCAACGCCTAATAGCCCGAACCCATCATATTCACGATTCACCCGTGCTGACTGTGATTTTGAAGGACGGCACGAGAATCACTGAGCCGATTCAGCCGCACACAAACCTAAAAGGCTGGGATACCGTAAGCGAAAAATTTCAAAAATCCGTGGCCGGTTGCTTCAGCAAAAATCAACAGCAAAAAGTGTTGGCGTTGGTTTCTCGTTTGGAGCAGGTTCCTTCAGCCGGAGAGCTAGCCCGAAATCTCCGTGTTGAATAGACAAATGTTGGCTCATTTTTAATAACGTGCGCTCGGGACCGGCTGATATAAAAAAACTTTTCACCTGTACCGAGTGCCGCGGTGCGTCAACGTACCGCGATGGGAAGGAAGAATGGCTAGAATCACAATTCGTCAGACCGACGATGGACGTTCTCTGCCTGTCAGGTTGGGTGATTTAATTTGTCTAAGCCTAGCGGAGAATCCAACAACGGGATATAGGTGGGACATCGAGAAGTCCCCAGATGCTCTTGAGCTCCAACAAGACACCTATAGTTCACAAGTACCCAAGCTCGTAGGAGGATCATCGACTCGAGTATTTGTCTTTCGAGTCGCCGCCGCTGGGCTCATAAGACTGCGGCTCAGGCGATGGCGACCGTGGCAGGGAGAATCATCCATTGAAGAGCGCTTCTCGATAGATCTTGAAGCATCCAAGGAAAGCAATCCCTAACTTTTGAGTATTTGTCCTTGTCCTTCAAGAGCCTTCACTTAGAAAGTTCAACCCGATGATAACGAAAACTGAAGCGCCGGTTCAATAAGGACAGGATATATCCTGAGTGAGAGGTTGCTCCGCTTAAATATTCAAGCGAAGAAAATATAAGTAAAGAAAGAGGAGGATACTAAAATGCCACGGAAAAACAAAAAATTCGGTTGGGTTCCTGATCTTCCAGATCATCGCGACCACATGTATGCCGCGCCTTTAATGATCGTTACGGCACTGCCCGCGAAGGCGGATCTTCGTCCAAAGTGCCCACCGATAGTGGATCAGGGACAGTTGGGCAGCTGCACCGCGAATGCTATTAGCAACGCTCACCTGTTTGGACAAATGAAACAAGGACAGCCTGATCCTTTTCTGCCTTCTCGTTTGTTTATTTACTACAACGAAAGGGTAATGGAGGGAACAGTCAATAGTGATTCGGGTGCAATGATCCGCGATGGAATCAAAAGTGTGGCGAATCAAGGCGCATGTCCGGAAAAGCTCTGGTCCTATCAGATTAACAAGTTCACCAAGAAACCATCGTCGGCATGTTACAAGGAAGCCTTAAGGCACCAGGCTCTCTCCTACAGCCGCGTAACACAGAGCCTGGCGCAAATGAAAGGGTGCTTGGCGTCCGGCTATCCGTTTGTTTTTGGGTTCACCGTCTACGAGAGTTTTGAATCAGCAGCTGTCGCGAAGACCGGGACAGTCCCGATGCCGGGTCAGGGAGACGCAGTCGTGGGGGGACATGCGGTCTTGGCAGTCGGTTATGATGATACTAAGCAAAGTTTCATCGTGATGAACTCATGGGGCACAAGTTGGGGCGCCAAAGGTTACTTTACAATACCGTACGGATATCTCACAGACTCGGATCTTGCTGCCGATTTCTGGACCATCCGTCTTGTCGAAGTGTAAAACTTAGGCCGACGAGGCGCACCGAAGGTCAAACTATTCTAAGCGTGGTGCGCGTTCAAAACCGGCTTAGCTTCAGCAGCCGTACCGGACAGAATCGACCAGGCGTGAGGTTGATCTCGCATAATCTTGTTTTGGCGGGTTCAATCTTACGCCGGGACCTTGAGCAGCTATGGTAGCGCTGCATCATGCAGCGCCCAAATGCCAGTGCCAAAGCATTGCGTGAATGGATAGCATCACTCACAAACTAGCTGAATATTCTTCTGCCTCAAACTTCGATGACCTGACCGATGAGAGCGTGCATACCGCCACCCAGCGGCTGGTCGACTCTCTCGGCTGCGCGCTCGGGGCTTATGACTGTGAGCCGGCGCAGATCGGTAGGAGATTGGCAGCCGGTCAAGTCCCGGGCAAGTATCCGGGCTACGTTCTCTGTTTTGGGGACCGGTTGCCGGCGGAGGCCGCAACCTTTATCAACTCGACGATGATTCGGAATTTCGATTTCAACGACCGCTATCCAGGAGGACACCCGAGCGACTGCCTGGGCGCGCTGCTGGCTCTGGCGGGCGCCATGAATGTGGATGGAAAACGTTTCCTTACGAGCATGAGCGTCGTGTACGAGATTTTTGCCCGCTTGAGCGATGCGACCAGGCTCAGCCGGAATGGATGGGATCAAGGATATGCGATCGGAATCGCAACGGCTGCAGGAGTTTGTAATCTTTTAAGGCTTTCCACCGAGGAGACGGCCCATGCCGTGGGCATCGCCGCCGCTTCTAATCTACCGCTACGCGTCACGCGATCAGGGGAGCTCACGTCTTGGAAAAATGTCGCCACGGCCTACGCCGCGCGCAACGGATTGTTCGCTGCCTTGCTCGCGGCGGAAGGTATGGCTGGACCGGGCAATGCTTTTGACGGAAGGAACGGGCTTTGGGAAAAAGTGACCGGTCCATTTGAATTGGCGCCATTTCCCAACGAAGGCGGTGCGTACCTAATACCGAGGGTTCAATTGAAATACTGGCCCATCGAAACCAATGGACAAGCCGCCGTGTGGGCGGCTCTGGAGCTGCGTTCGAAGGTCAAGCCCAGTGACGTCAAAGCGATTGATGTGTTTACTTCCAAGTTTACCTGGTTCGAGATCGGCAGCGAGCCGGAAAAATGGGATCCCAAGACGCGCGAGACAGCGGACCACAGTCTTCCTTATATTTTTGCCCGAGCTGTGGTTGACGGGCCGATCAGGGTTAGTTCGTTCAGCGACGAAGCTGTTCGGGATGCTTCGCTTAGATCGTTTATGGCGAAGATCAAGGTTATTCCCGATGAGTCAATTGAAGCTTTATTGCCCGAGAAAACGCTGATCCGAGTCATTGCAACCACTCTCGACGGGACGCGCCATGCCGTCGAAGTTGTGAACCCGTTAGGACATCCCGACAATCCGATGCAAGACCAGCACATCGAAGAAAAGTTTATCACGCTCGTCGAACCTGTTCTCGGGCGGGGGCGGTGCCGAACCGTTCTAGCGCGCTGGTGGAGGGTCCGAGATGCCGAAGATATTGGCCAACTCATTCAAATGCTCGACTTGAACGCAACT
>WNFP01010725.1_pt1 | contig 11606 bp, 12 predicted proteins | sample 5400201 | NCBI WGS metagenome assembly WNFP01 (sample SAMN13153355, study PRJNA577476) | soil metagenome | isolation source: 115 cm saprolite under Madrone tree | place: USA:California | collected 2016-06-14
TCGCCGCGTAGTACGAGCGCAAGACCTGCACCAAGCCGCTGTCATCGACGGTGTGGGAGGTTTCGCGGAAGTAGCGGAAGCGGATCGCCGGCAGAACTTTAAGCGCCGGCTTCTCCTCGGCGAACATCGCGAGCACTTGGCGTTTCTTGCGTCCGTGGATGCGCGGCGCCGCCCAGCGTTCCTCCCAGTGCGCGAGCCACGCGTTCTGCTCCTCGATGGAGTCGAACTTGCGGCCCTTGAGCGCAGTCGACTGAGTGTGCTGGATGGCATTCTCGACCGTACCCTTGCGATTCGGATCCACCACGCGCGCCGCGTCGGCGACCGCCCCGTAATGAGCAAGCATCGCGGCGTAGAGCGGGTTGTAGGCCGGCGCGTACAGGTCCGGCTGAAGAACGCCCTGCTTCAAGTTGTCGAGCACGACGTAAGCGACCGATCCGCCGAAGGTGCGGAACGCTTCCTCGTGCAGACGCGCCCAGCTTTCCTGATCGGCTTTCCACACCACCTTGCGAAAACTCTTGCCGGAGTACTTGAGCGTCATCACGAACAGATAGGGTCGCCGATATTTCCCGTTCGACAGCCGGGTGAGTGCGCCTTGACCGAAGTCGACCTGCGCCTCTTCGCCGGGTAACGCATCGAGCACGTCGAAGCGCTCCGGCTCCCGTGCCTTCAGGGCCGCGACGAACCGTTTCACCGAGTTGTACCGGTGGGTAAACCCAAACTTCTCGGAAAGATCCTGGTAGATGCTCATGGCGTTGCGCCCGAGCGCCACCTGACTCTCGATCCACTCGCGGTGGATCTCGCAGGCCGAGGGGGTGGCCACCGGCTTCGGAGCCGGTGGCCGGGGTGGGGGATTTTGCTCGCCGTCGGCCGTTTCGTCGGCTTTTTCGGCACAAATCCCGGTGGCCACCCCGGGGGATTTTGATTCTCGGGCAATTCGGCGGATGGTCTTTCGATCCACCCCGAGCACCCGCGCAATCTCGCGCTGGGCTTTGCCCGCATCCAACAAGGTCTGGATCGAAATCCGCAAATTAGGCTTCAAGACGTTCACTCCCGCCCCTTTTTCGCAAAAAGGGCTCAGCGTAACGTCCCGCCGCCGCGCTCTAGCTCAGAACCGACCGGCGCTGATTTACGGCATCAGGGTGGAGGATTTTGCCCCGGCCAGAGGTGGAGGAAGTTGGCCGGCCGCCGGGGCCAAAATGAGGTGCTGAGCAATTCTCATGGGGATGCCATCGCTCCGAAGATACTCATGCGAGCGGCGCGAGGCTCGCGATTCACGGGTGTGGTGGCCATCAATTCGCTCTCGAAGCGCACCGGCGAGCGGTAACCGAGGGAAGAATGTCTACGACGAGTATTATAAAATCCCTCGATGAATTCAAACACGGCGAGTTTGGCCTCCGCCTGCGTTTGAAACAAGCGCCGATCGAGCAGTTCGCATTCGAGTGTGGCGAAAAACGACTCGGCCATCGCGTTGTCGTACGCATCGCCCACCGAACCGACGGATGGCATCACACCCATTTCCCGTCACCGCTTGCCAAAGGCAAAGCTCGTATATTGGCAACCGTGATCGGAATGATGGATCACCCCCTCGGGCCCACGCTGTGCGAGGGCCATGTTGATCGCCGCCAGAACGAGCTCGGTCCTCAGATGATTCTCCATCGCCCAACCGACCACTTTGCGCGAGCACGCATCCAGCACGATCGCCAGGAACAAAAAGCCCGCCCATGTCGGGACGTAGGTAATATCAGCCACCGAGAGGCGATCGAGCTGGTCGATCTGAAAGTTCCGATCCACCAGATCCGGCGGCAGATCGGCGTAAATATCGGCCACCGTGGTGCGCACGAAGCGCCGACGCGACACTCCGCGCAGGCCGGCCGCGCGCATCAGACGCTCCACGCGCTTTTTGCCAACGTGAATGCCGTAATCATCGGCGAGCTCCGCATGGATGCGCGGCACCCCGTAGCATTCGCGCGAAGCGCGGTGGATCGCATGGATCTTCGCAGTCAAGGCGATATCCTCGAGCGCCCGCTTCGACAGCGGGCGCTCATCCCAGGCATAAAAACCGCTCGCAGAAACTCCGAGCAGTCGGCACATCAGTCGTACCGGAAAATTGGCCTGGTTCGCTTTCAGGAATCCGTAGAGGGCTTCGTGTTCGGCGCGACCTCCTGTGCGAACCAGGCCGCGGCTTTTGACAGAATTTCCCTCTCGAGCTTGAGCTGGCGCACCTCGCGCTTGAGCTTCGTCAGCTCTTCGCGCTCGGCGCTGGTCAAGCCGCCGTCGCCGCGGCCGGCGTCACGATCAGCTTGTTTGACCCAGCCGCGGATCGACCAGACCGAGCATCCAAATTCTTTGCTCAGCTCCGCCGGTTTCCGTCCGGCTCGTACCAGCTCGACCATTTGCTGCCGAAACTCCGGTGCATATCGCTTCGAGTGCTTGGGCTTTGACATGGCAGACTCTCCTCAGGTGAATAATGAAGAGTCCAATAAAGCGGGGCAACTCCAGTGTCTTTGCTGTCGTGTAAGCGGGGACAACACGGTGCAGGCCGTGAAGGTGAGGCCTGTATCGACCGGTCGGGATCTTAGAGCGGGGCAAAGGTATGGGATGGATTCCCCAGGAACCTGGGAGATCCTGTGTTCGAGCAACTTCATATAGCTAGTGGTGCCGCGGCTTGAGCGGGACCGGGCCCTGCGGATGCCTCCACCGCATGGGAGCGAACGAGGAGGCGAGAAGTTGCAGCGGGGAAACGAATAAATAAGTGACCCCGTCGTCGGCACAGGAAGTCTTAGTGCTCTGACAGTACTAATGACGCTGGGGAACGCGGCTCGCGCGGACCCAGCCGAGGGAAGCGGAGCACCGTAGTACAGAGTCGCTTTTGAGAAACACGGAGGGTGCCTTGAAACCTGAAAGCGTGTCAACGAAACAGGAGCGGATAGCCAAGCTGGCGGCATCAAATCCAGCGATGGCGTTCACGTCTCTGAACCATTACCTCGACGCCGAATGGTTGAGGTATGCCTATGAATGCACGCGCAAAGACGGTGCGGTGGGCGTCGATGGTCAGACAGCGCAGGAGTATGCGGCCAATCTGGAGCAGAACCTGCAAAGCCTGATGGATCGACTGAAATCGGGCCGTTATCATGCGCCGCCAGTCCGACGTCATTACATAGACAAGTCGGATGGCAGCAAGCGCGCGTTAGGTATTCCGACGGTTAGAGCGAACTACCCATGTATCCAACGAGTCTTTGGGATGGGCTGAGGTTCGACATCCCTTCCATCCCCTGAAAGGGCAGCGTTTCCCTGTCCTCAAAACCCGGCGTGTCGGCGGAACCGAGACGCTGATCCTGCGTGAATCCACTCGGGGCAGCCTTGCCGTTCGGCGCGAGTGGACCGATTGGGACGCGGCAACGGGATGTGCCCCTGCGAGGCCGCCCCAGCAACTATCCCTCGAGTTTCTGTTCGAGCTTGCGACGCTCGTCGACGATCTGCGTCATCCGGCGCCGGCGGAGATTGACCGATGAACAATCTGCATTTATTATCGGACCACGTATATGACTGGTCCGATAATTCAATCAGGAAAGTCTCCATCTGCGTTGCGAAGGCGCAGGCAATCGTTGCTGCGCAAACTTCCACCATTGGATGCGGTACTGCGCGGCTCGTTGATCGAGCGCTACAAGCGCTGCGGCAAGCCGGGCTGCAAATGTGCCGACGGTCCCGGCCACGGCCCGAAGTACTACCTGTCGGTGAGCTTTCCCGGCGAGCGACCGCAGATGGATTACGTGCCCCAGGAAAATGTGGAAGCCACTCGCGCGCTCGTCGCCAACTTCCACGAGGTGCGCACGACGCTCGAGGAGGTCTGCGCGATCAACCGCGAGCTGTTACGGCGCCGAGAGGCGCTTTGAGGGCCGGCGGTGAGCGCAACCTCGCCGCCGCCCACCCCACCGATAGACGCTTCCGCCGCCGCGCGGCTCCTCGCCAACATGGTCGAGGCATGGCTCGTCGCCGAGCCGCGCTCAATCACGACCGAGGAGATCACCGATGAGTGCAACGATCGAAGTCAAGCACCGCAGTCGTCCGGCCTACGTGTACGTTCGGCAGTCGACGCTGGCCCAAGTGCGGCACAACCAGGAGAGTACGGAGCGTCAATATGCGCTGCGCGACAAAGCGCTGGCGCTGGGATGGACGCCGCCAACGATCCGGACATTGGATCGGGACCTGGGCGTATCGGGAGCTCAGATGGCGGGCCGGGAGGACTTCAAGACGCTGGTAGCGGATGTCTCGATGGGTCAGGTGGGGGCGGTGTTTGCCCTCGAGGTGTCGCGCCTGGCACGCTCGAACCTCGACTGGCACCGCCTTCTCGAGCTGTGCGCGCTGACGGACACGTTGGTGATCGATGCGGATGGCTGCTACGACCCAGCGGACTTCAACGATGGGTTGCTGCTCGGGCTCAAGGGCACAATGGCTCAAGCAGAGCTGCATTTTCTGCGCGGGCGCCTCCTCGGCGGTAAACTCAACAAGGCGCAGAAGGGGGAGCTGCGCCATCCGCTGCCCGTCGGATATGCCTACGACGATGAGGACCGCGTGGTCATGGATCCCGACGCTGAAGTTTGCGGCGCCATCGCGCTGGCGTTCCACGTCTTCCTCGAGACCGGCAGCGCCTATGCGGTTGTGCAACGGTTTGCAAAGCGTGGTCTTAAGTTCCCGAAGCGCTCCTACGGCGGCGCTTGGGACGGCACGCTGGTGTGGGGTAATCTTACCCATAGCCGGGTGCTCGGGCTGCTCAAGAACCCGTGTTATGCAGGCACGTACACGTACGGGCGATATCAGTATCGCCGGCAGATTACGCCACAGGGCGAAGTCAGCAAGCACACGCAACGAGTCGCGATGTCGGAGTGGCGCGTGAACCTTCCGGCACATCACGAAGGGTATATTACGTGGGAGGAGTTTCTCGCGAACCATGAGCGCTTGGCGAAGAACCGTACCAACGCAGGTGAGCCGATCTTGAATGGCCCGGCGCGCGAAGGCCTTGCGCTGCTGCAGGGGCTGATGCTGTGCGGTACCTGCGGTCATGCGCTCACCGTGCGCTATCGCGGCAACGGCGGCTTGTACCCGGTGTATTTGTGCTCCGGCCAACGACGCGATGCACGCGCCACACGAGACTGTATGACCTTGCGTTGTGATTTGCTCGACGCCGCGATCACAGCCAAGGCGTTGCAGGCGCTGAAGCCCGCGGAACTTGAACTCGCGCTCGCGACGCTGCAAGATCTCGAGATGCGCGATCAAACGGTGCTGCGCCAATGGCACATGCGCCTCGAGCGTGCCGAATACGAGGCCGCTCTCGCCGAGCGACGCTACCAGGAAGTTGACCCGTCGCAGCGCTTGGTCGCATCGACCCTCGAGCGTCGCTGGAATGACACCCTATTGAGTCTCGAAGATCTCAAAAAGCAGTACGCCGACTTTGAGCAGCAAAAGGCTCGCGTGGCAACGCCCGAGCAGAAAGCGAAGGTATTGGCGCTTGCGCAGGATCTACCGCGTTTGTGGCACGCGCCGACGACACAAGCCCGCGATCGCAAGCGCATGCTGCGCTTGCTGATCAAGGACATCACCGTCGAGAAGCAACACGGTGCGAGGCACGCGGTCCTGCATATCCGCTGGCAGGGCGGTGCCTGCGGCGACGTCACGGTGGATCTACCGCGACCCAGAGCCGAGGAGATCCGCTACCCGGAGCCGATCATTGCACGCGTTCGCGACCTGGCCTGCACCCTGACCGATCGACAGATCGTCGCGGAACTCAATCGGCTCGGAGAACTGAGCGCGACTGGGCGAAGCCATACGATGCATACGATCAAATGGATCCGCTGGAAATATCGGATCCCAGCTCCCAAGCTTAAGCGACCGGAGGAAGTGACGGTGCAGGAGCTCGCGGCGCGACTCGGAGTCCAGCCGGGGCCTGTGTACTACTGGGCCAAGCGTGGCATCATCGAATCGCGCCGAATCAATAACGGCTCGCCGGTCTGGATCACCATCGACGAGATCAAACTACAGGATCTGCGCGATCGCGTAAGTCGTTCATGTAAAATGCAAAAGCAACACAATGTTCAAATGCTTGCTGAGCGAGGTGCAGTATGAAGTCACCGTGCCGTCTTTCGAAGACAAGGTGGCGCAGCGGGCCATTGTGCTGCTGCTGGAGCCGATCTACGAGCAGGACTTTCTGGATTGCTCGTTTGGCTTTCGAGTGGGTCGCAATGCGCATCAAGCGTTGCTGGTCATACGTCGCGGAATCACGGAGCAGAGAAGTCGATGGGTGTTAGAAGTTGACGTTCGAAAATACTTCGACAGCATCGATCACGCCAAGCTGCGAGAGATACTTGCCAGACGAGTCACTGATGGTATGGTGAGAAGGATGATCGACAAGTGGCTGAAAGCAGGTGTGCTGGAGCGGGGACAGTTATCTTATCCCGGCAGCGGTACGCCACAAGGCGGTGTAATTTCGCCAATGCTTTCCAACGTTTTTCTACATTTTGTGCTCGATGAATGGTTCGCACAGCAGGTGCAACCTCGACTTCGAGGCACCAGTGCCTTGGCCCGCTATTGCGATGACTTTGTCATGCTGTTCGCGTGCAGAGATGACGCCGAGCGGGTGCACGCAGTGCTGGGGAAGCGGCTGGAGAAATTCGGGTTGGCCCTGCACCCGGACAAAACCCAGCTTATCGACTTCCGTCCGCCGGCAGAGCGGGCGGGTGTAGAAACCACGTTGCCTACGACGTTTGCCTTCCTCGGTTTTATCCATGCATGGGGTAAGACGCGGAAGGGTCAAGTGACGATGTGGCAGCGTACCGCCAAAGATCGTTTGGCGCGGATGCTCAAGGTGATCAATCGACAATGCCGCGTCATGCGGCATTGGCCGGTAGCCGAGCAACATCGTCGCCTATGCCGGATGCTGCAAGGGCACTACGCCTATTTCGGTATCAGCGGTAATTCACAACGCTTGGGCGCCGTGCTTCACCAAGCGCGACGGGCCTGGCGCAAATGGTTATCGCGACGATCGTGGAAGAGCTATGTCACTTGGGCGCAGTTCTCGCGGATGGTGGCCGTGTATCCATTGCCACTGCCTCGTATTATCCATCGCCTCTTTTGACAGTGAGCGAATCTGTGCTCTGAAGAACCGAATGCACGAATTGTGCTCGTTCGGGTCTGTGAGGGTTGCGCCTTGAAGCGCAACAAGTTCAGTGGCCTGAGATGGCCACCGTGGCAAAGCCTAGCCAGCAGCCACGTATCGAGTCTTGCGTGGGCGGGTGGTAACACCCACTGCGAAGCGTAGACAGAGAAAGTGCAGGCCACGGCTTGTTCATGGCGAGAGCCGTGTGTTGCTTCCGGGGTTCTTATCCACGGCATGTACTTGAAGGACTTGTTGGGAACAAGGGAGAGCCTGTGAGTTCAGGCGGAGCCTGTAAGGTTGGCCGAGCCTATAAAGCGAGGACGATCTGATGGCTCACAGGCAGTCAGACTGGCTGATAGTACTCTGCGGTGGGGAGAGCCCACTACATGGGGAAGCGGCCAGCGGAAGTCGGTGTGTTCTAGGGCGACATGAGCCTCATTCAACGGAGGAGAACGGACCACTATGCAACGAGTGGAGCGACCAGTCATGACAACGGGACTAGAACGCATAGCAGCGAAAGCTCGGGACGACAGAGAGCTGAAATTTACCTCACTGGCACATCACCTGACGGAGGAGCTTGTTTGGGAAAGTGTCAACCACATTCCGAACAACTCCGCGCCGGGCTGTGATGGGCAGACGGTAGAGGAAGCCAAGCAGAGCTTCAAGAATTGGGCGCCGGAGATGATCCGTGCGATCCATGACCAGGGATACCGGCCGCCGCCGATCCTGCGGGTGTTCATACCGAAGCCCGGCAAGAAAGAGAAACGGCCGTTGGGCATTCCTTGTGTAACCGATCGAGCATTGCAGCGAAGCGTCGCTGCCGTTCTGGGTGCGATCTACGAGCAGGACTTTTTGCCTTGTTCGTTTGGCGGTCGGCCTGGGCTGGGCGCCCATCACGCGCTGGCAACGTTGGGGGAAATCCTCTCGCGTGCACCGGCCGTGGGTTACCTGCTCGACGCGGATTTGAAGAACTACTTCGGGAGTTTAGATCATGGATGGCTACTCCGCTTTCTTGAAGATCGAGTCGGAGATCCACGTATTGTGAGTCTAGTTCGGCGCTGGCTGAAGGCCGGCATCTTGGAGGACGGTGAACTGACAGCGAATGAGAAAGGCACTCCGCAAGGCGGTTCGATCAGCGTTTTACTCAGTAATCTGTATCTGCATCATGTTCTGGACCTGTGGTTCGAACGGCAAGTCAAACCTCGACTGCGAGGCGAGGCTCACCTGGTTAGATACATCGATGACTTTGTAATCTGTTTCCAGTATCGGGACGACGCTGATCGAGTTCAAGCAGTTCTGAGCAAGCGGCTAAATAAATTTGCGCTTGCGCTGGAACCGAGTAAGACCAAGCTGATTAAGTTTGGTCGTTTTGCGCAGCGAGAGGCCCGCATGCAGGGTGAACGTCCAGAGACGTTTGCGTTTTTGGGCTTCACCCATTACGGCACGCGCAATCGCAACGGCAACTACAAGGTGGGTCGCAAAACGGAGAAGTCTCGACTTCGCCGCAGTATGACCAACCTCACGGAGCTAATGCGTGACATTCGGCACTGGTCGCTCAAGGACCAGGTCTTTCGGCTCAATCAAGTTCTTCGTGGCCACTACGCCTACTATGGGGTAGCGGGCAACTGGCGATCCCTCCACAAGGTGTATCGCTTTGTGGAGCGATATTGGCACAAGATGCTGTGTAGTCGAAGTTGGGCGGCGAGACTTACGTGGGCGGTCTTTCATGGCTTGAGAGATCTGTTTCCGATACAGCGACCAAGGATCTACCTGACCTATGGGCAGATGCAAGCATGCGCTGTGCTGTGACAGCCAAATCGACTTCTGACGAGCGTAGTGCCGGAAATCGGCACGCTACGTTCTGTGGGAGCCGGGAGCGGGCGACCGCTCCTGGCGACCCGGTGGCGCTCAGCAATGAGCGTCCCTACCGCGATAGATCGATTTTAAACCTTCCAATTAAGTTTTTCATACGGAAATATCGGAAGCAGACACGATCGGCCCAGGCCACCCCGGCTCATCCTTAACGGCGGTTTTACGTGAAAGCGACGGGTTATCTCGGTTTCGGATCGATCGACGGTCCCCATCGCTGGTACCCATAGTAGGAACTCGAGTCTTAGCCGCGACTGTTTCGTCAGTCGGAGTTCCTGGATCAATCCAGCCACCAAGTCTGTTTCTGTTCGCGCCGAACCGGCGAGCGCTTCAATCTTGTTCCAAGTGTCGAATTTGCGATATATCTCAATTTGAGATATTATCTGGCATGAGGAGTGCGGATGCGAATCATCTCACGGAAAGCTTTGCGCGAGTTCTGGAAAATTCATCCAGTTGCAGAATCTCCTCTTGTGGCATGGTTCCGTATCGTGAAGCTGGGGAAATTTGCGGACCTCAACGCGATCAAGCGGACCTTTGGTGCGGCGGACTACGTTGCGCCCTTCACGATATTCGATATTGGTGGAAACAAGTTTCGAGTTATCACGGCGATCCATTACAACCGCCAACGACTGTATATTCGACACGTCTTTACGCATTTGCAATACGATGAGTGGACGTACGAGATCCGAAAGCGGAAACGTAAACGCAAGAAGAGAACTAAGCCATGACGAGCCCAGCTATTCGAGACATTGAGGTATTAACGCCGACTTGGCGTGAGCTCGAGAGTCAGACCCACGTCAAATTGCGCACTATTGAAAGCGAGCGGCACTACCGAGCCATGATCAGCTTCATGAATGATTTGCTCGATATGGTTGGCGATCGAGAGACGCACCCGCTCATGGGTTTGCTCGATGTCGTCACTGCATTCGTGCATGACTATGAGGAGCGTAATATTGAGATCCCGGATGCGACCCCGGCCGTCATCCTTGGATTTCTCATGGAGCAAAACAATTTACGCCAAAACGATCTTGCGGAAGACTTCGGTTCACAATCGAATGTCAGCGAAGTACTCAGCGGCAAACGCGAGATCAACGCACGTCAGGCTCGCGCGCTTGCGAAGCGATTCGGAGTCTCACCCGCGGTTTTCATTTAAATACACCAATCAATGGCGCGTGAAACCGTACCCAGGCGATGAGTCTTAAAACCGATGCCGATTGCGGTGCGTGCCGGCATGCCGGGCGTGATGGGGCAGGGAAGTTGAGCATAGGACGCTGGAAGCAAATACGCGCAAAGACCCTCTTTGGTGCAGACGCCCCCGATCCTATATTCCCGCAATAGCATTTCACTCGGCGATCATCGAGCGCTGCTTCGCCGCACGGCGTCCCGTGGCCGGGGCACGGGCTGCGACCGCCGACCTGGAGCTTGAGGACTACGATGCGCTGTTCGCTCGACGCACCATCTATACCGAGACGCGCACGTCCGATCCGGCGGCGGCCATGCAGCCGCTCTATCAGCGCATCCTCGGCGATGCGTGGGACGCGCTGCCCGCGCCGTTGCGCGCGATGCATCACTGCACAAGCCCGCAAGTCGCCGCGGGGCAAGCCGAAGTCCTGCGCGGGTGTCATCCGCTGGCGCGTCTGGTCGCGTTCGCGATGGGGTTTCCCGAAGCGGGCCAGCAGGTGCCGGTGCAAGTGGTGTTTACTCCCGGCATTGGCGGCGAACGCTGGAACCGCACTTTCGCCGGCCGATCGTTCACCAGCTTCCAATCGGCGGGCCGCGGAACATCGGCGCATCTGCTGCGCGAGCGCTTTGGACCGTTGACCTTCGATTTGGCGCTGGTCGTCGAGGGTGCCAAGCTGTGCCTCGTGGCCCGGCGCTGGTCGCTGTGGGGCCTGCCGCTACCGCTGCTCCTGGCGCCGGGAGGCGACTCGTATGAAATGGTAATCGACGATCGCTTTCATTTTCACGTCGAGATCATATAGGTTTCCGCGGAAACGCTTGCTCATGCCGACCGCGCGAGCATGTTCTCACGATGCCTGCGCTACGGGAAAAGGTGGCAACGGTTCTTGAACTTGTGTCCTTTTGTGTCCGCTATGTCTTTGCTCCAGCCTTACTCAGGGACGCGGCAATATCGGACATGGAGCGATAGAGAATAAATGGGTCGTCGGTCGATGCGACGAAGCCCTGCTTTCGCCAAAAAAGCGCCGCCTCTTCGTCCAGTGCGTTCACCAGCAATGCGCGGCCACCCACTAATATTGCGCCTTCCACGCAGCGCATGAGCGCATGGCGCAAAAGTCCCGTCCCGATACCCTTGCCCATCCAATCGAGATCCGTTGCCAGTTGGCCAAGCAGAAGGCATGGAACGGGATTTGGCGGCTGTCCCGTGCGAATAGACCGCGGCATGCCCGTTGGTGCAACGGCAGTCGGCGCGAGACCGTAGTATCCCACTACACGACCGTCGTCATGGACAACCATGACAACCGTGAAGCCCTTCCTCTGATTCAAAAGTGCACGCGTTTTGAGCCACAGATCGAGCGCCGGTTTCCCGCAGGCGAATTTCGAGACGTCGTGATCGGCTGTCAACAGT
>WNFP01004186.1_pt1 | contig 11604 bp, 7 predicted proteins | sample 5400201 | NCBI WGS metagenome assembly WNFP01 (sample SAMN13153355, study PRJNA577476) | soil metagenome | isolation source: 115 cm saprolite under Madrone tree | place: USA:California | collected 2016-06-14
ATGCTGTTCTCTTTGGCTAGGCCTCTCTGTTCCCAAGTGGAATCAGCCGCCTCCGAGATTTTCCGGCAGGCGTCGGAGGCGATGCAGCGCGGCGACTTGAACGCGGCTGGTGACGGATTCGAAGCCGCCGCAAAAGCTGCCCCAGCTTTCGCTGAAGCGCATTTCAACCTTGGTCTCGTCCGCGAGGAGCAGGGCCGGTTCGACGAGGCTATTGCTAGCTTCCAGAAGGCGCTGGCGCTAAAACCGCGGCTGCATGGGGCAAACCTTTTTCTCGGCATCGCTTATTTTCGTCTGAACCAACTGGATAAAGGCCGTGCCGCGATTCAAAAGGAAACCGCCTCATTTCCGAAAGATGCGCCCGCATGGATGTGGCTGGGAGTCGTCCGCCTCGCGCAGGATAAGCCCGAAGAAGCCGCGGAGGCACTAGATAGGGCCGCCAAGCTTGCGCCAGACGACATGGACGTCCTTTACCACCGGGGCCGCGCTCACTTGCTTGTTTCCAAGAATAGCTACGCAAAGATGTTCAAAACCAGTCCAAAATCCTGGCGCGTCCATCAGGTTCTTGCCCAAGCGAACGCCGAAGCCGACCGCCACACTGATGCGGTTGCCGAATACCTGGCCGCCATTAAGCTCGCTCCCACGCAGCCCGGCCTGCACGAAGAATTGGGCGCCGAGTACCGTAGCCTCGGAAAGGTTCAAGAAGCCGAAGAATCCTTCCTCCGCGAACTTGAAATTGCTCCCCACAGCGTCCTCGCCAAATACGAATTGGGAGTTCTAGACGTCGAACAAGGCGATGGCGCGAAGGGCAAAGCGCTGATCGAATCCGCCCTGAAGGAAAAGCCCCGACTTCTCCATTCCGATTACAATCTGGGCCGCGCCGAAATGCTCCTTGGCAATGACGCTGCTGCTGCTCGGCTCCTCGAGCGAGCCACTTCCGCTCCTGGCTCCGATCCTGAAGTCATCCAGCAAGCCTGGTATCAGCTCGGAATCGTCTACCGCCACCTTCATCGCATGGAAGACGCACAAAAAGCCATGGCCACGTTCCAGAAGCTTAAGGACGATGAGGCGGATAGCTCGCAAAAAAAGCTGAAACGATACGAAGCCCAGCAGAATTCCAATGTGACCCAGCCTCCTCCGTCGCCGCAGAATCCCTAGAAGCGGAGACCTGGACACGTCGGGACCCAGGATTCCGAACTAGCATGAGCGTCGCGGAACCGCCACTTCGCCATCTCATAGAAACTGCAATCCTTAGATTAACCTTTACCAACAGTGTCGAAATGGTATAATATGTTGATGTTGCAAGCGGTCCAACTTCGCGCCGTTTCCTCTCCTTTCTCACACCCCTATCTCTATCCCGTCGACCTCCTGTCACAAGCTGTCCCGATTTCTTCCCGGCCTTCTCCAAAAGCCGTTTCGCGCGAGCCTGTCGCGATTCTCCTAACTCTATTAAATGCAACACTTAGGCGAGCCCTCGCAAAGAGTTGATTCTAAAAGACTTGAAAACACTGCTAAACCCTTTAGATGCAATACTTACAAAAACCAGGGGGCCACCACGGCACTAAGCATCGAGACCGCTGCCGATTTAACTTGTCTTCAGGGGAATCTATTGTGGTTTGGGGGATGCGGCACGGCTCTGGAGTTCCGCGGTGCGATCGAATTCCGCCTTGGCTCGATCCAGGTCTTTCATTTCTTTGTACAACTTTCCCAATTGATAGTGCGCGGCGGGATCATCCGGCGCGAACTGCACCGCTTTTTCCAAATCCCGCTGCGCGTCCGCTAACTTTCCCAGCCGCAAATATGCCGTGCCCAGCTTCAAGCGGCAAACCGCATCTTTCGGCGCGAGTTCGATTGCTTTTTGGAGCAGCAGAATTGCTTCGCCCACCTGCGATTGTTCCATCAGCAAACTTCCCAAGTTTAGATACGGTTGCTCGCTGGGGTGCGGACTTTGCTCCTGCCATCGGATGGCCTTGCGATACGCATCCATCGCCGCATCCGGTTGCGCTTCCGATTCCAGAATCAATCCCAAATTGTTTTCAGCTTTGGCGTCCCGCGGATCCAACTCCAGCACTGTCAAGAATGCTTTGCGTGCTTCGGGAAGGCGAGATTTCGTGTAATAGGCGCGCCCCAGAAAATACCAGGCTTCCTTGTTCTTCGGCTCACCCTCCACGGCTTTCTCCAGCCACTTGATCGCGTCCGGATAGTCATTCAACAAAACATAGTTTAGACCAACGATTTTCAGGTCATCGCCTATTGGTGTCCGAAGTTGCGCCGCTTTTGTATACGTCTCCAGCGACTCTGTGGCTTTGCCTTCCCGGTGCAAAATATAGCCAAGCAAGTAGAGCGCGTCGCCGGAATCAGCATGCACAACAAGATAACGCCGCAACGCACCCTCTGCCGCCGTGAATTGCTCTAGATGAATGTAAGCCTTGCTTTCGTAGAGCAAGGCATCGGTCGTGCCGGGGGCGGCTTCTTCGGCCCGAGCGAAAAGCTCCGCTGCTGAAGTGAAATTTCCCTTGCTGAATTCGCTCAGCCCAAGCGCAAAATCGCCGGATGTTTGCGCAGAGCTAACAACGGCGCACACGCAAGCGACAAGCAATGAGACCAACACGCGAATCCTGAGGACAGCAGAGCCTTCCCGGTTTCTCCTACCAGCGCGGGGATCCGCTTGGTTCATCGATTTGCAGAATCTGATTCGCATGAACATCTTTCAATGTTTGCACAATCCCGCTTGGCCAACGTACCTGAATCTGCTGCACTACCTCATTCTTCCCGAGCCCAAAGTGCACTCGCTTGTCGCTTGCCGAAAGGTAGCTACTCGTTGTCGTGACTGTCGCAAACTGTGCTCCGCTTGCGGTCACGGCCTTCACTTCAGCGCCAATGCCATCTCGATTGCTCTGGTGGCCTGTGAGCTTCAGCAAAATCCAATGATTCTCCGTGGGTGTCTCATTACGTAGCACGTATGCCGGTCCTTCATTCGTATTCACAACTGCATCCACGCGCCCGTCGTTGTCCAAATCTCCGGTCGCCATGCCGCGCGCCACCCACGGCCTTTGAAATATCGCCCCAGACTCAGCGGACACGTCGACAAAACTCTTGCCCGTATTTCGCGCCAGCAACATAGGCTCACGGTATCGCAGATTCGGGTGCGTCAGTTCCACGGTGTCCAAATCGTGCCCTTGCGTAATCAACAGATCTTTCCATCCGTCATTGTCGTAGTCGAGAAAACGAACACCCCATCCCGAATGGGCCAGGGTTATCTTGCTGATTCCGGTAGTCGTGCTCGCATACGTGAATGAGCCATCGCCGTTGTTTCGATACAGCGCGTAGCGCTGATTTGCCAGGTCAGTAACCACAATATCCGGCCAGCCATCATTGTCATAGTCCGCGAAATCCACGCCCATGCCTGCATAGGTTCGGCCGTCAATATCCACGGCAACTTCAGATGGCAGCCCCACCTCTTCAAACGTTCCATTTCCCTTGTTGTGGTACAAGAACTCCACCATCGAATCGTTGGCTACAAACAAATCGATATGTCCGTCGCGATCGTAGTCCGCGATTGCCAGTCCCAAACCCTTTCCTGGACGCGCGAGTCCTAGCTTTGACGCGACTTCTGTAAAGGTTCCATTTCCGTTGTTGTGATATACGAGCGGAGAAACCGGTTTGAAGAAATCGGGATGGCAATAGGCTCGGTATCCTTCTTTGTGTTCTCCGCACCAGATGTCGTCAAAATCCCATTCGAGGTAGCGCAGCACGACCAAATCAAGGAATCCATCGCCATCCAGATCAACCCATGCGGCACTCGTCGACCAGCCACTGCCTCCCACGCTGGCTTTTTGCGTCACATCGGTGAAAGTGCCATCTCCATTGTTGTGATAAAGCTTGTTTCCGCCGTACGCAGTAACATACAGATCCTCATAGCCGTCATTGTCGTAATCCCCGACGGCTACTCCCATGCCGTAACCCGTTCCTTGCAGACCCGCTTTTTCCGTAACGTCGTCGAAGGTGCCGTCTGTCTTCTGGTGATACAGCCGGTTCCAATACTGCGGCCCTGTTTTCTGTGGAATCGTTCCCTTCGGTGTCGGATCGCTGAGTGGCGCACCGTTGACCAGGAAAACATCCAGACGCCCATCGTTGTCATAATCAAATAGCGCCACTCCTGCCCCCATCGTTTCGGGCAGATACTTTTTGGAGGTGTGTGACGCCTGGTACCGGAAATTTATTCCGGAGCGCGCTGTGATATCCACGAACTTTTCGGGAGTACTTGATGGAGATGCCGGCGGAGTCGAAGAATGCTCCTGCGCGGCAACGAGTATTGACGGAACGGGAAGCAACAAGCACAAAAGCAGAATTACAAATCTGGCATCAAGGTTCCTATAGCAGCAATGTCGAATATCGGTTTTCGGCCAGCGTTTCACGGCGCGACGATTCCTTTGCCTTCTTTCACCGTGTAGATGCGGTCGACGGGGGGAATCGTGATCTCTTCTCTAGCGCCGCTAGGCCAGTGAATCTCCGCCCGGTCCACTTTCGTTGCCATTCCGAGACCGAAGTGCAGACGTTGATCGGAACTCGATCCATAGCTTCCGCCGCTAAAGACGTCTCCGCGCTGCCGCGCGCCTCCTGCCGTAACAAATACTTTGGCGCCAATCGCATCACGCGGACTCTTGGGACCTCCCAACAGCTTTAGGGTGATCCAGTGATTCGAATTCTTAACCACGTTCCGCAACAATGTGGGCGTCGAATCGATGTTGTTCAGGACCACGTCGATGTGACCGTCGTTGAACAGGTCACCGAAGGCCGCGCCTCGTGCGGTCACAACGACTGCGAGACCACTTCCTGTTGCCGCCGGCACCTCCTGGAATTTGGATCCATCCAGATTGCGCAGCAGCAAAGGACGCTCCGCCCAGGTCGTGCCCCAGTCCTGTAAATCAACTCCTGGATACACGTGCCCGTTGGCCACAAAAATGTCGAGCAACCCGTCGTTATCGTAGTCGAGAAAGCCGGTGCCCCAACCCAGAAACGGGATCGTCAGCGTCGCGATTCCAGCGCGAAAGCTGACATCGGCAAATGCCGCGTCGCCTTCATTCCGGTAAAGCGTGTTGTAATCGTCCGAAAAATTCGTGATGTAGAAATCAACTTTACCATCGCGGTTGTAATCGCCCACTGCGATTCCCATGGCCGCTTGCTCACGTCCATCATCGTTCAACGCAAATCCCGAAAGATAGCTGATATCCTCAAACGTGCCGTCGTGTTTGTTTCTGTAGAGATACTTCGGCACGGAATCGTTCGCGACCGCTAAATCGAGCCACCCGTCGTCATCCACGTCCACAAACACAGATGAAAATCCGTAATATCCCTTCGCGTCAGCGACTCCTGCTTTCACGCTCACGTCTGAAAACGTGCCATCGCCATTGTTGTGAAAGAGGTGATCGCCCTCCCCCGGCAGGCCCCGTGGACCGCACATGACTTGGACCCCGCGAAACTGGCAAAACCCCTCCGGAATCCCGCCTTTGCCCGCGATCGGAGGGTTATCGGGATTGAACTTCGCGTAGCCGGGAACAAACAGATCTAGATAGCCATCATGATCGTAGTCTCCCCATGTGGCGCCGGTCGACCATCCCCCGAGTGTGACACCAGCAGCTTCCGCAACGTCGGTGAATGTGCCGTCGTGATTGTTATGATAGAGACGATTCTTGCCGAAGTTCGATACGTAAATGTCCGGCCAGCCATCGTTATCGAAGTCTCCGACCGCCACGCCGAAGCCCCATCTTTCATTGGCCACGCCAGCTTTTTCTGTGACGTCGGTGAATGTTCCGTCATGGTTGTTGTGTAGCAGCATCGCACGTGGCGGAGTTTCCTTGCCTTTCAGCGCTGGAAACGTTGAGCCATTCAGCAAATAGATATCCAGCCAGCCATCGTTGTCATAATCGAGCAGCGCCACCCCGGAACCAGGCGTCTCCAGAATCGTCCTTTTTTCGGGCCCCCCTGACCGATGATGAAATTTGTCGATCCCGGCCGCATGGGTCACATCGGCAAAAACGACTAGTGCGTCGTCAACAAAGCCTCCGGCTGTGATCGGTCGCGAAAGGGCGTCCTTCACTGGAGCGTGCGCGCTGCCGGTGCTCATGCCGCTCTGCCGATTAGGGACGGGTTCCTTTTCTGCTGGTTTTTGCTGGGCAAGCGCGGAATTCAAAAGAAGAGTGGCACAAATGGCTTGCACTGTAGTGGCGCGAGAGAAGCACCTAGGTTGACGGGATCGCGAGGATGGCATCAGGCCCCGGCTCAGTCTTGTTACCCAAGAAGCATCTTCGCACAAAGTTGGTAAGTGGGTCTAACCGATGGGAAGGAACATAGGACATAGCTGGCGGAGAGGGGGAATTGAAACCCCAATTGGTGAGTGGGAGGTGAGACCTAGGTGAGTGTTGGTGTGTCTCTTGTTTTCAAGGCGCTGTTTCCATTTGAAAGAATCGCCAGTGTTTAAGCGGGTCCCAGAAGCCTCAAATCGACCCGGAGTAGTAGCAAAAACAGTAGCACAGAAGTCGTTTAGGTTTGGCGACTGGAAGTGGGTCGAATTGATCGCCATATTCTCAAGGCCCACGTTCTTGAGGCCGTTGTTCGCCCCGAGACCACTCTTGTTGGGGCACAATTGCGAAACCAGTCGTGCGACCGTATCGACGCGCCGGGTTTTGGCGAGTTGGACAATTTCCCCGAAGGAGGTCTTGGAACCTTATTGCCGCAAATAGACTGCACTCGGCGGTTTGCCAGGGTGGCGATCTTCCCCAAGCCCAACAGTCGACGGTCGGCGGTCACGAGCGTCAGGCCAAGCACTTCTGCTGTAGCGGCCAAAAAGCGATCCGCTGGATCCGGATGCTCAAGCGGCAATTCTTGGGCTATCGTCCCGGGTTTGGGAAAGCGCGAGCGAATCGATTGTCTTGGGGTAAAATGGCCGCTGCTGGGTAGTGAAACTCAGCGCTTCAATGATCTTCCTATCGACCGCTGCATTGCGATTGTCGAAGGTGAGGAAAAGTGGAATTAGCACGACGCTCTGTCCCAAGTTTCGCGATTCTCCTCGTGTCTGTACTCGGTTCCGCGGGCGGCGCGCGTGCACAAGAACCGAACAATCCCCCTCCGACGTTTACCAAGGACGTAGCGCCGATTTTGCAGAAGCACTGCCAAACCTGCCATCGGCCTGGCGAAGCAGCACCTTTCTCCATGCTCACTTATGAGGAAACGCGGCTGTGGGCTGCCACGATCAAGATGGTGGTCACAAAAAGAATTATGCCGCCTTGGTTTGCCGACCCCCAATACGGACATTTTGCCAACGAACGATCGTTATCCGCGGATGAAATTCGGACCCTAGTCGCATGGGTGAACGGAGGCGCGCAGAAGGGCGCCGCGGAAAATATGCCTCCTCCGATGAAGAGTTTTGTAGAGGGTTGGGGCATTGCCACGCCAGACATTGTGCTTCAGCTGCCCAAGCCTTTTTCGGTGCCTGCTGTGGGAGTGATTGACTATCAGTATGTGATTGTCGCTACCGGTTTCAAGGAAGATAAATGGGTGCAGATGCTCGAAGTTCGCCCAACCGACCGTGCCGTGGTTCACCACATCATTGCCTACCTCCGCGAGCCCGGGTCGAATTACTTCAAGGACCAGAAGCCCGGAGTTTTCTTTATCGCGCCCCCTCCGAAGGTCGACGAGAAGACGGACACGAGTGCACTGCCGAGCGACTTTCTTGTCGGCTACGCCCCAGGGCAGCCCGCCGAGATTCTACATCCGGGCGAGGGAAAGCTGATCAAAGCCGGTTCCGACATCGTCTTTGAAGTTCATTACACTCCGAACGGAAAATCTACACGGGACCAGACTAAGCTCGGACTTGTTTTTGCAAAGACGCCCCCGAAAGAGCGTGTGCTGACGCTCTCGGCTTCTAACGGAACATTCAAGATTCCCCCGGGCGATCCGGATTACAACGTGAACGCCACGTTTGAAGTGCGCAAAAACGTGAAGCTCGTCGCTTTGCATCCACACATGCACTCGCGCGGGAAAGCGTTTGAGTACAGGTTGGTATTTCCCGACGGCAAGAAGGAGACGATCCTCAGCGTGCCTGCTTACAACTGGCATTGGCAACTGTGGTACAACCTCGCGGAACCCATTGATCTTCCCGAAGGCACGAAAATTGAATGCACCGCTCATTTCGATAATTCGCCAAACAATCCCGAGAACCCGGATCCCACCAAATCTGTGATCTGGGGGCAACAGAGCTGGGATGAGATGATGGTCGGATTCTTCAATTTGAAATTTGACGCGACGATGTCCGCTAAAGAGTTATCCGCGCCGGAAGGAGCTATTCACGTCCACTAATACATACAGAGCCTTGCGAAACTCACATGCCAAAATATTGATGCTCGTCCTGCTCCCCGCGTTTGCAGCATTGTTTCTGAATGACGTGGTTGCCGCGCAAGGCAAAGCCCCAAGCTTTCGTGTGATTGCATTGACGGAACACGGAGGTATTCACAAGCTATTTGTGGACGAGGCTAAGATCTGGCTTGGGAAATTAGCCAGCGAGAATAATTTCAATGTGGACTACATTGAGGACACAGAGAAAATCGATGACGCATTTCTCGCAAAATACAGTCTGTTTATCCAGTTGAACTACCCTCCTTACAATTGGACAGACACGGCCAAGGCCGCCTTCATCAAGTACATCGACCAAGGTAAAGGGGGCTGGATCGGATTTCATCACGCCACCCTGCTGGGTGAATTCGATGGCTTCAAGATGTGGCCGTGGTTCCACCAGTTCATGGGAGAAATTAGATTCAAGAGTTATATCGCTACGTTTGTTACTGGAGCGGTTACCATCGAGGACAAGAACCACCCGGCGATGAAAGGTATCACTTCGCCGTTCGTGATCAAAGACGAAGAGTGGTACACCTACGACACCTCACCGCGGCCGAACGTCCACGTGCTGGCAAGCGTGGACGAGAAAACCTATACACCCGCCACGGATCTTAAGATGGGAGACCATCCGGTGATCTGGACCAACGTGCACGTGAAGGCCAGGAACATCTACATTTTCATGGGCCACCGTCCTGAGCATTTCGACAACAAATCCTTCACGCAGATTTTTGCCAATTCCATTTTCTGGGCTGCTGGCCAGCAGGAGAATCACGCAAAATGACGCATGGCACTGTTCTTGGAAAAATAAATCGCAGGAACTACATAACCACTGGGATTCGGGCACTGTTCGCATTTGCTCTTTTGCTCTTATTTTGGGATGGGACTGTCGCTGCCAGCGACCACGGTTTCAAGGTACTCGCTTTCTACTCCACCGATGTCGAACCAGATCACGTACACACTGCCAACGATGCCCTCGCCTTCTATCGGGATTTGGCAGCAAAGAATAATTTTGTGTTTGACGCGACCACGGACTGGGCAAAGCTCAACGAAAAAGACCTCAGGCCCTACCGACTGATCCTATGGTTGAACAATTTTCCGCAAACTCCTGAGCAGAGGGCGGCCTTCGAGAAGTACATGGAACACGGCGGTGGCTGGGTCGGGTTTCACGTCGCCGGCTACAACGATGAAACGACAAAATGGCCTTGGTTTGTAGATTTCATGGGCGGAGCAGTGTTTTACACGAACAACTGGCCGCCCCTTCCTGCGAAATTGGTTGTGGATGACCGCACCAGCCCCGCGACCAAGGACCTTCCCGCAACCTTCATGTCCCCGGCGAACGAATGGTATCTCTGGAAGCCCAGTCCGCGCCTGAACAAGAATGTCCGGATTCTTGTCACGCTTGATCCCTCAAATTATCCCCTCGGCATCAAGGACGTAATCCCCAGCGGCGACCTTCCAGTAGTCTGGACCAACACGAAGTACAGAATGATTTACATGAACATGGGCCATGGCGCAAACGGGGAAAAGATTTACTCCGACGCGACACAAAACATGCTGTTCGCAAACGCGATTTTGTGGCTCGGGAACCAGAAATAGTTCTCCCGCTCGCAGGAATAGGTGGTGGATCATAAATGAAGATGCTACGGATGGTATTGCTCATTCTCTTTGTGGCATTCAGTAGCCGCTGCGGGGCGCAGACGACCGCTCAGCCGAGGAAGCATCTTTTGGTCCTCGGAGAAGAAAAAGGCTACCGGCACGAGGCCGTTTCCCACGCCATCGCCACCATCGAGCGCCTCGGCCGGGAAACGGAATTGTGGATCACGACAATCCGGACGGATACCGAAGTGCTGACGAAGAAAAAACTCGAGTACAACGCCAAAAATCTGAACGATTTTGACGCCGTGCTCTTCTATACCAGCGGCAAACTGGAAATGAACCCGGAACAGAAAGCTGCGCTTCTTTCGTTCGTCCACGAGGATGGAAAAGGTTTTCTCGGCGTCCACAGCGCTACCATCACCTTCACGGACTGGCCGGAGTACGGCGAAATGATTGGCGGATACTTCGACGAACATCCCTGGGGCACCTTTGACGCACCCATTCTCATCGAGGACCCAAACTTCCCGGGCATGCAGCAGTGGCCAAAGTCGTTTGTGTTAAAGGACGAGATCTATCAGATGAAAGACTATTCGCGAGACAATGTCCGCGTCCTGATGCGGCTCGATGCCTCCAAGTTGGATGTGAACAATCCTCGCGTTCACCGCAAGGATCTCGATTTTGCGGTCACCTGGGCCAAAATGTACGGAAAGGGACGCGTTTATTACTCAACTCTGGGCCACGTAGAACAAAATTGGGACGATCCCAGGATGCAGAAAATGTATGTGGAGGCCATCAAGTGGGCCATGGGCCTCACCGATGCCGATGTAACGCCGCGACCAATTACAGTCCAATCCGTCAACTGTGTCCGACACCGCGGCGGCGCGTTTACGCCGTAGTGGAACGAGTGGTCAGGAACCGAGTGTCGCCAGGCGCGCACCAATCTACCTCTGCGTTGAAGGTGAGACGCCTAATGCCCTGAGCGCCTGTTCTGCTTCCTGACTTGCCATCGTCGGTTTTCCCACCAGCCTTCGTAACGGCTCGATCGCGCGTGGGTCCTTGATAGCACCTAAGGCATGCACGCACTGCGCGGCCAGTGCGCTGGATGGGTCCGCAGCCACTTCCTGCTCCATTGTTTGAATCAGCGCCGGAACCGCCTGCGGATCACAGAGCTTCGCCAGAGCGGCCACCGCTTCACCGCGAGTCGGATACTGAACCTGTTTATCCTGCATCACACTCACGAGCGGCGCAACACTTCCTGGAAACCTTAGTTTACCCAGGGCCCTCACCGCCCCGTAGTTAGTTTTCGCAACTCGTCCCAACGGCTCGACTCCCGCTGCGTCGCCCAAATTGCCCAGTGCTTCCGCCGCCTTGAGCCTGATGTCGGCGTTCTCATCCGTAAGTGAATGGATCAGCGCCGGAGTGACCAGTGGATCGTGAAAATGCCCGAGCGCTCTCGCCGCCGCTCCACGCAGCGAATACTCCGACTGCAACGACTGAATCAGCGCAGGAACAATGCGAGGATCCTGAAAGGCGGCCAGCGCTTCAGCCGCCTCTGGCTGTAGGTCTACTCCTTTCCTTTGCAGCACTTCCAGCAGCGGGCCGACCGCCCTTGCATCG
>WNFP01004187.1_pt1 | contig 11604 bp, 10 predicted proteins | sample 5400201 | NCBI WGS metagenome assembly WNFP01 (sample SAMN13153355, study PRJNA577476) | soil metagenome | isolation source: 115 cm saprolite under Madrone tree | place: USA:California | collected 2016-06-14
CATGAGCTGCTCGACTTTAACGGTGCCGTAATCGCAGACGCGGCCGAGATCGTTCCGGCCGAGATCGACGAGCATGATGTGCTCGGCGCGCTCTTTTTCGCTGGCGAGCAATTCTTTTTCGAGGCGCCGGTCTTCCGCTTCGTCTTTGCCGCGCGGCTGGGTGCCGGCGATGGGGCGATAAAAGACGTCGCGGCCCTGCACTTTGACGAGCATTTCCGGAGAGCTGCCCACGACGGCGACGTCGTTCATCTGCAGAAAAAAGAGATACGGAGATGGATTCAGGGCGCGCAGCTCACGGTAGATTTCGAACGGCTGCGCTTTCGTTTTCGCAGAAAAGCGCTGGCTGAGCACGACCTGGAAAATATCGCCGGCGCGGATGTATTGCTTGGCCTTGCGCACGGCGGCAACGTATTCGGCGCGGCGAAAATTGGAACGTACCCGCAGCTTGCCGCCTTTTTTCCGCGATTCTTTGCGCGGACGTTCAGCCGCGACGGGCTGTTCCAAGAGCTTGCGCGTGCGGCGAATCTCCCGCACAGCGTCGTTGTACCGGGCACGAGGGGTGCCGCCGGGACCGCCGGTGTAGACATTTCTGACGATCCACAGGCGATGCTGGACGTGATCGAAAGCGATGAGACCGTGATAGAAGGCCAGCATGGCGTCGTACAGGCCGATTTCGTCGCGCAGCCGCTTGGGCAGGCGCTCGATGAGCCGCACCATATCGTAAGAAAAATAGCCGATCGCGCCGGCCACCAGCGGCGGAAGGCCCGGGACGCGAACGGGCTGGAAGCGTTCGATGCGCTCCCGCAAGAAGGAAACCGGGTCGCGCTCCTCCCAGACGATGCGGTCGGAGCTTTCCATGACGCACGCGCCCGCGTTATAGCGAAAAACTTCCTCGGGATGGGCGCCGGCAAAGGTGTAGCGGGCGATTTTTTCGCCGCCTTCGACGCTTTCGAGCAAGAAGGAATAACGGGCGCCCTGCGCGATGCGCAAATAGGCGCTAACCGGGGTAAGCAAATCGGCGGGAAAAACGTCGTAAACCGGAATGAGATTTCCTTGCTTGGCCAGGTGCTGGAATTCGCGGAAATCGGGGCGAATCACGGCGAACTCCGCTCGCGTTCCTCCGCGCGCAACGCGGCGAGGACGGCTCGCCGAATGGTCTTTTCCGGTGCGCGGCGCTTCATCCAGAGTTCCCACTGAGCGATGCCTTGCGCGAGAAACATTTCGACGCCGGAAACCGTGGCGATGCGCTTGCGCGCCGCGAGCTTCAATAGTTGGGTCCTCTCCGGCCTGTAAATGAGGTCCATGACAATCCGACAGTGTAACTCGCCGGGCTGCAAGGGAGAAACGGCGCGATGCGGGTGCATACCGACGGGCGTGGCGTTCAGAATGGCGTCGAAGGATTCTGTTTTCAGAGCACAACGCGGAACAACTTCAGCCCCTGCCGCACGGGCCAGCTCGCGTGCTGCGGAACTGCGTCGCGCGCAGATGGTGACGGCAGCTCCGGCGCGCGTCAGCGCGAAGGCAGCGGCTCGGGCTGAGCCGCCGGCGCCCAAGACCAAGACGCGGCTTTTGGCCAGGCACAGCTTTTTTTCCAGCGCTCGCAAAACGCCGATGTAATCCGTATTGCAGCCGTAAAGTGAACCGTCGCGGCGGACCACGACGGTGTTTACCGCGCCGATGTTGCCGGACAAGGCGTCGCAATCCTGCAAATACCGAAGGATGCTTTGCTTGTGCGGCAGGGTGACGCTGAAGCCGCGCAAGCCGAAGTCCGCTGCTGCCTTCAGAAAATCGCGCAGATTCTTGACCAGGAACGGCAGGTACACAGCGTTGATCTTCCGCGAAACGAAGCCAGTATTGTGCAGTAGCGGGGAAAGCGAGTGCGCGATGGGGTCGCCAATCACGCCAAATACCCGGGTTTGCCGGTTCAGTGCGTGGGCGCGATAAAGGTGCTTCATTTCCTGAAGCAAAACCTGCCCCGGAGCGGTTGCCGCGGACACCGGCGCATAGGCGAGGGCACTGCCTTCGCGCAGAGCGAGGACGCGGGCCGGCAGGCCGACTTCGCCCATGGGGACCGCAACGCAGCTGTGCGACCTTGCCGCGAAGCGGAGAAGCCACACGCTGTCCGCGAAGGTTCGGGCCGCCCCCGCAACCTTGATGGCATCGACTTGGCCGCGCCAGCGAGCCGCGAGGGCGGGGTCCAGCGGAGGCATGCGCTGGAAATCGTGGACCGAAAGCAGGATGCGCCGCGGCAGCGAATATTGGCGAATCGAGTTGCGCGGCAGCTTGCGCAAGGATTCGACCTCGAGGTCGCACCACAAGCACCCCGCAGCGGCGGCCTGCGCCAGCCAACCCAGCTCGTCCTGGACGCTACCCGCGAAGAAGCCTCCGCCCTCGCGCCGACGGCAGGTGGCGATGAGCACCGCGCGCCCAGGGTGGTTACGCCGTAGCCAAGCGAGCAATCGCCGGCGTTCTGAATCGCTTTTCAGCCAATCCAAGCGCAGTTCGACAGTCGGCGTTTCGCGCAAGGCGCAGCGGAGCTGCTCGGCCATTTCCCCAGCGGAGCGTGCCGCCACCACGGCGCAAATACGCGCCACACCGGTGCCAAATAGTCCCATGCTTATCCTCTGCCCTGGCTGCCCCTGGCGCCTGCCGGCCCGTTCCCCGCAAATCCTTAAAAATACGGCTTGTAGCATGCCGTATCAAAAGTGTAAAGCCAACCTGGCCAATTTGTTGACGCCCGACTTGGCGCTTGCTACTTTGACCCATGGGACTTTCTTTCGCACGACCCTTCAGGGCGTGACTTCAAGGAGCATTTTCAATGCGCGCTAATTTAGCTGCGTTGTGCCTGGCTGCCTTCGCGGGCGCTGGAGTTTGCTACGGCCAGTCGGCTCCGGGGGCCCCCGTATCCACTTTGCAGCCCGGGTATTCCACGGTTTATTGCTCGGGTTTTGTGAAAGATTCGAAATTACCGGAAGATATCCGCGTGGTTTCCGGCGAACAGGCCAGCTACAAAATAGTCTTCGCTGAACACGACAACGTGTACCTGAACCGGGGAACCGATAATGGAATAAGGATCGGCGACCGCTTCATGGCGGTGCGCGAAACGGAAGACCCTAATCGCATTGAATGGTTCAAGGGCCAAATGAGGCTCGAGAGATCTATGGGCATTCTGTATACCGATCTTGGCCAGTTGCGGGTGGTGAGCGTGCAGGCAAAAACTTCCGTCGCGGAAGTCGTTTTCTCGTGCCATGACCTGCAGCGCGGCGATATTGTGCGGCCGTTCGAAGAGCGTGCGGCCCCTCCTTTCAAAGAGGTCGGGCCGTTCGACCATTTTGCGCCGGTAAGTGGAAAGCCGGTGGGAATGGTGGTGACCTCCAGGGCATTCCAGGAAAGCCAGGCGCAAGGAGTGACGATGTACGTGAACCTAGGCGCGGCGCAAGGCGTGAAGGTTGGTGATTACCTGCGCGTTTTCCGCTATCAAGGCAAAGATATTGAATACGCGCCGCATACCAAGAACTACGCGTATGAGATTTATGGTTTTGGAAGCTCGCCGACGCGGTACGAATGGAAAGACTTGCCACGCGAAGTGTTGGGCGAAGGGATCGTCTTGAACGCCAGCCGAAACGCGGCGACGGTCTTCGTAACCTTCAGTTCCGTGGATATCTACGCGGGGGATAACGTCGAGATCGAATAAGCTCCGCATCAATTCGCTACATTGAGGGCCCGCCGAGCAGTAACTTGGCGGGCCTTTTTTTGCGCGGGAGCGCGCTGTTAGCGTGTTTTTTCGTCGCCGGATGAACCAGCGGGAGGAGGCCCGTCCGAAAAGATCTCGCAGGTGAAGCCGAAGACATTTGCGTCTGCTTCGCGCCACGCATCGGGCGGCAGTTGGGCCTTGCGGCAGGTTTCCGCCAGAAATTGCTCGGCGCTGAGATGGTGCTCGACCGCGACCTGGGGGAGCAGCAGCCCGCGCTGGCGGCCTCGAGAAATGAGCAGGCCGTGACGGCCAATTTCAATCTCTTCGGGGCGAATGGGAAGGGGCGGGGAAAGGAGCGATATTTCGATGCGCAGATCGCTTAGTTCGTCGGGACGAACGGATGAAAAGCGCGAATCTTGCAGCGCTGCGCTCGCAGCGGAGCGTACGACGCTATGCGCAAGCGCTTCCTTGGGCTCCACAACGCCAATGCAGCCGCGCAGACGTTTGCCGATGTGAAGAGAGACGAAGACCCCGCGCAGCTGCGAGAAAAAACCATCGGAGGGAATGGCCGTCAGAATTTGGCCCCGTGAGACAGCTTCGGTTACCGCTTGGCGCGCCAAGTTGAGCAATGCCAGGCGCTCGCTATCAGAGAGAAACGGCATCTCCGGTTTTCTTGCGGGCTTCCAGCATGCGTAGTTTGCGCCGCTGCTTTATGCGGTCGTCGACGTGGACCCAGAAGCGCAGGAAATACTGTGCGGCGGACACCAGCGCGCTAGCCACGACGAGCCAGAGCAGAAGCAGGGCCAGCGGCTTTAGCGAGGGGTGCCGTGCTCCTGCGATCAGCACAGCCACAGCGCAAACCTGTAGGACCATCTTGGTCTTGCCGAGCACGGACGCTTCAATGGTGAAGCCTTCCGCAGAAGCGATGTTGCGCAGGCCCAGCACGGTGAATTCACGGCCGATGATGATGACCACCATCCAGGCAGGAACCAGGTGCATGTCGACGAGCGAAACGAAAGCGGCGGAGATGAGGAGCTTGTCGGCGATGGGGTCGAGCAGGATGCCGAGGGTGGTGACCTGCAAGCGACGGCGCGCGAAGTAACCGTCAGCCCAATCGGTGGCGGCGGCGAGCAAGAGAATGGTCACGCCGAAGACTTCGAAGTGCATATGGAAGCCCCACAGCTCGACGTTGGGGCTGCGGGTCAGAAGTACGACAATCAGAACGGGAACGAAGAAAATGCGCAGCAACGTGAGTGTATTCGGAAGATTCATCAGGGCTTAGCGCCGGAAAAGCCGCACTTTGCGGTCAGTAACGAGCCAAGCCTCACTATAGACTTGGCATGTGCAGGCGTCAACGGGTTGAAAAGTGGGGCTGGAGGGCAGGAATGGGTACCTTGTAATTAATACGCGGTGGCGCGGCGAAATGCGGGAGGGGAGTTTTCGTTGTAATGGATATGCTGCAAACCTGTGCAAATGTTGGGGATGCGCGTTACAGGATTGCCAGAGGTCGGTCGGCGCAGCGCCCTAAACGCCACCCCGTAAGTCGCTGTAAACATTATAGTTAGACAGGGGATCTAACAAAATGACCGTAAATCTCGAAGATGCTTGGAAATCTCACATTTTGCAGGACTTCCAGTTTCCACAGAAATTTCCACAGCGTGAGATGAGGAGCCGGAACTCTAGAGTTCGCAAACAGAGCCCTCGCTTCTCTCCAAAAATAAAGCTTCGCGGTGTCTGACTCTTAAGTTACCCCCGGGCCCGAGGTATGACGCGCTCAAATCATCCGTGGACCGCGCAAAACGCGTGCGGGCAAAAAAAAACAGGGCGGCGAGCAAGGCAAACACGCCGTGCACCGCGATGCCGAGGATGCGGAACGGCAGCGTGACGAGCCAAACGATGGGGAAGAGCACAATTGCCAGCAGGGCCAGAGGCCAGCACAGGATGAACAAGATGCACCAGAGGAAAAATGCGGCCATGTCAACCTCCCGATAGAGATTACGTACGCGAGGCTCTAGAAGTTCCACCCGCGGCAAACTGACTCAAACGCAGGCGCCTAGCAATGGAGGCGGGGACTTCGGCATCCATCGTCATGTGGGAATCTTCCACCGCGGAGTGTAGCACGCGGCCCAGCGCGTGAATAAGGGCGAGGGTGCGGCCCTCGGCAAGCGGCAAGCGCAGGGACAAAGTAACCACGGGATCGATGGGGAGGGCGGCGTCGATATGTCGAAGCAGCTCGTCGATGCCTTGACCAGTCATGGCGGAGACAAGTACTGGACCCGTTTCGCCAGCGCGCGCCAAACTGCTGTTCAAGGATTCGCGCTGCGCGGTGGTGAGCAGATCGACTTTGTTCAGAACATGCAGCTTGGGGCGGTCCGCTACGCCAAGCTCCTCCAAAATTTTGTCGACCTCTTGGTCCAGCTCGTCGTGATGTGGATTGGCGACGTCACTGACGTGAAGAATCAGGGCCGCTTCCTGCACTTCTTCCAGCGTGGCGCGAAAGGCGGTCAGCAAGCCTTTGGGCAGATCGCGAATGAAGCCGACGGTGTCGGAAACCAGGACGCGGCGGTTCGATGGAAGGCGAATGGCGCGAATGGTGGGGTCGAGGGTGGCGAACATGCGCGGGGAAACCAGCACTTCAGCACGGCTAAGCGCGTTGAACAGTGTGGACTTGCCGGCGTTCGTGTAGCCAACCAGGGCGATGGTGCCGAGGGGGACAGCGTTGCGCGCTTCACGTCGCAAAGCGCGCTGCTTGCGCACGTCTTCGATGCTGGCCTGGATTTTGCTCACGCGATCGCGGATGCGGCGGCGGTCGGTCTCGAGTTTCTTTTCGCCAGGGCCGCGCACGCCGATGCGTCCAGCTCCTCCGCCCGCTCCACCAGCGCCGCCACCGCCGCTTTTGCCGCCGAGGCGGGACATGGACGTGCCGCGGCCGGTCAGGCGAGGCAAAAGATAGTTCAACTGCGCCAGCTCCACTTGTAGCTGGCCTTCGCGGCTGCGCGCGTGGCGGGCAAAAATATCCAGAATCAGCTGCGTACGGTCGATAACGCGGCGCTCGGTGGCCGTTTCTATATTGCGCTGCTGCATCGGGGATAGATTGCCGTCGAAAATGATTAAGGGCGCCTTGTGCGCGGTGGCTTCCGCGCGAATCTCATCCAGCTTGCCGCGGCCAACGAGAGTCGCGGGATCGGCTGACTCTCGCACTTGGTACATGGTGGCAGCGACTTCTGCGCCGGCGCTGCGCGCGAGCTCCACCAATTCGGCGAGCGATTCGCGGCCTTGCTCGCCAGCGGGCATGCCTGAGATCCGCGGCGCGCGCTTCCAGGTGACGCCGACGAGCAGAGCGCGTTCCAAAGCCGAAGTGACGTGCTGTGTTTTCATACTTGAGGGAAAAAAGGAGTCATCGAGCCAAACGGACAGTTCGAGCGAATAGTGACACCGTGCGCGACCGGCGAAGTCCCTGGCACAAATTATACTCTCCTTGCCTGTGCGCCGCGACCCTGAAGGAGGCCCTGCTCGCGCAGCCATTGCAGCGCTGCTCGCTGCAGACGCGGGTCGTCACCGAAACCGGTCAGCCAGTGCACGGCAGGTTCGCGGCGAAACCAAGTGAGCTGGCGCTTGGCGTAGCGGCGGGTGGCCCGCAGAATCGCAAGGCGAGCCTCGTTCATTGTGAGCATGCCTTGCAGGAGAGCGCGCAACTCGCGATAGCCGATGAAATCAAATGGCTTGGCGTTTTCGGGCATGCCGCCCTCGAGCAAAGAACGGACCTCTTCGAGCCAGCCGTTTGCGAGCATGGCGTCGGTTCTGGCCTGGATTCGGTCGTACAGAGTTTCGCGGTCCGGGGCAAGGCCAATTTTCAGCACGCGCCAACCTTGCAATGGTGCACGGCCGCTTCGGTGCAATGCGGTGAGGGGCATTTTAGCGAGAAGGCACACTTCGATGGCGCGAATCAGTTTTTGCTCGTCCGCAGCGGAAATTTTTTTAGCGGCTTTCGTATCCAGGCGCGTCAAAATTCGGTGTAAGTGCCCGGGGCCGTGCTCCCGCGCGCTGTGTCGCAATCTTTCACGAAGCGATTCCGAGCGCTGCGGGACATCGGCCAGCCCTTCCAGCAGCGCGCGCAGGTAGAGACCGGTGCCGACAGTGAAGACCGGGATGCGCGCGCGGCTGCATAGGTCGGCGAGGACCGCAAGGGCCATCTGCCGATAACCGCCTGCCGTGGCTGCGTCTTGCGCGCCGAGCACATCAATCAAGTGATGTGGAATCCCGCGGCGCTCGGCCGTCGTGGGCTTTGCCGTGCCGACGTCGAACCCGCGATAGAGCTGTGTCGAATCGCACGCGACGACTTCGCCGCCGAGCTGTTCCGCAAGCCAAACGCCCAGTGCTGATTTCCCCGAAGCCGTGGGACCGATTACGGCGACGAGCGGCAGGCTCGAAATCTGTGAGTTCATCGAAAGAGGAGATGACGCGCACGCACGAACAGAAATATAAGCACAAACAGCGCGAGGAGAATGCTGCCTAAGACCTGTTGGCGCGCGGGTTTCACTAGTGCGAGTAATCCGGCTGCAGATTATAGTAATACGTAAATCGCAGCTCGATATAGGGGCCGCTGAAGGCCGGCGGCAAAGGCTCAAAGGGATTGGAAGCGCGGATCGAGGAGATGGCCGCGCGATCGAGCGGCTCTTTGCCGGAGCCAAATACTTTTACAGGTTCGCCATCCGGCACGCCACCGTCCTTCAGGATTCTGAATTGCAAAGACACCACACCCTTGTCGCCCAACTCCACCGAGGCGGGCATCACCGCGAACCAGTTGCGCTTGACGCTCTGATACACGCGCGCGAGGTAATCGTTGAAATCGACGCCCTCGGTTGGCGTGAGCATTTCAATGCCTGCACCAACGCTGCCTCGTCCTCCGCCTCCCGGTGCGCCGCGAGTAGGAATTGGCCCGCCGCCGCCGATAGGACGCGGGGCGTTTATCTTGGCGGCATCGCGCATGGAATCCTGAATCGCGCGGCCGGGAGAATTTTTCGGCAGCAGCAAACTGTTCGGCTTGGGTTGCTCCTCGGGAGTTTCGAGCTTCAGCGGCTGCTTGGGCGCATCTGTTTTCGGCGCAGTGGTGTCTGGCGTGGGCACGATATTGGGTTTTGGCACCGGTGCGCTCGGCAGTTCCTTCACCACGCGCTCCGGCTGTTTTGGAGCAGGCGGTGCCGGCGTCGGCTCCGGCGGCGCTACCTTGCGGATGACGCGCGGGTCCACCTTCATGGTCTCGGCTGGGCGTTCGCGGCGCGGCGTCGGGCGTGCCGTTTCAAAGGCGCCGGGCGGAAGCAGGAGGGTCATCTGCCTGCGCGCGAGATCAAGCTCGTCCTGTGTCTTGGGGCGCGCCGGAAAAACTTTGGGTTCGACGATGATGGCCAGAATCAGCAGGATGTGAAACACCACCGAGGAAATGTTTCTGGCCAGGTCCGACTTGGCGCGGTCTTCGGTACGCTCCTCGGTCAGGAGATTGACCTGGCCGGTCAGGAAAATATCGGGTTCGACGATCTCAGCCGGAAGAATGTTTTCCGAGGGGGCGATGATTTCCGGCGGCGCCGCGCCCTGCGGGACGGTGACGCGCTCGTCCATTTCCGTCGGCTGCAAGGGCAGGTCGCTTGCTTCTTGGACGACGAAGTCTTCGCGCCGGATGCCGCGCGGAACGACGGTGCGCGCAGCAATGGACTCCAGAGGCAGAGAGGACGGAATGTTCGTGCGTCCGTCCAAAGGAACAATGGGCAGCATCGCGGGAACGAGGGTGCGTTCATCCAGCGTCGAAGGGCGTCGCCGCGTGGTAGGAGCGTCCACGGCAGGCGGACGGGCATTGAAAGGAACCAGAAGGCGAGGGATCATTTTTCTGTTTTCTGTGCCCCGGCGAACGCTACCAATTGGACGCGCTCGCCGTGCTCCTGGATGCTCACCATTACCCGGCCGGCAAGTTCCAGGGCGGCGCGGCCGGCCTCACCGTTGACGCGCGGCTCGCTGCGTGTACGCACCGCGTTTACGAATGATTCCAGTTCGGCGCGCAGTGGCTCGACCGTAGGCGCGGGGAGCTTCTCGTACACGAACTCCGGCTGCGGGCCAGTTTTTTTCGCCGTGACGCGCAGCGCATCACGCCGGGCGTAATCGAGCGAAATGTACTCGTGTTGCTGAAAGAAGCGGACTTTGCGCACGCGCTCAGTCGATACGCGGCTCGCGGTCACATTGGCAACCGCGCCTCCCGCAAATTCCAGGCGAGCGTGCGCAATATCGACTTTATCCGTGAGCACAGGGATTCCGACCGCCTTCACTTCCGTAACCTGCTGCTTTACGAGCGCGAGCAGGATGTCGAGGTCGTGGATCATCAAGTCGTAGATTACGTCGACATCGAGGCTGCGCGGCGTAAAAACTCCCAGCCGGTGCACCTCGAAAAATAGCGGATGATTCAGAATTGGTTCGACCGCCAAAACCGCCGGGTTGAAGCGTTCGACGTGGCCGACCTGCAGCAAGCGTCGATGTCGCCTTGACGCGTCCAGTAGCGCATCCGCCTCCTCAAGGCTCTTCGCCATGGGCTTCTCGACCAGAACGTCGATGCCCATTTCCATCAAGCGGCAGGCAATCTCCGCATGCTCGGCGGTGGGCACGGCCACGCTGGCGGCATCGGCCCAGCCTCGCAGCTCTTCGAGGGTAGTGAAAGCATGCGTCCGGAATTCGGTGGCGGCGGCCTGCGCGCGCCCAGCGCTTTTGTCGTAGACGCCAACCAGTTCGGCGTCCTGAATTTCGCGGTAAACGCGCGCGTGATTCCGCCCGAATTCACCGGCTCCGACAACGGCGACACGTATCTTTCCCGCTTGCGTTGCCGCCGTCATTCCCTGTTCATTCCCGCCGCGGTCTCTTTTGGTTCCGCAGCCGACACCGCCAGAGGAACCGCCTGGATGGCGATTCCCGCGGCGTCCGCCAATTCAATCAATTTTGTGCGATCAAACAGCAGGGTTCGCCCGGCATCCACCGCCAGAGCCGTGGCTTGCGCCTTCTTCATGAGTTCGATGGTGGGCAGACCGATGACGGGTACATCGAAGCGCATATCCTGCCCAGGCTTGCTGACTTTCACCACCACCAGCGGCTTGCCGTCCGCAATCCGTGCGGCGCGCGCGATGGTTTCGTCCGTGCCTTCCATGGCTTCGACGGCCACGCACGCGCGATCGGAAACCACCACGGTCTGCCCGATGTCCATGCCGGAAATTTGCCGCGCGACGCCCAGGCCATACGCAATGTCAGCGGCCTCACGGGCGTCCGGCGCGCGTCGCGTCAGAACTCCAGCTTCGGGCACCAGCGGCTTCAGAAATAGTGTCGAATCTACCAGGCGTATCCCTTCGTCTTCCAAAACGCGCGCCACGGCTCCGATCAGCGCGTCCGTACTTTTGCGCGGCAGAGAAAACAGCAGCTTGGCCAATTTCCAGTCCGGCCGGATGGAGCTGAAAATTTTGTTGTGCTTTACTTGTCCGGCCATCACCGCTCGCGTGACGCCTTCCTGATGCATCAAGTCGATCGCTTTGCTCAATTCTCCGAGGCTTACCCAATGCAGCCGCTTCGCAGAGCGCTCCAGCTCCGGCGCGGCTTCTTCCTTCAGCGCAATCACTGCCATCTCGATACCTTGGCTCCGCGCGCCTTCAAGAACAAGAAACGGAAACCGCCCGTTGCCCGCGATCAGACCCCACCCTGCCGTACTTGTTTCCGTGTTGGCCATGAGTTGCGTACCGAAGCGCGCCCTACTTCACAATTCCGCGTTCCGCCGTCTCGATGAAACGAATTAACTCTCGCACGTCTTCGGAATCGCCCAGCGATTTGCGCATTTGCGCGAGCGCCTGGCTGGTGTTCATCTTCGAACGCGACAGCAAGCGAAACGC
>WNFP01005613.1_pt1 | contig 11603 bp, 10 predicted proteins | sample 5400201 | NCBI WGS metagenome assembly WNFP01 (sample SAMN13153355, study PRJNA577476) | soil metagenome | isolation source: 115 cm saprolite under Madrone tree | place: USA:California | collected 2016-06-14
AACTTTACCCGGCAGCTCCGGCCCAATCCGCTCCCACTGCGCATCGCTCAACATCAATCGAATCAAGGCTGATCTCCATTTTTCAGCCTTGAATCAATTTTCTACCGATTTGGGAATCCTGTCTGTAAACAGGCCTTAGTTTGATCGCACATCGTTATGAATGTCGGACTTTACATCCGCTAAAATTCCGGTTCCACCTGATCTGTTTGCGCGACATCAGCAGATGGATCATCTTGTAGGCGCGATACCATCGCACCGCGATAAGTGCGAATATTGCATTGGTGCTGAGCGTGTGCGCCAGGGATGGCTTCCGCCCGTTCCTTCTTGGCGCTACGCCGGATGTTCTGCATCGAGCTGCCGACGTCATTGCCGCTCATTTTCCGTCGATACAGATTGCCGGATTGAGGGGCGGCTATTTTCTTTCGCCCGGAACAGGAGGCGCGGGTCGTCGAGCAGATTTCCGGCAGCAAGCAAACCTTTGCTTCAACTGATCGGAGAGGTATTTGTCGGCGGCATCACGGGCGTTACCGCATTGCTGAGTGCTGATGCTCAGCTCCGAGTGTCGATAGGGAAATTGTTTAGAACTTTCGCCAAATGAAGCGACGAGCTGGCATCTGACGTATCGATTTTCCTGCGGTGATTATTCCCGAGCATCAGGTTCGGGCGTCGCTGCTGGCCAGTATCGTTCATCCCTGCCAGGTCTGGCTCGCCAACCATGAGCGAGGCGTGGAGGAGAGAGCGGAAGCCGGGAGTGGTTCACACTAACTGGACTCCCATGGCGTTGCCATTCCTTAATTGACCCTCTAATTCCAATACAGACCGCCCAAAACATCCACGTCGCATTCCAGAAATGGACTGTAATTCCGACCAGCATAAATGCAATCATCGCCTGCGTGAATCCAGTAGCTGCTTTCGCTACAAATGGGTCAGCACTGCGTCTCAGCCCCCTCGATCCTAGGCTTGTATAGGCCGTCAAATTAGCAAGAAAGAAAAGAACGACCATTGGAATGCCATAACGCATTGCGTTAACCAGCCAAACACAGTCCACAGTCACATTGGAAAGAAACTCGTCATCTCCGACGGAGCCAAATCCATAGCCAACGAGCGGTGACGCGTTGATTTGCTCAAATATGTATTGAAACACGTACATCCGAAAATATCCGGTCGAAGAATCCAACGTTAAATGGGAAAGAATCCACGAAACGGGTCGTTGAGTGACAATGGATAGAATCAACAAAAACAACGCCAAAATTGCAGTTACCAACTTCCATCGCCAGGAATACCGGCAAAGCAACAGATCATAGACATAGGTTGATATTACGATTGCAAACGCCAGAATGGGCCCAGAGGAGAGTGATAGAATGCAGCCAAAAAAAGAAAATCCAGCCCAGAAGTATCTTGCGCTTTTGCTGCTCTCCAAAAACAGAAATATTGAGCCCGCCACGCAGCAGACCATGCCATACAGTTCCGCCATTTCGATTGTCGAGGCGGCTCTCACAATTCCAAATCGTTCTTGATTGGCGATAGGGACCGGAGTTTGAGTGATGATACTCACGGCTGCTTGGACTACATTCTGCCCAAGTAGCGGATCCAACACCGCAATACTAATGACCAAGAAAATGACGATTTTGAATATCCGCAAGAAGTCTTTCAGTGCGCGCGGACCGTAAAAATATGCTCGACCCACAAAATAGCCGCCGAATAATTCAAGAGCGGCCGCGGCAGCCGATTGGTTCAATCCATCATATGGGAGGCGGGATCCGACCATCCACGTTGATGCAAGAAAGATAAACAGGTCAGAAGCGATGAAGTGGCGGGATGGCCGAAAAAGCATGAAGAGAGAAGGTAGAAGCAGCAATGTAATTGCGGCCCGGCCCGGCGTGAATTTAAGACCATCGCCCGAGAGGTGAATATTCAGGCTGGCGGGGATCAACAAGATTCCCGTTAGAAGCAGCCACATGGGAAATGTTTGTGACTGCGTTGAACCGCCTTCGTATTCCAAGACGGAGACGAAACCGTCACTGGAAGCGCTTTTTGCACCTCTTGATCGGCTCATGCTAAACGCTCATTGAAGTACATCGACTACCTTATTGTATCACTCAAGAGTGCTGAGTTCTCGCTCGTATTCTGTATTTTCAGGCCGCCGGACATTGCCAGGATAGCGGTGGGTGGAGCCACAGGTGCCGAGGAAACGTGTATTTCAAAGAATGGGTGTCGTTTACGGCCACGATTTTCATTGCCTTTCTGCGTTGATTGTCAGTGTCCGATTTTCTCAGTAACTTTTTGTTAGCCGGAATTCAGACTGGCGTTCGCGCCCCCTTGCTCATTTTCTCGCGGATTCCTCGAAAATCGATACCATCGCGAAAATCCTGTTCGCCCCGCAAGACAAGCATAACCCGCAAGACAAGCATAATGTGGGGACTTTCCCCTTGGGTAAAAAGAGGCAGTCTCGAGTGTATCAATTAAAGAACAGAGTCTAGATCGGATGGAACAATACTTCAATGAATTCTCGCGGCAATTGGAAATCATCGCCGTTAGCGATGCTGGATTTTGGTAAACGGGTCAAAGAGCCTTCGATCAAGTTGAGCCAGGAGCCATGTTTGGGTGTGAAGGTCAGCTCGAAGCGGCCGACGTGTTGAGCTGCGATCCAGGCGTTGGTCTCCTTAGAGACGTGGGCGTTCAGCTCGATCGAACTCGTCCTCGATCTCGGAAATGAGCCGGTCATTCTTCTCCAAACCGAAAGCGTAATGGACATTATGCTAGGCCTTGGGGAACCATTCGCTCGAATATCCCCGGAGCCGATATACGAGCAAGCCGAGCCATTCATGGACGGCGACATCGAGCCGCCGTAAGTTGTCGGTTGCGGTCGTCGCGGGCCACCACATTTCCCGCCAACCATGCGTGCGGGCGCCAGCTGGAAAAGCCATTACGTTAAACCCGGCCCTTCGGAATGTCCCCATCGCTCGAGGCATGTGATAGGCGGACGTTACCAACAGCCAGCGTGATTGCGGTGTCGGCCTGATCAAATCGGCGGTGAACCGGGCATTCTCTTCGGTCGTCTGCGATCGTTCCTCGATCAAAATGCGGTCAGCGGCGATGCCGAACGAGACGAAGTATGGTTTGACAATGGCGGCCTCACTTGGCCCGGGCCCCCACGATGGGTTCGTACCACCTGAAAAAATAATCCGAGCATGGGGGTAACGACGGGCTAGGTCGACCATTACAGCCATCGGCTCAGTATCTTCTTCCAGAACGATCATGCTCGCGTATGCGTGGCTAACTGCATCATATGATCCACCAAGAACTATGATCCCGTCGATTCCTTGATCCGGGTAGCTCAGTTCGGGAAAACGTTGTTCTAACGGGGTCAATAGCGCGTTGCCAAGCGGTGAAAGCGTAGCCACCACCACCGCGGCCAATGCTAATGGGGCGACAATTGCACCGATGGGACGCCGAAAACAAAGCAGGACAAGTGCCAGCATCGCCAGAGCTGCTATGACATTTGAAGGAACAGAGAGAAAACCCACCGCTTGAGACAGTACAAGATGCATTGTGACATCCTTTCAGTACGACAAAGTTTCCGCGTGCCATCTTTAACCTGGACAACCTAGCAGGCCGCCGAAAAACTCGGTTTGACCGAGTTTTTCGATGCTCGAAAGGAAGGAAAAGAAGGGCGAGCGTGTGTATCGGCGAAAAAGCCGCCGAATTTCGCGTATTTTTGCTCTGCTATTTGGGCGCCGAACGTCGGCGCCGATGGAGTTACGACGAGAAGGTTCGCTTGGTTGAAGCGCGATCCTCATGCTGTCGATCTCCACATCTTCCCGGGGCCGCCGCGGCGATTTGGTCACGAGTGCCTTTAGAAAGCTGAGTTGGCCAGGAGAATTTAGATTGAGGCCCGGTAGCTGCCGGTTTTCCGAAAGAGGCTTTTGCAGTTGAGTATCGTCAAATAACGGCTCGTAGTAATGGCCTAATCGGAAACATCCCAATCGTTTTTAAGCATCGATTTCATTGGTGCGTCCTATGCGGGCCTGCCTGCGTGTTGGCTGAACTATCTATGTCGAGGCCGAGCCCAATACGCATCAGTTGGTGTCGTGATCGGCGATAACGTTGCAGCGGCCATCGGCCCCAAAAAATAAACCCTTGCCGGCAACTTCCTTCCACCAGCCATTTCTTGCTGCAGATCGACGTAAACTGACAACACCGAAACGCCAAGCGCTCTTATCGCCGCGGAAGGGTTGATCGGAAAGCATATCTTCATATTGTGGCACCGGCCAAGTATGATCCAGTACATCCCAGTGGGCGAGCTTACCTCCCAGCCACAGATCAAAATGATCTCTAATTTTCGTTCCTCGTGGATTCGGATACAGCGCAATTAGATGTGCTGTTCCATCTTGGTCGAGCCTGGCAGGTAGCGCTTCCACAATTCGTCGCAGAAGGTCGGTGCCTTCGACCCCGCCGCTCCAAAAATTGTCTCCTGCCTTGGCGGCGCTGTCGGGGGCGTAAGGAGGGTTGGCCAACAACAGATCGCAGGTCCCATCGATGGATTTGAAGAGGTCACTCAAAATAAATTCGGCATTACTCTTGCCATTGAGAATTGCATTGAACTTGGCAAACGCGATGGCCCGTTGATTGATGTCTGCGCCAATGACGCTTGTGCAATGGTCTGCCGCCAGAACAGCGTGGATACCCGATCCTGTCCCCAGGTCGATCGCGCGCCGGCGTGGAGTTCTTTTGACAAAGCCGCCCAGAATGTAGCTCTCTCCCCACAACCACATAACTTGATTGATTGCAGTATTTTTCGCTGCATGATCGGTGGCAATGTACTTCCCGTAGCATGGAAATAAACAGACGTTCGATGTTAGAAACCCATTTGCGCATTCGATCAGGCGCATCTCAAGGGCTGCATCGACGAAGCTCGATGAAATCTGCTTTGAGATAAGGTCAGCACTCACTTCGTGGCCATCAATAAAGAGCCTGATCAGATTGTCGATTGGATCTTCCGGGCGAGCAATCCACGCGGATCGCATTTTCGGCCAAAAATTCACCCCTAGGCGAGGAAACACACCAAGCCGCTGTGAGCAGTTTGCAAGATCATAGCCGCGGCTGCGCAGTTCCTGGGCAAAGTTGATCATGCGCTCGGGCCGCATGGCGACCGGTAGCGGGACTTGCCGGGAAATTGTCTCCAAGACCGAGGCTGGCTCGGACTCGATAGGCTTTGTTCCCGGCCGGCCGCTTGCCGACGCATCCGCCTGCAGAATGGCAATCACTTCGTCTTTCCGATCGGAAAGTGCCGATCTCAGCTCTGCGTCGAGTGCGCCCGTGGGAGCGCTGCATTTAAGCTGAGAACCTTCAACCCATAACTCAACGTTGCGGGTACGTAGGATCGAGAGTAGGGTGGCTGTTTCCATCATAGATTGTATCCACAAAAGTACTCACATAGCTCTCGCTTCGAACCCGAACCCTCCGCAGGCCCATTAAAAATGCGCCAAAAACCGCGTTAACCTGACCTCGTTGCGGGCCGGCAGGCCTATTGAGGGCGGGGCCGAGTTCCGCCAAATAGATTTTAATATGTTCACTTTAAGCGGTGTTAATTAATGTTATTTAATGTTATAATGTAAATGATTTATTTTGCATCTGCTCAGTGATTAAAAAGCCTTGATTATCACTCCTTTTCGTTAGTATGACTGCACGAAGGTAATCCAGGGCGGAACTGGGGAACCATGAACGGCATATTGGGGCGCCGTGTACTGATTGTTGGCGCCCATGCGGACGACATCGAAATTGCATGTGGCGGCACGGCGGCCAGGCTTCTGAGCGAAGGCGCGGAAGTTACCGCCCTCGTGGTCACCGATACCCATTACGTCCGAAACGGCATTGTCCATCGGGACTCCGCCCAGGCTCAGAAGGAAGCCGAGGCAGCGGCGAAGACCATTGGTTACCCGATCTATTTCGGGACCGCGCGCAATAACGATGTGAAGGTCACCTCGGAGTTGGTTTATTTTATCCGGGGGCATATCGAGCGCTGCAACGCGGGCACAATCATCACGCATTGGGACGGCGACGCCCATCTTGACCATCGGGCTATTGCCTCAGCCACGATGATGGCGACGCGGGACCCGCGCAATCTACTGATGTACAGGTCGAATTTTTATATCAGCCCGGAAACTTTCCGGCCACATCTGCTGGTGGACATAACAGATCACATCGAAATCAAGATGAAGGCGCTGGCCTGCTATGGCGCCGAGTTGAACAGGAACGGAGAAGCGTCCTTCGACTGGATCCGCCATGCGAACCGGGTAACTGGCGCCACGGCCGGAAAAGGCTACGCAGAGGAATTCCAAATCGTAAAATACTATCTCTGAAACCGCTTTAGTGAGATCACACGAAGTAGTCAGGTGTTCGGGTCAATGAAAGGCATCATTCTCGCTGGCGGGTCCGGTTCCCGATTGTTCCCAATAACCCACGCCACTTCGAAGCAACTTCTTCCGATCTATAACAAGCCCCTCATTTACTATCCCGTGTCCGTGCTGATGCTGGCGGGCATAAAGGAAATTCTTATCATATCGACACCCGCGCATATCTCTCCTTTACAGGAGTTGTTCGGGGATGGAAGTGGGCTCGGCCTGCGTCTTTCTTATGCGGTGCAGGCTCAACCACGAGGAACCGCCGAAGCGTTTCTCATCGGTGAGGAGTTTATTGGCGGCGATCACGTCTGCATGACGCTCGGCGACAACATTTTTTATGGCGATAATCTTGCCAAGCGGCTCGTGGAGGCAAAACGGCATGTCGAAACCAAGCGTGCCGCCGTGCTGTTTAGCTACTATGTGAATAATCCGGAGGATTATGGGGTTGTCGAATACGACGAGCATGGCATTGCGCACAGTATCGAGGAAAAACCGGCCAAGCCCAAGAGCAACCACGTCATCACTGGACTTGGTTTTTATCCTTCGGATGTCGTGTCAATAGCGAAGACTGTGAAGCCGTCTCCGCGCGGCGAACTTGAGAATACGGACATTCTGCACAACTATATGAAGCAGGAGCGCCTGAATATTATCGCCCTTGGCCGGGGCGATGCCTGGCTGGACGCGGGCACGCCGGAGATGCTGCTGGAGGCCTCGAACTTTGTCAGGACGCTGGAGCGCCGGCAGGGGCTGAAGATCGCCTGCCTTGAAGAAATCGCCTTCAACACCGGGCTGATCGGCAAGGACATGCTGGAACAGCATATCGCCCGATACAAGAACAATGAATATGGCGAATATCTTATCAAGATTAGGGAGGGCAGGGGCATACGCTTATGAATTTTGAGGAAACCGATATTCCAGGGGTCTTGCTGATCAAGCCCAAGGTCTTTGAGGATAGCCGCGGCTATTTCAGGGAGCTCTTCCGCGCGAATGTCTTCAGCGAACACGGCCCCCGCACGACCTACGTTCAGCAGAGCGAATCCAAATCGAAATACGGCGTCATCAGGGGCTTGCATTATCAATTGCCCACCCACGCTCAAACGAAGATTGTCCGCGTCATAGCTGGGAAGGTGATCGACATCGCCGTCGATATCAGGAAGGATTCGCCAACTCTCGGCAAGCATGTTTCCGTCGAGCTGTCCTTGGATAATCAACAGATGCTGCTGATACCGAGGGGATTCGCACACGGGTTTGCCGTCTTGAGTGAGACGGCTATCGTCAACTATATGGTCGACAACTATTACACCCCGGCCTCCGAGCGCGGCATTCTCTGTAGCGATCCGGCTCTGGCAATTGACTGGAAATTACCCCTGCGCGACATCGAGTTATCAAAAAAGGACGGCGAATACCCCGTTTTGAAGGACGCCCAAATATTCGAAACAGGGGCGCATCTCTATGACTGATCAGCGCAAAACTGTCTTTGTCACAGGTTCGGGCGGCCAGCTCGGCTCTGAGATCCGCAAGATCAGTCACCGGTTCCAAGACCACCGGTTTGTCTTTCTGACGCATGAAGATCTGGATATTGGCGATCCGCAACATGTCGAGCGGAAATTGGCTCCGGCCAAGGATGACGTCATCATCAACGCGGCTGCGTACACTTCCGTTGACCGTGCTGAAGATGAGCCGGAGAACGCGCGAAAGGCTAACGCCCTTGGGCCTGAAAACCTTGCAAGACTGGCCGCTAAATCCGGATGCCTTCTGATTCACATCTCTACGGATTACGTATTCGATGGCGAGTCGCCTCGCCCGTACAAGGAAGAGGATACGACCGCCCCCCGCAATATGTATGGCGTGACCAAACTGGAAGGCGAACAAGCCATCCTGAAGTCGCATGCGCAGGCGATTATTATCCGCACTTCGTGGGTCTATTCGAGCTTTGGCCGCAACTTTGTGAAAACCATGCTCGATCTCGGTAGAAAAAGAGGGAACGTCTCGGTGATTTTCGAGCAATCCGGCTCACCTACTCACGCCAGAGACCTCGCCGAGGTGATCTTGAAGATCATGCAGAGCGTACCGGACGGCCTGGCGCTCCCTCAAATCTATCACTATTCCAACGAGGGCTTCATAAGCTGGTACGATTTTGCGAAGGCCATTTTTGAGCTCGCCAACGTCGAGTGCCAGGTCGCCCCCATCGAGATCGAGGACTATCCGGTTCGAGCGGTCAGGCCGGTGAACACCGTCCTCAACAAGGGAAAGATCAAGCGCGACTTTAACGTAACGATTCCGTATTGGCGGGACTCCTTGCGAGCGTGTCTAAACGAAATGCAAATGGTATCGCAATAGATGAAGACTTATCTTGTCACCGGGGGCGCTGGTTTCATTGGCAGCAATTTCGTTTGCCACCTGATCGAGAGTGACCCAGGGTGCCGGGTCGTCAATCTCGACAAATTAACCTATGCGGCGAATCTCGATAACCTTAGAGAGGTGAAAAGTAGCTCGCGTTTTCAATTCGTAAAGGGCGATATCTGCAACCGAGAGCTTGTCGAATATCTGTTCAGCGCTTTCGATATTCGCGGCGTCTTTCATCTAGCGGCCGAATCCCACGTCGATAATTCGATCGCCGGGCCCAAAGTTTTCATCGACACCAATATCCAGGGAACTTTTAGCATTTTAGACGTGGCCCGGCACGCCTGGATGTCTGCCCCGGGAACGCCGCGTAAAGGTTATGAAGACTGCCGGTTCTTGTCTGTCTCGACCGACGAAGTCTACGGCAGTCTTAGGGACACGGGACTGTTCACGGAAACAACCCCATTCTCACCAAGCAGTCCATACTCGGCAAGTAAAGCTGCCGCAGATATGCTGGTTCGAAGTTACCATAAGACTTATGGGATGAATGTTGTCGTCACGAACTGCTCCAATAATTACGGTCCGAAGCAACACCCTGAAAATTTCATACCCCTGATTATAGAAAGGGCGCTCAGCGGAAGGCCTATCCCCATCTACGGCAATGGGCGTCAAATAAGGGACTGGCTTTATGTCGGGGACCACTGCCAAGCCATTAAGCTGGTCTTCGAAGCGGGACGGAGCGGAGAATCCTATAATGTCGGCGGCCGCAACGAAAAAGAGAATTTGTGGATCGTCGATACGATTTGCAGGCTACTCGAGGAACGCAAGCCGGCAGCCCGTGGAAAATATACGGACCTGATTACATTCGTAAAAGATCGTCCCGGTCATGACCGCCGATACGCGATTGACGCCACGAAGCTAGAACAGGAGCTTGGCTGGCGTGCCGAAGAAAACCTGGAAAGTGGTCTGAAGAAGACCGTATCGTGGTACCTTAAGGAATGGGCAAACCGCGAAACCGCGTCGGAGAGCGCGGCCTCATCCTAGGAACGCAAGAATTTGTTTTCAGTTTTTTAAGCAACCTTGAATAGTTGTGAGACTGTCATGCACGGGCTAAATGTGGCAACGGAATCTCCATTCCGAATTCTTGCTGCGGTGACTTTTAATTTTCGAGAATCGCGCCTGAAGTATCTCTTTCAAGTCATTCGGGCGCTCTGCGAATACCCAGTGAATGCTTTGGACGTTGTTGTCGTAACAAATGCCGACGATCAAATAACGCTGAAGCAGATTAGGGACCTGTGCGAGCCACTCATCAAGCCCTTTCCCGGGCGCCAGGGGTGGACAGGCTAGATGTGGCAACAGAATGTCCATTCCGAATTCTTGCTGCGGTGACTTTTCATTTTCGAGAATCGCACCTGAAGTATCTCTTTCAAGTCATTCGGGCGCTCTGCGAATACCCAGTGAATGCTTTGGACATTGTTGTCGTAACTAATGTCGACGATCAAATAAAGCTGAACCAGATTAGGGACCTGTGCGAGCCACTCATCAAGCCCTTTCCCGCGCGCCCGAGGTCAAAGAAGAACCTTCTGATTGAAAGCTTTCCAAGACTGGCCGATCCTTGGCTCCTACCATGGGCCCACAAGCATCTTATTTCTGATAGATTTCTGAACAAAGGCTCAAGCTTCACCCACTTCATTTATGTCGAAGATGACATCCTGACCTCCTTCGACAATTTCTGCTACTTTGTGAAATATCGAGAGGCGCTAAAGGACAAGCGGTTAATACCTTCGTTCCAACGCATCGAATACAATGATGCGGACAATCGGCTCTATTTGGTCGATCAAATCGGTGTGGGTGATTTCAGCTATCGCAATCGCGTCGATGTGGACGGGTACGCATTCGTCAATCTGGACTATCCATATAACGCGATGTTCATCCTGGATCGGGAGCTTGCGCTCGAGTATGTGGAATCACCGTCATTTGATCGCGTGCGCAGCAAGGTCGTGCGGCCAGATTGGGATGTTGCAACCCGCGCAGCGATGGGCCTGTGTTTCGAAAATCCACCGCCAGGTTTCACAACGCGTTACGTATCGCCTGTCGATCCTAGCACACTGACGACCCCGTATTGGTCGTGGGTTTATCACGCACCGAACAACTATACAAAAGATCGCTTGAAGCCTTTTTCAAAAACGCGAACGGATCAGCTATTCAATTCCAAAGAGAAGATTGATTGGCATCCCCCTTCCAAATTCGCCCGATATTTCGCGAGAGTGCGGGGCAAAACTGTTATTCCGCCGGACCGCTCATTATGAATGGTGAGCGGTAACGTTTAAGGTGCCGTCCGGAATGCGGTTGGAATTTGGTGTGGCGCATTCTCCGGTAACATGAAGGTATCGTTTCAGGCGGCAAGCTCAATCGGCTGATCGATGGGTTTTGTGGCGAGCGTCTGCCAACCATCAACCTTGCGCATGTTGATCTGACCGGAGGCGAGCAGCGCCCAGAACAACATCGCAGCGGTGTCTGCTGACGGCAGCACCGTTTGGGTCTTGATCCTTCGCTCAAACTCTTCGTGCAGCCGCTCGATTGCATTGGTGGTGCGCAGACTGCGCCATTGGCTCGGCGGCAGGCGCGTGAAGGTGAACAAGCGTTCTCCCGCCTCCTCCAGGCTGTCGGCAACGGCGCGATGCTTGAGCCTCCATTTGCGAATGAAGGCCTTGCGGCGCGTTTCAATCTCCTCAGGCGTCGTGGCGTAGATCATGTCGTTGTAATCCGCGGTGATCTCGTCATGCAGCCGCTCGGGGGCATGGGCGAACAGGTTCCGGTGCTTGTGGACCGTGCAGCGCGGGACCGGCACGGGCG